>Ga0207703_10000164_pt1 | contig 76934 bp, 63 predicted proteins | sample KBSSwiS12_FD_184304 | JGI IMG/M metagenome (GOLD analysis project Ga0207703, IMG submission 184304) | Switchgrass rhizosphere microbial communities from Kellogg Biological Station, Michigan, USA - KBS Switchgrass S1-2 (SPAdes) (version 2) | ecosystem: Host-associated > Plants > Roots >...
GCCGTGGCTGTCGTACTCCCAGTACTGCGCGCCGTCCTTGCCGCGCAGCCACTTGTCGTACATCAGCTCCACGCCGCGCTTGCCGATGAGGTCCCCCTGCTTGAGGTCCTTGTGCGCGGTGAGATCTTTTTCGCCGACCTCGCCGATGAAGCCGAGCACGTGCGCCGACATCGTGCCGTACGGGTAATTCCGGCGCTGCACCGGATTGACCGTGAGCTCGGGGAACGTGAGGTTGTGCGCCTGGATCGACGCCACCTGCGGCATCGCCAGGTCCTCGGCCACCTCGAACGGGTGGGTGGCGGGGAGCGCCTTCCCCTTCTCGAAGCGGGTCTCGATCTCCTGCGGCGTCAGCTGCAGGACCTCGGCCAGGAACGCGATCAGCTTCGCCCGGTGCGTCGCGTCGGCCTTCACCAGCGGCGCCATGATGATGCGGTCGAGGGTGAGCGAGTACGCGGGCTGGTTGTCCGCCAGGATCTTGCCGTAGCGATCCATGATCAGCCCGCGCTTGGCCGGCGTGACGTTCTCCCGCAGCGCGTTCGACTCGGACAGTCCGCGATATTTCTCCGCCTGCACGCCCTGCACGAACCAGAACGACCCGGCGAGAAACACGAAGATGGCGAGGACCCCCCACATCACGGCGTTGATGCGGAAGTTGATCGATTTCTGATCGTCTCTGTAGACGCGCATAAGCTTTTGAGCTCTTCAGCCGTTGAGCGATTGAGCCCCTGAACAGCTCAATCGCTCAACAGCTCAACAGCTCTCTCACCATCCTCCGATCGGCCTTCTCGTCGCTTCGATCGGTTCCTCTCGCAAGAACAGTGTCAGCAGCTGATACACGAGCATCCCGAACAACAGCGTGAAGATCGTCTTCACCAGCAAGCCCTGCTCGAACATCTCGATCTTCTGCTTCACCAGGATGTTCACCAGGATGTAGATCACCAGCTCGTTCACGATCACCGCGCCGGCGAGGCAGGCGCCGAAGGCGAGCGTGCCGCGCAGCACGAGGCGGGCGTTGATGTACGCGATCGTGTAGGCGCAGACGGTCAGGGAGAACGCGTGCAGCCCGAACATCGCGCCGGAGAAGGCGTCCTGCACCAGGCCGGCGGCGACGCCGGCGATGATCGCGCCGAAGACGTTGCCTCCCATCGAGTAATAGATGACCAGGATGACGTACGGATTGAAGAACGCCAGCGCGTTCGGGAAGAAGCTGTCGAGCAGCGAATGAAGCGTCAGCGCGATCAGCAGGCCGATGATGAATCGAAGCCATCTCAAGGGGAGTACCTCACCACCGGCGCGGGGATCTTGCGCGTGTGAATCACGATCACTTCCTCGATCGAGCCGAAGTCGACGGCCGGCTTGAGGGCGATGGTCTTGAAGAGATCGGCGCCTTTGTCCGCCTTCACCACCGTGCCGACCGGGATCCCTTTCGGATAGATGCCGTCGATGCCGGCCGTGAGCACCGTGTCGCCCGGCACGACGTCGGCGAGCGACGGGATGTCGTACATCTGCGCCCCCCCTCCGCCGTCGCCGCGCACCACGCCCTGCCGCCGCGTGCGGTCGACGAGCGCGCCGACCGCGCAGTTGCCGTCGGTCACGAGCTGCACCTTCGCCATGTCCTTGGTCGTCAGCACCACCCGTCCGATCAGGCCGTTGGCGTTCACCACGGCGTCATTCACTTCGATGCCGGTGTCGGAGCCGCGGTCGATGACGATCGATTTGAAGCGGCCGGAGGTGTCGAGCATGATCGCCGTCGCCAGCGTGGTCGGCATGTCGACCTGCTCGGAGTAGCCGAGGAGCGTGCGGATGCGGCGGACGTCGGTCTCGGACTGCGAGAGCTTGAGGTTCTTCGTCGTCAGGTCGGCGACCTTGCGCCGCAGCTCCATGTTCTCGTTCACCGCGCGGCGCATGTCGAGATAGCCGTGGTACATGTCGGACGTCGATCGCCCCAGCCAGTTCACGGTCTTCGGAACGGGGGAGAAGATCGTCATCACCGTGCGCTCGAACATCGTGCGCGTCTCCCCGACATAGCGCGTCTGGCTGCTGCGGCTCATGACGAGGAACAGCAAAGCCAGGACGATGAAGAAGAGGAGCGTCGGCCGGCTGCGGATTACGTCTTCCATGTTTCCGTCGGGGAACTCAGCAGGATTGTTGCCAGAAAAAGTTGGCAGTTGACGGTTGGCCGTTGGCAGCAAACTACTGCCAACGGCCAACTGTTCACGGCCAACTATTCGATCGAAATCTTCCGCAGCAAATTGAAATCGGTGAGCATCTGCCCCGTCCCGAGCGCGACGCAGGCCAGGGGGTCCTCGGCCAGGGTCACGGGGAGGCCGGTCTCCTCGCGCAGGCGCTTGTCGAGGTTCTTCAGCATCGAGCCGCCGCCGGCGATGATGATGCCCTTGTCCATGATGTCGGCGGAGAGCTCGGGCGGGGTCCGCTCCAGCGCCACGCGCACCGCCTCGACGATCGTGGCCACGGTCTCGGAGAGCGCCTCGCGGATCTCCTCGTCGCTCACGACGAGGGTCTTGGGAACGCCTTCCACCAGGTCGCGTCCCTTGATCTCCATCGTCATCTCCTCGTCCAGCGGGAAGGCCGAGCCGATCTCCATCTTGATCTGCTCCGCGGTCCGTTCACCGATGAGGAGGTTGTACTTCCGTTTGATGTACTGAATGATCGCGTCGTCCATCTCGTTGCCGGCCACGCGCACCGAGCGCGAGTAGACGATGCCGGCCAGCGAGATGACGGCGACGTCGGTCGTCCCGCCGCCGATGTCGACGATCATGTTGCCGGTCGGATCGGTGATCGGCAGTCCCGCCCCGATCGCGGCGGCCATCGCCTGTTCGATCAGGTACACCTCGGTCGCCCCGGCCCGCAACGCCGAGTCGCGCACGGCGCGCTTTTCGACCTGCGTGATCTCGGAGGGAACGGAGATGACGATGCGCGGCTTGACGAAGTGCTTCCGGCCGTGCGCCTTCTTGATGAAGTAGCTGATCATCTTCTCCGTCACTTCGAAGTCGGCGATGACGCCGTCCTTCATCGGACGGATGGCGACGATGTTGCCGGGCGTGCGGCCGAGCATTTCCTTCGCTTCCTTGCCGACCGCTTCGACGTTGTTGTTGATCTTGTTGACGGCCACGATCGAGGGCTCGCGGACGACGATGCCCTTGTTCTTGGCGTAGACCAGAGTGTTGGCTGTCCCGAGGTCGATCGCCAGATCGTTCGAGAACATCGATAGGAGTGATTTGACCGCCATTGACTGAGTTGAATCCTTTACCAGGTAAGTTCGTGGGCCTGAGCCTGCCGCGGTGCAAAAGACTTGCCCCGGGTGTGGATGATGGACAGGCTACTCGCCTGTCACGGCACTGCGGAAACTATTCTTCGCTGACGATTACGGTTTGAGACTTGACTGTCGGATTGCCGGCCGGATCGACCGCTTTGACGATGATGTCGTTCCGTCCGATCTTGCCGAGGAAGATGAGCTTCTTGAAGTGGCCGCCCGATTCGACCTCCACCTCTTCGTTGTTGATGAACACCGTCGCGCCGGGCTCGGTGTTGCCTTCGATGATGTAGTTCGCTCCGCCCACGCCGAACGGCGCCTTCAGGGCCAGCTCGGGCGGCGTGGTGTCGCCGTTCGACGGAGCCGGTCCCTTGCCGCCGCCGCTGACCCGGAACCGCCGGAACTGCGAGTACGGACCGGCGTCGCCGTCCGCCCCGAGCGAGGCCACGCGCCAGTAGAACGTCCCCTCGGACGTCACGCGCGCGCCGGCCGTCGTCTTCGGACGCTTGGCGTTGATCTCCAGCGTCGAGAAGAGCCGCGAGCGGGAGACTTCGAGCTGATAGCCGGTCGCGCCCGGTGCCGCTTCCCAGTTGAAATCGACGCGCGACTCGTTGCTCATCTGGAACACCTGATTGTCGGACGGCCCGATGAGTCCCGGCGGCGCGATCAGCTTCTTCACCGGCGAGAGCGACCCGCTCTGCGTCGCCGTCACCTTCTCGCCGCCCGCCAGCTTCACCGGCTCGCCGCCAGACGTCGACGTCACCGCGGCGGTGCCCTTCACGGCTACGACGCTCGTCGCTTTCTGCCTGTCGACGCCGACCTGCGTCGTCGACGCCGAGTCGATCACCACCTGACTGCCCGGGGTGCGGACCGTGGAGGCGTCGTCTGTGGTCGCCACTTCGACGGGGCCGACTTCGATCGCCACGCCGTTCGTCTTCTTCGACGTCGTCGGGTTCACCTGCGCGTAAATCTCGAGCAGCGCGGCCGGACCCATCGTGTAGACCGAGCCGTTCGTGAAGATCAGCTCGGCGGAGCCGCCGTCGCTCGTCTTCACCCAGTCGCCGTTCATCAGCGCGGTGCGGAGGTCGGCCGGCTTCCAGTCGCTGGTCGAGCCCTTCTGCACCTGGACTTCGCCTTCCACAGTGAGGAAGCGCGCGTCGTTCTCGCCGTCGCCGCCGCTGTGCGCGGAGCGGCTGATGGTCTGCGACTCGACCGCCGAGCTCTGCGCTTCGACGTATTTGCCGCCGCCGTAGAGGCCGTTCGCTTCCTCGAGCTTCTTCTGCGCGCGGTCGAAGTCGCCGCGGTGGGTCTGGATTTCCTTCGACGCGGCGAGGTCGTTCAGCGCCTGGCGGGCGTCGGTGATGGCGGCCTCAGCCAGCGTCTTCGGGTTCCCTTTCTGGTTGGACCAGAACCAGTAGGCGCCGCCGGCAATGATTAAAAGGAGGACGACCAGCCCGATCTGCTTGAGGCGATCGATCGAGATGAGGTACCAGTCGATGCTCTCGGTACCCGTGCTTTGTTTCTTCTTTTTGGCCATCCGCGCGCGCAAATCGTTATAGCACAAGGGGCAGCGGTCGGCAGTCGGCAGTTGGCCGCCGGCAGGAGAACGGTCGCCCTCTTACTGCTGCCAACGGCCAACCGTCAACGGCCAACAATTGCAACCTGGTGGAAGTAACGAGTACACTGCCGCGTTTTTTCGATCGCCTCGAACTTCCTCGAAAGGTCGTTTTTCCATGCTCAAAGTAATGCGCGAAAGCTTCCACCATCTGAAGTGGATCCTTCTCGCCGTCGTCGCTGCGTTCATCATCGGATTCGTTTTCATCGACATGGGCCTCGGCGGCGCCAGCAACCGCCAGCAGACCGAGCGGGCCTACGCCGCGCGCGTGAACGGCTCGACCATCTCGTATCGTGACTACCAGCGCGCGCTGTACTTCACGACCGAGAACTACAAGCGCATGTACGGCGACCGTTTCAACGACGAGATGGCGCAGGCGATGGGGATCTCCAAGCAGGTGCTCGACACGCTCGTCGATCAGCGCCTGCTCCTGCAGGAAGCCGAGCGCCTCCACCTCGACGCGACGCAGGAAGAAGTTCGCCGCAAGATCCTGCAGATCCCGACGCTCAACCCCGACGGCAAGTTCGTCGGCAACGAGCTCTACACCCGCTTCGTCCAGCAGATCGGCTTCGACAACGCCGCCGACTTCGAGGACGACCTCGCGCGCCAGATCACCATCGACAAGATGGAATCGGCGCTGACCGACTCCGTGGTCGTCTCGCCGAAGGCGGCCGAGGCCGAGTACCGCCGGCTCAGCGAGAACGCCAAGATCCGCTACGTTCTCTATCCGTCGGAGCGCGAGCAGGCGTTCATCGCCGTCACGCCGGCCGACGCCCAGGCGTACTACAACGCGAACAAGTCGAAGTACATGCACGGCGAGCAGCGCGAGATGCGCTACCTCATCGCCGACTACCTGAAGATTCGCCAGGGCGTTCACCCCACCGATCAGCAGCTCCGCGATCGCTACGAAGCGCACAAGGCGGAGTTCAAGACGCCGCCGTCCGCGCACGCCGTGCACATCCTGATCAAGCTCGACAAGGACCCGACGCCCGAGGCCGATGCCGCCGCGAAGGTGAAGGCCGACGCGCTCGCCGCCCAGCTGAAGGGGGGCGCCGATTTCGCCACGCTGGCGAAAGCCAACTCCGCCGATCCCGGTTCCGCCGCGAAAGGCGGAGACCTCGGCTGGTTCAATCAGGGACAGATGGTGCCGGAGTTCGACCAGATGGTCTTCTCCGCGCCGCTCAACAGCATCAACGTCGTCCGCTCGCAGTTCGGCTACCACGTCATCAAGGTGCTGGAGCGGAAGGGCGAGAGCACGAAGACGTTCGACGAGATGAAGATCCAGCTCACGAACGACTACACCGACGAGATCACGAAGAGCCAGGCCCGCGAGCAGATCGCCAAGGTCATGCAGCAGGTCCGCGACGTGAAGCCGAAGACGGCGGACGAGTTCTCCAAGCTGGCCAATGAGATCGTGGTCTCCAACGACACGAAGTGGTTCCAGAAGAACGAGGCCATCCCCGGCCTCGGCTACAACAATGTCCTCAGCCAGTGGCTGTTCCAGGCCAAGCCGAATGACTTCGGCGAAGTGATCGGAACCTCGCGCGGCCCGGCCATCCCGTTCCTCGCCGGCGTCCGCCCCGCCGCGACCAGCCCGTTCGAAGACGTGCGCGAGAAGGCCACGGCCGACGCGCGCAGCGAGAAGGCGATCGAATCGGCGAAGCAGAAGCTGCAGGCCGCCATGGCCGGCGCGCCGACGGTCGACGCCATCGCCGCGAAGCTCGGACTCCCTGCCGCCGACACGACGGTCCGCCGCCAGGGCGGCGCCACCGGCATCCAGGGCGACACCAGCACGCTGATGGACTCCGCCATGGCCGCGAATCCGGGCGAGGTGAAGGGGCCGGTCGTCGCCGGCACCGGCGCGATCGCCTTCCAGGTCCTGGAGCAGAAGAAGGTCTCGCCGACCGAAGCCGCGGAGAACCGTCAGGCGTACATCGATCAGCTCCGCCAGCAGGAAGCGCGCAGCCTGCGCCAGTCGCTGCTGCAGCGCCTGCGCAAGGCGGCGAAGATCGACGTCAACGACAAACTGATCAACACCTCGGCCGCCCCGCAGGAGGGTGCATAGCCGAGGTGAAGGAGATCGCGCCGAAGTGGAACGAGCCGGCGATCCGCGTGCTGATGATGCCGCGGGACACCAACGCGCACGGCACGATCTTCGGCGGCGTGATCCTCTCCTACATCGACCAGGCCGGCGCCATCGAAGCGCGCCGCCAGGGCCTGCAGTTCATGGTCACCGTCTCGATGGACAAGGTCGTCTTCCACGAGCCGGTCTTCGTCGGTGACCTGGTCAGCTTCTGGACCGAGACCCTCCGCATCGGAAACACCTCGATTACGACAAAGGTCGTGGTCGAGGTGTTGCGGAATGGGCTCGACCGCAAGACGGTGACGGAGGCGCAGGTGGTGTACGTGAATCTCGGGGAGGATAGGAAGCCGAAGCCGATTGGGTCGTGATCGGCTTAGTTCCTATCTTCCCTGATGTAGCTCCCGTTCAGCTGCACGGCGCCGTGTCGACTGCAACGGTGCTACCGAGCAGGCCTACCTAATCTGGCGCCAAACCGCAGGGGATGTTTTTGCGGGGTACAACGTAGGGTTGTTCCGATCGGTCTGCAAAAGCAGTGACGCCACGCCACTTTCCATCCGCTCATTGCCAGTCGGTTCGGTCATCGCCACCACACGGGGGCGCGATCTACACCTGCTGGACCGACGCCGATAGGCGTGTAAGGTGCGAGGAGCGGCGCGGCGAGGACGAGGGGGAGCGAGAGCACGCGGGCTAGCGGCGGTCTAGAGGGGTCTAGAGGCCCGCAGTGGCGAACTTCCTCCTACGCTGTGCTACGGTAGAGACGGATGGGCGCTGATTGCCGGATAGGCTTACCGATGAAAGACGAGCAGTAAGAGTTCCACGCTCGGATGCTCGCGAGGCTGGCACTCGCACACTGCGGTCGGCGATAATTTCGGACCGGGGAAGGCGTGTGGCTCGATCACGAAGAGACACCGGAGCGAAAAGGCGACTTGACCCGCTGAGTGTAAGCGAGCGAAGCCAACAAATGGCGCTGGTCAGGAGCCGGGACACGATACCTGAACGTGCGGTGCGGAGGATGTTGTTCAGGATGGGCTATCGTTATCGACTGCATTCGGCCGGCATTCCTGGGCGGCCAGACATCGTGTTGCGGAAGCATCGGACCGTGATTTTCGTGCACGGTTGCTTTTGGCACCGCCATCCGGGTTGTGTAAGGACCCGAACACCGAAAAGCCGGGTTTCGTTCTGGACGGAAAAGTTTGCGCAGAACGTGGCGCGCGACCGGATCGTGCGAAATATGTTGCGACGCGAAGGGTGGAGGGTTCTTGTCGTGTGGGAGTGTATGTCAGAAAACGCGTCGTTACTTGAGCGTCGTTTGCGTGGTTTCTTGGAGGCGACAGCGTGAAGGCTGTTGAGTTGTTTAGCGGTTGTGGGGGGCTCGCTCTAGGCGCTGCACAGGCGGGGTTTGAACATCTCGCCGTGATCGAATTCGATTCACACGCGTGTGAAACGATCAGGGAGAACCAACGGCGTGGTCATCCGTTAGTAAGAGACTGGCCTCTACATGAGATTGATATCCGTCGCTTCGATTACGCGCCGCTCGCCGGACGAGTTGATCTCCTGTGCGCGGGCTTGCCTTGTCAGCCGTTCTCGTTCGGAGGCAAAGCCGAAGCCCACCGGGATAGCCGTGACATGTTTTCTGAAGTCGTGAGGGCGGCACGCGAACTGCGGCCAAGAGCGATTCTTATCGAGAACGTGAAGGGTCTGCTGCGATCATCCTTCAGAAGCTATTTCGACTATTTGCTCTTAGCGCTGGCCAGCCCAGGTTTGGCGCGCACGGGTCGTGAGGGTTGGCGAAAACACTTCGAGACCCTGCGAAATCGAGAAGACCACGGTGTTGGCGATGATCTCAAATATGACGTTCATGTCCATACGATCAATGCCGCGGATTACGGCGTACCTCAGTGGCGGGATCGCGTGCTCATTGTCGCGTTTCGCTCTGATTTAACCGTGAAGTGGGAGCCGCCAGCGGCGACGCACGGGTTGGACGAGCTCTTGTGGGATCAATGGCAATCTGGAACATATTGGACTGATCACGGCCTAGTGAGATCAAAACGCGGCCGAATGAGCCATCGCTTTAAGCAACGCTTAACGATCGTGCGGCAGTTAGCGGAACTGCGTAGCTCACGGTTGCCTTGGCGCACGGTGCGAGATGCGCTAAGTGATCTGCCGAAGCCGACGAAGGGAGATGACGGCGCCCGAAATCACCGGCTACGGGCTGGCGCGCGCTCATATGCGGGACACCAAGGCAGTCTTCCCGATGAGCCCGCGAAAACGGTTAAGGCAGGCGCGCACGGTGTGCCTGGCGGGGAGAACAGTCTCGCGCTAGGGCGAGGAAAGGTGCGGTATTTCACGATTCGAGAGTGCGCTCGTCTCCAGACGTTCCCGGACGATTATGTGATCACGGGGCCGTGGACGAGGGCCATGCGGCAGTTAGGAAATGCTGTTCCGGTATTGCTTGCGCGAGTAATTACGGAGCGTATTTACGCGCATCTCTCGAAGGCAAGCTCTCGCGGCGAGGTGATCGAGTTTTCGGCTACTTACCGGAAACGGCGAGCGGTGTAATTGCTCGTCATTCCGGCCCTTCTAGTATCGCCTTGTCGTATGTCACCTTGTAGATGCCGTGCAGATACTTCAGGAGGATGTTGAGACGGATGCGCAAAGCGTAGGCGTCGTTCGGCGTTTGAGAGTGCTTGTCGAATTCTAGCAGTGCGAGATCGACGCTGCGATCCGTTTCGCCTTTCTGTTCCGCGAGTTGCCTGTTCTTCTCGCGCTTCTTCTCGAAGGCGACGAGCATGTCACGTTTGACGTCGCTAACATTGTCTAGTTTTATGAAACGGAACAAGTGAAAGTAGAGAGTAATCATACCGACCTGCCGTAGCAGCGGGTCAGGTGTGCGGAAGGCGCGATTCATCAAAGCAAGCGTTTTTTCGGTTTCTTGGACAAGCGTGTTTACCGCGTTAGTGGCGCTTTTCGTGGTTTTATTCTTGAATTCGCGGACTAACGCGTCGAGATCGGCCTTTTTAGTGTTGACGATATCTTTTTGATACTCGATAAACATAAATTTCGCGGCGAGATCGCGATGTCGGTATCGTTTGTCAGCGAAAGGTACGTGCTTTGTGAAAAATGCTAGCGCTGCGACCTTGCGAATCGCGGGTGGCATCGGTCCACCAAAAGCGTTTCTTTTCTCAGGCGCGTTAAGTGGCACGGCTTCATTAAGGCGTGAAAACATGTCTTCGATGAGTTCGAGATCATCCGTGCGGATGGTGGTTATGTCGAGCGGGGTCGCGTCGAATCGGCTCTTGATGTGCGGGTATCTCTCAGCGAGTTGCGAATAATCCGAGCCGCCCAACTTGATCGCAGGGTCTCGTAGATATTCGAAATCTTCTGCTAGCGCGATATTGCCCGCAATGAAGTCCCAAATCGTTTGGAGGCGCTGTTGGCCGTCAACGATCGCGTACCGGTAGGTCTTGCCATTTATGCGCTTTGGCGGGACAAATTCGTGAAAATAAAGCTTTGGTACATCGAAGCCGTTGAGTAGAGAGTCAATCAGCAATTGACGTTTCTCGGGAGTCCAAACGCCACCGATCCGTTGATAGTCGGGATGCAGTTGGATATCGTCGCGTTCGGAGTAGACGATCAACAGCGAGCTCTGAGGGTATTTACCTAGTGAGAATTCATTCATCGTACGGCCTCCGCGCGAGACGGGCGACGTTGTCAAGCTCGGGAAAGACGGTGAGCCGATCGATTCGAAGGGCTTCGAGTTGACGTCTAATCTTGGCTTTGGCGTAGGCCGGCACGATATAGCGGCCGATGTGGGAGCTGTCGCCAAGCGTATCGATGGGGCTCTGGTCCCGGTGGGTGACGGTGAAGACGCTGTGCTGCGCCTGCATGCGCTTTGCGTGTCGAATCGCGATACCAGCCGCAGGCGTCAGCCTGCTTGTGCGCTCCGACGCCATGACGGAAGGCAAGTAATTTCGCAGATGCTCGTCATCAGATTCGAAGATCGGGAGGTCTCGCTTGCCGGACAAGGTGATGCCCGCGAGCCGGTTTAATTCGACCGGCAGGAGAATCCAGAGTGCACCGGCTTTCTTGTCGTTGCGTGTGGGATCGTCGATCGAGTGCGTGGCGAAATACAGGCCGATGAGCGGGCTTTCTGTCCAGTCGAGGAGCCTGGTGGGAACGCCGTGATGTCGGGCGATGAATAACCATTCCCATTCGGATTGGGGCCGTTCGTCGAAAAACTGAACGGCATTCTGCTTGAAAGCGTTGATGAGGGCGCGTTCCTGTTCAATCTTGAACGGGGCGCGGCCGAGGGATGGAACCAAGGAATGGTCGAAGATGGTTGAACCGCGAAACCAGATTGGCGTGTGCTTCGCTTTTTGTCGATGTGACGTCACGGCTGTAAGAAGGTCCGTGACGCTACGAATGCGCTTGTCGTCAACTATCATCGTCCCCACCCGCGTTGAAGAGAGCCGGGTCCGCCGGCCTGTCGCTCGCCACGAGGGGTTATGAGCAAAGTCGTGACTGCTTCGGCCGACAGGGTAATGATAGCTGCAATGTGGTTTACGCCGAGGCATCCCGGCGGGGAGCCTCGCCGCCGGCGGTGCGTCCGCAGCGAGGGGAATGCGGTGCAGCCGCGACGCCCGTAGCGGCGCGACGTTTCGCGCGCATCGAACGGTTGGGCGGAGACGTGATGCTGGGACAACTAGCGTCGCTTCGCCATGACCTTCCGAAGATCGCGCCGCCTGAAGATATCGACCAGGTCGGTGACCTCGCACTCCAGCGCGATCGCCAGCCGGATCAGCGTCGTGAGACTCGGAACTTTCAGCCCACGCTCCATCTCGCTGATGTATGGATGCGTCATTCCGGTGAGGTCGGCGAGTGACCGCTGCGTTTCGCCGCGATGCTCGCGGAGAACGCGCAAGCGTTTCCCGAACAGCACACCTTCCGGTTGCGGTGTCGCCGTCACTCGCCGGCTCCCGGCTTGCTGCGCCGCTCGATTGTTGGTATGCTATGGCATAGCAAAAAATGAGGGCTCATCATGCTCGATCCCGAGATCGTCAACCGCATCCGCCACATCTTCCTACATCAGCGTCCGCACGTCAGCATCATGACCGCTCGCCGGCTGGTCGCAGGAGCAGATGACGCGCGCGATCGCGGCCGGCGAGATCGAGTTGATGGTCACGCCGCTCGCGAAATGGGTCTGGCGCGAGGAGCTCGTGGCAAAGGCGATCGAGCTCTGGCCCCTCGATGTCATCGAAACAGCGTTGGGCGACGACGCGGCTCGCGTCTTGCCCGCGGCGATTCGCACCTGCGAGTTGCGCGCGCGTGTGCCTCGCTACCAGGTCGCGATGCTGGAGCATCTGGCAGAACGCGAATCGACGACGGTCAGCCGCGTCCTCACGCGTGAGCTCGAAGATGTGGCCAGCGCGCACGCCGACGAGTTGTCATCGGCGATCCCCGGCTTCGCGGCGGCACTGGCATGGCCCGGCGCGAGCGAAACAGACCAAGTCTGTTGACGATCAAAAGCCAAACCACGCATTCATTTGATCGCCGATCGCATTCATTCGATGCGCGATCGAATGAATTCGTCCCGGGATGGGATGAATCTCGCCTGGAGGACAATCAATTCGATCCCGCATGGGATGAATCTCGCTTTGAGGACAATGAATTCGATCACGGATGGGATGAGTCTCGCCTCGAGGACAATCAATTCGATCCGCGGCCATTTCCTCCTGGAGCAGCGGTGAGCCGCCACGCGCGCGCGACACCCGATCCGATTCCATTCTCATCGCCTCGACCCAGCGGCGAACGCCGTTGACCCCGTGCTCTATTTAAGGCTGGGCATACGTAAATCACACTCCCATAAGTCCTTACAACGCAACGCGGGGGAACGAAAATCGCCGCTCGTTACAATTCGGTGACAGAACTTTCGCCAATCTCCGCCTATCTTATGGACAGGATCGGTCCCGGATCCATGGCATCTGCAGGTGCCTTATTGCCTCTCGCACCCGGCCCCAGGGTGAGGAGCGGTAACGCAGTACGGATCACCACGCGGTGGCGCGCGTAGCGCCGCGGCGAGGTGAGAAAGGGAACCACAGTGTCCACCACAAGATCGTCTCGTCCCGCAGTAACCACGGCGGTGCCGTCGGCAGGCGCAGCGCCTGATCCGACCGCGCCGTCGCCCACCATCACCCACTACCAGCAGTTGGCCGACGACTTCTCCAAAGCGCTCGATGAGATTGTCGTGATCATCCCGAAACTGGAGGTCACGCATCCCGCCACGGCGAACTTCGTCCGCTCGCACACGAACGTTCCGACGCAGTTCCTGGCCACCGCCATCGCGGCCGTGGAGCAGGCTCCCCAGCTTCAGAACCTCAACAAGCTCGAGGTCGTGGCCGCGCGCGACACGCTTCAGTTCATCGAGGCGTTCCGTCCCGTGCTGGACAAGGTCACGGCCTTCGCCGAGAGCCTGAAGTTCACCATGGCCTCGCGGAAAGCCGTGCTCACGGCGGACGCGCTGCAGATCTACGACATCGCCAAAGGCATCGCTCGCGACCCCGGCGCCGCACACGTCGCGTCGCTCGTGCGCAACCTCAAGCGCGATCTTGGTCCGCGCGGCCGGAGCAAGACCTCCATCGCCGCGGCAAAGCAACCGGCTCCGCCGTTCGTCGGTGCCCGGCCGGGGGAGGAACGCCCGGCGTAGCGCTCCGGGCCGCGCATCACCGCGACCCGGAGCCGACACGCACCCACTGGCGTTCAAACCGAGGAGCACATGTCATGCGAACCATAACGCAGCATGTCTGCGGAGTCATACCTCCTCATATCCTGACGAGGGTGGCCGAGCAGACCGACCACACCGCCCACGAAGCCGCGCGTTCCACGCTCGAGCAGTCGCGGGAGCTCGCCACCGGGCGAGCCCGCACCCACCTCGACCACAACGCGCTCGCGGCGAAAGCGGTACCGCCCAAGAAGCGGCGCAACGTCTACGACGCACGCCACGCCTTCAAGCTGCCCGGAACGCTCGCCACCAGCGAGCACAAACCGCGCAGCGGCGACGCCGAGATCAACGAGGCGTACGACGGCGCAGGCGCCACGTTCGACTTCTTCGCCGCCGTCTTCGGCCGCAACTCCATCGACGACCGCGGCATGCGGATCGACTCGACCGTCCACTACGGCATCCAGTTCGACAACGCCCTCTGGACCGGCCACCAGCTGGTCTTCGGCGACGGCGATGGACACCTCTTCAATCGCTTCACCTCTTCACTCGACGTGATCGGTCACGAGCTGACGCACGGTGTCGTCCAGTACACCGCGGCCCTCGGCTACACCGGTCAGAACGGCGCACTCAATGAGCACATCTCCGACGCGTTCGGGATCATGGTCAAGCAGTACAAGCTGGGCCAGACCGCGGGCGAATCCGACTGGCTCATCGGCGCCGCGCTGTTGACGCCGGCCGTTCACGGCCGTGCCATCCGCTCGCTCGCCGCGCCCGGCACCGCCTACGACGATCCCGTCCTCGGTCGCGACCCGCAGCCCGCGCACATGCGCGACTACGTCGATGCCTCGGCCGACAACTACGGCGTCCACATCAACTCCGGCATTCCGAACCACGCTTTCTACCTCGCAGCCATCGCGCTCGGAGGCAGGACGTGGGAGGTGCTCGGGCGCATCTGGTACGTCACGCTGACCAACCGACTCAGACCCGACGCGGACTTCGCCGATTTCGTCCGCGCGACCGTCGACATTGCCGGAGAGCTCTACGGCAACGGCGGCCGCGTGCAGCGGATCGTGGCCGACGCGTGGGGCGCGGTCGGCATCGGCGTGCGCCTGCTCAGCGGCGCCATTCGCACTCCGGTCTCGCCTCCGGCCACGCGCGCTGTTTCGAACCGCCCTGCGGCGAAGTGGCGACAGCGGCCGGCGTACTGACCGGCTTCATCTCACCCAACAACCGCATCAACGAATTTCTCATGAAGGAGAACACACCATGAGTACGTCCAAGAACCACATGGAGGAGATGGCCGCCTCCAGGACTTACGACGCCATCAACCGCTCGATCAGAACCCTCGACCTCGCCACGATGGAGGAAGAGAAAACGGTCGCCGGCGCGTCGTTCGTCACGCGTCTCGACCAGCTGGTCACGGTGTACACCGCCGTCAAGCCGATGATCGCCGTGCTGACCACGGTTCCGCTGATTCCGAAGACGTGGCGCGCAGTTCTCGCGTTCTTCAGCAGAAGTCTGGAGGCTGTCGTCATCGCCGTTCCCGCCTTCAAGGCGGGGAAGGACCTCTGATGCGAACCCGGCTCGTCGGACGTGACGCCATCACCGGCAAGTTCATTTCTCTGCGTCAGGCGCATCGGCGCGCCGAAACGGCAATCACGGAGAGCTACCGCGTCTCGCGGGGCCGCACGTTGCCGCGAGGCCGCCGCCGCTCCCTCCGCGGGGGAGGAACCAGCCGGACCAACTCGATTCGCAGGAATCGATAACCCGTAACCCGGTGGGGCGCGCCTCGCGCGCGCCTCACCACTTTGGAGAAATCATGAACATCACCAGCTATCCGCTCAAACGGGGCCAGTTCCACGAGGAACCGACGAAGAAGCAGTTCGTGGTGTGGCACGGCACGGAAGGCCGTACGCGCAACACGCCGGTGTCGGGGCGTCCCGGGCGCGCCGTCACTTCGATCGACGCCTGGAATCTCGACGCAAACCGGGTCGGCGCGCCGTACCTGGTCGATCGCGACGGCGCGATCTTCAAGACCTTCGAAGACTCGGGATGGATTTACCACCTGGGGTTGAAAGGAACGAACGGGCGTTACGACCGCGCCGCGGTGCCGATCGAATTTGCGAATGAAGGCCCTCTTGCGCTCGACGGCGATCGGCTGTACGCCTTCGGCATGAACACGCCGAACACGATCTATACCGGCCTGCACTTCGCATCGGAGTGGCGCGAGCAGAGCTTCTTCGCGGAGCTCGACGAGGCGCAGATCGACGCGGGGATCGAACTCACGCTCGACGTCTGCCGGCGGCACGAGATCGATCCCGTTTTCTATTACCCCTCGACCACGTACGACTTCCCGCGCTGTTTCCAGGTGGCGACGATCGTCTGCCATTCCAATTGCCGCAAGGACAAGACCGACCTCTTTCTGCCCGATTGGGTGTTTCAGAAAATCGAAGCGGCGGGGATTCCGCTGCGGTCATGAGCGAATGAAGGCCCGAAAGGATTATTTATTGACAAATTCAGCGACGATCGCCAGGATCAAGCTCCATTCAATTCCAATCCAATAAATTCAAGCTTCCGGTTCACGAAAACCGAAAGGATCGCCGTGTCACCAGCGCGATTCATTGCAGAGAGGTTTCAGCATGTTGAGGTTCCGGAGCATTCTCTTCGTCGCTGTTTTAGTCACTCCCGTCGCGCATGCGCAGACAGAAGTGACTAAAACCTACCTTCTCGACCTGCCTGGTCCGACTCCATCGGCATGGGGCTGTGGAAGCGCTCTCGCCATTCTCTATCCGGGTCTCTATACCAGCCTGTTCCAGGACACGTTGCCTGCCGATTCGAAAATCACGAAGGTGCACGTGACGTTTCCCGCCCGGCGCGCCGCCCTTTTCGATCCCAATGGAGACAGTAACCCTTACGTGGATCTCACGCTCAACAGCGTCATGATCGGCTCCATACAGGCCGTGACGGACTATCTCGCCTGTCCGGCCGAGACCGACCTGGTTCCGTATCCATTTGAACAGCAATTTCCGCAGGGTTTCGCCGGATATAACTTCGGCGGGACGAATGGCATTACATTCCATGTCGACGGCGGACGATGTCCGTACTACTGCGGAATTACCATCGCCAAGACGCCTTCCTACTCGCAGATCGCAACGCTCGACATCACCTATGTTCCTGCTCCGCCGATCGAATTCCAGATCACCGACGTGGCGCCCGAAAGCGAGCGCCGGATTCTGATCTCAAACGCCCGTATCGACTACACATATCCACATTTTCAGGGGATCGGCGGCGTCGACGCGGAGGTACTGACGTCGCTGACGACGCGAGACGGCGCGGGCAGCCGCCAGCCGGGCATGACCGTCTACATGCGGGTGACCGACCCGAAGGATTCATCCGCGTACATGAACCTCGCCATTCTCCCGGTCGGGGTCAAGGCAGCCGTAAACGACAACCGGGGAGGAGGGCCTACGATCGAGGGTCAGGGAATCGCTCCGATCGCGCCGGGCCACATCTATCAGGCCACCAGCGGCGCCAACGGGATCGTCATCTTCAAGCTGAAGCTTCAGCCGCCCTTCGTCGCCGGCGACAACTATCAAGTCGAAGCGAGCACCGATCCCACTTTCCCGCCGACGGTGTCGGCGAAGTCGGGAACACTTACGGCGTGGAAGCGCGTGTTCGTCGAAAAACGCCGCATGCTGCGTAACGGTATTCTTCTCGCACAGCCGGCGAGAGCGGGTGATACGTCCATCCATGTCCGTGGCAACCGATACCACGGCAATACTGGTCGTGGTCGCGTGAGCCGCAACGATCGCATTGTTTTGGTTCACAGCCCCGACACTACACGCCTGGATCTCGGTATCGGTTGGTACACCGAAGAGCACACAGTTCTCGATGTTCAACAGGTGAGCGGCACGGACGAGTTCATCGTCAGTTTGGGAACCAGACAGGGACAAACGATCACGCCCGAGATGTTGCAACACGACTATCACCCGGACTCATTCGACCGGGAGGTTGGTGACGCCATCGCACGCCTCGATGCTCAAACACTCTCCGCTGCCGATTACTTTGACGCGGCCGACGATCTCGTAATGAACAGCGTGTTTCCGGAGTCGTTCGTCCAATACATCATGCTCGACACCATCAGCATCCCCGGTCTGAACGTTCCTCTTCCCCACATTACGACCGGCGACCAGCAACGCCTTCAACATCTTGCAGACCGGTGGTGCAGCGTCGCCTCCCCCACGCCTGCAGGCAGCCGCACGCTCGCGAATCACCAGCTTCTGCTCGTCGTGGACAACGATGCCGCGGTCTACCCGGCATCGACTGACGCCGGTCTGACGATCTCGCAGGTGCCGGCTGAGACGTCGTCCTTCGTATTCCGCGGAACCATCGACGACATCGCCCGAAATCGTCGTGCGAATCCCGAGGCCTGGGCAATGAAAACCGCCGCGCACGAGCTTGCTCACCAGTGGGATCCGGAAAAGGGTTTGGGGGCCGGCGTGCATCATTGCCCCAAGGAAACCACGGTCTACGACAATTCGGCCATCTACTGTTTACTCGCTGAACAAGACATCGACCGCTCCGAGGCACAGCGAGCTAACGGCATCGCCAGGTTCCATCTGATCGAGATTCCAAACACGAATATCTGGCATTCCGAATACCTTGAAATCCGGCAGCACCCTGATCCGTTCCTTCCGTAGGAGACAGCTATGAAACGCCTGCAGATTCTCATCGCTTTCCTGCTGTTTGCCACGTTCGCGGCCGCGTCGGAACCGGCCAACGTGCCGCCTGTCCTGGCGACGCTGACACTGCCGTATTCGACCGTACTGCCCGGTGTTCCGTTCGACATGACGGTCACCCTGAAGAACGCTTCCGGGAAGACCGTCTCGGCCGGCGCGATGGCGCGTCTCTCGATCAAATTGCCGGACGGCGCTTCCTACGAATCCGGATCGACTACGCCTCTGGAGCCGTGCGATCCATCCGAACCGGATTCGACCATCGAGCTCGCACCCGGCGCGTCGGTTGATCGCGTGATTACCTGGCTACCGTATCAGCACACGTGGACCAGCGATGGTCGCTACACAGGTCCCGGCGTCTATCAAGTCACGTTAGAGCTCGTTGCCGGCCGGCGGGACGTTCCCTCCAGCTACATCGGCCCTCTTCGCACCAACTCCGTGCGTCTCGAACGCGCCGTTGCTCCCGGGGAGGACGCCGAAATCTGGCAGAAGATGCTCTCCGTCAGCAACGGTGTCTGGTCCGATAACGGCTTCGCGCGATTGAAAGCCGGTCTCGAACTGGCTAAGGAAATCACCGAAACGCACGTTACGTCCGGCTACTATCCCTACGCGCTCCTTCTCACGAGCACCACACAAGGCAAGGATGCGATCGCGCCCCTGCTCGACGCCGCCGAGCGCTTTCAGTCATCCCCTGCACATCCATATTTGCTCAAGCAGGCTGCCGATTGCGCATTTCGCGAAGCAAATCAGGCAGCCTGGTTCCGCGACGATGAGAAGAGTGCCCGAGAGTACTACACACGTGCTGGGGAATTGTTCCAACGCGCGATCAAAACCTCGAGTCTTGCAGTGCGGGCGGGATCGGAGCGTGGTCAGCATGATGCGGCCAACGCGCAACAGAAGCTGCGCCCGCGCCAAAAGGAATAGTCGGACCTTCACCGCCTCATTTGACTCACTTCCCCCGCGCCTCCCGCATCTTCTCCAGCCGCTTCCTGATCTCGGCTTCGAAGCCCACATCTTTCGGCTCGTAAAACCGCCGCCCCGCCAGTGCCTCGGGCAGGCACTCCATGGCGGCGGTCTGCTCCTCGAAGTCGTGCGCGTACTGGTAGTCGCGGCCGTAGCCGAGGTCTTTCATCAGGCGTGTCGGAGCGTTACGGATGTGGATGGGGACGGGGGGATTGTCGCCCTGCCGGACTTCGCGGACGGCTTCGCCGTAGCCTTTGTACGCCGCGTTCGATTTCGGCGCCGCCGAGAGATAGGCGACGAGCTGCGCGAGCGCGACGCCCGCCTCGGGCATGCCTAGGAAGTGAACCGTCTGTTGCACGGCGATGGCGAAGACGAGCGCCTGGGGGTCGGCGTTGCCGATGTCTTCGGACGCCGCGCGCACGAGCCGCCGCGCGAGGTACATCGGATCTTCGCCACCTTCGAGCATCCGCACGAGCCAGTAGACCGCGGCGTCGGCGTCGCCGTTGCGCAGCGATTTGTGCAGCGCGGAGATGATGTTGTAGTGCTCGTCGCCCGACTTGTCGTACATCAGCGAGCGGCGCTGCAGGATCGTCTTCACGTTGTCGACCGTGATCGGAGAGTCGTTCTTCGACGCCGTCTCGACGACGAGCTGCAACGAGTTCAGCGCCTGGCGCGCGTCGCCGGCGCTGGTCGCGGCGACGAAATCGAGAGCTTCGTCGGTCACTTCGATGCCGTAGCGATGCACCGTCTTGTCGCGCATGGCGCGGCGGAGAATCGTCATGACCTCGGTGCGGTCCAGCGCGGGAATCACCACCACCTTGGTGCGCGACAGCAGCGCCGAGTTGACCTCGAACGACGGGTTCTCCGTCGTCGCGCCGATGAGAATGATGTCGCCCGCTTCGACGTACGGCAGAAACGCGTCCTGCTGCGCCTTGTTGAAGCGATGGATCTCGTCGATGAAGACGATGGTCTTCGAGCCGCGCGCATGCCGCCCGCGCCGCGCGTCTTCCATGATCGCCTTGATCTCCTTGATGCCGCTCGAGGTGGCGGAGAAGGTGACGAACTGCGCGCGCGTGGTCTTGGCGATGATCCGCGCCAGCGTCGTCTTCCCCGATCCGGGCGGACCCCAGAAGATCATCGAGGGGATGCGATCGGTCTCGATGGCGTTGCGGAGAAAGCGTCCCGGCGCGAGGAGCTCGGCGAGGCCTACCACCTCTTCTAATGATTTCGGGCGGACCCGTTCGGGGAGAGGAGCGTCTTTCGGGGTGGTCGGTTCGGGCGGCGTGGTGTCGAAGAGGGTCATTGGCAGAGCAAGCTGAAATCCAGGTTTCCGCCGCTGATCACCACCGCCACCGGCCCCTTCGGCTTGATCTTTCCGGCGAACAGCGCCGCCAGGCCGAGCGCGCCGGTCGGTTCGATCACCAGCTTCGTCCGGTACATCGCCCACTTCACCGTGTCGAGCAAGACGTCGTCGTCGACGCTCACCACGTCGCGCACCCGCTCGCGGATGACCGCAAAGTTGCGCTTGCCGATGGCCAGCGTCCGCGCTCCATCGGCGATGGTCTTCGGCGGATCGATCGTTACGATGCTGCCGGTCTTGAACGATCGCTCGCCGTCGTTGCCGGCGGCCGGCTCGACGCCGTAGACGTCGCGGCCTTCGGCGGACAGAGCCGTGCCCGACAGTAGTCCGCCGCCGCCGAGCGGCGTGATGATGGAGGCGACCTCGGGCCACTCCTCGACGATCTCCAGTCCCACCGTGCCGGCCCCGGCCATGATCCGCTCGTCATCGAACGGCGGGATGACGGCCGCGCCGTGCTTTTCGGCGATCTCGCGGGCGACCGTGTCTCGTGTCGCCGAGGTGACTCCCGCCGTCACGACCTTCGCTCCGTACCCCTCGGTGGCCTGAACTTTCATCGCCACCGAGCCTTCCGGCATGACGATCGTCGCCGGAATCCCGAGGAGCTTCGCCGCGAGGGCGACCCCCTGGGCATGGTTGCCCGAGGAGAAGGCGACCACCCCGCGCCGGCGCTGATCGGAGTCGAGCTGAAGCAGGGCGTTCATCGCGCCGCGGATCTTGAACGACCCGGCGCGCTGGAGGTTTTCGCACTTGATCCGCACCTCGAACCCCGCCCGCTCCGAGAGAAACCGGCTGCTCAGGAGGGGGGTGCGGTGGACCCAGGGGGCGATCCGGAGGGCCGCGGCGCGGACATCTTGGACCGAGGGGAGGAGCTCCGGCGGGACATTGATATTTGAAGAGCTCACCCGCATTAGTATAAACTCGCACAAACCAAAGCGGACAGGCGCTTTGCGTCGTCCGGAGACGACTGGATAGCCACGTACAGGTCATCATCGGGGTTGGAGGTTGGGGTTATGTGGAGATGGGTTAAAACCCGCGGCCTGGTTCTCACTGCAGTCCTTTCGCTGTTTGCGCCCGGGCTTTTCGCGCAAACCTCGGACTTGATCGCGTCACTCGATCTGCCCGATCCCGGCGTTACGCAGTCGGGCGAGATCCTCATCAAAGGATGGGCTCTCGACCCGGTCGGCACGTCGATCAGCAAGATCGAGCTCTACGTCGACGATCAGTTCCAGTATCAGACGAACCGCAATCTTCCGCGGATCGACATCATCGAGGCGTTTCCGAACTACCCCGGCATCCACAACATCGCGCCGGGGTTCCAGACCGGATTCAACGCCTCGCGCTTCTCGAACGGCACGCACACGGTCCACGTCAAGGTCTACGCCGCCGACAACCGCGTGTTCGAGCTGGGACGTCGAACGATCACCATCGACAACACCCAGAACCAGTCGCCGTTCGGCTCGGTCGACATCCCCGATCCGGGCTCGACGTTCAACGCCAGCAACTCCTTCCCGGTCCTCGGCTGGGCCGCCGATACCGACGGCATCGATCACATCGACGTCCAGGTCGACAACGGCAGCCTGCAGGAAGTGATGTACGGAGACGGCCGTCCCGACGTGGCCATCGCCTTCCCCGACTTCCCGCCCGCGCTCTACAGCGGGTTCATCGCCAACATCGACACCACGCGCCTGCAGGATGGCGTGCATCAGCTCGCGGTGTATGCGACCGACAAGCACAATCCGCCGGCCCGCCGCCAGATCGGGCGCCGCACGATCCAGGTCCTGAACAGCGAGGGGAGCGCCAAGCCGTTCGGCTTCATCGATGAGCCGAAGCGCGACGCCGTCCTCTTCGGCAACCTCTGCGGCCAGGTTCCGCGCGTTTCGCCGCCGGTCAACCCCCAGGCACACATCACTCCGGTTCGCGGATGGGCGCTCGACCTCGCGCCACGCGGCGACGTCGGCCGCGTGTCCTACGTCGAGCTGTTGGTCGACGGCGTCCGCTGGTACTCCACCGACGACTGCTCATTCAGCAGCATCTTCAGCGCTTATACGAACTGCTACGGCCTGCCGCGTTACGACGTGGAGCGGCTCTATCCGAACTATCCCGACTCGCCGCGCGCCGGCTTCATGTTCACGCTCGACATCGGCGCGCTCCTCGCCATCGGCGTCAGCCCGGGCAACCACGTGCTCAAGATTCGCGTCGGCGATCAGCAGGGCACGGTCGCCGAGATCCCGAATCGCGACGGCATCCCGGTCTTCTTCCAGTGCGCGGAAGACACGTTCACCAGCCCGATGTTCGGCTTCATCGACATTCCGACGCCGTCCGATTACATGAAGGGAACGGTGACGTTCCAGGGCTGGGCGCTCGGACAGTCGAACGTGCTGACGTCGCTCGACATCATCATCGACGGCGACCGCTACGGCGCGGCGCAGTACGGCTTCCCGCGCACCGACGTCGCGGCGCAGTATCCGCACATCTTCAACAGCGTCAACTCCGGCTGGCGCTTCACGATGGACACGACCAAGCTGATCAACGGTCACCATCGCCTCACCGTCCGCGCCTACGATCTCGGCAACCACGTCATCGAGATCGGCTCGCAGGACTTCTACACCGCGAATCCGCAATAGAGTCGACAGGTGGCAGGATGGCAGGGGGCAGCACTCCTGCCACCTGCCACCTGATCCCTGCGACCTAGCGCGGCACCCTCACCAGCAACGACTGCGGCACGATCGTGATCACCATCGGCGTCGCCATCTCGAACAGCTCCCCATCCAATCCGACGTGCAGCGCCTTCCGCGACTGCACCTTCATCCGCAGCGTTCGGAATGAACGGAACCCCGGCGCCTCGTGCACGCGTCCCGCGAGGTAGTGCGCGACGAACTTCATCAGCGCGATGCGCGGCAGGTGCGGCAGCCAGTACACCGACAACCGACCCTCGGTCATGCGCGTCCGCGGCGCTTCGACGCCGATGCGCGAGAGGTCGTACGTGTTGTTCGACACCATGAAGACGTGGGTGCGGACGACTTCGTGATGGTGCTCGCTCTCCACCGTCAGCGTGACATGCGGATACTTGCGAAACGTGCCGTACGCGGCGAGCAGCCGCGCCTTCCAGCGCGGGTAGTCGCGTCCGTGCTGCTCGCGTCGCGCCACCATCTCCGGGTAGAGGCCCATGGAGAGGTTGTTGATGAAGAAGCGCTCGTTCGCCCGCGCCGCGTCGATCTGCAGCGTCGCGCCGTTGACCGCCGTGTCGAGCGCCGTCCGCCAGTCGAGCGGGATGCCGATGTCTTTGGCGAAATGGTTGTACGTGCCGATCGGCACGACGCCGAGGGCCGCTTCGCTGTTCACCAGCGCCTGCACGACGTGGTGCACCGTCCCGTCGCCTCCCGCCGCGACGAACAACCGTTGGCCCTCGGCCGTGCGCGCGCGCACCAGCGCGGCGATGTCGGTATCGGACGTCAGGCGCACGACGTCCAGTCCCATTTCCACGGCTGCCGAGACGAGCGCCTCCGCTTCGCTGTCCGCGAGGCGGATTCCGGACGAGGTGTTGAAGAACAGTAACCCTTTCGGCGTCGGCAATTTTCGTCTTCGAGAATGGCGTTCGGTGGATTTAATGAAACGACTTGCGTTCCTCATCTCCGTACTGCCGTTTCTCGTCCTCCCGTTACGCGCGGCTGATGCGCCTAGAGATTGCTCGCTCTGCGTCGGTGCGGTGAGCGACCTGACCGTTGCCCCAGCAACGCCGGTGCCGCTGCTCGTCCGGGTCGGCGAAAACGATCTCGCCACGGCCGGCGCCGCCTTCGATACGTTCTCGCCCGAACAGCGCAGAAAAACGACCGTCATCGTGTCGTACGCGTTCGACAAGAGCGCCGATCCGTTGCAGGAAGTGGAGAAGCATACGAAGGCGATCGTCGACTGGGCCCGCACGCGCGGTCCGTTCCAGTCGTTCGGCGTTTCGTTCGACGCGCCGAGCGCGGAGGTCGCGGAGTATGCGATCAAGCGGCTCGCCGTCAGCGCGCAGGGGCTGAATGTCGCCGGCCGGATCGTGGCCGAGGGACAGGGCCCGTCGGCGTACTACGACGAAATCCTCGTCCCGGCGTCACGTGTGGCCGAGACGCTGAAGTGGATCGCGGAGAACGATCCGTCGAAGAAGATCATCGCCACGGTCGACGCGCAGTCGCCGAACGCCTTCTTCGATCTCGCGCAGGCGCTCGCCAACGGCGCGACGCGCGCGTATCTGACGAGGGGAGCGGACGTCCCGTCCGCTCAGGACGACTTCGCGGCGCTGGCGAATTTCAACCTGATGCTCGCCGGCGACTGGGCCTATGACTCGACGTCGCAGACCACCGTGCTCGACGCGAAGGGCAACTCCGTCGCGATGCCGGTGCTGACGTTCGTGCGCGGCGAAGATCTCCGCACCATCGTCGTACCGCGCGGCGACGCGGCCTCGGCGTCGATCGTCTCCCTGCCGAGCGACCGCTACGAACATCCGCGCCGTGTCGACACCGCCGGTGAGCGCGAGATCACCGACACCGGACGCAAAGGCGGGCACCTTCTCGTCGGCGTGCAGCCGGTGCGCGCGCCGTTCGCCATCACGGCCGAGCACGCGGAGAAGCCGCAGAAGAACGTGACGAAGGAATCGATCGACATCGCCACGCAGCGCGGCATCGCGGTCGAAGAGATCATCCGCAATCACCAGGCGTACAAGACCTACCAGGAATCGATTCAGCCGCGCTACATCGCGCGCAACACGACGAAGCTCCGGTTCGACATGGCGGGCGGCGAGGCCATCGAGGCGGCGATCGCCGGCGATTACTTCTCGCAGCCGAAAGGCATCAGCGACTGGGTCTGGCAGGACTTCTACCTCAACGGCGTGAAGTGGAAGTACGGCCGCATCCCCGAGCTGCCGATCATCCAGCCGGAAAAAGTCTCGCAGCTGCCGCTCGATATTCATCTCACGAACGAGTACCGCTATCAGCTCGTGCGCGAGACGGACGTCGACGGCTATCACACGTACGAAGTCCGCTTCGAGCCGCCGCCGAACGCGCCGGAGTCGCTGCCGCTCTATCGCGGCACGGTCTGGATCGACACCCGCACCTGGGCCCGCATCCGCCTGTCGATGGTGCAGCTCCATCTGGTCGGCGAAGTGTTGTCGAACGAGGAGCAGGTCTCGTTTCAACCGTTCGCAAAGGATACGAACGCGCCGCTCAACGCAGAGGAAGTGGCGAAGCTCGATCCGAAGGCGATCTTCTGGCTGCCGCGCGACGTGAACGCCGAGCAGGTCGTTTCGGCCGCCGGCCGCGCCACGCCAGTGCTGCGCGCGACGACGTTCAACCAGTTCCGCATCGACCCGCCGGAGTTCGATCGCCTGCACGCCGAGGCCTCGGCGTCGGACTGGCGCATGGTGCGCGAGACCGAGAAGGGGATGCGTTACCTCGAGAAGCGCGGCGACGGCGAGCGCGTGGTGAAGGAGGGCTTCGACACCTCGCGCACCTTCATGCTCGGCGGAGTCCATCACGACTCAGGCCTCGAGTACCCGGTCGTGCCGCTCGGCGGCGTCGACTACTTCAACTTCAATCTCGCCAACCGCGGCATTCAGACGAACGTCTTCTTCGCCGGCATCATCGTCGCGGCGAACGCCACGAATCCGAACGTCGCGAACACGCGCACGAACCTCGGCGCCGATTTCTTCGCCATCGCCGTGCCGACCACGAACACGATCTTCCGCGGCGGCGAGGAGCAGAACGGCGAGGACGTCAAGTCGTTGCCGACGAGCCTCAACCTGCGGGCCGGACATCCGTTCCTCGGTTTCGGCAAGGTCGACCTCTCGTTCGGCATCAGCCATCGCACGTTCCGCAAAGCCGACGACACGACGGCCGATTTCGTCGTGCCGTCGAGCACGTTCGAGCTCTCGCCGAGCGTCGACGTGCACTACTCGCGCTGGGGCTACACCGTCACCAGCTACTACGACTACAACCATCGGACGAGCTGGAAGCCGTGGGGCCGCCTCGACGAGTACGATCCGGCGCAGCAGAACTACTCGCGCTTCGGCGGCTCGTTCGCCAAGAGCCTTTACCTGCCGAAGTTCCAGCGCCTCACGCTCGACGTCAACTACCTCGATGGTCAGCATCTTGACCGCTTCTCGAAATACGAGCTCGGCTTCTTCGGATCGCAGCGCATCCACGGCATCCGTTCCGGCTCCGTCCGCGCGGAGAAGGCCGTCATCGGACACCTGTCGTACGGCTTCGTCTTCTCCGAGGCGTTCCGCCTCGAGGCGTTCTACGACCACGGCCTGATCACCGACCGCGTCGCCGGTTACTCCCGCGAGCCTTTCCAGGGCCTCGGCATCGCCGGCCAGACCGTCGGCCCCTGGGGCACGCTGCTGCGCCTCGACATCGGCAAGACGGTCGGGCGCAACGCGCAGGATGGGTTCGTGGCGAACGTGGTGTTTTTGAAGCTGTTCTGACGCGGTTGCAACCTATAATCGCCAGCCCTTATGACTCGCATCAAGGAATTACCAGGCCACATCGGCGAAAAAGTCACCATCAACGGCTGGCTGTACAACAAGCGCACCTCGGGCAAGCTGCAGTTCCCGATCATTCGCGACGGCAGCGGCTATCTGCAGTGCGTGGTCTTCAAGAAGGAAGTCTCCGAGGAGACGTGGAAGGCCGCGGATGAAGTGACGCAGGAGTCGTCGGTGCGGATCACCGGCACGGTCCGCGCGGAAGAGCGCGCGCCGGGCGGAGTCGAGCTCGGCGTCGAATCGTTCGAGATCGTCGGCCCCGCGCAGGACTACCCGATCACGCCGAAGGAGCACGGCACCGCGTTCCTCATGGACTTGCGGCATCTCTGGCTCCGCTCGAAGAACCAGCACGCCATCCTCCGCATCCGCAACGAGGTGGAGAAGTCGATCCGCGACTTTTTCTACGATCGCGATTTCGTCCTCATCGACTCGCCGATCCTCACCGCCAACGCGGCCGAGGGGACGTCGACGCTGTTCGAGACCGACTACTTCGGCGAGAAGGCGTACCTTTCGCAGTCGGGGCAGCTCTACCTCGAGCCGGCCGCGGCGTCGTTCGGCCGGGTCTACTGCTTCGGTCCGACGTTCCGCGCGGAGAAGTCGAAGACGCGGCGCCATCTGATGGAGTTCTGGATGGTCGAGCCCGAGGTGGCGTTCCTAGACTTCGAAGGCCTGCAGGAGCTGGCCGAGGAGTTCGTCGAGTACATCGTCGGCCGGGCCATGGATCGCTGTGCTGAGGAGCTGAAGGTACTGGAGCGCGACCTGACCAAGCTCGAGAACGTGAAGCGCCCGTTCCCGCGCATCACGTATCGCGACGCGATCGAGCTGCTCAAATCGAAAGGGATGCCGGCCAACTTCGGCGACGACATCGGCGGCGACGAGGAAACCGTCATCGCCAACTCGTTCAACGCGCCGGTGATCATCACGCGCTACCCCGCGGCGATCAAGGCGTTCTACATGCAGCCCGCGCCGGACGATCCGACGGTGGCCCTCGGCATGGACATGATCGCCCCCGAAGGCTACGGCGAGATCATCGGCGGCTCCCAGCGCATCCACGACCACGACCTCCTGCTCCAGCGCATCCAGGAGCACGGCCTCCCCGTCGACAAGTTCCAGTGGTACCTCGACACCCGCAAGTACGGAACCTTCCCCCATTCCGGTTTCGGTATGGGCATTGAAAGATGTGTGGCGTGGATCAGCGGCGTGCCGCATCTGAGAGAGACGATTCCGTATCCGCGGATGCTGAATCGGATCTACCCGTAGCGAGAGCTGTCGAGCGATCGAGCGATTGAGCGATTGAGATGGAAGACGCAACGCTTAACGGCTCAACAGCTCAGCCGCTGAATCGCTCTTTGCGCATCATCCCCCTCGGCGGTCTCGGCGAGATCGGGATGAATCTGATGGTCTACGAGTACGGCGCGGACACGATTCTCGTCGACTGCGGAATGATGTTCCCCGACGCGGCCACGCTCGGGGTCGACGTCATCATCCCCGACATGTCGTACCTCTTCGAGCGGGCGGAGGGCGTGCGCGCGGTGTTCCTCACGCACGGCCATGAAGACCACATCGGCGCGGTGCCGTTCCTGGTCGAGAAGCTGAAGATTCCGGTTTACGGGATGCCGCTGGCCCTCGGGTTCGTGGAGGACAAGCTCGAGGAATTCGGGATCGAAGCCGAGCTGCATCCGATCCAGCCGCGCGACGTGATCGAGGTCGGACCGTTCCGCGTGGAGGCCATCCGCGTCACGCACTCCATCATCGACGCGCTCGGATTCGCCATCACCACGCCGGCCGGCACGATCATCCACACCGGCGACTTCAAGATCGACCATACGCCGGTCGACGCGAAGACCACCGACCTCGCGCGCTTCGCCGAGTACGGCGAGCGCGGCGTGCTCGCGCTGCTCAGCGATTCGACGAACGCGCTCGTCCCCGGCCATGGCCCGTCGGAGAAGACCGTCGGCGCGGGACTCGATCGGATCTTCAGCACCGCGCGCGGACGGATCATCATCACGACCTTCGCGTCGCACATCCATCGCGTGCAGCAGGTGATCGATCTCGCCCGCCGGCACAATCGCAAGGTGATCCTGATCGGCCGCTCGCTGGTCGACAACACCGAAACGGCCGAGCGCCTCGGCTATCTCCGCTTCCCGCGCGAGCAACGCGGCGCGAACCGCGAGCTGGCGCCGGCGGAGACGGTGATCCTGACCACCGGCACGCAGGGCGAGCCGTCGTCCGCGCTGTCGCGGATGGCCATCGGCGAGCACAAGCAGATCGACATCACGCGCGGCGACATCGTCGTCATCTCCGCCCGCACCATCCCGGGCAACGAGCGGGCGGTCAATCACGTCATCGACAATCTCTATCGCCGCGGCGCCGAGGTCGTCTCGCACGAACAGCCCGACATCCACGTGTCGGGTCACGCCTGCCAGGAGGAGCTGAAGCTGATGCTCAACCTGACGCGACCGCAGTTCTTCATCCCCATCCACGGCACGCTGCGCCATCTGATCCATCACGCGCGGCTGGCGGAGGCGACCGGCGTGCCGCACGGTGCGGTGATCACGAACGGGCAGGTGGTGGAGATCGAGGACGGCGAGCTGCGGATCCTCGAGGAGCGCGTGCCGAACGGCAAGGTCTTCATCGACGCCGAAGCGGAGGAGGTGCCGGAGGTCGTGGTACGCGACCGGCAACATCTCGCCGAGGATGGATTCGTGATCGTGGTGGTGGCGGTCGATTCCGACGGACGGCTGGTTCGCGAGCCGGAGATCATCACCCGCGGCCTGGTGCACGTCGACGAAAGCCAGGACGTGCTCGACGAAGTGCGCGAACTGCTGGCCCAGATCTTCAAGACCAGTCCGGCCGACGAGCTGCGCGACTCCGACCTGCTCCAGGAAAAGATGCGCGCCGCGCTCAAGCGCTACTTCAGGAAAAACATGGGAAGGCGACCGTTGATCCTGCCCGTGATTTGGGAAATGTAGAAGAAACGATGAACGATGAACGATGAACGATGACCAGTTAACGTTCATCGTTCATCGTTCATCGTTCATCGTTCTGCGTCGTTGGAGCGTTCATGAACATTCTTGAAGCCATCGTCCTCGGTTTAGTGCAGGGCCTCACCGAATTCATCCCCATCTCCTCGACCGCACACCTCGAGATCGTCCCCGTGCTTCTCGGGTGGGGCGATCCCGGCGCGGCGGCGAGCGCGGTCATCCAGTTCGGAACGTGGATCGCGGCGGTCATTTATTTTTTCAAGGACATCGTGCGGCTGATCGCCGGCTTCTTTCGCGGCCTGATCGCGCGCCGGCCGCTCGCCGACGTCGACTCGCGCGAGGCGTGGCTGGTGATCATCGGCACGATCCCCATCGTCGTTCTCGGGCTGCTGCTGAAGAAGCACATCGAGTCGACGTTCCGCGGACTGGTGGTCGTCACGGCGATGGTGATCATCGTGGCCGTCCTGATGGACATCGCCGAACGCTGGGCGAAGCGTCAGCAGCTCCGGAGCTTCGGCCAGATGAACGTCGCGGACGGAATCATCATCGGCCTGGGGCAGTGCCTGGCGCTGATCCCCGGCTCATCGCGCAGCGGCTCGACGATCATGGCCGCGCTGTTCCGCAAGATCGATCGCCCCACCGCGGCGCGCTTCTCGTTCCTGCTCTCCATTCCCGCCGTCGGCGGCGCCGGCTTCCTCGAGCTGTTCCACGAGCGCCATCACCTCGCGTCGCTCGGCTGGACGCCGATCATCGTCTCGATCGTCGTCGCCTTCATCTCCGGCTACGCCTCGATCTGGTTCCTGCTGCGCTACCTGAAGTCGCACACCACGCACGTCTTCATCTACTACCGGTTCGCGCTGGGAGCGGTGATGATCGTGCTGTTGATGACGGGGTATTTACGGTAGTTGGCAGGTGGCCGTTGGCAGTTGGTAGAAGCGCGGCCAACGATCAACTGTCAACGGCCAACTCAGTCCGACAGCACCTGTACTTCGGGGATGTTCCGGTACTTCTCCGCGAAATCGAGTCCGTAGCCGATGACGAACTTCGGATCGATGGAGAAGCCGACGTAATCGGCGTTGAACGGCACTTTGCGCGCCGCCGGCTTGTCCAGGAACGTCGCCGTCTTCACCGTCGCGGCGCCGCGGCTCTCGATGTAGCGGAAGACCTCGCGCATCGACAGGCCGCTGTCGATGATGTCCTCGACGATCAGCACCGACTTGCCGTGCATGTCGAGCTGCGGCTCCTTGAGGATCGTCACCACGCCGGACGAGTACTTCTGGTTTCCGTAGCTGGAGACCTGGATGAAATCGAGGGCCACGTCCTGTGCGATGTTGCGCACGAGGTCGGCGCAGAAGAAGACGGCGCCCTTCAGCACGCAGAGGGCGATGAGCTCGGCGCCGGCGAAATCGGCGCTGATCTGCCGTCCCATTTCGGCAACGCGGGCGTCGATCTGTTCACGCGTGAATAACGTCGTCTGTGCCATCTGTGCCAGAATCATAGCATTCGACTTCAGGTGGGTTTCCCGACGTGTCCGTAACCGAAATCGGAGTGCTGCATGGGCGCTGGCTGCGCCTGTCGGACCGCTTCAAATCGCTCTGGACCTTCCACCAGTTCGCGACCGGCGTGTATCTGAATCTGCTGCGCGTCGATCTCCCGTACAACTTCGATTTCCATCGCACGTACGAGCAGATCAAGGGCGTGACCGGGAAGCTGAACGCGACCGAGATCGCCGACGCGGCGACGGTGATCACCCGCTCCGAAGCGATCCTCGACGGCGCCACCGTGTCGCTGCTGAAGGCCGACGACGGCATCACCCCGTCGCTCGTCCGCCGCTTCTTCGAAAAGCTGAAACGGCAGGACGACAACATCATTCAGTACCTCATCAAGTTCTATCTCTACGCCGACGCCGTGGAAGGCGATCGCCGCGACAAGCTCGACTTCCTCTTCACCCGCATCGGCGAGGACTTCCACTCCATGCGCGGCGAGTTCGCGCCGCGCGACTCGCTCGATTTCCGCGAGCGCATCCTGGCCCTCGTCTCCACGCTGCGCGTCGCCGATCCGCCGCACGACGAAGTGGTGCGGATGATCCGCGCCATCCGCTCCATGCGCGACGAGATCCTGGCGGCCGAGACGTTCGATGACCTCACCGACCGCAACCTGCTGAAGAACGCCCGCACCTTCAAGCATCGCGTCGGCGATCTCTACTTCCATCCCGACATCCTCGTGGCCATCATCGAGCTGAACGTCGCGGCAAAGAACCGCTTCCTCCGGCTCTACCACTCCGAGGAGCACCGGCTGCTGGAAGAGGCGGAGAAGCTCATGCAGCACGGGCAGGCCATCGAGCGCAATTTCGGCGACTCCAACCCGCAGCTGGTGGAGGAGATCGCCCGCTTCCGCGATTTCAAGGAACGCTTCGACGAGCTTCGCGCCCAGTCGAACATCAAGCACGACGTCATCGCCAAGCTGAAGGCGAGCATGAGCGCGATCCTCACGCAGCTGGAGGGGGGCATCGATCCGCCCGACGAGGTGCTCGAGCTGCCGCGCGAGTTCTTCGTCGGAGCAACGGAGGAGACCGAGCAGCACGAGAACGTCACCGGCCGCTTCGGCAGCGACGACGTGCTGCTGCGATTCCTGATGCGCATCGCCGCGGCCATCGATCCGGTTCCGTCCGATCTTCCGGAAGAGGAGCTGGTGGAGCGCGTGCGCGACCTGCGGCTCGAGTCGTGGGAGGCGGCGGCGTATCAGAAGTTGTTCGAGCGCCGGCCGGCCGAGGCGGATGAGGACAACGAAGATCTGTGGATGCTGTTCCTGCGTGCCGCCGCGCTGCGCATCAAGGTCGACGAGGAGGCGACCATTCTCGCCACGACGCTCGCCGCCGACGTGCGTCCCGACGCCGAGCTGCTGGCGAAAGCGAAGCAGAGTCTCGACACGGCGAAGGAGCTCGACGAAGACTTCGGCGACTTCCTGCACGAGGCGGTCTACTACTCCAACCCGAAATTCCTGCACCAGCTCTATCGCTCGCGCTTCCGTCTCCTGCGCGGCTTCTCCGGGCTGTGGCTGATTTACGATAGACAGAATTAGAGCTGTTGAGCTGTTGAGCTCTTTGGCTCTTGAGCAAAACCCGGGCAAAGGCGGGTCTCCCTCAAGAGCTCAAGAGCTGAATAGCTAAAGAGCTTTTAGATGAAGATTTATCGATACCTCGATCGCGGCTCCATTCGCGAGTCCTCCGCCCCTCCCGCCGATGCCGTCCTCCTCCCGCCCTGCCTGCCGACGAAGATCGTCTGCGTCGGCCGCAACTACGCCGAGCACGCCAGAGAGCTGGGGAACGAGGCGCCGTCGGAGCCGATCATCTTCCTCAAGCCGCCGAGCGCGATCCTCGCTCCCTTCGGCACGATCGTCCGCCCCGCGATCTCGCAGCGCGTCGATCACGAAGGGGAGCTGGCGATCGTGATCGGCAGGCGGGCGAAGGAGGTGCGCGCCGCGCAGTGGCGTGACTACGTCCGCGGCTTCGCCTGCGCCAACGACGTCACGGCGCGCGACATCCAGAAACGGGACGTGCAGTTCACCCGAGGCAAAGGCTTCGACACCTTCGCGCCGATCGGCCCCTGCATCGAGACCGAGCTCGACGTCGCCGCGCTGTCGGTGCAGACGCGTGTGAACGGCGAGATCCGCCAGAACGGCAACACGCGCGACATGATCTTTCCGTGCGACTTCCTCATCGAGTTCATCACCACCGTAATGACGCTGGAGGAAGGCGACGTGATCCTGACCGGCACGCCGTCGGGTGTCGGGCCGCTCGTTGCCGGCGACAGCGTGGAAGTGGAGATCGAAGGCATCGGCGTGTTGCGCAATGCGGTGGCGTAGGGTCCGCACGTGCTCGACCACCTCCTGCAACTCTTCCCCGCGCTTTCCAGGCTGCCGCGCGACGCCTTCATCGTCGGCGGCGCGATCCGCGATCTTCTCCTCGGCGGCGATCCCGCCGACGTCGACGTCGCCTGCAGCGATCCGCTCTCCTGCGCCCGCGCCATCTCGCCGAAGGTGATCCGCCTGGGCAAGGATCACCTCACCGCCTACCGCATCGTCCTCGGCGAGCACGTCTACGACTTCGCGCCGCTCCTCGACGACTCCATCGATCGCGACCTCGGCCGCCGCGACTTCACCGTCAACGCCATGGCCATCCCGCTCGATCGCGACGCGCTGCTCGATCCGCACGGCGGCCGGCGCGACATCGAAGCGCGCATCGTGCGGATGGTCGATCCGAAGAACTTCGACGACGATCCGCTGCGCACGCTGAAGGGAATCCGCCTCGCCGTCCGCCATCGCTTCACCGTCGATCCCGAAACATTGAGCGCGATCCGCAGCCGCGCGCCGCTCATCACCACCGTCTCCGCCGAGCGCGTGTCGTACGAGCTCTCCTCGATCTTCTCCGCGAACGAATTCCGCAAGGCGGTGACGCTCATGCGCGAGAGCGGCCTCGATGTCCCGATCTTCGGCCGCGCGCTCGATCCGTCGCGCTATCTCGCTGACGATGTGCCACTTGCGGCGGCCATGACGCTGCTGGTGGACGACCCGCAGGCGTTCGTCGAGCGCTGGCGGTTTTCCGATTCGCTCCTGCGCGACATGCAGTTCCTGCGGCGCCTGGTCGACGATCACTCGCTCGTCGCGCTCTACGACGCGGGAGAGTCGACCACGCGGCAGCTTCCGCCGCTGCTGCGGGCAATTGGCAAGGACGCGGACGTCGAGATGCCCGACTTCGCCACGCCGCCGCTGCTCACCGGCAACGACATCGCCACGATCACCGGCCTCCCGCCCGGCCCGCACCTCGGGCGCGTGAAGCGCGCGCTGCTCGAGGCGCAGATCCGGGGCGAAGTGCGCACGCGCGACGAAGCGCTGGCGTTCGTGCGGGGACAGGCGCCCCCGCCTGTCACCTCGTCAGTGTGACGTGGACCTCGCCGACGGTGGTGTGCAGATTCATCGTCGTCCGGCCGTTCGCGTTCACGAAGTGCGTCGTGCCGGGGAAGACTCCTTCGCGCTCGATGATGCGGTCGCCGAGGTGCGTGTGCACTTCGCCGATGCGGCATGAGGCGTTGAGCTCCTTCACGTTCGCGCGCGGCGTCTCCACGTGGATCTCGCCGGCGCGGAGATCGGTGTCGATGTCGCCGAACGTCCCCTCCAGGCGGATCTCGCCGAACTTCGTCTCGAACGCGATGTCGACGCCGGGGGGAACCGCGAGGTCGAGATCGACGCCTACCAGCTTCGTCATCCGCCAGCCGTGCGCGTGCCGGCCGAAGTGGCGGCGCACGATCGCCTCGCTGCCGTTCGCGTAGATCTCGATGTCGATGTCGTCGATGCCGCGCTGCCGTCCTTCGCGATCGTCGTCATCGTCGTAATCACAACGGATCGAGCCGCTGGCGACGATGTCGTTGCTCGCGCCGTTATGGACGCGGATCTCTCCGGCCGGAATCTCCACCACCACGCGTTTCACGTTGCGCAGGGGGAGCGATGTTTCGAAGCGGTGAGTGAGGTGGCGGTCGGCGCGTGCGGTGACGGCGGCCGCGAGGAGGAACGTGATGACGATAAGCCGGCGCATGGTTGCCTCCGTTCGAAGGATTGAACGGAGGCGGGGAGGAAAGGTTTCGAAAATAAACGAGGGACCGGCGAACCGGTCCCTCGAGTACGACTCCCCAAAAGTCGAATGGTTATTTCTTCTTCGATGATTTCTTCGCGGCTTTCTTAGCGGGTGCCTTCTTCTTAGCGGCCATTGAGCTCACCACCTTTCATGCCGTACGGGACCTCCCGGTCGCGCCTACTTGGCAAAAAACGCCGGACTGCTCCGGCAAACCTGAGTGCGATGAAAGAGGGGAAGTGGGGAGACAGCCCTGACGACCTTCGACATTCACTGAACTCTGGATCCAGTTTCTGGCGATCGTCATTTTCTTGTACGTAATATGAGATGGTAAAACGATATTGTCAAGCAATTGTTTATGAAAATCGAAATCCGACCGCGTTGTTCCACGGTAGTTCCACGATTTTCGGGATTCGATCAGCGCGCGGAGAGGTACGCGCGGCGCGTTTTTTCGGCGCACGCGCGCCACGAGAAGCGCGACGCGCGCGCGATTCCGCGGCGCGCGAGCTCGCGGCGCAGCTCTTCATCGTCCGCCACGCGCAGCATCGCGTCGGCGAAGTCGCTCGCGTGCAGCGCGGCGTCGGCGGTGACTTCGACGAGCGCCGCGGCGTGCGACGTGATCACCGGCGCGCCGCAGGCCATCGCTTCCGCCGCCGGCAGTCCGAATCCTTCTTCCATCGACGGCACGACGACGGCCAGCGCGCCGCGATAAAGCGCGGCCAGATCGTCGACGAATCCGGCGCACTCGATTCCATCGCGATCGGCGAAGCGCGCGAACGGCGCGCCGGCCAGCACGAGGCGCAGCTCCGGCCGCGCCGCGCGCACGCGCGCGAAGTCGTCGACCAGCGCGCCGACGTTTTTGTGCGGCTTGTCGTTGCCGACGAAGAGGAAGTAGTCCGATGCGGCGGGGACGCTCGCGTCTGCGCTGAAGTGGGGATCGATCCCGTTCGCCGCGACGACGACGTGATCGTCCGCGCAGCGGAACGTCTCGATGATGTCGCGTTTCACCGCCTCGCTGACGGTGAGCACGCGCGCGCTCTTCCGCACCGCGCGGCCGAGCATCGTCCGCGCGTAGAGCGGCTTGAGCGGATTGCGATGCCGCGTGTGCAGGTGAATGAGGTCGTGGATCGTGACCACCACCGGCACGGCGGTGAAGGGGACGACGTAGTGCGGCGCATGGAAGAGATCGACGCGCGCGCGGCGGATGGCGCGCCCGAGGTCGAGCAGCTCGCGCGCCGAGTAATGCGGCGCGTCGAAGACCACGTGCTCGAAGCGCGCGGGGATCGCCGCGGTCGCCGGGGCGAAGACGACGTACTCCTCCGGCGCGTCGATCTCGTCCAGTCCGCGCAGGAGGCCGCGGATGTAGGTGCCGATGCCGAAGTCGGCGATCTTGCGCCCGTCGATGCCGATTCTCATCCTCGGAACAGCTCCATCATCAATGTAGCGCTCCGCTCCCAGCGATAGAGCATGGCCCGCTCCGGACCGCGCGCGCGCAGCTCGCGCCGCAGCGACGCGTCGCGCAGCAGGCGGACCAGCGCGTCGCGCAACCCGTCGCGATCTCCCGGATCGACCAGCAGCGCGGCGTCGCCGGCAAACTCCGGAATCGCGCCGGTGCGCGTCGCCACCACCGGCGCGCCGCACGCCATCGCCTCCAGCGGCGGAATGCCGAAGCCCTCGTAGCGCGACGGATAGACGAACGCCAGCGCGCCGCGGTAAAGCGCGCGCAACCGCTCGCGATCGACGTAGCCGGTCAGCTCCGCGTCCGCCAGGTCCGGATTCCCCCACCCTTCGCCGCCGCAGAGCACGAGGCGCGGCTTCGGCCTGGGGATCGCGCGCCACACGTCGAGCAGATCCGCAAGCCCCTTGCGCGGCTCGAGCGTGCCGACGAACAGCACGTAATCGCCTTCCCCTTCACCGGGCGAGAAGAATTCGTCGACGCCGTTCGGCACGATCTCGATCTTCGAGCGCGAAACGCCGAAGCCGCGCACCGCCTCTTCCGCCGCCGCGCGCGACACCGCGGCGATCCGCTGTGCGCGCTCGAGACTGCGGCCGATGAAGAGGCCGTACGACAGGATCGTCGTCAACCGATGGCGGCCCGGCATCGTGATCGCCGTGAAGTCGTGAATCGTGACCACCGCCGGCACGCGCGAGGCGATCGGCAGCGTGCCGTGCGGTCCCCACAACACGTCCGCCTCGATACGCGGCAGCAGCACCTGCTGCCACAACACGCCGAACGGTGCGCGGTCCACGCGGAAGCGGCACTGTTCGAGTCCGGAGCGATCGTCGATCTCCGCATGCGCCGCGATCAGTGGCGGCGGATCGATCGTCAGCCGCCGCGCGATCTCCGCCGTGTGCACGCCGATGCCGGTGCGATGTCCGACGAGGGCACGGCCGTCGATGACGAGGTTCATTCAGATTTCATCCTTCGCGCAGACGAAGGATCTCCGGTTCCACCGCGCGACCGCTGCCGGTGTAACCAGAGATGCTGAGTCTACGCTCAGCATAAACGGCGAAACACCGCCAGCGTCCGCTCCGCGCACACATCCCAGCGGAACTTCGCCGCCTGCGCGCGGCCGCGCGCGATCAGCTCCTCGCGCAGCGCCGCGTCGCGCGTCACGCGCTCGAGCTGCGCCACGAGCGAATCGAGATCATCGAAATAGAGAGTCGCGTCGCCGCCGATCTCCGGCAGCGACGACGAATGCGCCGCGATGGTCGGGACGCCGGACGCCATCGCCTCGAGCAGCGGAAATCCGAATCCCTCGTAAATCGACGGAAAGACGAACGCCTCGGCGCGCTGATAGATCGTCGCCAGGCGCGCCGCGTCGACGTAATCAAGATGCACGATGCCCGGCTCGCGCAGCCTCGGCGCGATCTCCTGCGACTTCCAGCCGATCTTGCCGACGATCACCAGCGAGCCGTCGTAGCGGCCGGCGCGCAGCCTGGCGAACGCGTCGAGCAGCACGCCGAGGTTCTTGCGCGGCTCGATCGTGGAGACGAAGAGGAGATAGCGCGACGGCAGATCGTCGACCGGCGCCGGAGACGCGCTCATGCCGAGCCCGGAGTGGATGGCGAAGACGCGCGCGGGATCGACGTTGTAGAACGCGAGCAGATCGCGGCGCGTCGATTCCGACACGCAGACGACCGCGTCGGCGCGCGCCAGCTCGCGCGGCATGTGCGCGTCGAGGTTGTCGAGCGTCTCCTTCTGCAGCAGTTCGGGGAAGCGCTTGTACGTCAGGTCGTGGACCGTGATCACGCGGCGCCTGGCGATCGCGCCGTGCAGCCGCGGCAGGAAGTAATTCGCGCCGAACATCACGTCGGGATCGATCAGCTTCATCCAGACGACGTACGCCGCCGCGGTGAAGGCGCGTGACAGCCGCGACGGCGGGAGGCCGCGGAGATCGAACGTGCAGTGCCGTGCGTTCAGCGGAATCGTCGCGTGCAGCGACGGCCCGAGGTCCGTGACGCGCGCGTCGCCGAAGAGGTAGAGCTCGACGTCGTCGTGCTTCGCGATCTCGTGCAGGAGGAAGTACAGATACCAGCCGATGCCGGTCAGCGGTTCGTAGAACGGCCGGATATCGACGCCGATGCGCAGCTTCCGCTCGCGCCGCGCCGCCGCCCGCCACACCGCGCGCAGACGCTCCGCGAGAGCCTGGCGTAGAGTGTGAAGAACGATCGCGACCGTGCGCAGCATTGAGCGCGAATCGTATACGTTCGGAGTTGACCGTTGACAGTTGGCCGATGGCAGAAGCAACGACTACTGCCAACTGCCAACGATCAACTGCCAACGATCAGCAATGCGCAAACTCGTCATCGCCATCGTAATCCTCGCCGCGCTCGCCGCCGCCGTCTGGGGTTATCTCGTCTACACCACGCCATCGCAATCGCGCGGCGTGACGTTCCCGCTCAGCGCCGCGCAGCGCGCGCTGCTCGCGCAGGTGCCCGAATCGGCCGACGCATTTGTGCTCGTGCCCGGCGCCGCCGCGTTACACGCCAAGCTCGAGGCGAATCCGGTCTCGCGTGATCTCCTCGCGCGCGGCAGCGTCCCGCGTCCGTGGATGCTCGGCGGCGCCGAGGTCATCGCCTGGACCGCGAACAAGAAGACGAGGTACCTCGTCCATCTCGATCCGCTTCGCGCATTCATCGCGCGCGTCGTGGGGCGGAACGACTCTGTGCTGATCAACGCGCCGGCGGAGACTCCGATCGACGGCGCGGAGCTCGATCGCATCGTCTCGATCGCGAACGCGTTGCCCAGCGGAGACGCCCTCGCCGTTCAGCGCACCAGCTCGCGCGGCGCGTTTCCGCCGATTCCGCGTCCCGCCGTCAGCAGCATCGCCGTGACGCCGGGCGAGATCGTCATCACCTCGCGTGCGCCCGCCGATCCGCGCGACGTCGTCCGTCCCGAGCCGTTGCGCGTCCGTTTCCCGAAGACGGCGATCCTGACCGCGTCGTTCACCAGGCCGCCGCGTCAGCTCGAGCTGACGCGGATCATGGCGAAGGAGATCACCACCCTCCTCGCCGACGGCGGGACGATCGCCCTCTACGAAGTCGACACCGGGACCCTCCTGCCGAAGCCGCGCGAGGTCATCGCCATCCCCGCCACCCCGGAACGCCGCGAGGCGCTCGCCAGCGTCGTGAAGGCGATCGGCAGCACCGGGCAGGAGCTGACCGGGTTCCAAACGGTCGATTCCGGAAACGAGCTCGTCGTTTCGTTCGACCCGAAATCGCTCGGCCATTATCTAAAGGATGGAGCGGATGACGCCCGCTGGCCCGCCAACGTCTGGGCGGCGAAGGTCGATCCGGGCCGTATGGTCCCGCTGCTCAAGGAGATAGATGGGAATCCGGCGCTCCGGATCGTCGCGCCGAAGCTCCACCGGTCGGTTCGCGACCTGAAGCACTGGATCGGCTCGCTGGAACAGGCGAAGTCGATCGAAGCGGCGGGGTCGAGCGACGGCATCGCGGAGGAGTTGCGGGTGGTCATTAGCACGAAATAGTTCCGTCTCCTCAGCAGTTTAGGGGTGACCATGCAGCAAAATCCCATCATCGACTTCAACGTGATCGACAAGGACGGCCCGCAGTCGTACAGCGGCACGTTCACGTTCACCCCGGAGGAGCTCGACCGCGTCGAGCTGGCCGGTGTGAGCCCGGTCGCGATCAACGTCGAGGTCGACAAGGGCGACCTGCCGGGCGAGTATCTGGTCGAGGGGACGGCGGAATTCGCCGGGGATCTGAACTGCTCGCGCTGCGTCGAGCCGTATCCGTTTGCGAACCCCTCCACCTTTCACGTAAGATTTCGCCCTCGTCCGCAGGCCTCCGGGGAAAACGAGGAAGTCGAGATCACCAATGAGGATGAACTCGACGTCGAGTATTACTCGGAGCGCGAGATTCCTTTGAAGGACCTGGCGCTCGAGCAGGTTCAGCTCTCGATTCCGATGAAGCCTCTGTGCGACGAGCAGTGTCTCGGTCTCTGTCCGACCTGCGGCGCGAACCGGAACCGCGAGTCGTGCAGCTGCGAGTCGGCCGGTTCGGACGATCGGTGGGGAGCGCTGAAGGCGATTCGGGAAGAGTTAGCGAAGAAGAGAGAAAGTTGAGTTGCCCGTTACCAGTGTCCGGTTGCCGCGAGGTACACCGGCCACTGGTAACCGGCAACCGGTCACTGAAAGGATTCAACGATGCCAAATCCAAAAAGACGCCACTCCAAGGCCCGCACGCGCACGCGTCGCGCCCACGACTTCCTCAAGGCGAAGTCGCTGTCGACCTGTCCGCAGTGCCACGAGGCCAAGCTTCCGCACCGCGTCTGCCCGAAGTGCGGCTTCTACAAAGGCCGCGAAGTGATCGCCGTCAAGGACGCTTTCTAGTTCTGTCGGACATGCGCGCAGAAGGTACGGTCAGGCGATGAGCCTGAAGGAGCCTTGGGCAACCAACGCTGCCGGCCGTGCCGGCTGCAGGATCGCACTCGACGCCATGGGCGGCGATCACGCGCCTCACGAGATCGTCGCCGGCGCTTTGCTTGCGGCGAAAGAGTACGGCGTCGAGATTCTCCTGGTCGGCCAGGAGGAAGTCGTCCGCAAAGAGCTCGCCGCGCTCACCGAGCAGACTCCGCGCGCCATCGAGGTCGTCGACGCGCGTGAAGTCGTCGAGATGGACGACCACGCGCTGACGCCGCTGCGCAAGAAGCGCAATTCCTCCATCCGCGTCTGCGCCAACCTCGTCGCCGAGGGGCGCGCCGACGCGTTCGTCTCCGCCGGCAACACCGGCGCGACCTGGACCTCCGCGCGCATGGTGATGGGGATGATCGAAGGCGTCAGCCGTCCGGCCCTGGCCGCGATTCTCCCGAGTCAGAAGGGCCACACGCTGCTGCTCGACGTCGGCGCCAACGTCGACGCCAAGGCCAGCCACCTGCGCGAGTTCGCGGTCATGGGGCACTTCTACGCGCAGATGCTCTTCGCCAATCAGGAGCCGCGCGTCGGACTCCTCTCCATCGGCGAAGAAGAAGGAAAAGGGAACGAGCTGACGAAGGAGACGTACCGCGTCCTCAAGGAGACGGGCCTCAATTTCATGGGGAACGCCGAGGGCCGCGATGTCTTCAACGGCAACGCCGACGTCGTGGTCTGCGACGGGTTCATCGGAAACGTCGTGCTCAAGGCGAGCGAAGCCCTTGGCGAGTTCGTGAGCAAGACGCTGCGCGAGGAGATGCTGCGCTCCATCCCGCGCAAGATCGGCGGCCTCCTGTCGAAAAGCGCGTTCGACGATCTGAAGAAGCGGATGGACTACTCCGAATACGGCGGCGCGCCGCTCCTCGGCGTCAAAGGCGGATGCATCGTCTGCCACGGCCGCTCCAACGCCAAGGCCATCAAGAACGCCATCCGCGTCGCCCGCGACTTCGCCGTCAATCGCATCGACGAAAAGATCCAGACGCGGATCAGCGACCTGCACAATCGCGAGCACGCCTCCCGCGTCCTGGCGACGGACGTGTAGCACAGACACTCTTGTCTGTGGCAGCATGCGCGCCGGAGAACCAGCGTGGAGCACAACACCGCTTTCGTCTTCCCCGGACAGGGGAGCCAGTACGCCGGGATGGGGAAAGATGTCGCCGAAAAATACCCCGTGGCCCGGCGCGTCTTCGATGAGATCGACGAGCACCTCGGCTTCTCGATCTCCAACCTCTGTTTCGAAGGTCCTGAAGAAGAGCTGAAGCTGACGCAGAACACGCAGCCGGCGATCCTCGCCGTCTCGTCCGCGATTCATGCCGTGCTCGAGGATCTCGGAATCGCGCGGCGCGATCTCGTCGCCGGTCACTCCCTCGGCGAGTACAGCGCGATCGTCAGCGTCGGCGGACTCAGTCCCGCCGAAGCCGCGAAGATCGTCCACTTCCGCGGCAAGTTCATGCAGGAAGCCGTCCCCGTCGGCGCGGGCGGCATGGCCGCGCTCCTCGGTCCTGCCGTCGAAGAAGCGCAGGCCATCTGCGACGAAGCGGCCGCGGGGGATGTCCTCTCCGTCGCCAACATCAACTCGCCCGGACAGGTAGTGATCGCCGGCAGCGCCGCCGCGATCGATCGCGCCATCGCCGTCGCCAAAACGCAGGGCAAGAAAGCGATCAAGCTCGAAGTCAGCGCGCCCTTCCATTGCGCGTTGATGAAGCCGGCCGAGGAGCGACTGAAGCCGCTGCTCGACGAGGCGCAGTTCAAGGACCTCTGGGTCTCGCTCGTCTCGAACGTCGACGCGTCGCCCATCGGCACGCCGACCGCCGTGCGCAACGCGCTGATCCGCCAGGTCGTCTCCCCCGTGCGCTGGGTCGAGTCGGTGCAGAAGATGATCGCCATGGGCGTGCGGCGTTTCGTCGAGGTCGGGCCGAAGAACGTGCTCGGCGGGATGATCAAGCGCATCGACAAGACGGTGGAGCTGATCAGCGTCTCGGACGTGGCATCGATCGAGGCGTACGCGGAGAAGGTGAAATGAACATCGATCTGACCGGCAAAACCGCACTTGTCACCGGCGCCTCGCGCGGGATCGGCGAGGCGATCGCCCGCCGCCTCGGCGAAGCAGGGGCGAAAGTGCTCTGCGCCGCGCGCACCGTCGACGCCGTGCAGCGCGTGGCCGGCGAGATCGGTGAAAAGGGCGCCGCCGTGCAGCTCGACATCACCGCCGCCGACGTCCGCGACCGCATCAAGTCGCTGCTCGAAGAGCACGGCAACATCGACATCCTGGTCAACAACGCCGGCGTCACCGACGACGACCTCTTCATCCGCATGAAGCCGGATGCCTGGGATCGCGTGCTGCGCACCAACCTCGATTCCGCGTTCCACATCACGCAGGAAGTGGCGAAGAAGATGATCCGCGCACGCTGGGGCCGCATCATCAACATCACCTCGGTGGTCGGCTTGAGCGGAAACCCCGGCCAGGTCAATTACTCGGCGTCGAAGGCCGGCATCATCGGCTTCACGAAATCGCTGGCCCTGGAGATCGGCTCGCGCAACGTGACGGTAAACGCCATCGCGCCGGGCTTCATCCAGACGTCGATGACCGACGCGATGACCGCCGAGGCGAAGAAGAGCATGGAAGATCGCATCGCCGCGAAGCGCCTTGGCACGCCCGACGACATCGCGTACGCCGCGGTGTTTCTCGCCTCGGAGCAGGCGGGATACATCACCGGCACGGTGCTCAACGTCAGCGGCGGCCTGTACACGTAGCTCAGAACTCGCGGTCGCGCAGATGGAACGGTGAGAAGCCGCGCTCGAATGCCGGAGCCCAGAGCCATACGACCGCTTCGCTGTTCGCACGTGTGAAGTGATGCATGCCCGGCGCGAGCTCCACGGCACCGCGATACGGGACGCCGTCGAGCGTTCCCTGCGCATGTCCGTTTCGATCGAGCACGACATAGCGTCCGGGGATCGCCACTTCGAACGCACCGTTTTCGCCGATCCAGTTTCCGGACGCGCGGAGCCGTCCGAGGTCGATGTAGTGCGCGAGGAGAAACCGCTTCCCATCCGGCGGCCAGAACTTGCCGTCCGCCTGCGCGACGTGACAGCGGGTGTTGATCATGTCGCGCGCGATCGTGTCGGGGATGAGGCCCCGCTCCAGCTCCGCGCGGCCGATCACTTCGAAGATGAAGTAGTAGGGACGGCGGCGGTAGATCGTCTCGCCCTTGTAATCCATCAGCGGCTCGCCGGGACGGGTGAGGTGGAGCACCTGATTCATCATCGTGTTGAATTCCGGTGTGGAGTTTCGCAGCCAGTTCGTGTCGCGGCCGATGCCGGCGAGGCAGATCAGCGCGATCGTCGCGAGCGCCGGCACGCGGAAGCGTTTGCCGTCCAGCCACGCCGCGATGAGCATCGCGTACAGCGGCAGGATCGCCAGGAGCTCGCGCGGCGAGATCAGGAGCCACCAGCAGGCGAGGGTCGCGGTGTAGAGGAGCGACAGCAGGAGGATGACGTTGCGGCGGGCGGCGTAGAAGATCGCGATCAGCGCCGGAACGTAGAGCGCGCGCAGAGCCCACTGGCTCGGCCGCGTCGCGTACACCAGCTTGTTGAACGTGAAGTTGCAGTAGACGAGGTCGTGCCATGCGCCGAGCTTCACGAATACGGCGATGACGATCGCCGGAACGACGATGAATCCGAGCGCCATCGGCACCGCGCGCCGCCACTCGCGCCACCGCGGCGCGAACGCGAGCAGGAGCGTGATGACCAGCAGCGACGTCTTCGTCGAGACGCAGGCGGCGGCGCCGAGGAGAAGGCCGGCGATGAAGGGCGCCCCGCCGCTCAACGCCAGCAACGCGGCCATCCACAAAGCCACCCAGAGGTCGTCGTTGCGGTATTCGATCGATTTGAGGAAGAAAGTCGGGAAGAGGTTGAGGATCAGCACCGACCAGACCGCGACGCGCGGCGAATGGAGCCGCCGCGCGACGAGGAACGTCGCGGCGCAGACGAAGATCCAGAGCGGGATCATCAGCGCCCGCATGCAGAAAAGGATGTCGGCGCGCTCGCCGAAGAGGGCGAGCCAGGGAGCGGTGACGATGTGGAAGAGCGGCGCGTGGTTGTCGAACAGGTCGCGGTACTGGATCAGGCCCTGCGTCCAGCCCCACGCCACGTGAAGATGCTGCGGCTCGTCGGAGTCGAAGCGGTAGCGGAAGAAGCTGGCGGCGCGGAGGATGAGCAGCAGCAGCGCCAGCCCCGCCGAGAGGAAGCGCTCCCGTTTTGACAAGGCGGGCGGATGGTAGCAAAAAACGCTCGACACCCGCCGGAGCGGTGAATAGAATCACGCGCCTCGCTGTTCCAGTGGGTCCTGCCTCGCCTAAGCCGTTGTAGCTCAGCTGGTAGAGCAGCTGATTCGTAATCAGCAGGTCAGCGGTTCAAATCCGCTCAACGGCTCCAGCAGACTCTCAGCCTCTTGCGCCGAGACCGAGTGCCTTCTCGATATCGCTGATTCCGATCAGGAAACCGCGTCGCGGATCGAGCGCGAACAGCCGCCGGTCGCGCCATCGGATCACTCCGCCGAAGTCGCGCGTCACCGGGACGGCCGTCGTGCCAAACAGTGCGTAGATCGTGTGCGGCGTCGCAAAGAAGAGCAGATCGGAACGGTCGGTACAGCCGAGGGAGTCGATCGTCGATTCCTCGGCCGCCGGAAGCTCGAACACGCGCCGCTTGCGATGGCCGAATATCTGGAGGATGACCTTGCCCACCGCCACGTAGTAGCCGTCGGTCCCCTCGCAAAGCGCACTGATGGGCTCCGGGATGTCGTCGAACGCCGCAATGCGTCGCGCGGTGCCTTTGACGTCACCGGCGAGAAAGACGTCGCCCGCGCCGAACAGGTAGAGCAGGCGAGGCTCGCGCGACGGTGCCGCGGCCAACGCCCTCGGAAGCTTTGCCACAAACTGCAAGCCGCTACCACCGACCTGATACAGCACGTCCGAGCGCGTCGCGAACATCACGCCGCCGGCGTCGACGGTGAATCCATCGTCTTCCTGCAGATCCTCCGTCACGAGTTGCGGGTCGAGTGGAGAATCCCACGCCGGCTTCCGCCGCTTCAGCCGCACGATCGCGTTGCTGGTTTGAACGAGGAATCCGTCGGCGTCGACTTCGATCGAGCGGAGCAATCGGCCCTGCGTCCACGTCTCCGGCGTGACGTAGTACTGAACCGTCGTCCCCCGAAGAACCTCGACCCGCCGTTCGAGCATCAGACGAGAAGTTCCCCACAGGAGCCAGACCGTGGCAGCGAGCCCGCCGATGTATCCGAAGGCGCGCCGCGCTTTCCTCATTCACTCCCGCCAGTTGCCGAAGCGTCGCGCGAGCGCGTCGTCATACGCACGTCCCAACTTCGGATTCCCTCGGGAGGAAGGAGGCCGCGACGCCTCTGTTCCAGCGACCGCGCGCGGCAACGGCATCGGTTCCGCGACCTCTCGCGGCTCTGCACGCGCGATTTCGATCCGCGGTACAGCAACGGCCCTCTCCACCCGCGGCACGGCAACAGCCCTCTCCATCCGCGCGACAGGAATTGCCTTCGCCACCTCCCGAGGACACGGGATGTCGACCGTCGTGGCGGCGGTCTGCCGAAACTCGGCACCGAACGGTCCCTGCACCATCTCCGTGATCCCGGGGAGGATCATTCTGCCGCAGGGCGCCGAGCCATCTCCGCGCGCCTCTGTCTCGGTCGTTTTACTGGCCGCATCGACGCCTGGTGTCACCTTGTCAGTGATCTTCACGGCGGCCGCATCGACGGCGATTCGTGTCATCTCGTCCGTGATTTTGGCGAACGCGCGAGCGATCCTGTCGACGCGTCTCCATGTGGCGCGCGGCATGGCCCGGTCGCGTGACGCGACGGTCTGGATCCACGATCGCGCGCGCGTGCCCGGCAGGAATCGATCGACGATGCGATCGCCGAGATAGCAGCGCAGGCCATACGAGAGAGACACGCGCCCGAACGCGGTCAATCCTTCGCGAGACGTCATGGCGCGCCGCAAAAAAGCGCCGGACGACGGAAAGATGAGCGCGCTCTCACGCTGCAGTTCGCCGCGCACGGCGTCGTACGCCGGGTCGCCGGCGTGCAGCCGGCCGTTTTCGCGCAACTGTTCGAGCACTTCTTTTTTCGCGGTGATGACGAGGAGCCGTTGTCGAGTGAGGGCGTCGCCGGCGTCAACGGCGGCGTCCGCGCCGTCGAGCAGCGCCAGAGACGCGTCGCCGAAGGTGATGATCCCGGTTGCTTTCCCAGCCATTGCCGCGGCGAGGCCGACGCCGGTGTAGGCGCCTTCCAGCACATCCTCACGCGTGATCCTCACCATCGGCGTGAGCCGCGACGATGCGTCAGCCACGTCAGCCGCCAGCGCGACCGCGGCAGCGATGGCCGCCAGCAGAGCAAACCGAGATGCGTGACGCATTGATGGAACAATATAGTTCCGAATCAATTCGCGCGCCTGCGCAGATCAGCGGGAACTCTCCCTCCCGCTTGCGGAGGTAGGGAAAAGCGCGTTTTGGTCCCTCCTTTAGTAAGCAGAGACAATCAGGAGGTTCTTCATGAGCAGCGACGCTGTGATGGGCGAGGCTTTGAGGCAGTTTCGCAAGAGTATCGGCACGAAGTTTCTGCTGTTCGTCCTGGCGTTCGGATCGCTGGCCCTCCTCGTCCGGCTCGATGAGATCAAGCTCGAGCTGAAGAAGACGCGGGAGAAGCCGTACCAGAAGCAGGCCGCCGTCGCCGCTTTCACGCACGGAAGCGAGTATCTGCGACAGGCGTCGACGAAGATCTCGACGTCAGGGTACGACTCCTCCGACGCGTTGTTCGACGCGCTCTACGCCAAAACAGGTTTGTCCCAGGCGCGCGACCGGCAGGTTCAGGCGACGTTTTCGAGATACGCGCGGGCCATCGGCGATCGAAACACCGCCATCGAGAATCTCGCTGTCGACGCGTCACCGGCCCAGAAAGCGGAACAGCTCGAGCACGAGGTCGTCCGGCGCGATTCGCTCATCGAGATCCGCACGATGGAGATCGACCGCATCGAGCGCGAATCGGCGCAACTGAAGGCGGACCTGCGAAAGGAGTTCGACGAAGCCGCGGTCTCGAAGCATTCGTTCGACTTTTTCCAGAACGACGCGTTCAACAGGCTCGGACAGCGCTTTGCCGACGGAGACGATCCGGTGAGCGTCGTCTTCGACATCCTCTGGTACGCGGCGCTGCTCGTGGGGATCATCAGCATCGTCGGCCTCATTCTCACCCCGGTCTTTCGGGCCATGCCGGTGGCCGGCACGGAGGAGCGGTTCTGGGAGCAGATCAAGTCGCTCCTGGGGAAGGCGCCGCGGGTCGGCCGCGGCATCGCCGGCCTGGCGGCTGTCACCGTTGGCGCCGTCGCGGTGATGACGACCGCGGCCACGGCGCGCAGCAGCCCGTGGAAGGAGGCAAAGTTCACGCCCCGGCGCGCCTATCTCCCCGTCGTCGTGCAGCAACCGCTTCCGCCCGGCCCGGAACATCCGGCACCGCCTGACGGGCGGATCGACAAGCTGGTGGCCGACGTCCAGACGCTCCAGGCCACCGACACGGGCCAGGATCACCAGCTCGCCGACCACACGAAAGCCCTCGCCGATCACGGCCGGACGCTCGCCGCGCATACGACCACGCTGGCGCCGTTGATTCCGCTGCCCGGCCGCGTCGCCGACGTCGAACGGTGGGTCGGTGGTTTCGACGCCGCGGAAAATGGCCGCCTCGGCGGAGCGATGCAGGGAGCTCATGCAAGGTCCGTCGCGTATACGGATGATCAGATCAGGACCGTCAGAGCGGCCTTCGATCTCCAGATCGAGGGGACCCACGAAAAAATCAAAACAGTCGAAAAGGACTTGAACACCGCCGCGCAGAAAATCGACACGCGCGCCGACACGATCACCAACGGCGTGTTCCAGCCCTATCTGATCGGCGACCGGCCGTCCGCGCTGAAGACCGTATTCGGGTTCGATCGCTATCGCGCGACGAACGCGACGGAGCTCATCCTCAGGGAAAACAACGCGGATGCCGCGATCGTCCAGGCGGTGGCGTGGTTGAAGCAGACCAACAAGGCATACACGCAAGGCGACTTCCTGCGCACGCTGCGCGCCTGGACCTGCGGCGATCAGCACGTCTCCTGCGACGCCTATGTCAAATGGCACCCACTCGTTCTCAGAACGGCACGGATGTAGGAGGAAACCATGGCCGATTCACTGCTCTCCAAAGGCGTCCCCACCGACAACACGACGATTCAGCTGATCGAGACCGTCGGCGTCGTTGCCGTCGGCCTCGGCGTTACCGGTTTCATGGTCGACAAGACGATGAGCATCGTCGCGATCATCGCCGGCCTGGTGTTGCTCGCGACTTCTCTCGTCGTCCGATGGCAACGGGGCCGGAGAAACGAAGAGTTGTTCGAGAAGACGCTCTTCGCCATTCCGAAGTCGCGCGCCGCGACGATCGCGTTGGAGCTCCCGGTCGATGTCCGGGAGAGCGTCGCGACCATGTATGGCAAGACCCTGACGCGGCTCGATATCTCGAACCAGCTGCGGGACGCACTCGGCGAATCGCGTTCGTCTCTCTTTCTTCCGGCGGTTCTTTCATACGCCGATGAAGTGAAGCCGGCGCACGCGTAGCCTTACGCCACCGGCGGTGACGCTCAGTGGACGATGGCGTGCCGCCGCGGCGGCACCACGACTCGAATGAAGATCCACGCGGCGCCGGCGAAGCCCTTGTCGAGCAATCCTCCGACGATGGCGGTCTTGCCGTCGGCGGAGAGGGAGACCGAAGAACCTTGTTGCGCGGCTCCCACAGCGCCTGATCCGATCAGGCGGTCGCCCTGTTGCGACCAGATTCCGCCGCTCCTGGTCCAGACCCAGGTGGCGCCGTCGCCGCCGCTTCCACCGACGAACGCGGTGTCGCCGTCGGCGGAGAGGGAGACGGAGTTGCCGACGAGCGCGGCCCCCACATTGCCCGATGCGGTCAGCTTGCCCGACTGCTGGTTCCAGATCCCGGCGTTCCGGGTCCAGACCCAGACCGCGCCGGTGTTGTTGTTGTCGGTGAGCCCGCCGATGATCGCCGTGTCACCGGTGGCGGAGAGGGCGACCGACCATCCCTGCCATGAGTTGCCGACGCCGGAGACCGCGCCGAGGCCGACCAGCTTGGGGCCCTGCTGCGTCCAGACGCCGCCGCTTCGGGTCCAGACCCAGGCGGCGCCGTGGGCGGCGTTGTCGCCGTAACCTCCGATGATGGCCGTGTTGCCGTCAGCGGAGAGGGCGACGGAAGTGCCCTGCCGCGAACTGTTGCCCACCGCGCCGGAGCCGGCCAGCTTGTTGCCCTGCTGGCTCCAGACGCCGCCGCTCCTCGTCCAGACCCACGCGCCGCCTCCGCCCGGACCGCCGTCGAAGGGTCCGCCGATGATGGCGGTGTTGCCGTCGACGGATAGCGAGACCGCGTAGCCCTGTTGTGCACTGCCGACTGCGCCCGATCCGACCAGCTTGTTGCCTTGCTGCGTCCACACGCCGCCGCTCCTGGTCCAGACCCAGGCGGCGCCGGTGTTGTTGTTGTCGGCGGGCCCTCCGACGATGATCGTGTTGCCGTCCCCGGAGATCGCCGCCGAGAGGCCTTGATTCGAGCTCCCCACCGCGCCGGATCCGACCAGCTTGTTGCCTTGCTGGGTCCACACACCGCCGCTCCTCGTCCAGATCCACGCGGCTCCGACGCTGCCGTCGTCGAGGACCCCTCCGACGATGGCCGTGTTGCCGTCGGCGGAGATCGATACCGAGCGTCCCTGAAGCGCGTTCCCCACCGCGCCCGTGCCGACCAGCTTCGATCCCTGCTGCAGGTACTGCCCGAGGATTGGATGGGAAGAAAGGACGAGCAGCAGTGCGGCGAGGCGCATGTTCACGGGAGGACCCTCTGCCTGATGCTACTCCGCTGATCACCTCTTTCACATGCGCGGCACCCCCACCTGCGGCGCGCGATGCCAGCAGAGCACGCAGCGGGTCTACTTCTTGTGGAGTCCGAGCGCCGCGCGCAGCTTGTTCACGTCGTATCGCTCCGAGGGCGGCATGTGTGACTCGATCATCTCGATGTCCTTCACCATCGCTTCGAGTTGCGCTCGTCCGGCTTTCGTTCGCGACACTTCGCGCGGCGACTTGCCGCGCAGGGCAGGAAGGGGCATGTCCAGCCACTTGGTGTAATGCTGTTCCTTCATCTTCACGATGATGGCGTCGGCTTCGGGATTCGGCGCCGAGCCGCGAGCGGGTGCGGGCGCGGATCGCGACATCTCATCCCACTGCGCAAGCGGATCGGAGTGCGAGCGCATGTGTGAGCGAAGGAGGCCACGGCACGCGTCCTCGATCCTGGTTCGAAGAGCGTCCGCGCGCGCGATCGAGTTCGTCGATGCCGTCAGAATGCCCTTGCCCACTTCGACCGCGTCGGCCTCCTCCAGCGTCGCGATGCGGGCCTCGATCTCGGCGCGGCGGGAGGCATCGAATTTCCATCGATCGTCGGTCAGCAGGAGCGCGTCGCCGTCGCGATTGACCAGGCGTGGGGGCGTGAGATGGCGATCGACCGCTTCCGACCATGCCAGCAGCATCCGCCAGGCGACTCTCGGATCGCGCAGGCGCTCGGGGCTCACCGCGGTCTTGCGGCGGATCAGTTTGCGGACGGACTCCACGACCTCCATACCGTCGGTGGGTCGAAGCGGAATGGGATGCAGGCCGCAGATCAGCGAGATCGAGCCGGCATCGACGACGCGCGCCAGGACGACCTGATGCCGCTCGACCGTCTTCGAGGCGTTGACCTCCTGCACCGTTCGCTCCTCGCGGGTCAGAAAGTCGCGGAGCGTGATGGTGCGTCCGGGCTCGACCGCCGTCACCTCCCAGACCGACAACCACGCTTCCCGCTGCGCGTCGAGCCACTGGCGCTCCTCGCGCCGAAGCCGGCGGCGGTGTTCGTAGAGAAACCAATCGACGAGCCGCCGTCCGCCGAAATCCGAGACATACGCGAGCCATGGCGCAGCGAACGGCATCGTCATCTGCGGATGCGTTTCCAGATCCTCGGCCTCCTCATCGAGGTCGTCGCCAAAATAGGTGCCGCCGAACTCGAGGATCTCGACGACGAGCCGGTGATCGAGGGCATGAAGAGATGAAACGCCGGTCATTCCTCGATCTTCGCACGCCCCATGCGCGACGCGCGCTCAAAACCGACTCTCCCCCTCTGCCCCACCACCCTCCCTCGGCAATCGAGGAACAGCGTCGCGCCGCCGGCGGTGGAGAGGGCGATGTCGTTCTTCGTGTCGTGGTCGTAGTCGATGATGCGCACGCTCACGATCGGCTCCGAGAGCCGGGCCGACCAGACCGGCTTCCCCATCTTCTTCGGATCGAACAGGAGAACGTGGTGCCCGCTGGTGACGACGATGCGCGGCGCATGGTGTGAGGTCGGTTGACAGATGGCGACGTGGTCGAAGGCATGGTCATGGTCGTACGACGAGCGGATCTTGCCGTCAGCGTCGTAGATCGAAAGGCGTGATCCCCACAGCGCGACGATCTTGTCGTTGTGTTTGCGGAACAGATCGCCGGTCACGCAGCCGCGAAGACCTCTCTTGTCGCCGGCCGACCAGCGGCGGGCTCCCTGGCGATCGAAGGCGATGATCGAATCCTGCGTGCCGGCGACGATCGTCCCATCCGCCTGCGCCGTGCTGGTGATCCGGCTGCCGACATCGCGCGTCCAGAGCAGACGCTTTTGATCGTTGAAGACGGAGACCGTCGACTCTTCGGCGGAGACGATGACCTGCGGAAGCGTCAGCGGCCAGCATTGCGAGAGCGGCATGTTCGTCGCGGCGCCGTCGATGAACGTCTGAATCGCGGAGCCGACGTGTGGATTGCGGTTCTTCCGGATCCACGCCCGCACCGTGCGCTCGACGTACGCCGCCAGCGTCTCCGCAGTCACCTGTCCGCGTGGAAAGATAGCCTCGCAACCGAGTCCGTCGATCACCGCTTTGGTGAAGACGCCGTTGCAGCTCACCGGATCGTCGTACGCGACGTCGACGGCCGAGAGCATCACCTGTCCGCGAATGCCCGGCATCCGCTTCATCAGGGGCGTGACGGCGTAGGGGTCGGCCTTGACGCCGCGCCCGCCGCCGATCCGTTCCCGGCAGGCGTCGACGAAGATCAGCGAGCGCGGCACCTCGTGCTCCGCGATGACGTCGAGGAGCCGCGCGGTGGAGAGCTTGCGGCACGAAGCGCCGACGACCTGAGGGACGCCGCCTTCCACGACGCCGTGCGTGGCCAGCGACACGATGAGCAGGCCGCTGTTGCCGGCCAGCGCCGCCTGTTGCTCGAGGAGCGTCACGATGTCGTCGTGATGCGCCGGCCTCACCTGCGCGCCCGCCCGCTGCAGTTCGTGGAGACGCCGCCGGGACACCGCTTTCTGCGGTTGTCCGGAGAGCGCGAGGATGACGCGCCGCGGCACGACCAGCCGTACGCGGGAGTCGAGCGCGAACATGTACGCGAGATCGATCGCGTCGTCGACCGCGTACGGGACCTCCGGCAACTCGTCGTTGTCGAACGTCCGCACCCCGACGAACAGCCCCGCGGCGTGCTCCCGATCGAACGCCGGTGCCGCGGCCGTGGCGGAAGGCGACAGCGGACGCACCGATCGCCCCGATCGCCCCGATCGCGCCTTCGGCACACACGTCGCCGCGGCGATGCCGATCGAGATCACCCCGATGGCCAACGGCTTCCAGATTTTCACTTGTGATTAAAAGATACCGCCGCCGCGGTTTTGTGGCGTGACCGCGCCACAAAAGTTCCCTCTCCGTGTCTTACCTCCGCATGAGACGCCCATTCGTCCTTGCGGCTGTATTGCTCTTTGTCGCTTTCGCCGGCGAGGCCCAGCGGCGCGGCGCGGTGGACTGGATCTTTCTCGTCGACACCTCGAAGTCGATGCGCGCGAACGGGATCTTCTCCAGCGTGCAGGCGAGCATCGACACGTTCGTGCAGCAGGCGAACGACGGCGATACGGTCACGATCTTCACCTTCGACCGCGACGTGGTGATGCGCTCCACGACGCCGATCGGCCCCAAGACGCGCGCGGACCTCGGCACGATCGTCAACGGCCTCGAGCCCAACGGCAATCGAACGCACCTCGGGCTCGCGATCCGGAAAGGACTGGAGCGGGCGTCGGACGCCGGCAGCGACAAGACGCGCGTGAGCGCCGTCGTGCTCTTCACCGACGGCAAGGAAGACGTGCGCGGAATCGCCGACCCGGTTCCGATCTCGTCGAACGTGAAGCGCGTCGGCGACTCCTACGTCTTCTTCGTCTCGATGGGCAACGAGCACGAAACGCAGCTCGACGATTTCGCAAAGGCAGCATCGCATTCGACCGTGATGCGCGCCCCGAGCGCGAAGGACGTCCGCGAAGTAGCCGATGAAATTCGCGCCCAACTCCCCGACATCCCGACGCCAATCCCCCCGCCGAAACCGCGAAACCGCGCAACCCCGCAACCCGAACAACACAATCTCCGCTGGCTCATCGCCCTCCCCATCCTCGCCGCGATCGCCTTCATCGCCTTCACCCTCTACCGCCGAAGCAACAACCTCGAAGGCGAGCTCGAGATCCTCCAGCCGCGCGTCGCGTCCGACTCCGCGTTCATCGGCCTGCCGCGGCTCGCCGCGAACCAGGTCGCGCTCAGCTCGATCCTGCCGATCGACATCCTCGGCGGGAACGACGCGCGTCTCTTCGTCCGCCGCCGAGACGGCAACAAAACGGTCTGGATCTCCGCGCCGAGCGGCAGCCCGCTGCGCGTCAACGACACCGAAACGCCCGAGAGCGAGCTGTTCGACGCCGACACGATTCAGATCGGCGACGCGAAGCTGCGCTTCAACCGGGTCGGCTACGAACGTCCTCAGGAGGATCTGTGAAAAACAACGTCGTCTTTCGCCCCACAGTCGTGATCGGCCTCGGCGGCACGGGCTACAACACTCTGCTCAAGCTGAAGCAGCGCTTCATCGACGCGTACAGCAACCTTCCGCCGATCGTGAAGTTCCTTTCCATCGACACGACGGAGAACGCCGAGGGAGGGGCGGAGCGCGACGGCAACGAAGCGCGGCTCGAGCACGGCGAGATGTTCGTGCTGCAGGTGAACAATCCGGAGCGCCTCGTCGGCAACGGAACGAATCCGCACCTCGACGAATGGTGGCCGCCCGAGGTGCCGACGCAGGCCATCACCGCCGGCGCGGGGCAGGTCCGCGCGCGCGGCCGCCTCGCGCTCTTCGCCCGCGCCGCCGAGGTCTACGCGCGGCTGCAGCGGACCATCGACGAAGTGCGCGCCATCCGCAATCAGAAGCAGTCGTATGCCGAGCAGTTCCAGGTCTCCGCGCGCGCCGGAGTGGAAGTGCACATCGTCGGCAGTCTCGCCGGCGGCACCGGCAGCGGCACCTTTCTCGACGTCGCCTTCATGGCCCGCGACATCGTCAGCGACAGCGAGTCGAACCTCACCGGCGTGCTGCTGCTGCCCGGCATCTTCACCCGCAAGGCGGGCGTCGCGCTGGTGAAGCCCAACGCGTACGGCGCGCTGAAGGAGATCGAATACCTCTCCACGATGAAGGGGAGCTTCCAGATCGACTACGGCATGCGACGCGTCGACGTCACGCGTCCGCCGTTCGATCTCATCTACCTGATCGACAACGCCAACGAGCAGGGGCGCGTGGTCAGCGACGATCGCGATCTCTACACGCTGATCGCCGACGGCATGTACGTGCAGATCGGCTCGCAGATCGGCGTCGACAACGCGAACGCGGTCGACAACATCAAGACGCAGATCGCCACCGCCGGCCGGGTGAAGGGACGCTCGCCGCAGTACTGCAGCTTCGGCGTGGCGTCGCTGGTGATGCCGAGCTTCGACGCGTTGATGTACGAGGACGCCAAGCGGCTGGTCAGCGACGACCTGCTCGACGGCGCGGTCGTCGACTCCGAGATCGAAGCGGAAGCGCAGCGCTTCATCGAGCAGAACCGCCTGCGCGAAGACGATGCCGACCAGGTGATCGAGTTTCTCAGCCAGCGCGAAGGCGGCGGCCAGCTGCGCTTCCCGATGGCCCTCGGGCAGCTGAAGTTCGACAACAAGGCGCTCGGCGCGATCAAGAACCTGCACACCGTGCATCGCTCGCGCGCCGAGCGGCAGATCGCGCAATCGATCGCCGCGAATTTCGACTCGTTGCGCGAATCGTCCGTCGCCGCCATCAACGCGTTCTGGGAATCGACCGTCAATCGCGTGAACGGCTTCACCCGCGCGGAGCGCTTCTTCGAGAAGCTGCAGGCAAAGCTGGAGTGGTACCAGAACATGATGGACGGCGAGGCGAAGGAGGAGCGGGCGAAGCTGAAGGCGCTCAACTTCAAGCCGGCCGACGACCAGATCGCGGAAGCGGTCGGCGCGTTCCTCCGGCGCGAGGCGCGCGTGAAGACGGCCTGCGAGGTCTACGCCGGACTGGTCGATCGCGAGAGCGAGCTGACCATCCGCGTGGCGCGCCTGGAGAAGGGGGCCGAGCTCTATTCGGCATTGCACGCGCACACGCAGTCGATCCTCAACTCGTGCTACCGGATCCGCGAGAACCTCAGCGCCGCGCGCAAACAGTTCGAGCAGCAGTTCCTCGACGCCACGAATCCGCGCGGCGCGTCGCGCCTCTTCGAGCAGATCGTCGATTTCGATCCGGGCGAATACCGGCCATCCGTGAAGGGCGAGGACTTCATGAAGTGGTACGCCGACCATCACAACGGCTCGCTCTCGCAGTGGGCGGGATTGAAGGCCGCCGAGGTCCATGCCGACGTGGAGCAGTTCGTCCTGAAGTGTTACGAGCCGCTGACGTCGCTGACGATGGACGACATCCTGCGCCGCTCGTCGCCCGAATCGGTGGCCCAGGCGTTGAAGCGCGTCGACAACCTCGCCGTTCCGCTCTGGCGCTACGACCTCGGGAAGATCCCGGTCGTCAGCCAGTCCGTCATCAATGAGTTCTACCACTACGGCGTGGCCGACGCCGACACGACGATCCTCAAGGAATCGCGCTACGAGGCGGGCGTGCCGAAGGGGAACGCTAAGCCGGCGATGGTCTCGACCCGCGACGCGCGCCGCATCCTGCTGTTCAAGGTGAAGACCGGCATCCCGCTCTTCGCGCTGGCGGAGATCGAGGACATGGAGCGCGCGTACCTCGATCCGAACAAGGTGATCTCGAATCACGTCGACCGGCGATGGCAGGAGCTCGCGAACCTGATTCCGCGCAGCGGCGACGGCGAGGCGCTGCGCTGGTTCGCGCTGGCGCAGGCGCCCGAGCCGTTCGCCATCATCAAACGCGAGGGCGCGTGGTATTCGATGAAGTCGAAGAACGGCCGGCGCGTCGACAACAGCATGGTCCGCCTGGGGCAGGGACGCGTGCCGGCGTACACCGCGTTCGAAAAAAACCGCGAGCTGGTGCAGGAGGCGGAGGAGGCGATCGACACGATCGTGACGCGCGAAGGAGCGACGCGCGTGATCCAGATCCTGCGCGACTACACCGACGCGCTGGCGAAGCAGATGGTCGGCGCGGTCGACGCCGCGGTGAAGGACCAGGTGGAGAGCGAAGTGCTGGCCATCGAGGATTACGTGCGCCGGATGGAGACGCTGTCGTAAACGGCCATGCTCAAGCCGGTCAGCATCCTCGCTCTCGATGACGAATCGGCGGCGCTCGCCGAGGCAGTGCAGCGGCGGGTGGCGGCGACGTACGCGCTCGACGATCTCGTGCAGTGGCGGCGTATATCAAGAGGGGAGCGGACGTCCCGTCCGCTCAGGGCGGACGAGACGTCCGCCCCCCTCTCTGTCCCTGTCGAAGACGCCATCCAGTCGATCCGCGCGCAGCGCCAGCGTCCCGACAGTCCGCTGCGCGTCCGCGACGACATCAGCACGCGCGAGCTCGTGCTCGTCGTTCTTTCCATCGTGGGACCGGCGCGCGCCACGCTGCTCGACACGGTGGCGCACCTCCGCGAGCTCTACGAGATGCGGCGCTGGGCGTCATTTTTCTCCATCGAAATCCTCTGCCTGATGCCGGAGGTGACGAAGTCGGACGACTACGCGGCCGCGTACGGCCTGCTCAAGGCGATCAACGCCGCCGATCCGCGGCCGTTCGGCGAGGTGTGGCTGCTCGATGCCACGAACGGCAGCCGCGTGCAATTCGGTGGGCTGGCGGAAGCGATCGACACGTACGCCGACGCGGTCGCCGGCGCGTTGACGTTCGAGGCGGAGTTGAGCGGCGCGCTGCCGGGACGCAATCCGCGCGGCATGCCGCCGCTGTTCAGTTCCTTCGGATACGCGGAGCTGTTCTTTCCGCGCGACGTCGTCCTGCAACAGGTCGAATCGCGCTTCGCGACGGAGCTCGTTCAGAGTGTCATCCTGAGCCGCGGAGACGGCGAAGGATCCGTAGCATCCATCCGCGCCAAACACTTCATGTCGAGCGCCGAGCTCACCGCCTCCGCCGGTGAGTCGCTCTTCAAACGCTTCCAGCCGAAAACGCTGGTCAACGAGAAGATGCGCAGTGCCGAGGAGCTCATCGCCGCCGTTCGCAACGAGCTGAAGGCGCATCGCGACTCGGTGCATCTGCAGAACCTCGACACGCTCGCCCGGCAGAGCGATCAGGCCGCCGGCAAGGCGACGGCGCTGCTCGATCGCGTCGTCGACGAGACGCTCGACGGCGGCGATTACCCGTCGGCCATTCACTTTCTCGAAGCGCTGCTCGATCCGCTGCCCGACGTCCGTCCCGATGCCGGCGTCGCGCCGCGCAATCTGGTTACCGACATCCACGCCGGGACCGCCGCCCTCGACGCGCGCCTCCGCTTCATGCCGAACATCGCGGCCAGCGACGGCGCGCGGAAGCGCGTGCGCGAGTTGACGAACGTGCTGCAGGATCAGAAGCTCGTCGCCGACGCGTTGTCGCCGGTGACCGCGGCGGAGCAGCTCGACGAGATGGAGCGCGAGCAGAGCGCGTTGCTGGCCCGCCTGCCGGAGCTCCTGTTCGCCGAGGAGAGCGAGAACAACACGGCGCGGAACGCGGCGCGCGACGCGGAAGCGGCGCGGCTGGCGGCGGAGAGCGAAGCGCGGGAGCAGGAGTTGCGCGAGCTGTTCGCGCAGCGTCCGCGCGCCGAGTATGCGCTGCGGGAAGCGCTCGAATTCCGGCGCAGCTGGATCTGGCGGCAGATCATCTGGGCGTCGCTCGGCGTCGCGGTGATCTACGCCATTCCGTATGCCTTCGGCGTGCTGCGCGCGAATCTGAGCCGCGTCGCCTGGACGGCGGTCGTCGCCGTCGCGGCGTTCGCGCTCTTCGCGCTGATCCGTTACGTCAACGAGGTCGCGCCGCGCGTGCGTGACGCGCGCGAAACGCTGGCCCGCATCCGCTCGCAGATCGACGCCACCGACAAGGCGAAGAACGCCGCGTACAACGACGAGCTGCAGTTCGAATACGACGTCGCGTACCGCCGCGCGTCGCTGAACGTCCTCAAACGGACGCGCGAGCTGGCGAAGACGACGCTCGATTCATTGCGCGTCCGCCTGCACGAGCTCGAGGAGCTCGCCGGCGGATTCGTCACTCCTTCGATCACGTCGGCCGGCTTGTCGACGGCGATCATCGACGACGCCGACGTCGATTGCTGGTACGCGCGCACCGCGGACGGGCGGAAGCCGTTCGTTCGCGAGTTCCCGATCCGGCGATCGGAGTCGCGGCGCCTGGCGCTGCCGGAGCTTCGCGAGCGCGTCTGCGCGCATGCGGCGAGCGCGTTCGACGAGCTTCGCCGGCTGACGCTGGCCGGCGCGGCGACGGTGCTGGCGAAAGAGGTGAGCCTCGCGCAACGGCTGAAGCGATTCGCCGAGGTCAGCGCGCCGCTGATCGATCTGCGCGATGACGATCTGGAGGCGCAGAAGTCGATTCAGCGCGACACCACGCTCTGGAGCGATCCGGCCGACGCGCGCTGGATGTCGCAGCTGGAGCGCCGTTTTCCCGACGCCGTGGCGAAGGCCGCGCCGGATGCGCTGCGCGTTCACGTGCTCTCCCGCGTCCTGCACTTTCCCGCCTACATCCTCGGGCAGATCGATTACTACCGCTCGCGTTACGAAGCCGCGCCGGCGCCTGAATTCGCCGAGGTCGCCGATCTCATTCCGACCGATCTGCTGCTCTCGGGGCCGGTGCGCATGGCGTACGAGCAGGTGCTCCTCGGACGCGCCGTCGGCGTGATCGAGGCGCACGACGACGGGACGCTGGTCTCGAATGACGCCGTCCTCGGCGATTCACATCTCGCCGCCGCGCAGCACCTCGCGTCGGCGGGCGCGGTGCGCGACCGTTTGCGCGATCAGCTCGAGCCGCGCCTGGCCGTCGCGCAGGACGTGCAGCGCGATCTGCGGCAGTTGCTGTCGTCGCCCGCGCTCACGGCGCTCGACAAGGGAATCCTCGACGCGCTCGTCAAACGCTACGCGCTCGTGTAGGACAGGCGCCCTCGCCTGTCCCCTTTGTCGGGCCTCTTCGCGCAGGACAGCAGGACAGGCGAGGGCGCCTGTCCTACACCACAGACGTCCGCGCTCCTTCAGCGTGCCGATTCCCACGTCAGGCGCTCGATCGACCAGGTCGACGGGGTGAGGATGGAGCGCGCGGTCACGCCGGTCTCGATCAGCAGGCGCTCGAGCGCGGTCGAGGGACGCGCGGCGTCGCGGCGGACGCCGTCCCATTCGAGAATCGACGGGTTCGGCAGCGGCTCGTCGGTGGTCAGGAGAAAGTAGGTGTCGATGCCGTACGGCGGCACGACTTCGAATCGCGTGATCGGGATCTCGGGCGGCGGCGCGGCCTGGTCGTCGATGGGGAAATGGTTTTCGACCGAGCCGCTGGCGCTGCGCGGGAAAAGAAGGATGCTCTTGCCGTGGCTGTCGATGACGAACAGGTAGACGTAGCGCGCGGCGACCTGCGGCGGGAGGTTCGCGCCGTGCAGGAAGGCGCGGTAAATCGCTTTTCCATCGTCACGGTGCAACGCGAGGTGATACGGCGAGCGTCCGACCGGCGGCGATTCGAGCAGCTGCCAGGCGAGGATCTTCCGGAGGCGGAGCAACGCCTCGCCGAGCTCCGTCGACGAGGCGTCGACCCACGACGTGCGCAGCGGAAGGCCGCACTTGCGGCGGTCGGCGCGCGTGACGCCGGGGCGCACCCAGGCGTAGGTGAGACGGCGATTCGCGTAGCGGCCGGTGAGGACGTAATCGGCCGCGGCGGGATTGGTGGTGACTTCGAACGAACCGGTGAAGCCGCGCAGCAATGACTGCGGCGCGGGGAACTGCACGAACACCGACGAGCCGGGTGGGATCGCGCCGATCGCCGCCTCCGCGCCACCGTCGTCATCGCTGAATTGCCGGATCGGCGCGTCGGGCGCGACGAGCTGCCAGCCGCGATCGGCGTGGCGGACGAGATGCGCCGGCGTGGTCGACGTCGGATCGTTGATCCAGCGAAGGCCGCGCTTCTTCGCCACGATCACCAGCAGGTGGCCGAGTCCCTCGATCGGCAGCGCGCTCTTCGCGACGGCCGGCATCCAGACGCGCAGCGGCCGCGGCGGAGCGGCGAGCCAGCCGGTCTGCTCGAGCAGCGTGCCCGGCTCGATGCGTCCGTTCTCCACGCGGGCCTCGCTCTGCCCGAGGCCGATCAGGTTCGTGACGGTGACGCGAACGTGCGGATCGTTCGGCATGCGCAGATTGCTGCCGATGGAAAGGCCGTTCGCCCAGCCGCCCTGCAGCAGCGCGGTTCCGTCGGCGCGGATCTTCACCACCGCGACCGGCATGCGCGCGGCGCGGCGATCGGCCTGCGATCCGAGAAACGGCGTGAGCCGCGCGATCGCGCTCGCGGCCAGCACCGGCTCCTGGTACGGTGTTTCAGCGCGGAGGCGGGCCTGCGCGCGGAGGAACGTATCGATCGCCGGTTCGTCGGTCGACGCGTCGCGCATGGCGCGCATCCAGGCCCAGGTGAAGACGCCGCGGATCTGCCGGTCGGGATCGCGCGTCTCGCTGGCGTCTTCGAAATCCTGCGAGGCGGAGAGCACCAGCGCGCCGCGATCTTCGGGCCGCGGGCCGGCGTCGGCGCCGTCGGCGACGTCGCGGAGATCGGGCTTCACGCCGCGCACCGTCGCGCCGGCCGTCAGGCCGCGCGCGCCGGAGCCGCTGTGGCAGGCGTCGAGCATCACGGTCAGATGCGCGCCGCGATCGAGGATGCGATTGAACAGGCGGCGCAGCTCCTTGTCGCGGATGTCGCGCGCGCCGCGCCGCGAGTCGGCGGGGACGATCGATTCGTCGAGCCGGTCGGGCTCATCGGAGCGCGAGTTGCGGACGCGCGACCCATGTCCGGCGTAGAAGAAGAACACGACGTCCCCCTTCGCCGCCGGCGCGACGAGCTGCTGTTCGACGGCGTGCAGGATCGCCCTCCGCGTCGCGGCCTGATCGGTGAGCGTGACGATGTCGCTTGCCTCGAAACCGTGGAGGAGCGTGAGCATCTCCCGCATCGAGGTGACGTCGTTCACCGATCCGCCGAGGTTCCGCCAGTCGCGTCCGGGAACGGCGGGAGATTGCTTCGGGAGTTGCGAGGCCGTGTAGTCGTTGATGCCGATCAGCAGTGCGCGGCGCGCGCCGTATGCGTCGAGCGCGATGAGGCAGGCGATGATCGCGATCATATTCTTCAGTGACATGGGACCAGTGCCTCCGCTTCGTGCGCCGACAACGGCGGATACGCCCAGACCCGGCCGGAGACGTCCTTGTAAGCCACCCCGCGGAAGGCGTGATCGCGCGTGAACTGCAGCACGCCGCCTTTGTAGCTGTCGTACGTGCCGGCGCCGTAGTGCAGCGCTTCGATCTGCGATTCGTCGACGATGATCGCCGCCTGCACCACCAGCACGTCGCAATTCGTCCCCGCGGCCGTGGCGCGGATGTGCCAGTTGACGAACCGTGACGTGGCGTACATCCGCGTCAGCTCGGTCGCGGCCGCGACGTGCGTGTTCGCCGGCGCCGTGTCGCAGCGCGCGGCGGTGAGCAGCATGCAGAGTGCGCCGAGGATGAGTGTGCGCGTCAACGTCGATTCCTTTCTTGAAGGAGGTGCGCCGCCACGAGGCGGCGCACCGTTGATGCGGCTACGGGTAGTTCGACATCGGCGGGCAGAGCGTCCGGTCTTCCGGACCGCGCCCCGTGTTGAGGCGCAGCGCGTTGAGGAGATCGGACCAGAGCGTGGTCGTCGGATGCACGCTGCTCCAGGCGACCTGTGGATACGAGCCGAGCGTCGAGGCCGCGCCGGCGAACGGCACCAGCCGCTCTTCCTGCGCCGGCGCGTTCGTCGCCAGGTCGTAATACATCTCGAAATGCTTGCCGGCGCCGGGCGACGGATTGCCCGTCGTGATCGGCGGCGTGTGGGAGGGGAGGTTGACCACGGCGAGCTCGATGACGCCGTTGGAGTCGGGCGTCAGGTGCATCGTGCGGCCGGGATCGCTGTTGAACTTCTCTTCCACCAGCTCGATGCTGTCGCCGGTCACTTCGACGTCGGCGCCGACCCAGCTGGCGATGGCCTGCGAGTACTCCGCGACGTCGCCCTGGCCGTCGAGCCGCTGGAAGTGGACCGGCGTGACGTCGGTGCCGATGCGCGCGACGGAGTAGGTGAAGAGGTTTCCGCTGCGCAGCCGGAAGCGGGCGGCGACGAGGTCCGTAGGCGGCGCCGATCCGGTGAGGTCGGAGTTGAGCGTGCAGTCGGGGCAGATCTCCTTGATGTTCGCCACCCAGGTGAAGTCGAGGCGCTCGGAGGACGAAGTGGGGATGGCCACCGGCACGCCGCTGACCGTCGCGCGGGCCGAGGTGTTGATGCTGAGGGACGGCAGGTCGGCGGCGCTCGAGCTTCCCTTTTGCAGCGTCAGATCGGATCCGTCGAGGACCCACGCCCCGCCGCCGTCGACCGCGGCCTCGAGTGAATCGGAGGCCGTCGTGGCGGACTGCTCGGGAAACATGAACTGCGAGATCTCGCTGTCCGTGGTCGGGCAATCGCCGGTGCAGGCTCCGGCGCGGGCGAAGACGATCGGTTTGTGCTGCGGGAGTGCGGTGCCGTCGGACACGTGGTAATGCTTCGCGCAGTCGCCGGTGTTGAGCAGCAGGATGTCCATCTCCGTGCCGTTCTGGGCGGGGATGAACGCGATGAGTCCACTGAAAAGAATGTGCAGGATGAAACTGTTCACGGTGTGTCTCCTTTGTCGTTACTTGCGCGGGGCCGCGAACGGTGACGAGCCGTAGCCGATCACCTGAAACGGGGCCCACGCGAGCACTGACTGGAGGACATCGCTTTGGTTTCGAAGCAGATCGAGTTGCGCGAGTTGCATGGCCGCTGCCGCGTCGTTGCCCTCTTTGTAGTGCTGATGAAAAGACACGAGCAACGGTTCCGCTGTGGCGTCGTTGACGTCCCACAATGCGCCGACCACCGCCGGAACGCCGCGTGCGATGAGCGGCCGGACGAGCGGCCCGACGCCCTCGGGCCCGACCGGCAATCCGCCCGCGCTGCTGCACGCGCCGAGGACCACGAGCCGCGTGCGGCCGGGCTTCAGACGATCGAGCAGCGTGGCGGCGTCGAGCTCTCCCGTGGCGAAGAGGAGCGATGAATGCGGCGGATTGAGCGGATCGATCACCGCGTGCGCGGCGATGTGCACGATGGCGTTGTCGCCCGCGCGCTGCAGGAAATCGTCGGCCGTCGCCTCCGCGCCGGTGCGCACGGTGGCAAGCGGCGTGTAGAACTGCGCAATCTGCTTCACTTCGCTCCCCGCGTGCGGAAGCGAGGTGCGCGGATCACCGATCAACAGCGCCGATCGATCGGGCGCCAGTTCATGGTCGCGACGGACGGAGAAGGCATACAAGGCGGCGCTGCCGGCCATGGAGACCGTCGCGTCCTGGACGAGATAGCGGCGCGAGACCGGGTTGCGCAGAGCGGCGAACGGAATGGCGTCCATGCCGGAGTCGGGCACGAAGATGAGCCGCGGCTTTCCGCTGTCCGGCATTGCGGCAATGGCGGCCATCGGCCCAGCGACGAGATTGTCGTACGCGGCCAGCAACGTCGCGTCCAGAAGGCCGAGATCGCGTGCCGGTACCGACTGCTGCAGTCTGTCGCTCCAGCGCTTGATGCGCGTCCTGCCGGCCGGCAGCGTCAGGACCTGCGATCGGTCGTGCGATACGACCCAGGCGTACGTCCGGTCGTCGAGGATCGTGTATTCGATGAGGAACGAGCCGGGCGGCAGGTATTTCCGGATGCCGGCGATGTCGACGGTCGAGGCGTCGGTCGGCGTCAGTTTCAGCGCCAGGTTGAGCGGCTCGTATGCCCGCGCCCGATCGGCGTATGCGAACGCCTCGCCGCCGCGATTCGTTTCGATCAGCTGGCGGATGAGGAGGCGATAAGTGTCCTGAAATCGCGAGAAATATCCATTCCAGACGAGCGTTGCGTCGTTGTCCGTCTTGCGGTTTTCGAGGAGTTTGGTCTCCTCGGCGTTCAATTCCGCAAGCGACGCACGAAGATCGAGCTCGAACTCGGCCGGCTTGTGCGCCAGACGGTTTGCCTCGGCCCGTTGTGCATAAAGAAAGGCGCGGAACGACGGATATTCGAGGTCCTTCGACAGCGTAATCGCCGTGGTGAAGGCGTCGGCGGCACGATTGACGTCCGTCCGCATCAACAGCTGCGCCTGGACTTCGGCATTGCGTGCGTCGAGTGAGCGCCGAAATTCAGGATTGCTGTCGTTTTGCGTGAGATGGACGGCTTCCTGCAGATCTTCGCGCGCCGCATCGAGCCGCTCCGTGTGCAGCTCGTAGACCGCGCGCCAGCGCCGCGCAATACCGAGATTGTGCTGCAGGGTCCCGATCGTTGAAACGCGCTCCGGCGGCGTTGTTTTCAGCTCGCCCTGAAGCTGGCGGACCGAAATGTCCTGATAGCGGAACGCAGCCTCCGGGTGGCCGAGGGCGAACGCGGCGGCCGCCGTTGCGGCGAAGAGCAGCGTCTGGTCGCGTGATGACGTGAGCTGATGAATCGCGAGCGTCGACCGCAGCGCCTGCCGCCACGCGGCGTCGCTCTGACCGGCGACACGCAGCACGCCGATGTGCCGTACCTGCACGATCGCGGCGCTCTCCGCATCGTGAAGCTGTGCGTACATCGTCAGCGCCGCGTCAAAGCCGGCCAGCGATTGCAGTGATCCGTGATTCGAGTCGTAAAAGTAAAGAAGGGCGCGGTTTGCCACGATCCAGGCGGCGAGGCCGGGATAATGACGGTCGCGCGCCTCCTGCTCGACTGCGTCGAGTCCGGCGTAATCGTTTGCGTCGCGTGCACGAACGACGTCCGCATAGAGGTGCAATGGACTGCCGCCGCGCCGCAATTCGCTCGCGGCCGTATTCGCGTCCTCTGTAATGCCGCCCGCTCGCACCCTGCTGTAAGCCGCATATCCCGCTCGCAATGCCTGTAATTTCGCGCCGTCGCTGACCGAGCAGGCTTCCACCTCATCGGTCACGAACCGGTCGCCCGTAATTCGCGCGATTTGCGCCGCCAGCAGACGGGCCTGCGGAACGTTTTGCGGCAACAGCTCCTCTTCGAGAAAATGCTGCGCGCTCGCTGGATACGGTTTTATGAGCCGAGCCACGATCTTCGCGTCATTGGCCCGAAGAGCCACGGCGAGACGCTCCGGCACCCACTCCTCTCCTCGCTCCTGCGCCGTCATGGCGAGCGCATTTTCGATCCGCGCCAGATTGGCCTGCGCCTCTTTCGATTGCGGTCTCTCTGCGACCGCTTGCTCCGCCGCGTCGAACGCCTTCAGCAGATCAGCCGGTTTGTCCTGGCGCTTTGCCCGAACGTAGTACGCCGCCGCCAGTTCGCTCATGGCGATCGGGTCGCGGTCGGCGAAACCCTCCAATGCGGCGATCGCCTTGTCCGTACAGGCCGGCAGGAGTTTCACCGCCTGCTCCCGGCTGCTGATGTCGGGACAATCGGGCCACTCTTTCCGCTCCGCCGTGTCGTTATCAGTGCAGCCCATGACAAAGCTGCAGAGGACGGCCATGGCGATGAGCGCGGGATTTCTCAAGGCTCAAATACGATACGCGTTTTGCGGGAACGTGAGCGAACGATGATCATTCGGACCGGCGGCGGAGGCCGCGATGAACGATTCGAAGCGCTGTACCGCAAGTATTACGGACGCGTGTACAAGTTTTTCCGGAAACAGGTCCACGGCGACGACGAGGCCCAGGACCTGGCCCAGGAAACCTACAAACGCATCTACGAAACATTCGCTCAATACCGCGGTGAAGCGGAATGGGCCTTCATCGAGACCACCGCGCGCAATGTGCTCTTCAATTGGATCCGGTCCCGCAAGACGGCGAAGCGATCGGCCGACACCGTCGACATCGACGGCCCCGGTTTCAACAACGATCCCCCCGCGCCGCCGCAACCCGATCTCGCCGACCGCCAGGAGGCGGAGATGCGCAGGGCGCGCCTCTGGGCGGCGATCGCGGAGCTGCCGGAAGGGCAAAAGCAATGCATGGAGCTCTGGCTGGGCGACACGAAATACGAGGCCATCGCCAGGACGCTCGGCATCAGCGTCGATGCCGTGAAGTCGCGGCTCCGCGACGCCAGAAGGGCCCTGCGCACACAACTGGGAGAGTCCCTCCCGGAGGACGAAGAATGATCACGAAGCCGGAACTGCAGGCCGTGCACGGCCAGATGCTGGCGGAACGCCGCCGGCGGCTCGGTGCCCCGCCGACCAACGAGGAACTGTTTGCATTCATGCGCGGAGAGCTGTCGTCCGATGACGAAGCGCGCGTCCGCGAGCTGTTGATCGCCTATCCCGAGCTCGCCCGGGCCATGGCCGAGCCATTCCCCGAAGACGGCGAGCTTTCTGAGGTGGAGCTGGCGTCGCATTGGAACTCGTTGCAGAAGCGCATTCATGGCGATCCCGCACAGCGGCGCGTCCGCTACTGGCAGCGCACCTCGGCGGCCCTGGCCGCGGCGATGATCCTCGCCTTCGGCGGCCTGGTGTGGCAGCGTCAGATGTCGCTCGCGCCTCGCGTGGCGACGAGCAGGCACCTGCTCCTCCCTGACGGCCAGCGCGGCGCCGGTGAGCCGGCCACCGTGATCAGCGCAGACGGCAACGCCTTCGTGCTCATCGCCTCGCTCATCGATCCGCCGGCCTCCGACGCCTACCGGCTCGAGATCGTCACCGCCGGCGGCGCGCCGCGCACGCTCTGGCGCAGCGCCGCGCTGGGCCGCCCAGGCAACGACACATTCGAGATCGTCGTCCCGCGCGCGTTCCTCGCGCCGGGCCTGTACAAGGTGATCGTCTACGGCGTCACCGGCGAACGGCAGGAACAGCTGTCGAGCTACTCGCTGCGGGTGCCCGACACGGCGCGCTGAAATCTCGGGTATCGTTCCCCGCTGCGCATGCTCAAGCGGGTCGTCAAGTCCTTCTTCCGCCTTCTCGGATTCGAGATCCATTACGTCCGCAAGGGTGTCGGCGTCGACGCCTTTGCGGACATGCGCACGCTGGCGGGGACGGAGCGGCCGGTCATCTTCGACGTCGGCGCGAACGTCGGGCAGACGATCGAGACGTTTCGCAGGTACTTCGATCGATCGGTGATCCATTCGTTCGAGCCGGGGCGGGCGACGTTCGAGGAACTGCGCCGCCGCACCGCCGGCATCGCCGACCTGCAGCTCAACAACTGCGCCCTCGGCGCGCGGCGCGGCTCGGCCGTCCTGATCGAGAACGAGCGGACCGACATGAGCTCGCTCCTCGAGCCGGGGATCGACAGCTGGGGCGAGATCGAGCGGCGTTACGACGTCGAGGTCGACACCGTCGACGGCTACTGCGCGAATCGTGGCATCGCCGCCATCGACATCCTGAAGAGCGACACGCAGGGCTTCGAGCTCGAGGTGCTCAAGGGCGCGGAGGGAATGCTGCGCAAGGGCGCCGTCCGCCTGATCTACATGGAGATCAATTTCGCGGAGATGTACAAGGGATTGCCGCGATTCGATGAGATCTACGGCTTTCTCGCCGACCGAGGTTTCCACCTCGTCGCTTTCTACGACTTCTGGTATCAGCGCCAGCGAGCGTCCTGGACCGACGCGCTCTTCATGCATGAATGAACGTGGCGCGCAACGCGCGGTCGTCATCATCCTCGCCGCCGGCCTGCTCGTCACGGCGATGATCACGACGAACGGCAGCGATCACTTCCGGCTGCCGAAGGAGCTCGCCTTCCGCGCCGAAGCGATCGCCCTGCTGGCGCTCGGCGCATTCTGGCTGACGTCGAAGCGCCGGACGTGGAGGCTCGAAAAACGTCCCGAGTTTTTTCTCGCGGCGGCGATCGTCTGCTGGACGCTCATCACGGTCGCGACTTCGACGAACCGGCAGCTGAGCGTCGACAGCCTGCTCACCGTCCTCGCGGCGGTAATGATCTTCATCGTCACCTGCCTCGCGGCACAGACGACGTCGTTCATCGCCATCGACGTGCTGATGATCGGCGCCTGCGTGAACGCGGTGATCGTCATTCTGCAGGAGCTGAAGATCTGGACGCCGTTCCTGCCGGCGCACGACGTCAACACGCACGTCGGCAGCGTCGGACTGCTCGGCAATCCGAACGACGTCGGCACCTATCTCGCGCCGGCCGCGCTCACCGCGATCGTCATGGCGATGACGGCGCAGGGGAGGCGGCGCGCCGTCTACGCCGCGATCGGCACGTTGCTCGTGGCCGGCGTGGCGGCGAGCGCGACGCGCACGGCGATCGCCGCCCTGGTCATCGGTCTCATCGTCTTCGCGATCTTTCATTCGCGCCGCGTCGCGCTCGTGGTGGCGGCGATCATCATCGCCGTCGGCCTCGCCGCGCTGTCGCCGTCGACGACGCTCGGCCGCGGCGCGCGGCAGCTCGCCGCCGCGGCCTCGCAGCGCGACTATCAGCGTCTTTTTTCCGAGCGATTGCTGCCGTTTCTCACCGCGTTCGAGATGGCGCGCGATCATCCGCTCACCGGCGTGGGACCGGGCTGTTTCAAGTACCACTACATGGCGTACCGCGTGGCGATGAGCGGCAAGTATCCGGCGGAGTGGACCCGGGGATATCCGATGAACTGGGGCGAGGTGCACAACGATCACCTGCAGGTCGCCGCGGAGAGCGGACTGCCCGGGTACGCGTTGTATCTCGCCGCGATCGCTCTGTTCGCGGGATGGCGCCGCCGCGGCGAGCCGCCGACACCGGAGGCCGGACTTGCGCGCGCATTGCGCCGGCCGCTCGCGGTGCTCGTGCTGATGATCTCCATCGGACAGTTTCCGTTGGAGCTCGCGGCGGTGCGGCTGATGTTGCTGACGCTCGGCGCGTTGTGTCTGACGTGGGATCGCGACGGGGAGGACAGACAGGAGTGTCCGTCCTACACACCGCGCGGCGGTGTAGCACAGACACTCCTGTCTGTGCTCTTCCTGATCGTCGCCACCATCGCCATTTATTACCTTTCCATCGTGCCCTACCGCGACAACCTCGTCCTCGGCGCGGTCGAGTACCGCTCCATGCTCGCGGAGTCCGGCAAAGCGCCGCGCACGATCGCGGCCGCGCAGCGGAACCTGCACGATCTCGACGGCGCGGAGCGCAGCCGCCGTCTTGACCCGAACTGGTACCTGCTCTACGGCGCGAACTGCGAGCTCATCGGACGCTGGCGCGACGCGGCCGACGTTTACACGCGCGCGCTGCGGATCGACAACCGTCCCGAGCTCTACGTCAGTCGCGGCCTGGCCCTGCTGCACCTCGGACACACGGCCGAGGCCGAAGCCGATCTCGCCGCCGCGGCGAGATTCAATCCCGACGTGCTCCATGATCTCGACGGCGATCTGCGCGAGCGTGTCGCCGCCGCGGCCGGTCTCCGCTGATGCGCGTGCTCCGTCTCATCGCCCGGCTGAACGTCGGCGGACCGGCGCAGCACGTGGTCTGGCTGCACGAAGGGCTGGCCGCGGAAGGCGTCGAGTCGATGCTCGTCACCGGCGTCGTGCCGCCGGGCGAGCAGGACATGAGCGGCTTCGCGGCCGCGCACGGCGTCACGCCGGTGGTGATCGCGTCGATGAGCCGCGAGCTCTCGCCGCGCGACCTCCTGACGATCTGGCGCGTGTGGCGGCTGATGGTCCGCTTCCGTCCCGACATCGTGCATACGCACACGGCGAAGGCCGGGGCCGTGGGACGCATCGCCGGCCTCTTTTATCGCCGCGCGAAGTTCGTCCACACGTTCCACGGGCATGTGTTCCACGGTTACTACGGAAAGTGGAAGACCCGTTTCTTCATCGCCATCGAGCGGATGCTGGCGCGGCTGAGCGATCGCATCATCGTGCTCAGCGAACAGCAGCGGCACGAGATCCACGACGAGTTCGGCGTCGGGAGAGCGGAGCAGTTCGCGATCGTGCCGCTCGGCATCGACCTCGATGAAGTCCGCGGGGGGCCGGCTGTCGCGCCGCGCGAAGAACTGGTGGTCGGAATCGTCGGCCGCGTGACGGCGATCAAGAACCACGATCTCTTTCTTCGCGTCGCGGCGCGCTGTCACGACCTGGCGCGCTTCGTCGTTTACGGCGACGGCGCCGACCGGCCGATGCTCGAGGAGCGCGCGCCGCACGTCGTCTTCGCCGGGACGCGGCCGGCGCGCGAGATCTACGCGGCGCTCGACGTCGTGGCGCTGACGTCGCGCAACGAAGGGACGCCGCTGGCGCTGATCGAAGCGATGGCCTGCGGCAAACCGGTGATCAGCACGGCCGTCGGCGGTGTCGTCGATCTCCTCGGCGACGTCGTGGAGCGGGGCGCGGGCTTCGACATCCGGGAGCGCGGGATCACCGCCGCGTCGAACGACGCTGTAGGATTTTCAGCAGGTCTCGCCCATCTTTTGCGCGACGAGAGACTGCGCCGTGAGCTCGCCGAACGCGGCCGCGATTACGTTGAACGCACGCACTCGAAAGAGCGCCTCGTCGCCGCTATACTCCGCCTCTATCGCGATCTCGCGCGATGACTGATGAGAGTCCTCATAACTGGCGGAGCGGGTTTCATCGGCTCGCATCTCGCCGATGCCTGCATCGCCCGTGGTGACGAAGTCTTCGTCGTCGACGACCTGTCCACCGGAACGCTCGACAACCTCGCGCGGATCGCCGGCAATCCCCGTTTCCACTGGACCGCGGGCTCCGTGCGCGACAGCGACATGATCGAAGAGCTGGTCGACGGCTGCGACGTCATCTTCCATCTCGCCGCCGCGGTCGGCGTGAAGCTGATCGTGGAGAGTCCGGTGCGCACGATCGAGACGAACGTCCGCGGCACCGAAGTCGTCCTCGCCGCGGCGAGCCGCCACCACAAGCGGGTGCTCATCGCGTCGACTTCCGAGGTCTATGGCCTGAGCGAGCAGGTGCCGTTCCGCGAGGACGGCAATCTCGTCATGGGGGCCACGAACAAAGGGCGCTGGAGCTACGCCTGCTCGAAGGCGATCGACGAATTTCTCGCCCTCGCGTATCACCGCGAGAAGAAGCTGCCGGCCATCATCGTCCGGCTGTTCAACACCGTCGGCCCGCGGCAGATCGGCCGCTACGGCATGGTCGTGCCGACGCTCGTCGCGCAGGCGCTCGCCGGAAAGCCGCTCACGGTGTACGGCGACGGAAAGCAGACGCGCTGCTTCGGCTTCGTCGGCGACGTCATCAAGTCGCTGCTCCTGCTGATGGCTCATCCCGGCGCGCCGGGCGAGGTCTTCAACATCGGCTCCACCGAGGAAGTGTCGATCACCCGGCTCGCCGAGCGCGTGCTGGCGCTGACCGGCTCGCGCTCGGAGATCGTCTACGTTCCGTACGGCGAAGCGTACGAAGAGGGATTCGAGGACATGCCCCGCCGCGTGCCCGACACGTCGAAGGCGGAACGGTTCATCCGCTTCACGCCGCGGACCTCGCTCGACGACATCCTGCGCGCGGTGATCCAGGAGCTGGAGGGGAGCGGACGTCCTCGTCCGCACGGCCGCGCGGCCAGCGCGGCTGACGCCGCGCAAGAGGCGGACGAGACGTCCGCTCCCCTCGACGAGAACTAAGCGTGGCTCCTTTCATCAAAGCCTCCCTCGCGGCATTCATCGCGGCGCTGGCGCTGACTCCGGCGGTCGCCGCGCTCGCCCGCCGCGTCGGCGCGGTGGCGAAGCCGAAGAGCGACCGCTGGCACTCGAAGCCGACGGCGATGCTCGGCGGCGTGGCCATCGCCGTCGCCACCATCGCGGTGCTCGTCCTCTTCGTGCCGCTGACGAGCGACGACATGATCGTCACCGCGGCCAGCGGGGCGCTCTTCCTCCTCGGCCTGGCGGACGACTTCCTGCACACCCGGCCGTATCAGAAAATGATCGGCCAGCTGCTCGCCGCCGGCACGATCGTCGCGCTCGGACTGGTGCTGCCGTGGACGTCGTACCTCGCCGTCAACGTGCTGATCACGCTCTTCTGGCTGGTCGGCATCACGAACGCCGTGAACATGCTCGACAACATGGACGGCCTGGCCACCGGCGTCTCGGCCATCGCCGCCCTGTTTCTCGGCGTCAACTTCATGCTCAATCATCAGACGAACGAGGCGCTGATGCTGGCCGCGTTCGCCGGCGCGCTCCTCGGGTTCCTCGTCTACAACCACCATCCCGCTTCGATCTTCATGGGCGATTGCGGCTCGATGTTCATCGGCTTCTTCCTCGCCTCCATCGCGCTCGTCAGCGGGACGGGCGGCGGGCGGTCGCGCAGCGTCATCGCCGTGCTCGCCGTGCCGGTGCTCGTGCTGCTCGTGCCGATCTTCGACACCACGTTCGTCACGCTGATGCGGAAGCTGGCGGGGCGGGCGGCGTCACAGGGGGGACGCGATCACACTTCGCATCGCCTCGTGGCCCTCGGCCTTTCGGAGAAGCACGCCGTGTGGATGCTCTACACCTTCGCTACGGCCGCCGGCGCGCTGGCCATTCTCGTGCGCCACACGTCACTAAAGGTGAGCCTGGCCGCGATCGTCACCTTCACGATTCTCCTCGCGTACGTCGGCATTCACCTCGCGCGCGTCCGTGTGTACGACGAGTAGCGTGAGCGGCGCGATCGCCGCGAGGACGTAGAGCATCTGCCGCAGCCGGAAGAGCGTCCCGAAGTTCGTGACGCTGTAGATCATCGGACCGGCGGTGGCGAAGAAGACGAGCACGACGAGGAGAAAGAGCGGCGTGATGCGCGCCCCGGAGCGAAGCGCGCGCACGCACGCGACGATGGCGAAGAGGATCACCGCCGAGAAGACGATCGTGTCGAAGTCGGCGAGGAGCCAGAAGCCCCGGCCTCCGCCGATGCGCACGAGCTTCAGCGGCTGCGCCGCCGCACGCGGAATGAATGTGGCGGCGACATCGCTCGCCACCGGCACCCGCGCGGCCGCGGCGCCGGCATGGATCGCGGTTGCGCCCGGGGTGCTCTCGAACCCTTTGCGCGATGCGACCAGGTAGTCCTTCAACGGCGCCGGCGCCGGCGCTGCTACCGGCGCCGTCGCCGGCGCAGGCGGAGGCGCCGTCACCGCCACCGTCTTCGGCACGGACACCGGCACCGGTACAGGCACGGGCACCGGCAACGGTTCCGCTTTTGCCTCGATCAACGTGCGCGGCTGCAGGACGTTGAGGATCTTCTCGGGGATGTCGGTGTCGCCTCCGAAGCGGAACGCCTGCGAGAGCAGAAGGAACACGACAGCCTGAGAGACGAACACCGCTGTCCAGGCTCCGCGTCTCGTCTGCGCCGCGGCGAACACGAAGAAAACGGCCGAAGCGCCCCACACGATCGCCCCGAAATACCAACGCGTCCCGGAGATGGCGTAAACGATCGCCAGCATCGCCGCCGCGCATCCGAGCAGCGAGGTCCATCGCGGCGCAGTCGCGGCGCGCCACATCTCCTGCCAGCGATAACAGACGAAGACGAAGGCCACGATCAGCAGAAAGAAGAACGTGTCTTTCAACGGCTGCAATGACCAGAGGATCATCGAAGGGCCGAACGCGATCGCGGCGAGCGCGAGCGTCTTCCGCGACCGGCCGATGCGCATGATCAGCGCGCAGGTCGCCAGGTAGGCGACGCAGTTGAAGAGGATCGCGGTCGGGGCGACGACGCCGAACGCGGCGCAGAACAGCGTGAACGCCTGCGTGAAGATGCGCGACGGGTAGTGTCCGGTGACGAAGAGCAGCGCCTTCGGGCCGCGCGCGATCAGCTCCTGCGCGTATCCGAGGTACCACGGGCCGTCGATGGCGAAGAACCAGAAGCCGCGGCCGAGTTGCAGCGAGCGCGCGATCGGAAGCTGGAGCCACGAGATCCAGAAGAGGATCTGTGCCGCGAACGCGCGGATCAGAAATCCGGCGATGACGATCGGCGAGGCCTTTCGCGCGAAACGCCACACTCCGTAGCAGGCGGCGGCCGTCAGCACGGCCTGGAAAATCGCGAAGGGCATGGACCCACACGCAACGGCATTACCCGCGGATTACTTCCGCGAGAGCGTCGGCTTGCGCCTCGATCTCGTAGTGTGTTTCGGCAAACGCGCGGCCCGCCGCCGACATCCGGCTGCGGAGCTCGCCATCGCTCACGAGTTTGCGCAACGCGTCGAGCCATTCGCCGTCGGTGATTGCCGACAGATGCGTCTCGCCGGCGATGCCCATCGTCGCGCAGACGCCGACCGGACTCATCACGAACGGTACGCCGGTGGCCATGTACTGCACCGCCTTGAATCCCGCCTTGCCCGCGCTCCACTCGTCGTCGTCGATCGGATAGACGCCGACGTCGAGCGCCTGGAAATCTTCGACCTCGCGATCGAGCGACCAGGGACGCGTTTCGACGTCGACGCCCGGCACGCGGATCGCCGCGCGTCCGGAGCCGACGATCAGCAGGCGAAAGCGCGCCTCGGTCGCGAGCCGCTCGAAGATCGGCAGCAGGCGTTCCAGATAAGGCCACGTCCCGTGCGTTCCGATCCACCCGATCGTGACGATTCCGTTCGTTCGTGACGCGGGACGAAATCTCTTCGTATCGACGACGGTCGGCACGAACGAACGGAAT
>Ga0207703_10000165_pt1 | contig 76881 bp, 66 predicted proteins | sample KBSSwiS12_FD_184304 | JGI IMG/M metagenome (GOLD analysis project Ga0207703, IMG submission 184304) | Switchgrass rhizosphere microbial communities from Kellogg Biological Station, Michigan, USA - KBS Switchgrass S1-2 (SPAdes) (version 2) | ecosystem: Host-associated > Plants > Roots >...
CCCGCCGCCAGACCCGCCCGATCGCGGGAATCTACGCGAAAATTCGAAGCAATGGCCCATTCCGGCCGGTAAGGCAATCGTGATCACTCATGGATGGAACGCCAATGCCTCGGGCTGGGTCAAGGAGATGTCCGAGAGAATCTGCAGCAAGCAGGGCGCAGGACCGGTTCTTTTCTTGATCGACCACGACTATTTGACCAAGGCTTGCCAGGCTAACGACTGGGATGTTTGGATCTTGGATTGGCAGACCAAGGCTGCCACCGGTCGTTTCAATCCCTTCGACGCTTACACCAACGCCAGCGACATTGGCGAGAATTTGGCGTTGAACTTGAAGGGAAAGAACTACTCGCATATCCACTTCATTGCTCATAGTGCCGGAGCTAATTTGATCGATTTCGCCACAGTCTGGCTAAGAGTCTGGGTCAAGAAGGAGAGTCGGCCCGCGCTTCAAATACATGACACATTCTTGGATGCCTACGATCCCAAGTCGGATGCCTCGCGCTATGGCAAACAAGCCGACTGGGCCGACAACTATGTCGACAGGCGGAATGTGGCCGATCTATTGGGTCTTGTCGGCTTCGATGGGACCAGGCTTTTCCTTCAAAACGCATATAACATCGATGTCACGCCAAACACCGCCGACCAGTGTTCGACGTTAGGCATTCCGAATGTTTATATCTGTTACCACAATCGGCCTTACCGCTTCTATGGCGTGTCCATCAGCTCCTCTTTCGTTGGTGAGACCATCGGCGACCCTCCTTATATGGCTGCCGATCCAATCAGCGGCACCGGCGGCATGGGCTATCCGCTTTCATCGGAAAATGGTCATTCGCTAAGCCTTCTGAACAGTATATTTCCCAAAGGCGAGAAGTGCGTGATGGATAAAGGCATCTGTTATGCGGACACTCTCCCGGCCAGCGTTTGGAGCTTCCTCCCGGGCTCGATCACGCGCACCGTTGTCGATACAACGACAGGTGCCGTTAACTATGTTTCGGGCGTTGGTAGCACTCTGTTCAATTCTCTCAAACTGGGTGCGATCTCGTTGCTCCCCAATTCCGGCACCCCCATCCCTACGGAAATCTCTGCCACTACTCCAACTGAATTGCCGTCATCGATCACCATGCAGGTGACGACGACGCAACCCGTGAACACCATGCGTTTCAACTGGAGTTTCACGGCCTCGGGCGAGGGCTTCCTGCGCGTGTTCGTGGACGGGATACTGGTGCGCGAGATCGACCAGCGTCACGTGTCATTGTCATCGCTCAACACTGAGGAGATTTACATCGGTGGTGACGCCGGCACGCTGCCGCCTGCAACCCACAGCATTTTCTTTCGCCTTGACGGCTTCGGTACTGGCGCTAGCGGAGTGGAGCTGACCGGAGTTGAGTTGGGGCTAACCTCTTCGCCAACTCGCCGCCGAGCGACCAGCCCCTGAAAGGACCAGACTGGAAAGCGCCGCCAATGCGGCTTCCTAGCCTTCCACCTCGATCCGTAAGGGCCAGCATCAGGGGAGGCGATGGCGTGCGCGTTCCGCCGGATGAGGGCGGTGGAAGGGGAGGGCGTGGCGCCCGACATCGAGGTCATCGACCGCCCCGAGCTGATCGCCGCCGGCCACGACCCGTCGCTGGAGAAGGCGGTGGAGTTGTTGATGAAGGAGCTCGCTGCGTATCCGCCGCCGAAGCTCGTGGTGCCGGCGCCGCCGAGATAGTGCTGAGGGGTGCTGAGTGCTTGGTGCTGGGGTGTTGAGCACCAAGCACTCAGCACTCAGCACCGCGGTTTCCACAGATACTTCTTCAACTCACACCGCCCCTTCAAATCGAACACCACTCCCTCCGCCTCCAACAGCATCCTCTGCAGCTCATGCGAGTCGCCGGACGTCCGCGGCGACACTTCGCCGCGCGCGTTGATCACGCGGTGCCACGGCACGTTGCTCTTCGCCGGGAGGGCGTGCATGGCGTAGCCGACCTGGCGGGCGTGGCCTTCCATGCCGGCGAGCTCGGCGATTTGTCCGTAGGTGGCGACTTTGCCGCGGGGGATGCGGCGCACCATCGACCAGATCCGTTCGTATGCCGGCGAGGTCATGTTAGGATTGCACACTCCCTTGGGCAGTGTCCCGTTCGGAACAAGCGTGTGTGAGTGAATGTTTTTGAGGTTCCATCATGCCCAGAGCCATTGCATCAGCACAGATCGCCTTCGGCCTCGTCTCCATTCCGGTGAAGCTCTTTTCCGCCGCTGAGTCGTCGGAGAAGATCAGCTTCAACATGCTGCACAAAGAGTGCGGCAGCCGCATCCAGCAGCAGCTCTTCTGTCCGAAGGACGAGCGGACCATCGACCGCACCGAAGTGGTCAAAGGATACGAGTTCGCGAAGGGACAGTACGTCCTGTTCTCCGAGGAAGAGCTGAAGATGCTCGAGGAGAAGGCGACCCAGACGATCGACATCACGGAGTTCATCCCGTCGACGGAGATCGATCCGATCTTCTTCTCCAAGGCGTTCTACCTCGGCCCCGACAAAGGGGGCGACCGCGCCTACACGCTGCTGTCGAAGGCGCTGGCGCAGACCGGACGCTGGGCGCTGGCGAAGTACGCCGCGCGCGGCAAGCAGTACCTCGTCATCCTCCGGCCGCTCGGCAAGGGGCTGGTGCTGCAGCAGCTCTACTACCCGAACGAGATCCGCTCCATCGACGAGATCGAGCTCGCCGACGCCCCGGTCAAGGACAACGAGCTGAAGATGGCCATCCAGCTCGCCGAGATGGGCGCGAGCGACGAGTTCCATCCCGAGAACTACCGCGACGAGCAGACGGAGAAGACCCGCGCGATGATCCAGCGGAAGATCGACGGCGAGGAGATCACGTCGCTCGATACGCAGGAGCCGCGCGCGCAGGTCATCGATCTGATGGAAGCGCTCCGCGCCAGCCTCGGCGGCTCGCGGCCCGCGGCGTCGCCTACGCGCTCGGCGTCGACGAAGACGAACGGGAAGATCCCGATCCGTGCCGAACAGAAGCGGAAGCCGGCGAAACCGGCGGTGCGCAAAGCGGCTGCGGCGGCGAAGAGCAAAGCGAGATAAAGAGCTGTTGAGCTGTTAAGCTGTTGAGCTGTTGAGAGGAGCCTCTGAATGGCTCAGAAGCTCAACAGCTCAACGGCTCAATTACACATGTCCTATTCCGTCCGCGAGGTGTCGGCGATGCTCGGCCTGACGCCCGCGCAAATCCGGTCGTATGCGAACAAAGGCTTCCTCACGCCGGAGCGCGGCGAGCGCGGCGAGCTGCGCTTCGGCTTCCGCGATCTGATCATTCTTCGCACCGCCGGCGAGCTCTCCGCCGCCCACATCCCGCTGCGGAAAGTGCAGCGCGTGCTGGAGCTGCTGCGCGAACAATTGCCGGCGGGACGCTCGCTGACCGGAGTGCGTATCGCGGCCGACGGCGAGCGGGTGGTGGTCAGCGACGGCGACGCGGTGTGGAACCCCGAGTCGGGGCAGGCGCTCTTCGATTTTTCGACGGAGGAGCTGCCGACCGAAGTCCCGATCCGCGTCCCCGTTTCTCATTACGACGCCGACGAGTTCTACACGCTCGGATGCGAGCTCGAAGCGACGTCGAGCCTGCGCGCGCGCGCCGCGTACGAGCGCGCCGTCGAGCTCGATCCCGAACACGCCGACGCGCGCGTGAACCTCGGACGCCTGCTGCACGAAGACCGCGCGCCGGCGGCGGCCGAGCTGCAGTATCGCGCCGCGCTGCAATCCGATCCCGATCACGACGTCGCCTGGTTCAACCTCGGCGTCGCCCTCGAGGATCTCGGCCGCCTGCAGGAGGCGGCGGACGCCTATCAGCACGCCATCGACCTCGATCCCTCCAACGCCGACGCCCACTACAACCTCTCCGGCATCCTCGAGCGCCGCGGCGACAAGCCGGGCGCGCTACGGCATTTGAGCGAATATCGGAAGTTGCGCGGATGAGCGACCAACTCAGCAACTCAGCAACCCAGCAACCCGGCAACCCCCGTCTCCGTCTCCTCTCCCTCGACGCCTTTCGCGGCCTCACCGTCGCCGGGATGCTGCTGGTGAACGATCCCGGCAGCTGGAACGCGATCTATCCGCCGCTCGAACATGCGGAGTGGCACGGCTGGACGCCGACCGATCTAGTCTTCCCGTTCTTTCTCTTCATCGTCGGCATCACGACGTACCTCTCGCGCAAGGAGCCGAAAGCGATCCTGCGCCGCGGCGGGCTGATCGTGCTCTTCGGGCTGCTGCTGAACGCCTATCCATTCTTCTGGTGGGGGAAGATCGCCGGCAATGCCGATCCGACTTTTCTGCAGCGCGTCGCGTATCGCTTCGAGCATCTGCGATTCATGGGAGTGCTGCAGCGGATCGGGATCGTCTACGCGATCTCCGCGCTGATCGCGCGTGTCATCCTGAGCCGCGCAGACGGCGAAGGACCCGTCGATTCAAGCGCGGCGCGGAAGGCCACGGGTCCTTCGCCGTCTGCGCGGCTCAGGATGACACTGGGGGTCATCGGGGCGATTCTCGTCGGGTACTGGGGGGTGCTGTTGCTCGGTCCGCTCGCGCCGCCCGAAGCCACGGTCGCGGCGGCGGTCGACCGCGCGGTCCTCGGGACCAATCACATCTGGTCGAGCACGAAGACCTGGGATCCGGAAGGACCGCTTTCCACGATTCCGGCAGTGGCCACGGCGCTCTTCGGCATCCTGGCGGGGGAGTGGATCGCGCGGAAGGAGAAGCCGCTGATCGATCGGATCGCCGGACTCTTCGGCGCCGGCACGGTGGCGATGTTCGCCGGCTCGCTCTGGAGCTGGCTCTTCCCGATCAACAAGAATCTCTGGACCAGCTCGTACGTCGTCTTCACCGCCGGCTTCGCCTGCGTCGTCCTCGGCACCTGCATGTGGCTGATCGACTATCTCGACGTCCGCAAGTGGGCGAAACCGTTCGTGATCTACGGGACGAATCCGCTGGTGGCGTTCGTCGGCTCGGGACTGATGGCGCGCACGACCGACTCGCTGATCAAGGTGATGTGGACCGGCGAGAAGACGTCGCTGCACCAGGCGACGTTCGCGCTTTTCTTCGAGCCGTTCTTCGCGCCGAAGTTCGCGTCGCTGCTGTGGGGACTCTGTTTCGTCGCGCTCTGGCTCGGCATCCTGACGCTGCTTTACCGGAAGAACATCATTCTCCGGTTGTGAGAGTTCTGTAAACCGAAACGGCGTCTGGCCCGTCCTCTCCGTATCATGCTCGCCATGCGTTCGCTCCCGGTGGTCCTCGCCCTCGTCCTGATTGCGCCGTTCGCCCTGGCGCAGCATCAACATCACGCCACGTTTTCACTCGACACGCCGGTGCCGAATGCCGTGACGCCGACCGGAGTGACGCGGACCTTCACCGTCACCGCCCGCCAGTTCACCTACGACATCTCCCCGGCGCTGTTCAAGGCGAACCTCGGCGACACGGTGGTCATCAACGCGACCTCGAACGACGTGCGGCATGGCCTGCTGATGGAGCGCTACGTCCTGAAGGCGCTCGTGCTGGACAAGGGAAAGACTTCGACTACGACATTCGTCGCCGACCAGGTCGGCGAGTTCATCTTCCTCTGCGACCAGTCGGCGTGCGGCGTCGGACATTCGCAGATGGACGGTCTCTTCCGCGTCGACGCCGCGGCGTCGCCGGCGATCTCCGGCGTCCAGCCGACATCCGGCAGCACGGGCGGCGGGACGGTGGTCACCATCACCGGCACGAACTTCCAGGCGGGAGCGACGGTGAAGTTCGGCTCCATCGCGGCATCGAGCGTAAGCGTCGACAGCGCGACGTCGATCGTCGCCACCGCGCCGGCGCAGGCTGCCGGACCGGCGTCGATCACCGTGACGAATCCCGACGGCCAGAGCGCGACGGCGAACGGCTTCACCTACGTCGTCCCGCTGCCGGTGGTCACGACCATCACGCCGACGTCGGGCCCGAGCAACGGCGGGACGGCGGTGCAGATCAACGGCGCGAATTTCCAGAGTGGCGCGACGGTCACGTTCGGGGCGAAGGCGGCGCAGAGCGTCAGCGTGAACGGGACTAGCCAGATCATCGCCATCACCCCTCCCGCTCCGGCGACGGAGCAGCAGTCGCTGCCGGTCGACATCATCATCCGCAATCCCGACGGCCAGAGCGTCACGGCGACGGGCGGCTTCACCTACACCGCCGCACCGCTGTCGATCAGCGTGATCAGTCCGGGCAGCGGATCGAATGACGGCGGCACCATCGTTTCGATCAGCGGCGCCGGCTTCACCTCGGCGCTCGCGGGAGCGTCCGTGAAATTCGGCGGCGTGGCCGCGACGGAGTTGGCGGTACACGACGCCGCGACGCTGACGGTGAAGCTGCCGCCGCACGCGAACGGGACGGTCGACGTCGTGGTGACGATGGGCGGTCAGACGATCACGGCGCTCGCGGCCTTCACGTACGAGGAGTCGCCGTCGCGACGTCGCGGGGTAAAGCATTGAGCGGGTCTGCGCTCATGTGCCGGCCGTAAATCCAGTAGAAGAGCGGCGACGCCATCACCGTGGTGACGATGGCCATCAGGACCATGATGGTGAAGAGCGTCTGGGTGATCAGCCCTTTCTCCAGGCCGATGTTGAGGATGATCAGCTCCATCAGGCCGCGGGCATTCATCAATGCCCCGATGGTCCACGACTCGCGCCACGGCTCGCCGCTCGCGCGCGCCGCGAGCGCGCAGGCGAGGCCTTTGCCGATGATGGCGATGCCGATCACGACCAACGCGAGCATCAGGAGCCGCGCCGAGTTCACCAGCCCGACCCGCGTGTTCAGCCCCGAATAAACGAAGAACACCGGCACGAGCAGCGCCTCGGTGACCAGTCCGAATTTGTCCTGCACGATCTTGGCGAAGCGGCCGCGCGGCATGCAGGCGCCGCAGATGAACGCGCCGAAGACGGCATAGATGCCGATGGCGTCCGTGGCCCAGGCGCTGAGCATCACGACCATCAGCATCAGGGTGGTCGTGGTGACGCTGATGCTGCCGTTGACGTCGACCAGCTTCTCGAAGCCGCGCAGCAGCGGCTTGAAGAGATAAACCATCGCCAGTACGTACACCGCGCCGCCGAGAATCGCGGCGATGGCGATCGTGGCGTCCGACTTCACCATCGCCAGGATGAATGCCAGGAGGCACCAGGCCATCGCGTCATCGAGCGATCCGGCGGCGAGCGTCACCGTGCCGAGGCGCGTCTTCGAGATGCCGCGCTCGTCGAGGATGCGCGCGAGCATCGGGAAGGCGGTGATCGACATCGCCGCGCCCATGTACATCGCTCCCATCAGCGGCGAGATGCTGCCGGTGAAGAGGCCGGCGTTCCTGCTCACGCTGAACGCCAGCGTCGCGCCGAGGGTGAAGGGGACGATGATCCCCGAAGCGGAGATCATGCCCGCGCTTCGAAGCCGGCCGCGGATGAGATCCGTGTCGAATTCCAGACCGACGATGAACATGTAGAGCACGAGCCCGACCTGGCTGATGGCGTAGAGGATCGACATGCTCTGCTTCGGGAAGAGCCACGTCTGCGCCGCGGGCATGAGCGCTCCGAGGAGTGATGGCCCGAGGAAAACGCCGGCGATCATCTCGCTCACCACCTGCGTCTGTCCGGCGAAACGGCCGAGCCAGCCGACCACCCGGCAGACCGCGAGGATCACGGTCAGCTGCAGGAAGAGCTTGAGGACGAGATCGAAGTTCGACAAGAGGAAACGATCGTAGCATCGGGTGCGTTACGCTTTCGCGAATGAGAGCCTGCCTCCTGCTGCTTGCCGCGATCTCCTCCTCCGCATTCGCTTCCGCGCCGCGCCGCGTCGAGGCGACGTACATCGCCACGATCGCGAACATCCCGGCCGGCATCGCCAGATTGAACGTCTGGATTCCGCTTCCGAGCTCGCGCGGGCCGCAGGCGGTGAGCGGCGTGATGATCGAGTCGCCGTTCCACTTCACGATGATGCACGAGAGGGAGTTCGGCAACGACTACGCGTTCGCCACGGTCGACAATCCTGCCGCGGGCGACCTCACTGTACTCGTTCACTTCATGGCCGAGCGCCGTGAAGAGACGATGAACAGCCTGGCCGAGACGAAGGCGACGAAGCCTGAGCTGGAGCGTGCGCTGCGCGCCGACAAGCTGGTCACCCTTTCGCCGCGCGTGCGCAAGCTCGCCGCCGAGGTCACGGCCGGGAAGCGGGCGCCGATCGACGAAGCGCACGCCATCTACGACCACCTGCTGGCCACGATGAAGTACGACAAGAACATCCCGGGCTGGGGGAAGGGCGACACGGAGCGCGCGTGTGACATCCGCGCCGGCAACTGCACCGACTTTCATTCGCTCTTCATGTCGCTCGCCCGGGCGAAGGGAATCCCGTCGCGATTCGTGATCGGCTTTCCGATGACGGCAAAAGATGGTCAGGTGAAGGGCTACCACTGCTGGGCCGAGTTCTACGTGAAGGGGAAAGGGTGGATTCCGGTCGATCCCTCCGAGGCGTCGAAGTCGAGCGATCCCGCGACGCGGAATTACCTGTTCGGCAATCTCGATCCCGACCGCGTGCAGTTCACAATCGGCCGCGACCTCGTCCTCGAGCCGCGCACCGCCGAGCCGCTGAACTACTTCATCTATCCCCACGCCGAGGCGAACGGGGTGGAGGTGGGGACGGCGACGGTGGCGCTGGAATTCAAGGACCGGTGAAGAAGCGGTTGAGCTGTTCAGCGGTTGAGCGGTTGAGCGGTGCTCCTCAACAGCTGAACAGCTCAATCGCTCAACAGCTATTCGTCCGCTCAACAGCTATTCTTCAATCCGATAAATCCGAATCGACTTTCCGATGTGCATCACCGGCTGATATGCCTCCAGCCAGCGATACGGCTGGCCGACGTCGTTCGCGTTCGTCGAGGCGAGCTTCATTCCGGTCTCGCTGGCGGCGATCCAGCCGGTGGCCTTCGTGTACGGCTCGAGGCCGTAGCCTTCGACGGGGTGGCGGGCGAGGTCGATGCTGCCGTACCAGATCAGGCCGACGCGGCCGGGATGGTAGCGGGCCTGCCAGCGGATGAAGCGCTCCCAGTCCTGGCCCCAATCGAGATTGCTGTCGGTGGCGATGAGGTCGGGACGCGATCCGGCGGCCTCGTTGAAGTACGGCAGGTAGTCGGGATGTGCGATCACTCCGGCGGCGAGCAGCCAGACGCAGATCGACGCCAGCGCCACGCGGCCGAAGAGCACATCGCGCGTCTCGTTCCAGGCCGTCGTGACGCCGAACGCGGCGACGATGGCGAATGCCGCGTAGAGCGGGACAACGTGGCGGACACCGACGTTGATGTGGCTCGGCATCACCGAGATCAGGATCGCGATGCCGATCAGCAGCGGCAGGTATCCGCGCCGATTGCGGATGACGGCGATCACGCCCCACGCGAAGAGCAGCAGAAACGCGAGCGGCGTTTTGTAGAAGAGCAGCACCGGGAAGTACGAGCGGAAGCCGAACTGGCTGTACTTGCCGAAGAGGTAAGCGACCTGGCCGTGCGAATTGTGGAGCGCCAGCGCGCCGAGGCCGGTGAAGAACTGCGGCGCGGGAAGAGGGACGTGCGTCGCGATCCACGCGAATCGCGACATCTTCACGGCCACGACCGTCGGCGCGTTCGGATGGCTTTTGATGATCGTGCCGAACGAGAACCGGTAGCCGGCCCAGAGCACGAACAGCAGCGCGACGAAGGCGAGGGCGATCCCCTTGATGTGCGCGAGCTTGAAGCGTGTCGCCAGCGACACGAGCGCCGCGACGATGAAGAACGGGATGAACGAGAACTTGCCGAGCGTGGCGATGCCGCAGACGAGGCCCATCTCGATCGCGCGCCGCGTCGTCGGGGACTCGATCCAGCGCTCCAGCGCGAGCATCGCCACGGGGAAGAGTCCGATGATCGCGGCGTCGGTCGTCGCCACGCCGCAATGTGCGAGCAGCGTCGGTTGCAACGACCAGAGCGCGGCGGCGACGAGGCCGGTGGCCGGATCGAAAACGCGGCGGCCCCATGCCGCGACGGCGATGACGCCGATGACGAGGAAGAGCAGATTGCCGATCCGGGTCAGCTCGACGTTCCGCATGTACTCGCGGTCGAAGTAGAGCAGCTCGTTGCCGGCGGCGACGTCCCAGGTCGCGATCGGGCGCGGCGCGTGTTTGAGAACCAGCGGCAGCGCCGCGAGTACCTGCGCGAGCGGCGGATGGAGCAGGTCGCGCGGATACGGCGCGCCGGTGAGCCAGGCGTAGCCGTTGGCGATGTGACTCGGCTCGTCGGTCGTGGCGCAGAAGATGCGGAAGGTCGACGCCACGCGGATCACGGCGACGGCGCAGATGACGGCCAGGATGATGCGGTAGCGAAGCGAGGTCACTCGGCGGGCATTATCGCCGGTAGGAGTTGCAGTGGGGAGCGGACGTCTCGTCCGCTCGTTACTCGGCAGGAGACGCGCTACAGGCGCGGCTGTGCGGACGAGACGTCCGCACCCCTCAACACCTTCCCGGGCAGCGCGGTGGTCATGTGGCCGTCGCGGAGCACGGGCGTTCCGTTTACGATGACGTTGCTGATTCCTTCGGAGTAGTGATGCGGATCCTCGTACGTCGACACGTCGCGGATGGTCTTCGGGTCGAAGACGACGACGTCGGCCTTCATCCCTTTGCGCAGGAGGCCGCGATCCCGGAAGCCGGCGCGTGAGGCGGCGAGCGAAGTCATCTTCCGGACCGCCTCCTCCAGCGTGAAGAGGTGCTGGTCGCGCGCGTAGTAGCCGAGGATGCGGGGGAAGGTGCCGTAGGCGCGGGGGTGGGCGCCGGCGTCGCGCATCGCGCCGACCACCGCGCCGGAGTCGGAGCCGACCGCCACCCACGGCTGCTTCAGCGCGTAGCGCATGTCCTCTTCGCGCAGGCCGAAGTAGATGGCGATGGGCGACGCGCTGCTCATCTCGAAGAGGCGCAGCACCGCCTCCTGCGGCGTCGTGTTCAGGATTCGCGCGATCTCGTCGAGCCGCTTCCGCTCGAGCTGCTGCTTCATCTCCGGCGGACCGTTCGGCAGGTTGCGCACGAGGATGCCGTTCGCGTCGCCGATGCGCAGCCCCTCGGCGACGCGCGCCCGCGTGGCCGGATCCTTCAGCGATTCGACGAACGGCAGATAGCCTTTCTCCAGCGCCCACGCCGGCACGATCGACAGGAGATCGGTCGACGTCGCGGTGTACGGATAGATGCTCGCCTCGACGTCGAGCCCGCTCTTGCGCGCCGCCTCGATCTTCGCGATGACCTCGGGCATGTGCCCGCGCATCGTCCCGCCGACTTTGATGTGGAAGATGTTGACCGGCACATGCGCCTCGCGCCCGATGCGGAAGGCCTCGTCGAGCGCGCTCATGATCTCGCCCGACTCGCTGCGGAGATGCGTCCAGTAGCTGCCGGTGTGTCGCGCCAGCGCGATCAGCTCGCCGGTCTTGGCGAAGCGTCCCGGCGGATAGATGAGCGCCGTCGTCATCCCGATCGCGCCGTCGCGTACCGCCTGATCGACGAGCTGCTCCATCCGCTTCAATTCGTCCGGCGTCGGATCGCGATCGGTCGTGCCGATGACGATCTCGCGCGGATTCGCCGCGCCGATGTAGAACGCGAAGTTGATCGCGCTGCCGCGCTTCTCGACGGTCTTCATGAAGTCGCCGAGCGTGCGCCACGTCGCCTCGGGGAAGCCGGGCAGGCGCGTCCGGTTGATCTCCGCGGCCATGGCGTCGTTGATCGGGCCGGGTGAATGTCCTTCTCCCGTGACTTCGGTCGTGACGCCCTGCCGTACTTTGCCTTCGACCCTCGGATCGATCAGCACCGAGCCCTCGGAATGCCCGAGAAGGTCGATGAAGCCGGGCGTGACGACCTGGTTCTTCGCGTCGATCGTCGACGCCGCGCTCCGCTTCGAAAGGTCGCCGATCTCCGCGATCGTGTCGCCGCGAATGCCGACGTCGGCCCGCACCCGCGCCGCGCCGCTGCCATCGATCACCTCACCATTCCTGATGATCAGATCAAAGTCCGATGGGGAGACAGGCGCCCCCGCCTGTCCACTCGGGTGCGTACAAGCGAGCGCAAGTGCAAGAGCCGCGAGGCGCATGCAAACAGTGCGCTATTGGCTCAGAAACAGCTCGTTCGACCGGACGAACGCGTTCCGCAGGAGCGAGATGTATGGCCGCTGGCTCTTGTAGGTCTGCAGCAGCGCGTCCTTCCGCTTCTGCGTGAACGGCGAGAGCGGGTAGGTCGCCCAGCGGAACGAGCGCATGCGGGCGGGCGGGAGGAGGGCGCGCTCCGGCATGCGGACGAGCTTGGTGGCGATGTGGCCGGTGTGCACGAGGTATCCGAGGCGATGAGGATCGAGGTGCATCTCCTCGAGCGCGAGCTCGGTGAAGATCGCGGCGGCGGCGTGGTCGGGATGCTGATCGAACGGCACCGGCGCGATGACGGTCGTCGGCTGGGCGATCGACATCACGCGCTCGAGGTCGGTCATGACGCTCTCGAAGCGGTATTCGCGTCCGGGCGACATCGCGTCTTCATACGGCACGGCGCGCTGCTTCGTGCCGCGCGCGCGCACCGTGGCGTGGCGGTCGTCGATGAGCGCCTTCAGTCCGCGATCGGGATAGCCGAGGACGAAGTAGTGATCGTCGGGGACGCCGAGCATCTTCATCGCCTGATGGGCCTCGGCGATGCGCGTGCGGCCGACCGAGAGGTAGTTCGCGGCCGTCGGCTCGAACGTTTTGTGCAGGATGCGGGCGGAGAAGCGGTTGCAGTCGCCCGCGGTGAGAAACACGACGTAGACCTCGGCGCCGTTGGCTACGGCGTCGAAGGCGTAGCCGGCCGCGCCGATCGCTTCATCGTCGATTTGGGGGGCCACGATCAGGATGCGGTCACGCCGTTCGGCGTGGACGATCCGGGGGTACTGCTTCACGATCGTGTTTCCATGAGGAGTCAGGAGGAGAAGGCTCAATAGTGTGACCAAACCAGTAGCGAACATGGGACCGTGACAATAAATACCATGAAACGACACGCTTGATGGCGAATGAAGAGTGTCATCCTGAGGCGCGCAGACGCCGAAGGACCCGTAGCCGGCGGGCGCAACGCGTGTACTCAACGGGTCCTTCGGCGTCTGCGCGCCTCAGGATGACACCCTCTATGCACGAGATCACGAAAACCATCAACGCCTGCCGCCAGATCATCGCCGGCGGCACGCGCGGCGTGCTGGTGACGATCCTCTCCACGCGCGGCTCGACCTATCGCCGCGCCGGAGCCCGCGCCGTGATCAGCGATCGCGGCGACTGCACCGGCGCGATCAGCGGCGGCTGCATCGAGAACGATCTGCGCGAGCGCGCCGACATCTGGTACGACGGCGCTCCGGCGCGCGTGCTGACGTACGACGCGACGCGTCCCGACGACATCGTCTTCGGCCTCGGCCTCGGCTGCCGCGGCACGATGGAGCTGCTGATCGAGCCGTTCGACGCGGCGCGTCCGCCGCGCATCATCAGCGAATTCCGCTGGAACGGCCGCAAGCCGGTGACCTGGTCGACGACGCTCGACGGCCGCGTGCTGCTGACCGAGACGATCCTCCCCGAACCTTCGGTGGTGGTCTTCGGCGGCGGTCCCGACGTCGCGCCGGTCGCACGCATCGCGGAAGCGGTGGGCTGGCGGGTGGCGGTGGTGCGGCCGCGCGACGTGCACCCGGAGGAGGTCGCGGAGAAGGTCGACCTCGGCGCGTTCGACGCCGCGGTGATCATGACTCACAACTACCTCTACGACATGACGCTGCTCGCGGCGACGCTGCCGAGCACGATCGAATACGTCGGCCTTCTCGGTCCGAAGTCGCGCGGCGACGAGCTGCTGGCGCAGATCGAGAACATCACGCCGGCGATGCGCGAGAAAGTGCGCAGCCCGATCGGTCTCGACCTCGGCGCCGACACGCCGGAGGAGATCGCGCTGTCGATCATCGCCGAGGTGCAGGCGGTGCTGCGGCAACGCAGCGCGGCGTTCCTGCGCGACGTCGCCGGACCGATTCACGAGACGACGTGCGTGTAACGGTCGTCATCCTCGCCGCCGGTTTCTCCCGTCGCCTCGGACATCCGAAGCAGCTGGTGATGTGGGACGGTGAGCCGCTGCTCGTCCGGTCGGCGCGGATCGCGCGGGCGGCGTGCGACGACGTCGTCGTGGTGACGCGGCCGGAGTTCGCCGGGCTGCTCTCCGATGTCCGCATCGTGCTCAACGAAAACGCCGAAGAGGGAATCGCGTCGTCGATCCGCCTCGGCGTCGCCGCGTGCGAGGACGCGGTGCTGCTGATGCTGTGCGATCAGCCGCATGTCACCGCGGCGCACCTGCGAGCGATGATCGAAACGAACGCGCCGCTCGTCGCGACGGGATATGCGGGCGTGGTGGGAGTGCCGGCGCTCTTCGGTCCGCAGTACCGCGACGCACTGCTCGCGCTTCGCGGCGATCGCGGCGCGCAGGCGCTTCTGGGTGGGGCGGTGGTGGTGAGGTGCGAAGAAGCGGCGATCGACGTTGACTGAGTATGAATTGTCCTTCTCCCCCGCGCACGGGGGAGAAGGTGCCGCAGGCGGATGAGGGGGTCGTTCGCGGCAGGGACGGCCCCTCATCCGCGCGCCGCGCACCTTCTCCCCGTGCGCGGGGAGAAGGAAGAATCAGAACCCGTATCTCGCTTCCACCGTCACCGCGTGGCCATCCATGTTCGGATCGGCTCCCGATTGCGCGGCTGCGGCGCGATCGCCGGTCACGCTGGTGAACTCGGCGCCGAGGCGCCAGTGCGGGTTCAGCTCGTACAGCCAGGCGAGGGCCCAGGCGCGTCCGTGCTCGGTGTTGTTCTCGGAGATCGAGTGATCGCGCTCGAATGTCGCGAACTGTTCGATGCGCGCGGTGAATCGCGAGCGGCCGTACTTGTGCGACAGCAGCGCGTAGGTCGAGTAGAAATCGGCCTGCACCCAGCCGCGCCCGAGGCCGCGGAAGCCCATGCCGGTGTCGCCGTCCATGTACTCGGCGGCGAAGACGGTCGAGTCCTGCGAGCCGATCTCGCCGCTGACCAGATTGAAGCGCGTTTGCCACGAGTACTGATCGCGATAGAGCTCGCGCTCGCCGCGATTGTCGAGGTGGACGAACTGGATCATGCCGCGCTCCGGAATCGAATAGCGGATCCGTTCGGCGAATCCGGTGCGGCCGTCGAGATCGCGATCGAACGGAACGGTCGTCGCCGTTGCGCCGTCGCGGCGTTGATCGAGAAACATCTTCGGCTTGCCGAACGAGAAGAGGGGCGGCAGCGGCAGCGCCTCGCGATACGTCGTCACGCGGCTGGAGACCGCCCAACCGCGCCACCCGAGGAGCGTTCCCATCGTGTCGTTGCCGCGGAAGGCGGTGCCGGCGACGGTGATGGAGGAGAGGCTCGGCAGCTCGTGACGCCATTCGACCTCGGCGCCGATCGGCCGTACTTCCTCCGCGATCCAGCTGTTCAGCGACGAAAACGTGATCGCGTAATTCGACGTCCAGAGATTGCCGCGATTCTCGCGCGACGTCGGCAGAAAAAACTCGCCGGCCTTCAGTTGAAACTGATCGTGAGCGAACGTCTTGCGCGCTTCGGCGTAGGCCTCGGCGACGCCGGCGTGATCGATATCGCGATCGTGACGCGCGATGCCGTGGACGTGCACGTCGAACCAGTTCGACGGCGTCCAGTCGAGGCCGAGCTGGGCCTGCGCGAACGCGCCGTCGCGGCTTTGATCGAGGCGGCCGAAGCCTCCTTCGAGCCACGTCTTCGGGCCGGTCGCGTAGACGCCGGCGCCGGAGAGAAAGCCTGACAGGCGAACGGTTTGACCGGACGCCGTGACCGACAGCAGGCAGCAGACAGCGGACAGCAGGAGACGGCTACAACGCATCAGTGCATCGTAGCCGCGTCGGCGAGAACTTTGTTCACCATGAACTCGCGCTGCAGCACGTGATCTCCATAGCCTTCCTGGGTGATGAACTTGAAGACCGCCTCGGCGTCGGGGATGCCGTGTGGGAACTGATCGCGGTTGTAGATCCACCGTTCGACGCCGCCCTTGGCGATCGGCGTCGGCGCGATCTGCGTCATGTTCTTGTCATCCGTGGCCATGGCCCGGATCGCGCCCCAGCGCAGCGGGTCCTGGTCCGGCCGCTTCACGCCTCCCGCCGCGGCGTCGGCGCCGGTCGATCCGCCGATCTGCGTCGACGACTCGCGCGCCGTGAGCGGTTTCTGGCGGATCACCTGCGGCGGTCCGATGAGCACGAACACGCGCCCGCGATCGGTGAGCGATCCGCGCTGCCGCGAGCCGGTGAAGGTCTCGTCCGCGAATGCGACGCGGCGGAGGAATTCCTTGCGGAATCCATCCTTGTCATGTCCGCTCCAGAAGCTCTCCACGAACGCGCGGCGTGCTTCGTTGTCGCTGAGCGCCGCCCACTTGTGCTTGTCCTCCGACGTGCCGAGGAGCACGAGGTCGGGACTCTCGCCCCAGTCCTCGATCTTCTGCACCTTCGGCTCGCGCTCGTGGAACAGCGCGAAGCCGGGATAGACCGAGTCGAACGAACCGGCGCCTTCGTTGTGCAGCGAGTTGTAGACCTCGCTGAAGGCGCGGACGAAGCGGGCGTCGAATTTCTTCGGATCGATCGACTTGATCTGCGGCGTCAGGCGGAAGAACACTTCCAGCTCTTCGCGCGACCGGAGCTCGTTCTCCGCCGCGCTGTACGCCATGGCGGTGAAGAAGTGGAGCGCGGAGAGGGCCTGCGATCGCTGCGGATCGGCCAGCGCTGCGGCGTCGGGCAACGCGTCCTGCAGCACCTTCACCGCCGCGTCGTACTGCTTCTGACTCATGAACTGCCTGGCCTGACCGATCGACGCGTTGGGATCGATCGAGGTGAAGAACGAGAGCAGCGCGAGCGTGGCGAACATCAGCGCACCGTACCGGCGTCGGCGAGCACCCGGTTGACGATCACTTCGCGTTGCAGCACATGGTCGCCGTAACCCTGCTGCGTGATGAACTTGAACGTCACCTCGTCCTCGGGGATCGTCTGCGGCAACTGCTGTTTGGCGAAGACCCAGCGCTCGACCGTCCCGCCGAGGTCGGGCTCGGGAAGCACGGTCTCCTGGTTGATGTCGTTGATGATGACCTCGCGCCGCGACCCCGAGGGGTTGTTCGGACCCGTCGTGTTGATGTTGCGCGTGGCGCCGGTGCCGCCGGGACGATTGAACGCGCCGTCGCGCGCGGTGAGCGGCTTCTGGCGGATGACGCGCGGCGGTCCGAGGAGGACGAAGATGCGTCCGCGGTCGGTGAGCGAGCCGCGCGACTTCGCGGTGCGGAACGTCTCGTCCGCGAACGCGGCGCGGCGGACGAACTCCTTCCGGTATTCGTTCTCCTCGGTGTCGGGCGTCCTGTCGCGACGTTTCCAGAACGACTCGACGAACGAGCGGCGGGCCTGTTCGTCGGCGAGCTTGTGCCACTCGCGCTTCTCGTCGGGCGTGCCGAGGAGCTGCAGCTCGGGGCCGTCTCCCCACTGCTCGATCACCGCGATGCGCGGGTCGCGCTCGCGGAAATTCGCGTAGCCGGGATAGACCTCGTCGAAGTTGCTGCCGCCCGTTTCCGGAGCGGTGCGCGGCGCGCGCGACATCTCGCTGAACAGTCGCACGAACGCCGCGTCGTACCGCGCCGGGTCGAGCGCCTTCGCGTTCGGATTGAAGCGGAAGAACTGATCGAGCTCCTCGCGCGTCTTGTCGTCATCCTGCAGGCCGTTGAAGGCGAGCGCGGTGTAGAAGTGGATCGCCGCCAGCGCCTGCGAGTGCTGCGGCTCGGCCAGTGCCGCCGCGTCGGGGATGGCCCCCTGCAGCAGCTGGATCGCCGCGTCGTACCGCTTTTCGTTCAGCGCCTGCCGCGCCCTGCCGATCGCCGCGCCGGGATCGGCGGCGAAGGCGGTGTGGGAAAGGAGAACAGCAACGAAAACAAAGGTGAATCGCCGCATGAACGCCCCCAGTCAATTGTTCGAGCGGCAATTTTAGCGCGCCGCGGTCCGCGGGTCGCGCCACAAACCGATGACATGTTGGCCGTAATCGATCGTGACGAGGAACCGCGACAGCAGCCTGTTCCCGATCCGCGCCCTGGGGATGTTCGCGTAGCCGACGTCGACCGATCCGAAATCGCTCCCCGCGACGTTCACCCGCGCCGTGCCGCGGCCGGGATTCGCGCGCGGCAGCACGACGGTGTCCGGGGAGGCGGTGTCGACGATCGCCGGGATGTTTCTGCCATCGACGGCGATGGTGATGGCCGGATCTCCGCTGTAGCGGAAGAGCGCCATTCCCTCGGGATGGATCCCCTCCTTCTGGTAGGTGAGGAGACCGGCGCGGTAGTCGATCGAGATGGCGCGATTGCCGAAGACGTCGGCGCCGAGGATCGCGTCGCCCGTACCGCCGAGACCGAGGACCACCGGCGTGAAGCGGATCGCTTCCTTCTGGCCCATGTCGAGCTCGTACGCGCGGCGCGGACCGATCGCCGCGGCAAATCCGGAATCGATGACCGAGTGCGCCGTCGCCGACGCGAAAAAGAAGCGTCCGGTGCGGTTTTCGATGCGCAGCGTGCTCAGGAAGAGGAGATTGTTCTCGATGGTGAACGCGGCGTTCACCTCGGTCGCCACCGGCTCGTCGTGCCACGGCAACATGCTCGCGCAGGCGGCGCAGAACAGGGCGACCAGTGCGGTTGCGATCACCGTGGATTTCGAGTACATAGCCACAGTTTTATCCAAGGAGCGCAACCTGATGCTCAGCGAATTCAAGAACGAACCTTTCACCGACTACACCAAACCTGAAAACAAAGCCGCGATGGAGGCCGCCCTGCGGAAAGTGCAGGCCGAGCTCGGTCGCGAATACCCGCTCGTCATCGGCGGCGAGCACATCACGGGTCTCAAAACGTACGATTCCTGGAACCCCTCCCACAAGGATCAGCTCCTCGGCAAGTTTCAAAAAGGAACGAAGGATCACGTCGAGCAGGCCGTGAGCGCGGCCTGGACGGCGTTCGAATCGTGGCGCAGGCAGCCGGTCGACGTCCGCGCCGGACTGCTGGTCAAAACCGCTGCTCTCCTTCGCGAGCGTAAGCATGAGTTCTCCGCGACGATGGTGCTCGAGGTCGGCAAGACCTGGGTCGAAGCCGACGCTGACACCGCCGAGGCAATCGACTTCTGCGAGTTCTATGCGCGCGAGGCATATCGCTGGGGCGGCGAGCAGCCGATCACCCACATCCCGGGCGAGGACAACGAGCTCGTCTACATCCCGCTCGGCGTCGGCGCGGTCATCCCGCCGTGGAACTTCCCGCTCGCCATCATGGCCGGCATGACCACCGCCGGCGTGGTCGCCGGAAATTGCATCGTGCTCAAGCCGTCGTCCGACGCGCCGTGGATCGCGTGGCGATTCTTCGCGCTGCTCGAAGAGGCGGGGATGCCGGCGGGCGTCGTCAATTTCCTGAGCGGCTCGGGCGGTGAGGTCGGCGATCCGCTGATCGGACATCCGAAGATCCGCTTCATCTCCTTCACCGGATCGAAGGAAGTCGGCCTGCACATCAACCAGGAAGCGGCGAAGCCGCAGAAGGGGCAGATGTGGATCAAGCGCGTCGTCGCCGAGATGGGCGGCAAGGACGCGATCATCATCGACCGCGAGACGAAGAACCTCGACGAAGCGGCGGGCGCGGCGGTGGCGTCGGCGTTCGGCTTTCAGGGGCAGAAGTGCTCGGCGTGCTCGCGCCTGATCGTCGACGAAGCGGTCTACGACAAGATCGTGCCGCTGGTCGCGGAGAAGACGAAGGCGCTGAAGCTCGGCATGCCGGAGCTCCCCGATTCGCAGATCGGACCGGTGGTCAACGAAAAGGCGATGAAGAAGATCAAGGAGTACATCGACAAAGGCACGGCGGAAGGCGGGCGCCTCGTCGCGGGCGGCAACATCCAGCCGGAGAACGGCTACTTCGTCGAGCCGACGGTCATCGCCGACGTCGACCCGAAAGCGACGATCGCGCAGGAAGAGATCTTCGGCCCGGTGCTGGCGATCATCAAGGCGAAGGACTTCGACGACGCGCTGCACATCGCCAACGACACGGAGTTCGGCCTGACCGGAGCGGTGTTCACCGACAATCCGGAGAAGATCCGCCGCGCCGAGGAGGAGTTCTTCGTCGGCAACCTGTACTTCAACCGGAAGTGCACAGGCGCGCTCGTCGGCGTCCACCCGTTCGGCGGCTTCAACATGTCGGGAACCGATTCGAAAGCCGGCGGCCGCGATTACCTCGGCCTGTTCCTGCAGGCGAAGGCGATCTCGAAAAAGAAGGCGGGGGCGGCGCAGCCGGTCGGAGCAGGCGAGTAAATGGTTGCTGGTTGCTGGGTTGCTGAGGTGACGTAAGCACTCAGCACCCAGCACCCAGCACTGCCGTTAATCCATTTTGAAATTGACGGTCAGACTGAAAATGACGTCGACCGGCTCACCGTTCAGCGTGCCTGGCTTGAAGCGCCATTTCTTCACTGCCTCGACCGCTTCCTCCGAAAGACCCATCGGCAATCCTTTCAGCACCTTCACTTCCTCGACCGTGCCCTGACGGCTGATGATGGCCTCGACCACTACCACGCCGGTGATGTGCGCGTGACGCGCCGGCTCGGTGTACTTCGGCTCGGGTTTCGAGGTGACCACCGGGGCCTTCACGTCGCCGCCGACCCGCAGCGGAGCGCTGCTGTCGCCCGCGCCGTTGCCGGCCTTCCCGGAGCCCGTGCCGCCGAGCTGTCCGCCCACCTCGCCACCCACCACACCGCCCTTCACTCCGCCGATCTGGCCGCCCACCACACCGCCCACTTCGCCGCCCGGCGTTCCGCCCACCACACCGCCCGCAACGCCTCCGGGCGCGCCGCCCGCCACACCCGCCGGGTTATTCGACTGATCGCCGTTGCCGTCGCCCGATGACGAGATCATCGGCTGCGGCAGCGACTGTGAGCTGTCCTCGAGCTTGAGCTGCACCGGCTGCACCGGCTGCGGGATCGGGATCTCTTTCGGGATCTCGACCGGCGGCGTCAGCGGGGACATCTGCACCGGTTTCGGCAATTGGATCTGCGTCACCTGCTTCGGCGTCGCCGGCTGCGGCGAGCCTGCTGACTTCGCCGCCGGTGGCGGCGGTGGGGGAGGCGGCGGCGGGGGTGGTGCCGCTCCCTGCGACAAGTACGCGCGGATCGGTTCCTGTTGAGCGTCGACCACGTGGGTCGTCGCTGCCGACATGAAGAGCACAAAGGCGATGATGAGTCCGTGCATCACGATGGAGCCGGCGTAAGCCTTCCAGCCGCCCCTGGGTCTGCTTGATTTCGATTGAAATAGGTTGTCTTGGAGATCCATTCTTGGCTCCTGTTCCAAGACTAGTTATTTGCAAGGCAGCAGCCAAGCTGTTCTCACGTGTTTTCAATGATTTATGCCCAATATTTCTGGGTGGAACGTTCGCTGGCGTACAATCGCCGCCGAATGGCTGTGTCAAGCGATGACAACGAGAAGAAGTCGACCGCCCGGGAGTACTACGAAGCGCTGCTGATCGCCGTCATCTTCGTCCGCTTCGCGGCCATCTTCGTCTTCCAGGCTTTCAAGATCCCGACGGGGTCGATGGAAGACAACCTCAAGGTCGGCGACCACATCATCGTCAACAAGTTCATCTACGGCCCCGGCCCGAACCTCGGCGGCCTCCTGCCGCTGCGCGACATCCGCCGCGGCGACATCATCGTCTTCCGCTATCCGCTGCAGCCGGAGACCGATTTCGTCAAGCGCGTGATCGGCCTTCCCGGCGACTCGGTCGAAGTGCACGACAAGAACGTCTACGTCAACGGCAGGAAGCTCGACGAGCCGTACAAGATCCACCTCGACCCGGCGGTCTATCCGGCGCAGCCGGCGCTGCCGGAGCCGTATCGATCGCGCGATCAGTTCAACACGTACGTCGTGCCGCAGGGGCAGTACTTCGCCATGGGCGACAACCGCGACCGCTCGAGCGATTCGCGCTACTGGGGCACGGTGCCGCGCTCGATGATCAAGGGGCGGGCATTCATGGTGTATTGGTCATTTCACGGCACGCCGGCGTCGACCGACGCGCCGCTGGCGGACCGGGCGAAGGAGCTGGGCGGAGTGGTGGTCCACTTCTTCACGCGAACCCGCTGGGATCGCTCGTTCCTGATCGTCGACAAGCATTACCACTACCACTCCGAAGAACCGATCGAAGGGGACTCAGAGCTCGGACCATGAGCGAACAGCCCGACGCGCCGGCGGTCACGGACGAGACGAACGACGAAGCGCCGCAGCCGAATGCAGACGGCGACAGCGCGGCCGCGGATGCCGATATCGATCTCCCTGTCGGGACCATCATCGACCGCAGCGAGCACTCGATCTCGCGCCGGCGGATTCCGGAAAACGTCCTGAAGGTCCTCTACCGCCTGCATCGCAGCGGCTATCGCGCCTACCTCTGCGGCGGGAGCGTGCGCGACCTGCTCATGAGCCGGCAGCCGAAGGACTTCGACATCGCCACCGACGCGCATCCCACGGAGATCCGCCGCCTCTTCCGCAACAGCCGGATCATCGGCCGGCGCTTCCGCCTGGTGCACATCATCTTTCAGGACCAGATCGTCGAGGTGGCGACGTTCCGCCGCGAGCCGGAACGGAACACGACGGATGAAGAGACGGAAGATTTCCTGATCACCGACGACAACACGTTCGGCTCCCCGCTGCAGGACGCGCGGCGCCGCGACTTCACCATCAACGCGCTCTTCTACAACATCGCCGACTTCTCGGTGATCGATTACGTCGGCGGTCTGGAGGACATGGACCAGCAGCGCGTCCGCGTCATCGGCGATCCCGACGTCCGCTTCCGCGAAGACCCGGTGCGCATGATGCGCGCGATCGAGTTCGCCGCCCGCCTCGGGTTCGAGATCGAAGCGGCGACCTACGACGCGCTCCTCCGCCACCGCAACGAGATCCTGAAGGCCTCGCCGCCGCGCGTCTCGGAGGAGATCCTCGAACTGCTGCGCCGCGGCTGGTCGAAGGAAGCGCTGCGCCGGATGGTGTCGTCCGGGCTGCTCGAGCCGCTGCTCCCCGAGGTCTACAACGCCATTTCCGAAGATCGGGCGCCGTACTTCTGGAAGATGCTCGAAGTCCTCGATCGCACGGTGCAGGCGGGACGGAAGATCTCCGACGCCGTGCTCCTGTCGGTGTTGATGCTGCCGTGGGTGGTGTCGGAGCTGGAGCGGGAGGAACATCGCCGCGACTCGCGCATGCGCATCGCCGAAGTGCTGACGTTCGTCCGCGACCTCGTGCAGCCGCTCTGCGCGCGCATGGCGCTCGCCGCCGGCACGCGGCACCAGATCGAACAGGCGCTGGAGACGCTGTGGCGGCTGATGGAGCCGCCCACCGATCGCCGCGCGCAGTTCCGCGCCGTCCACCGGGAGCCGTTCAACGACGCGCTCGCGCTGCTCGAGCTATTCGCCCTGTCGTCGGGCAAGTACATCGAGCAATACCGGCAATGGCACGCCTTCGCCCAGAAGGCGAAGCGGGAAGGGGATGTCGCGCACGCCGCGTCGCCGGTGAAGCGCCGCAGAAAGAGGCGGAGATGAGACGGCTCGGAATCATCGCCGTCCTGCTGCTGGCCGTGACCGCGTCGGCGGCCGATTGCCGCCGTGGATTGCAACAGGCCAACCGCATCATCAGCGGCGCCGTGCCGTGGGTCTACGGCGATTTCGACGAAGACGGCCGCATGGACATCGCCGCTACGCCGGCGGTGATGCTCAATCGAGGCGGCTCGGTCTTCGAGCCGCGCGAGATCGCCGGCGCGAGCTGGTTTCCGGCGGTGACCGAGGATCTCAACCACGACGGTCATCTCGATCTGATCTATCACCCGACAGGCGCGTTCGAGGCGGCGTACGGCAACGGCTTCGGCTCGTTCACGCGGCCTGCTCACGTATTCACCGATGCCGCCGGCCCGGCCGAGATCACGGACGCCAACGGCGACGGCCTGGCCGACTTCGTCGAGGAGTACGACGCGATCGTCTACATCCGCACGCTCGAGGGCCCGCTGAACGTACGCGAGCTGGCGCGGCTCCAGCCGGCGACGAACGCGTTCGGACGGCCGATCACCTTCGCCGTGGGCGATTACGACGGCGACGGCCGTGTCGACGTGATGATCGCGACCGTCGCCGACCCGATCCTCCGAAAATGGGTCGTGTCGATCTACTGGCAGGAGCCCGGCTTCACCTTCGTGCCGCGGACGTACGGCGCCGTTGCGCTGAACGTGTTCAAGTCCATCGACGTCGACAGCGACGGCGCGGTCGATCTCGTCGACGCCGAGAGCGGCCAGCTTTCCGTCCTCCGATTTCCCGGCCGGGAGATGCGGCCGTCGACCATCGGCGTGCCGAACCTCCGGTACTCGACCGTGCTCCGCATGTTCGACATCGACCATGACGGATACGCGGATCTCCTCTTCCGCGACGGCATCGCCTGGGGGACCGGGCCTGGAACCTTCGGACCGGCGAGGTCCTGGGAGGGCGTCAGTGCCATCGCCGGCCTGGTCGATCTCGACGGCAACGGAGTCGAGGACATCGTCTGGAACAACAACGAAGGCATCACCTTCGTCCCGCTGGAGCGCGGACAACGCGATTTCGCGATGCCGCCCGCTTCGCCTCTCGACCTGCAGGCGATCGGCAGCGCGGTCGCCGATCTCGATGGCGACGGCAATCTCGACGTCATCGCGCACGATGCGCGTGAAGTCGTGCTGGCGTTCGGCGACGGCCATGGACACTTCCTGGTCGGCGCGCGCCGGCGTTTTTCCGATTCCGTCAACGTGGTGCCGGCGGACTTCGACGGCGATGGCAAGGCCGATCTCGCGGTCTCGGTCGGCGATCAGTCGCAGATTCTGTTCGGCGAAGGACGGCGCGATTTTGGGACGGCGAGTCTCGTTCTCGGCACCGCGGCCGTCGCCGCGGCCGTACGCGTCGAACCGGCGTCGCCTCCTCGACTCGTGGCCACCACCAACGGCGACCTCGTGGCGTTCTCGATCTCCAGCTCGCGGACGGCCTCGATGGAAAAGATCGCCACGATCGGCCCCCAGGGCTGGGCGAGCGGAACCTCGACCGGTGATGTGCGCGTGCAGATCGGCTACACGTACACCGTCTACACCCCGGCGGCCCACGGCGGCTGGACCGCGATTCCATTGCCGAGTGAGCACTACATCGTGGCCGACCTCGATCATCAGGGGAAGAAGCTCGTCCCCGCGGACGGAGATGTGCGGCTGACGGCGGACGTCGACCATGACGGTCTCGACGACGTCATCGGGCTGACCCAGAACGTCTCCCATTCACACGACACCGTGTACATCCGCCGGAATGCCGGCGGCGGCTCACTGGAGTCGTTGACGACCGCGGTTGCCGGCGACGGACTCCTGGCCGATGCGTTCGCCTTCGATGCCGATGGCGACGGCTGGACGGACGTCGTTCTCATCGACGGGCACGGGGTCATCGTCCTGCGCAACATCTGCGAAGAGACGCGCATCCGCGTGGCCATGGTTCCGGCGCAGGCGACGGCGGGACAGAGCGCGACATTCTTCGCCTATGCCGTCTCCACCGATTCGTTTGCCATCGGCGCGATTCAGATCTTCGAGAACGGGAAGCTGATCGGCTTCGGCCAGCCGCTCCACGCCAACGAGTACGGCACGCTGATCTGGTCCTCGCCGCCGCTGACGGCGGGACGGCACACGTACACGTTCCGCTACAACGATCAATACGCGGCGAGCTGGGAAAAGGCCGTGACCTTCGACGTGTCGCAACCGGCCCCGCGCCGCCACGCCGCGCCGCACTGATCATGATCTACCTCGACCACCACGCCACCACCCCGTGTGACCCGCGCGTGGTCGAGAAGATGCTCCCGTTTTTCAGCGAGGTCTTCGGCAATCCCGCGTCGATCGTGCACGAGCATGGGCGGGCGGCGTCGCGGGCGGTGGAAGACGCGCGGATCGCGATCGCCCGCTTCTTCGGCGTCACGCCGCCGGAGATCTACTTCACCGCCGGCGCGACGGAGTCGAACAACATCGCGCTGCGGATCGCGGGACGCAGCGATCACCTGATCACCAGCGCGATCGAGCACAAGTCGGTGCTCGCCGCGGCGAGCGAGAGCGGCGCGGAGCTGACGATTCTCCGTCCCGATCACCTCGGTTTCATCTCCGTCGACGCGTTGAAGCTCGCCATCCGCTCGCACACGAAGCTGATCTCCATCGAAGCGGCGAACGGCGAGATCGGGACGCTACAGGACATCGCGGCGCTCTCCGCCGTCGCCCGCGAGCGCGGCATCCTCTTTCACAGCGACATCACGCAGGCGGCGGGGAAGGTCCCGCTCGATCTGGCGAACGTCGACCTGGCGTCGTTCTCCGGGCACAAGGTCTATGGACCGAAAGGCGTGGGAGGTCTGTTCGTGCGGCGCGGCGTCAAGGTCCATCCGCTGATCGTCGGCGGCGGCCAGGAGCGGAACATGCGCTCCGGAACGATCAATGTGCCGGGCGTCATCGGCCTGGCGGCGGCGCTGCAGCTGCGCGCGGCGGAGATGGCGGAAGAGGCGGTGCGGCTGACGGAGATCCGCAACGGATTGTGGGATCGGCTCGTGGCGGAGATCGATGAAATTTCCGTGAATGGCCCGAGGGATTTAAGATTGCCCGGTAACCTGAACGTCAGTTTCAATCGAGTCGAGGCCGAATCGTTGATCCTTGCCATGCGCCGCTTCTCGTTATCGAGCGGCTCCGCATGCAGCACCGGCGAGCGCGGTCCGTCACGCGTACTGACGGCGATCGGAGTGGGTGAGGCTGCGGCGATGGGATCGATCCGAATCGGACTGGGAAAGTCGAACACGGCCGAACACGCGGCCCTGCTGGTCGATGATCTCAAGCGGACCGTGACGAAGCTCAGGCAGATCTCGGCGGCATGAGTACAGAGACAGAGACCGGACGCATCCTCCTCGTCGACCACTCGCGTGGCGCCCTGACGTTTCAGGAGACGATCCTCCGCCGGCGCGACACGATCATCATCACCGCCCTGGCCGGCTCGGAGGGATTGCAGAAGGCGCGCGAGGAACAGCCGCACCTGATCATCTTCGGCTTCGATCTGTTCGACATGACCGCGCCGGAGTTCTGCCGCGAGATCCGCAACGACGAGACGACGAAGGCGGCGTCGCTGCTGCTGATCGCCGACAAATCGAATCCCGATCACGGCGATCTCTGTCTCTCCGCCGGTTGCAACGACGTGATCTTCCGTCCCATCCAGCGGCGCGAGCTCGACTCGAAAGTGGAGAAGCTGACCTCGATCCCGGTGCGCCGCCAGCTGCGCACCATCACGAAGATCGAAGTCTCGCTGGAGAAGAACGGACGCTTCGTCCTCGGGCGCAGCGTGAACATCTCGTCCAGCGGCATGCTGCTCGAAGTCGACCGCATGCTTCCCGGCGACGGCGTCGTGCGGCTGCACTTCTACCTGCCCGGGGACGCCGTGCCGCTCCAGCTCGAGGCCCAGGTGTTGCGTGCCGAATTTTCGGGGACGATGGCGAAGTACGGCATGCGATTCATTGACCTGCAAACAGGGGAGCGAGACCGGATCGAGCGGTACGTCCACCGCCTCCGCTCGCGTGAGCTGATCTGATGGCCACGAATTTCGACAAGAGGATCGCGGAAGCGATCGAGGCGGCCCAGGAAGAGGACTACCTCCGCGGCCTGACGATTTTCCTCGATACGTACGGCACCGACGAGATGCCGCCCATCCAGTCGTCGAAGTCGGCCCAGGGTCTGTCGTACTTCGGCCTGTGCGTGGCGCTGGTGCGGAAGGAGTACAAGCACGGGATCGAGCTTTGCCGCCGCGCCATCGACCTCGAGTTCTACAACGCCGACCACTACGCGAACCTCGGCCGCATCTACCTCGCCATGGGCAACCGCAAGAAGGCGCTGGAGACGGTGGAGTCGGGGCTCAAGCTGAACATCAACCACGATCGCCTGCGCGCCGTGCGCCGGATGATCGGCATCCGCTCCCGCCCCGCCGTCCCGTTTCTCGATCGCAGCAACCCGATCAACGTCAGCCTCGGCCAGGCCCGGCACGCGAAGAAGGTGGCCGATCTCGAGAAGAAGATGCCGAAGAAGCGGTGAGACGCTCGTGTCATCCTGAGCCGCATCGACGGCGAAGGATCCGTAGCATCTTGTGAGAGACGCGTAAGTCGGCAACGGATCCTTCGCCGTCTTCGCGGCTCAGGATGACACCATGTGCTAGTCGCGATAGATCTTCGCCAGCTCTTCCGGCGCGGCTCCCAATCGGTACGACGCGATGATCCTCCAGTTGATCGCCGCCGTCTTCCACACGCCCTTCTCCAGAAAGCGCCTGCCCGACGTGATCACGTGCAGCGGGAGGATGGTCGTCGGGCCGCTGCGCTTCATGCGGACGGCGAGCTCGTAGTCCTCCATGATCGGGATCTCCCGGAATCCGCCGTCCGCGAGAAACGGCTTACGGAGGATGAACTGCGCCTGATCGCCCCACGGCGATTTCGTGATCGCGGTGCGGATGTTGATCATCGTTTCGGCCACGCGCAGCTTCGGGTCGGGCTCGGCGAAGCGGAGACGGAAGCCGCCGAAGAGGTGGCCGCGCAACGCCTCGCGGATGGCGCGGGCGGCGCCGAGGGGGAGGAGCGTGTCGGCGTGAACGAAGACGACCGCGTCGCTCGTCGCCGCTTCGGCGCCGCCATTCAGCTGGCGCGCGCGCATCCGGTCGCCGGTCATCACGCGCGCGCCGCGCGCCGCGGCGATGGAGAGCGTGCCGTCGCTGCTGCCGCCGTCGGCGACGATCACTTCGTCGATGCCCGCCGCGCGCGCGGCGTCGATCGACGCGCCGATCCACTGCTCCTCGTTCAGCGCCGGAATCACGGCGGCCACGGACATCGCGCGATGGTACCCTACCGATTCCGATGAACTGCTACGTGCTCGCCGGCGGCCGCTCGCGCCGCCTGGGCCGCTCGAAGCCGGAGCTCTTTCTCGACCGCGTGACCGCCGCCGCCCGCCCCGCCTTCGACGACGTCTTCATCGTTCTCGGCCCCGAGAGGGGAGCGGACGTCCCGTCCGCTCATCTTCTCTTCGAAGCACCGCACGAACATGCGGGTCCCATCTTCGGCGTCGAGCGCGCCCTCGAGCACGCGAACGCGGACTGCTTCATCCTCGCCGTCGACTACCCCCTGATCACCACCGAGGTGCTGCGATTTCTCCGCGACCGCTTCGCCGTCCCCGTCTGGCGCGGCAAGCCGCAGACGCTCTGCACCGCCTACTCGTTCGCGTCGCTCCCGCTCATCCGGTCGCGCATCGCCGCGGGACGGCTCGACCTGCGAGGCTTGATCGAGGAGGCGGGGACGGCGATCATCGAAGAATCCGAGTTGCGCGCGCGGTTCGCGGGCCAGCCGCTGCTGAACGTGAACACGCCCGAAGATCTGGAGGAGGCGAAGGCGATCGATGAACGAGTTCTCCCATCTCGATGAGACAGGCGGCATCTCCATGGTCCACGTCGGCGCGAAACGCGCGACGGTGCGCGAGGCGGTCGCCGTCGCCACCGTGCGCATGCAGCCGTCGACGCTCAAGAAGCTGGTCGACCGCGCGCTGCCGAAAGGCGACGTCCTGACGACGGCCAAAGTGGCCGGAGTCCTTGCCGCCAAACAGACGCCGTTTCTGATCCCGCTCGCCCATCCGATCGGCCTCGACTCCGTCGATGTCACGTTCGATCTCGACCCCAAAGGCGGCACGATCGAAGTCCGCGCCATCGTCCGCTGCGAAGCGAAGACCGGCGTGGAGATGGAAGCGATGACCGCCTGCGCCGTCGCCGCGCTGACCATCTACGACATGTGCAAAAGCGCGGAGAAGGGGATGGTCATCGAGGGATTGCAACTGGTCCGCAAGACCGGTGGAAAGAGTGGCACCTGGGAGCGCCAGGTGTGATACCGCTGATCAGTGACGCTGCTGTACCCAGGCCGGCGTGCCGGCCTGGGTCGGCCGGTCGCTGGTGTCCGGCCGCTCATCCGCGCTGACCAGCTGCTTGCGGATCGATCCCAGGATCCGCTGCTCCGTCGCGCTGGCGATGTCGACGATCGGCTGGCGGTCGTCGAACCCGTTGAAGGCGATCACGAAGCGATCGATGCGGAACGCCACCGCCCGTCCCATGTAGCGATCCTCGGCCGTGAAGTTGTCCTCGCCGAGGTTCGGCACCGGATCCATGATCTTGCCGTTGCGGACGTAGAGCGCGCGATACGCCTCGAGGATCTTCGCCGCCGTCTCCTTGTTCGCCGCCGGGATGATCAGGCCGTCGACGCGCATGTTGTTCGGCGTGCTGAAGCTGGCCATGAACGAATTGCCGAGGAAGGCCTGCCCGAACCCCGCCTCGGCGGAGAAGCGCTCGCTGTTCGAGACGCGGGTCGCCGTCGGAAAGAAATTGAACACCGCAGGCATCCCCGGCGCCGCCGGCATCTTGTCGGCGACGGTCAGCAGGAGGCGCTTCAGCGACTCGTTGCCGTCCGGCGTGCCGCCGCCCGTTACGCGGACGTAGAACGGTCCGCGCCAGAGGTGGAGCGAGTGGTGGTTCTCGAACGCCCCGTTCGCCATCTCCACCGGCTTGCTCGAATCGGTCTTGCTCGTCGACCAGGCGCCGAACGCCTTGACGAAATCGGGGAAGCGGACGATCTCGACGATGGCGAAGCCTTCCTTCGCGTCGAGCGACTGGTACTTGCCCGACGTCACGTCGAGCGCTTCGTAATGCGCGAAACGGACGCCGTCGCGATCGAGATAGCCGGCGACCTGTTTCGCCGGAACGACGATCGGATCCTCCTGCAGCTGCCAGCGCGGCGCTTCCTGTCCGCGCGGCAGAAACTGCAGGCTGGGGGAGTCGAGCGACGTGAAGTTGACCTCGGGCGGCGGCGCCGAACGCGGCGCGGCGCGCCGGTTGTTTCGGTCGCAGGCCGCGAAGACGAGCAGGAGCAGCAGGCTTACCGCGAAAGCGACTCGAGGAACTCGATCGTGACGCGCACGCCCGCGCCCGTCGCTCCCTTCGCCTCGCGCGACGTCTCGTGTTCCGCGTACGCCGTGCCGGCGATGTCCAGATGTGCCCATGAGGGACAAGTGACGAACTCCTTGAGGAAAATTGCGGCGGTGGTCGCGCCGCCCCAGCGGCCCCCGGAGTTTTTGATGTCCGCCCATTCGCTGCGCACCAGATCCTTGTAGTCGTCCCACTCCGGGAGTCTCCAGAGACGCTCTCCGACCCGTTCCCCGCATTCAATCAACTTCCGAGCCAGCTCATCATCGCTGGTGAAGAGGCCCGCGGCCTCGCTCCCCAGCGCCACGACGCAGGCGCCGGTGAGGGTGGCGTAGTCGAGCATGTGATCGGGCTTCACCTGCGAGGCCCAGTGCAGCGCGTCGCCGAGGATCATGCGTCCCTCGGCGTCGGTGTTCACGATCTCCACGGTCTTGCCGTTCATCATCGTGATGATCTCGCCGGGCTTGTAGGCGCTGCCGCTCGGCAGGTTGTCCGTCGACGGGATGGCGCCGGTGATCTTCACCGGAAGTCCGAGCTTCGCCGCCGCTTCGATCGTCCCGATCACGGCCGCGGCGCCGCACATGTCGAACTTCATCTCCTCCATCTTCTCGGCCGGCTTGATGGAGATGCCGCCGGAATCGAAGGTGATCCCTTTGCCCACCAGGGCGACATGTTTCTTCGCTTTCTTCGGCGTGTACTCCAGGACGATGAAGCGAGGCTCCTCCGTCGAGCCGCGGTTGACGGCGATGAGGCCGCCCATCTTCATCCGCTCGATCTCGCGTTTGCCGTAGATCGTGCACTTCACGCCGATTTCCTTCGCCACCTCGGCGGCGCGCTCGGCGATGCGGGTGGCGGTCATGATGTTCGACGGCGCGTTGCCGAGGTCGCGGACGGTGCGGACGCCTTCGATGATCGCCCGGGCCTCGGAGTTCAGCGCCTTGATGCGCTTCGCGTCGAGCGACGACGGCGCGATGAGGACGGCGTCGATCGGAATCGGCGCTTTGTCGTCCTTGCGCACCGTGATGTAGGAGTCGTACTTGTAGTCCGCCGCGCCGAGGGCGTCGGCGATGATGCGCGTGGCGAAATCGGCATCGAAGTCGGGGATGGCCAGCGGCACGGCGACCGCGATCTTCCGGTCGCGCTGCTTCCGGGCGATCTTCCCGATCGCGTAAAGCGCCGTGCGTACGCAGCGAACGCTGATCTTCTTGCCGACGCCGATCAACGTCAGCTTGCGCGGCGTGCCGGTGAGCAGGGTGATCGTTTCATCCGAGCGCCCGCCGAACCCGGCCTCACCCACGGCCTTCGCGACGATGTCGCTCACCGCCGTCGCCTCCGGCTCTACCCCTTCGGCCAGGACGACGAATAAATGGTCGATCTTCGACAACTTCGCTTCACGAACGATTTCGACTTTCATGCGGGGCGGATTGTATCGCGGGGGTCTCGGAGCGCGGACGTCTCGTCCGCGGTGATCGGACGTGGCGTCCGGTCACCATCGCTCGCCGGGCGGGACGCCCGGCGAGTGCGGCCGGGACGGCCGCGCTCCTGCGCACATACAATTGGCCAAGCTCATGCACTGAGGACGTTTAACTTATGCCGTATCGGGTTCTGGTGGTTGACGACGAGACGGGCATCCGGGAGGCGATCCGGATGACGCTCGAGTACGAGGGATATCGCGTCGACGAGGCGCGGTCGGGGAACGAGGGACTGGAGAAGGCGCAGAAAACGCCCTACGACGCCATCCTCCTCGACATCAAGATGCCGGTTCTCGACGGGATGGAAGTCCTGGAGAACCTCAAAGAGATGAAGATCATGACGCCGGTCGTCATGGTCTCGGGCCACGGCGACATCTCCACGGCGGTCGAGTGCACGAAGCGCGGCGCGTTCGACTTCCTGGAGAAGCCTCTGAATCGCGAGAAGCTCCTGCTCTCGGTCCGCAATGCGGTCCGGACGCAGAAGCTCGAGGAAGAGGTCGGGGAGCTCCGCGAGAAAACCGAGAAGATCTACCAGCTCGTCGGCGATTCGCAGCCGATGCGCGAGCTGAAGTCGATGATCGAGCGCGCCGCCCCGACGAAAGCGACGGTGCTGATCACCGGCGAGTCGGGCACCGGCAAGGAGCTCGTGGCGCGCGAGATCCATCGCCGTTCGTCGCGCTCGGGCCAGCCGTTCGTGCAGGTCAACTGCGCGGCGATCCCCGAGGAGCTGATCGAGTCGGAGCTCTTCGGTCATGAGAAAGGATCGTTCACCGGCGCGGTGCGCAAGCAGACCGGCAAGTTCGTCGCCGCCGACGGCGGGACGATTTTCCTCGACGAGATCGGCGACATGTCGCTGCGCACGCAGGCGAAAGTGCTGCGCGTGTTGCAGGAAGGGGAAGTCGAGCCGGTCGGCTCGGCGACGGTGGTCAAGGTCGACGTCCGCGTCATCGCCGCCACGAACAAGGATCTCGAAGAAGAGATCAAGGCGGGCCGTTTCCGCGAAGACCTCTACTATCGGCTCAACGTCATCCCCATCCGCACGCCGCCGCTGCGCGAGCGCCGCGAAGACATCCCGGTGCTGGCGCAACATTTCGCGAAGCTCTTCAGCGAAGAGCACAACTTCCATCCGAAGGCGTTCAGGGACGCGGCGCAGAAGGCGCTGCAGGACGCGGCGTGGCGCGGCAACGTGCGCGAGCTGCGCAATCTGATCGAGCGCCTCGTGATCATGGTGCCGGGCGATTCGGTCGACGTCACCGATCTCCCGGCGGAGTTCTTCCGCGCTCCGGCCGACATCATCGCCGGCGCGATGCGCCTGAACACGCTGCAGGAGTTCAAGGACGAGGCGGAGAAGGCGTTCATCCTCGCCAAGCTGCGCGAGCATGGCTGGAACGTGTCGAAGACCGCGGAGGCGATCGACACGCCGCGGTCGAACCTCTACAAGAAGATCGAGCAGTACAACATCAAGCGTGAAGCGGGCGCGGGTGCCGTCTCCGACGGCAGTGCTGAGTCCTGAAGGCGGAGTGCTGAGTGCTGAGTGCTGAAAGCCTGGGCGGAGACCATGACGATCGATAGAGAGCGACTCAGGACTCAGCACTCAGCACCCAGCACTTCTTCCGCGCCGATCGGCGTGTTCGATTCCGGCGTCGGCGGACTGACGGTCTTTCGCGAGATCAATCGCGCGCTCCCTCACGAGTCGCTGATCTACCTCGGCGATTCGGCGCGCGTGCCGTACGGGACGAAGTCGCCGGCGACGGTGGTTCGCTACTCGCTCGAGGCCGCGCATCATCTGATGCAGCGCGGGATCAAGATGCTGGTCGTGGCGTGCAACACGGCGACGGCCGCCGCGCTGCCGGAATTGAAGGCTGCGCTGCCGATTCCGGTGATCGGCGTGGTCGAGCCGGGGGCGCGCGCGGCGATCGAGCGGACGCGTGGGCGCGTCGGCGTGATCGCCACCGAGGGAACGGTGAAGTCGCACGCGTATACGAAGGCCATTCATGCGCTCGATCCGAAGGTCGTGGTGATCGAGTGCGCGGCGCCGCTGTTCGTGCCGCTGGCGGAAGAGGGATGGGCGAACACGCATGTCGCTCGCGAAGTGGCCGAGGTGTATCTCGAGCCGCTGATCGACGAAGGGATCGACACGCTGGTCCTCGGATGCACGCACTATCCGATCCTCCGAGGAACGATCGAGAAGGTGGTCGGCGACGCGATCGCCATCGTCGACAGCGCGGAGACGACCGCGCAGTGCGTGAAGATGCTCGTCGAGCCGAACACGAACGGAGAGCCGGAGCACCACTTCCTCGTGACCGACGCCGAAGAGCGGTTTCGCAGAATCGCGGCGGAGTTTCTGTCGCGGGAGATCGCCAGTCTGGAGTTGGTGTCGTTGTAGGTTGGAGTGCGGCAGCTCGCTGCCGCCTTGGATTGCGGTGGCTCGCCACCGCCCCGCGAGGGGTGTGGACGTCTCGTCCGCACGGCCGGCGCCGTTCGCCGGCTTCCGTTGCGCCAACATGAGCGGACGAGACGTCCGCTCCCCTCTTTGAGACGGTGTGTTCGCCCCGGCGGCGGCAGCAAGCTGCCGCAATCCAGGGCAGCGGCAAGCCGCCGCACTCAAGTCACTGCCACAGGATCGCGTTGAACAGCATCGGGAACGTCGCGTGCGTCTGCCCGCGATGCTGCGGATGGAACCCGAACAACACGATCCGTCCCTTGCCGTAGGTCATCGCCACCGCCGCGGCCTTGTGCGTGAGCTTGTCGGCGCCGTTGATCCAGCCTGACAGCAGGACGTCGCGCGGCTCCTCGGGATAAGACGCGAGCACCCAGCGCTGCATCTCCGAGCCGGGGACGGTCGTCTCGAACGCGATCGGCGCGTCGATGAACGCTGCGGTCTCCGGCGGCATCCCGGCGGTGACGGGATGATCGGTCGCGACGTCGATGCGCACGAGCGAGCCGGGGACGGAGAAATCGTCGGTCTTCACTTTCGCCAGCGCGTTGCGCACCGGGATGTTGAATTGATCGATGACGTACTCCGTGCCGTGGCCGAGCGCGATCAACGTGCCGCCTTCGTTGACGAACGATTTCAGCCCCTCGGCGCCGGCGCTTCCGAGGCCGCCGCGATACTCCGGCGGGAGCTCGTCGACGTACTTCATCGATCCGTCTTCTCCCTTGTGCGTGCCGAATGCGATCGTCTCCTTGTCGAGATCGGGAATGATGAAGGCGTCGAGCGCGAGCGGCGGCTTCACTTCGTTCGGATGCAATGACGCCGGCTTCAGGCCGTACTGATCGAGCAGCCAGCGCGTCCAGCCTTCGTCGATGGAGCCGCCCCACGGATTGAAGATCGCGACGCGCGGCTTCTTCGCCAGCTTCGCCAGCTTCTGCTCGATCGAATCGGCGGCCGGCTTGATGTTCGTCACCGGCTCGGTATTCCGGACAATGGAGGTGTGCTCGACGGCGACACCCATCGCCAGCGGCAGCGTCCAGGTCGCGACGTCGTATGGCCGGAGGATTTCCTTCCCCGGCTGCAGCCGCACCTCGGGATAGCGCTGCGGCTCGAGCATCTCGGTGACGAACTTCGCATACGGCTGGGCCATGGGGATCCAGTAATCGCCGTTCGGCGATTTGCGGATCTCGACCCCGTGCTCGAGCATCAGCGCGATCAGTTTGTCGGCCGTGCCGCGATCATGCTGCTCGGCCGGGATGCGGTACGCCTCGCCCGGTTTCGCGCCGGCCACGGCGGCGCGGGCGCGCGTGACGAGATCGCGCAGCAGATCGACACGGCGATCCGCGGCGGTCTCGATCAGGGCGTCCGAGGCGATGCGCTCGTAGTCCATGATGTCGCGCATCCGCCAGACGCCGCCCTGCCAGGGATGGGGATGATTGATCGTCGCCTTGTAGTCGACCAGGCCCTTCGTTCCGCCTCGGAGCTCCGTCGCTTCGACGCGCGCCGGCGACGCGATCTTCGCCGACGCCGTCTCCAGCAGCAGCCCGGTGATGTTCTTCCACCAGCCCGTGTTGCGCGTGCCGCCGAGCCAGTAGGCGTCGAACGAGTAGCCGTAGATCAGCCCCGCCTTGTCAGCCTGCTCCAGGCGGAAGGCCATGTTCGAGCCGACGATGTTGACCTCGCGCCAGATCAGCGGATGAACGTCGGGATCGACCGGATCGGCGAACGGCGGGATGAACATGCGCGGGCCGTCGATGCCCATCTGGTGCTCGTCGACGAAGAGCTGCGGGTTCCACTCGTGGTAGATCGCGCGGTTCATGGCCCGCGTTTCCACCTGCGTCAGCATGAACCAGTCGCGATTGTTGTCGTGGCCGACGTAGTGGTGATAAAGCGCCGGCAGCCGGCCCCCCTCGTACTTCGTGCCGAGGTATTTGCGATACCAGTCGGTGACCATGATCTGGCCGTCGGGATTGAGCGACGGGACGAGCAGGAGGACGACGTTGTCGAGGCGCCGCTTCGTCTCGTCGTCGTTCGCTGTCGCCAGCGCGTACGCCCACTCCATCGCCATCTGGCTCGACGCGATCTCGGTCGAGTGAATGTTGCAGGTGACCAGAACGATGGTCTTTCCTTCGCGTACGAGCGACTCGAGCTCCGCCTCGGATGCGCCGCGCGGATCGGCCAGCCGCTTCGCGATCTCCCTGATCCGCGGCAGGTTCTTCATGTTGGCCTCGGAGGAGATGACGGCCATAATGAAATCGTTCCCGAGGGTCGTCCGTCCGAGGTCTTCGATCTGCACGCGAGGCGACGCGGCATCGAGCGCGCGGAAGTACGAAACGATCTGTTTGTAATCCGCCAGCACGCGGTCCGCGCCGACTTCCAGGCCGAGGAATTTCGAGGGAGTCTGAATCGGTGCGGCGAAGAGCGGGAGTGCGGCGAGAATGAGCGGGATCAAACGGCGCATGGGTGGATTAGATAACAGGTGGCAGTTGGCTGTTGGCAGGAGCTACGGCCAACGGCGCACTGCCAACGGTCAACTGGAGATCACATGAAGCGGATCGCAATCGCTCTTTTTCTCTTCGCCACGACCGCGTTCGGCGCGGACAAACATTTCATCGTCCTGCAGCTCAACGACGTCTACAAGATCGAAGGGCTGGAAAACGGCAACGTCGGCGGGCTGGCGCGCGTCCGCACGCTGCGCAAGCAGCTGGCCGCGGACGGCACGCCGGTGCTGGTGATGCACGCCGGCGACCTGTTGTTTCCGTCGGTGATGAGCAAGTACCTCAACGGCGAGGCGATGGTGCGCGTGCTGAACATGCTCGACGGCGACGGCGGGAAATTCGACGACGCGATGTACGCCACGATCGGCAATCACGAGCTCGAGAAATCGGACCCGATGTTCGCCCTCGGGCGGATGGCGGAGTCGGACTTCCGCTGGGTCTCGTCGAACGTCCACTACTGCCGCGGCGGAAAGTGCACGCAGACCTTCGCCACGCGCTTGAAAACGGTGAACAACGTGATCGAGGTGAAGGTCGGCGGCGTGTCGCTCGGCATCTTCGGCCTGACCACCGACAGCGGCCAGTCGGATTACTTCAAGATCGACTTCGCCGATCAGACCGCGCGATACGCGGCGGTGAAAACGGCGATCGATCAGTTGAAGCGGGACGGCGCGGAGCTGATCGTCGGCCTCACGCACGAGGACATGGACGACGACGTCGCGCTGGCGACGAAGTTCCCGGAGATCGATTTCATCGCCGGCGGCCACGACCATCAGTACCAGGAGAAGACCGTCGGCAGGACGAAGATCGCGAAAGGCGACGCCGACGCGAAGAGCGTGATCGTGTGGGACGTGGTCGTGGCTGAAGGCGGCGCGCCGAAGATCACGACGAAGCGCGTCATGGTCGATTCGTCGATCGCGAAAGATCCGGACGTCGACGCCGAGGTGCAGCGCTGGATGAACGCGCTGGAGAAGAAGCTCGGACCGAACGTGGAGATCGGCCAGACGAAGAACATGCTCGAAGGTGTGGAGCCGGCGGTCCGCGGCCGCGAGACGGCGCTCGGCAATTTCCTGGCGGACGTGGCGCGCGAATGGATGCACGCCGACGTGGGATTGATGAACGGCGGCGGCATCCGCATCAACGACAACATCCCGCCGGGCGCCGTGCGCTCCTACGACATGGAGGGGATCTTCTACTACGCGAACAATCTCATCTCGTTCCCGGTCACCGGCGAGCAGCTGCTCGGCATCCTCAACAACGGCGTCCTGCGCGCCGACGCGGGCGACGGCCGCTTCCTGCAGGTGTCGGGCATTCAGCTGCGCTATCGCGTCGTGAACGGGAAGGGCGAAGTGACGAGCGTGCTGGTGAACGGCAAGCCGCTCGATCCGAAGGCGACCTACAACGTCGGCACGATCGACTACCTCTACAACTTCGGCCTCGGCGACGGCTTCACGCTGTTCGATCCGAAGAATCCGGACAAGCCGAAGCTCGCGCCGCCGCCGGCCGACCGGACGACGTTCGATTTCCGCAAGGCCACCGAGGCGACGATCGGCGCGCTGCCGGAGAAGACGATCACGACGGCGATCGAAGGTAGGATCACGCGCGAATGAATCTCGCGCGCACCATCGCGTGGCGCTATCTCCGCCGCCCGACCGACGCACTCGTTTCCGCGGTCGGCATGGTCTCGATCCTGGGGCTGGTCATCGGCGTGATGGCGCTGGTCATCTCGATGGCGTTGATGACCGGCTATCGCCGCGACCTGCAGACGAAGCTCCTCGGCGGAAACGCGGAGATCTACGTCTACTCGGTCGGCGGTCCGATCACCGACACGTCGAGCCTGGTGCACACGCTGGAGACGACGCCCGGCATAGCCGAGGCCTCACCGGTCGTCTTCAAGATCGCGCTGGTGACGACCGAGTCGAACGCGAACGGCTCCGAGGTCACGCTGAAAGGGATCGACGCGACGCGGGCGAAGACGTCGCAGATGCTGGCGAAGGTGGTCGGCCCGTCGAACAGGTTCGAGACGGCGGAGGGCGAGAACGGCGTGACGGTCGGCAGGTACATGGCGAAGAAGCTCGGCGTCACGAAGGGCTCGTCGATCAGCGTCACCGTTCCGGCCGATCATGGCGGGACGTTCATGCCGCGCACGGCGTCGTTCGTCGTGACGAATGTCTTCGACACCGGCTTCTACGAATATGACGCGCGCTGGCTGTTCATCGATCTGCGCGAGGCGGAACGGCTCACCGGCATGCCGGGATCGGCGAACCTGGTGGAGGTGAAGCTCGCGCCCGGCGCGGTGATCGACGACGTAGTGCGCGAGATCGACCGGCGCACCGAGCACCACTACGCCGTCAGCGACTGGCGCGATCTGAACAGGCCGCTCTTCTCCATGTTGAAGGTGCAGCAGATCGTGCTCTTCATCGTCATCGGCCTGATCGTTTTCGTGTCGACGTTCAACATCGTCTCGACGCTGATCATGACGGTGCACGAGAAGCGGAAGGAGATCGGCATCCTGACGTCGATGGGGGCGGAGCAGAAGACCATCGCGCGGATCTTCGTCTGGTACGGCTCGATGGTCGGCTTCGCCGGAACCGCGACCGGCATCCTGGTGGGGACGCTCATCTGCTGGGTGATCACGCGCTTCAAGCTCGTGTCGTTCCCGCCGGAGATCGCCGAGGTCTACTTCGTGTCGTCGATCCCGTTCGTGACGCGCGGCCTCGATCTGGCCATCATCGCCGCCTTCTCGCTGGTGGTGTCGTTCGTGGCCACGATCGTGCCGTCGTACCGCGCGGCGCGGCTCAATCCGGTCGAGGCGCTACGGCACGAATAGGTCCCGCAGCGGGAGGGTCCAGCCGGGAACGACGGTGCCGCCGTCGAGGGAGCCGTTGATGTCGATGCGGACGGATTCAGTCAGGGAGCGGTGGATTTCCGCGCTCTGGCGGCCCGGATCGTTGACGATCACAAGCTCAGCGCCCGATTTGAGCCAGTCGCGGATCTTTCCCGTGACCGCTGTGTAAGTCTCGTTCGGCGAGATGACTTCGATGACGAGATCAGGAGCGCCTTCGAAAAAGCCTTCCGGATTGTTCCAGCGATCCGTTCGCACGAATGCAACATCGGCTGTCCGCACGGTGTCTGGATTTCGCCGGATCAGGAATCCTGTTCCGGCGGCGACCGCCACTCCGAGCCCGTGTTGCTTCACGTACGCGCCAAGACTGAGGCCCGCGCGGGCCGCGATCAGGCCATGTCTGCCACCGTTGAACGGCAGCGTCCGAATCTCTCCATCGATCAATTCGAGGAGGTCGGCTTCGGACGGGATCCGCAGCAGTTCTTCAGCCGTGATCGGCGCCATACGCCGGTGATTTTACGCCGTTCATCGCCCTCTGCCACTGCATCACCCCTAGTACGCACGGCACGATGAACGCCGCGTACAACCCGGCGGTCACGTAGAGATGCTTGTTGATGTACATGGCGATGTAGAACACGTCGAGCGCGATCCAGAGGTGCCAGTTCTCGAGATACTTGCGGGCCATGAGGTACTGCGCGAGGAGACTGAACCACGACAGCGCCGAATCGGCGAAGGGGAAGGACGCATCGGTGAAGTAGCGAAAGAAGAAGCCAAAGCCGGCGGCGCCGGCGCCCGCGATCAACGCCCCGACGAGCAGGACGCGCAGCGGCGCGCGCGAGACGTGCAGCACGCTGTCGTTGTCCCCGCCGTGCAGCCACTTCCACCAACCATAAATATTGATGGCGATGTAGATGAACTGCAGCCCCATGTCGGCGTAGAGCCTGGCCTCGTAGAACACGACGATGTAGAGCGCGACGCCGATGATCGCCGTCGGCCACGACCAGATGTTCTCGATCGCGCTGAGTACGACGCTGATGAGGAGGATGACGGCGGCGACGATCTCGATCGTGCTCACGGCTGGCCCGGACGCCACTCCTCGATCATCCGCATGAAGTCATCGAACAGATAGAACGAGTCGTGGGGCCCGGGCGCGGCCTCGGGGTGGTACTGCACGGCGACGACCGGCTCGCGTTTGTGGCGGAAGCCCTCGAGCGTCTGGTCGTTGAGATTGATGTGCGTGTACTCGACGTCGTTCTCGCTGAGCGAATCGGGATCGACGGAGAAGCCATGGTTCTGCGCCGTGATCTCCACGCGTCCGCTGCGGAGGTCCTTGACCGGATGGTTGCCGCCGCGGTGGCCGAACTTGAGCTTGTACGTCTTGCCGCCGAGGGCCAGGCCGAGGAGCTGGTGTCCGAGACAGATGCCGAAGACCGGGATCTTGCCGATCAGCTGGCGGATGTTCGCCTGCGCGTACGTGACCGGCTCCGGATCGCCGGGACCGTTCGACAGCAGCACGCCGTCGAATTTGCGATCGAGGATCTCCTGCGCGTGCGTGGTGGCGGGAAAGACCGTGACGTCGCAGCCGTGCTGCGTGAGCTGGCGGAGGATGTCGCGCTTCACGCCGAAGTCGTAGACCGCGACGCGGCGCGCGCCGCCGGCGTTCTCGTCGAAGGGGTAGGGACGGAGGGCGGTGACGCGCTGCACGAGATCGAGGCCCGACATCGACGGCGCGCGGCGGAGCTCCGCGACGACGTCGTCGACGCTGCGCTCGACCTCGGTGGTGATCATGCCGCGCATCGCGCCTTCGTTGCGGATGCGCCGCGTGAGCGCGCGCGTGTCGACGCCCTGGATGGCGCTGATGTTCGTGCTGGTGAAGTAGTCGGCGAGCGACGATTCGGCGTGCGGGTTCGAAGGCTCGGCGATCGCGTCGCGCACCACGAAGCCGGCCACCTGCGGCGTCTCGCTCTGCTGCACGATTTTCTCGACGCCGTAGTTGCCGATGTGCGGATAGGTCATCACCACGATCTGAAATCGATACGACGGATCGGTGGCGATCTCCTGGTAGCCGGTGAGCGAGGTGTTGAAGACCACTTCGCCGATGGCGTTGGCGGCGGAGCCGAAGGAGCTGCCTTCGTAGACGGTTCCATCTTCCAGGATCAGGCGGGCTGGCGGCATTGGGCCGGGATTATACTTTCCCGCCATGCGCGCCCATTACGCACTCCTCGCCATTTGTGTATTCGCTTGTCTTCCCGGAGTGGCACTCGCCGATGGCGTCGACACCACTCCTCCCACCATCGCCGCTCTCGTTCCCTCGCCGAGTGAGATCTGGCCGGCGAACCACAAGATGGTTCCGGTCACGATTGACACGCTGGTGATCGACGACAGCGATCCCGCGCCGTTCGTGCACATCATCAGCGTGACGTCGGATGATCCGAGCTTCATGGCGGACGACTACGAGATCACCGGTGATCTGTCGTTGAACCTGCGGGCGGAGAAGACACAGAAGAACGGCCGGCTCTACGTAATCTACGTCGAAGCGGTCGATGCGAGCGGCAACACCTCGCTCGGCATGACGACAGTCCGCATCGGTCACACGACCGGACACGACCAGCCGTTCTAGGCGCGTTCGCCCGTCCTGAAGCGAGTTGTTGATCGACGTCCGTAATTATTCCAAAACAAATAACTTACGCTGGCTGAGAGCTTTCCTTACTTCGTCGCGAACTTGATTTACAGCGACAAAAATGGAGCGCATACTTTCCTTCATGCGCGCCCATTCAGCAGTCCTCGCTTTGCTGTTGCTTTGTTCGACAGCTGCCTATGCAGACTCGCTCGATCGCATCTCACCGCAGTCGATTTACGCGTTCAACCCAGAGGTCTTCATCCAGCTCTACGGAACCGGGCTGGCCGGCAGTGTCTCGACGGAAGTGCAGTACGTCGGACAGGTCGGCACCTTCACCGTCGAGGCGAGCAACGCCAGCAGCACCCTGCTCGAAGTCTGGGTGCCGATCGGCGTCACGTCGAATGCCGGCCGCTACGCCGTGAGCGTCATCGCCACCGATGACACCGCCGTGCGCACGATCGGACCGATCTACCTCGACGTGGTCCAGCAGGTGATCGAGGGACCGCCGCTGCTCGGCCTTCCGGAAATCGTCCTGGCCGAGGCCACTTCGTCGGCAGGAGCGGTCGTCTCGTTCGACGTGACGGCGCAGAGCCAGGGCACCGCGACCGGACTCTCGATCAGCTGTAATCACGCGTCGGGTTCGACCTTCCCGGTCGGTACGACCAACGTCAGCTGCACGGCGACCGACAGCTTCGGAAGCGCCACCGGCGGATTCCTCGTCGTCATCTCCGATACCGGCAGGCCGGTGCTCAACCTGCCGACCGACATCGTTTCCGCCAATCCGGTCGTGAGTTGGACGGCGACGGCGAATGATGTCATCGACGGTCCGCTCAACGTCCTCTGCTTCCCCGCTTCCGGTTCGACGTTCGCCACCGGCGTCACGACGGTGCAATGCCAGGCGACGGACTTCAGCGCGAACACGACGTTCGGTTCGTTCACCGTCACCGTTACGGGCGGCGCGCCGATCCTCACCCTGCCGGCCGACATCACGGTCGAGGCCACGAGCCCGACCGGGACGCCGGTCACGTACACAGTCACAGCGACGGAGGGCGGCGTGGTTTCGTGCTCGCCGGCTTCCGGATCCTTGTTCCCGCTCGGTACCACCACGGTCAACTGCACCGCCACGAACGCCGCCGGATCGACGTCCGGCAGCTTCACCGTGACGGTGAGAGATACGACGCCGCCGGACATCGTCCGACTGACCGCGAGTCCGTCGACGCTCTGGCCGCCCGATCACAAGATGGTCCCGGTGACCGTGACCGCCGTCGTGATCGACAACGGCGACGCGAATCCGCTGGTGCACATCATTTCCGTGTCGTCGAATCAGCCGGTGAACGGCACCGGCGACGGCGACACCGCGCCCGACTGGGAGATCACCGGTCCCCTGACCGTGAATCTCCGCGCCGAGCGCGCCAACAACGAAGACCGCAAGTACACGATCACCGTGGAAGCGGTCGACGCCAGCGGCAACGCGTCGCACTCGCAGGTAGAAGTGAAGGTCACGGCCAACAAAGGCCGCGCGGTTCGATAGAAAGTTACCGGTTGCCGGTTGCCAGTTCCCCTGGCAACCGGCAACTCGGCAACCGCTTCAGAATCCCTGATCCCGATGCTCGCCGAACGTGCGCTTGAGCGTCGAAACAATCTCCCCGACCGTGCAGTCGTTGCGCACCGCGTCGACGATCAGCCCCATCAGGTTCGCGCCCCCCTGCGCGCCGGCATGCAGCGCGCTCAACGCGCCGCGCCAGTCGCGCGCACGGCGCTCGCGGAAGGCCTGCAGCCGCGCGACCTGGTCGCGCTCCACGCTCTCGTCGATGACCAGCGTCGGCAGGGTGCTTCCTTCCGACTCGGTGAACTCGTTGACGCCGACGACGATGGCCCGCTTTTCCTCCAGCGCGCGTTGCGCCTGGTACGCCGAGTCGCCGATCTCGTGCTGCATGAACCCTGACTCGATGGAAGCCATCGCGCCGCCCATCGACTCGATGCGGGCGATGAGCTCGCGCGCCGCGCGCTCGATGTCGAGCGTGAGCGACTCGACGGCGTACGAGCCGGCCAGCGGATCGGCGGAGCTGGTGACGCCGGTCTCGTAAGCGAGGATCTGCTGCGTCCGCAGGGCGATCTTCGCCGCCTCCTCGGTCGGCAGCGCCAGCGCTTCGTCGCGGCCGTTGGTGTGCAGCGACTGGCATCCGCCGAGGACCGCCGCCATCGCCTGGTAGGCCACGCGCACGACGTTGTTCTCGGGTTGCTGGGCGGTGAGCGTCGATCCCGCGGTCTGGGCGTGGAAGCGAAGCGCGAGCGAGCGCGGGTCCTTCGGGTCGTAGCGATCCTTCATCAATTTCGCCCACAGCTTGCGCGCGGCGCGGAACTTCGCGATCTCCTCGATGAAATCGTTGTGCGCGTTGAAGAAGAACGACATGCGCGGCGCGAAGGTGTCGACGTCGAGCCCGCGCTCGACCGCCGCCTGCACGTACTGCAGGCCGTTGGCGAGCGTGAACGCCACCTCCTGCACGGCGGTCGATCCCGCTTCGCGGATGTGATAGCCGGAAACCGAGATCGTGTTCCAGCGCGGCACTTCCGTCGCGCAGAACTCGAAGATGTCGGTCACGACGCGCATCGAGGGGGCGGGGGGGAAGATGTACGTGCCGCGCGCGGCGTACTCCTTCAGGATGTCGTTCTGGATCGTGCCGGAGAGCTTCGACCACTCGATCCCGCGCCGTTCGGCGACGACGAGCAGCAGCGCGAGCAGGATCGACGCCGGCGCGTTGATGGTCATGGAGATCGACACGCGATCGAGCGGGATCCGGTCGAACAGCAGCTCCATGTCCTCGATCGAATCGATGGCCACGCCGACCTTGCCGACCTCTCCCCGCGCCAGCACGTCGTCGGAGTCCATCCCGATCTGCGTCGGCAGATCGAAGGCGACGGAGAGCCCGGTCGTACCGCGCCCGAGGAGGTAGCGATAGCGCTCGTTCGACTCGGCGGCGGTGGAAAACCCGGCGTACTGCCGCATCGTCCAGAGCTTCCCGCGGTACATCGAGGCTTGCGGTCCGCGGGTGAATGGGAAGCGTCCCGGCTGCCCGAGATCGGTCGGCGGATCGAAGCCCCGCCCGCCGAGCGATGAATCATCGAAGGCGACCGGGATCTCGATGCCGGAGGAGGTTTTGATGGAGTCGGACATTGCGCCGGTACTGTAACGGTTGCCGGTTGCCGGTTGCCAGTTACCTGACGCGGGCCACCGGCAACCGGTCACCGGCAACTACACAGGCGCAACGTATAATTCAGCCCCTTTCATGGGCGTCAGCGGAAACCTGAAAACAATGCTCCCCGGAGACCTGCTCCAATGGCTCAGCCTTGGACAGAAGACGGGCACGCTCATGGTCTCGAACAAGGCCGTGGAGAAGAAGATCTTCTTCAAATCGGGCCGCGTGATCTCCTCCGCTTCGAACGATCCTCGCGAGTACCTCGGGCAGTTCCTGATGTCGCACGGCTACCTCACGGAGCCGGAGTTGACGAAGGCGATGGAAGTCCAGCGCCAGTCGGGCATGCTCCTCGGCAAGATCCTGGTGATGATCGAGGTCATCAGCGAAGAGGAGCTCGTCCGCCTGATGCGGCTGAAGGCGGAGGAGGAGATCTACGACATCTTCCTCTGGACCGAAGGAGACTTTCAGTTCCTCGACGACGAGCTTCCGCGGCAGGAGCTGATCCCGCTGATGGTCGACGTCACCGGCATCATCATGGAAGGGACGCGGCGGGTCGACGAGTGGATGCGCATCCGCGAGGTGATCCCGAACGAAGTGGTCGTGCCGGTGCTGGAGAAGTCGATTCCCGAGGACGTCGATCTGGAGGAGGTGGCGGAGCCGGTGGTGCGCGCCATCGACGGCAAGCGCTCGATCGCCGACATCGTGCTCGAGAGCCGCTCCTCGGCGTTTCGTGTTTCCGAAACGCTATGCGCCCTGGCGCGCGAGGGCTACGTCCGCTTCGTCGATCCGGGCGCGCAGAAGGCCGCGGCGGTCGCAGCCGAGGTGAACGTGACGCCGCCGTTCGGCGTCGGCGCGACGGAGGAGGACGAGATCACCTCCATGCTCGGCCGCGCGCAGCAGGCCATCCGGAGCGGCGATTTCGAGAAGGCTCAGCGCTTGTTGAAGGCGGCGCAGAATCTCGATCCCAATCACGCCAAGGTGCGCACCGCGATCAAGGCGGCGGAGACGCTGATCATCAACGAGCTTCGCCGCGACGGCCTGCTCGACAGCAAGGTCCCGCGCGTGGCGCGGACGTTCGAAGAGATCACCACGATGAACTTCTCCCCGAACGAAGGCTTCATCCTCTCGCGCATCAACGGGCAGTGGGACATCGGCTCGCTGATCAAGATCAGCCCCATCCGCGAGACCGACGCGCTCCTGATCTTTCACAAGTTGTGGAAGGACGGGATCATCGCGCTGGCGTAGAGGAATGAACGTCCCTCTCCCCGCGCACGGGGAGAGGGTGCCGCAGGCGGGTGAGGGGTTTCCCTCGTGCCCAGAGGCGCAGGCCCCCTCATCCGCCTGCGGCACCTTCTCCCCCGCGCGGCGGAGGAGAAGGGGTTTACGTCAGCCCCACCTTCGCCCGAACCTTCAACTCCAGCGCGTTCATCTCCCCGTCATCCGTTTCGTGGTCATACCCCAGCGAGTGCAGGATTCCGTGCAGGATCAGATAGCGCACTTCGGTAGCCAGGGAGTGTTTTTCGTCGCCAGCTTGGCGGCGCGCCTGCTCGAGGGAGATCACGATGTCACCGAGGTGTGTGGGCTCGTCGCCGGGGAAGGTGAGGACGTCGGTGGTCTTGTCCTTGCGGCGGAACTCGCGATTGAGCCTGCGCATGGCGGCGTCGTCGAGGAAGGCGATGGCCAAGTCGTCGCCCGAGACGTCGAGGTGGCGCAGCACGCGGCGCGCGAACGTGGCGATGTCGCGCTTCGGAAAGCGCGGGACGCTGCCGGTGATGTCGATCGCGATCATGCCTGCGGCGGCACGGCGTCGGCGTTGACCACCGTCTGCGACTCCTTCAGCTCGCGATCGATCCTGTCGTAGGCCACGACGATCTTCGAGACGAGCGGATGGCGGACCACGTCGCGCTCGTTGAAGTCGAAGAACTTGATCCCTTCGACGTTGCCGAGGATCTGGCGCACCTCGCGCAGGCCCGACTTCTTGCCGGTGGGGAGATCGACCTGCGTCACGTCGCCGGTGACGACGCACTTCGAGCCGAAACCGAGGCGGGTGAGGAACATCTTCATCTGCTCCGGCGTGGTGTTCTGCGCCTCGTCCAGGATGATGAACGAGTCGTTGAGCGTGCGGCCGCGCATGAAGGCCAGCGGCGCGATCTCGATCACGCTGCGCTCCATCATCTTCTCCACTTTTTCGAAGCCGATGATGTCGTAGAGCGAGTCGTAGAGCGGGCGGAGGTACGGGTTGACCTTCTCCGCGATGTCGCCCGGGAGGAAGCCGAGGCGCTCGCCCGCCTCGACCGCCGGACGGCAGAGGATGATCCGCTTCATCGACTTGTCCGCCAGCGCGGCCGCGGCGGCGGCGACGGCGAGGAACGTCTTGCCGGTGCCGGCGGGGCCGATGGCGAAGACGATGTCGAAATCCTGGATGGCCTGCAGGTAGAGCTTCTGCGCGAGGTTGCGCGGCGTGACGACGCGCTTGAGCGAGGCGCCGAGGGAGTCGTCGGTGAAGAACTCCACGACGTTCAGGTCGGGCTTGTCGCGCAGCACGCGCATGCCGGTGGAGATGTCCGATCGCTTGAGCGGATACCCCTGCCGGATCAGCTGCTGCAGCTCGGTCAGGAGCTTCTCGACCGGCGCCACACTCTCCGCCGCCCCCTGCACGGTGATCTCGGTGCCGCGCGACGAGATCTTCACTCCGAACTCGTCCTCCAGCATGCGCAGGTTTTCGTCGTGATGTCCGAAGAGGGTGTGGGTTTGCTGTTCGTCGAGAGTCAATTCCATTCAAGTCCCCTGGTTCTCAAACAAAGTAATCCAGACCTCACCATACTCGACTCGCCGCACGCGTCGCAGCTTCGGCGGATCGATACTGAAAGGTTCATGCCTTCTGCGGTGCTCGATGGCCACGAATTCGGCGCGGCCGTCGAGGACCGCCAGCAGCTGATCGTATTGCGCGTAGTCGTACGGCGGATCGGCGTAGGCGAGGTCGAAAACGCGGTCGCCGAGGCGGGCGATTCCGGCGACGGCGTCGGCGTTCATCGTGGTGACGTTCGCCTCCCACTCCTTCGCCAGTTCGTCGATGGCCTCGGTGTTTTTTCGCGAGCTGTCGATGGCCAGCGACGAGGCCGCGCCGCGCGACACGGCCTCGAAGGAGAAGATGCCGCTGCCGGCGAAGAGATCGAGGAACGTCGCGCCGGCGATGCGCGGGCCGACGATGTTGAAGAACGCCTGGCGCGCGCGTTCCGAGGTGGGGCGCACCTCGCGCGGCGGGACAGGAACGCGCCTGCCGCGCAGGGTGCCTCCTGTCACGCGGAGCGTCGCCATCAGTTCGCGGGCGCCGCTCCGATGAAGTAGTTGTAGAGGTCCTTCTTCGCGATGTAGATCGTCGTCGGGTCGGTGGTGCAGTGCAGGACGATGATGTTCGAGTCGACGACGATGCGCACGACCTTCCACGTCTTCTTGTCGTCGCCCACCAGCTCGTCGCCGACCTGCGGATCGTAGCCGGCGATGGTGTTCGTCACCGTCCGGTCCTCCGACATCGCGCGCAGCAGGTCCTGCAGCGGCAGCACTTCATCCTGCAGGTTCTTCGGCAGCGCGGAGGTCGGATCGAAGAGCCGTTCCACGAACTGGCCGTCGTCGCTGTAGACCCGCAGTTGCGCGCTGGTGGTGCCGGTGGCGGGCGACAGCTCGCGCTGATGCACCTGCGCCAGGCTGGTCGCGTTGACGGCGTCGCGATAGGCGGCCAAGGCGTCGTCCGGGATGATCATCTTCTTCCGGATCAGTCCACCCGCGCCGGCCATGGAGATGACCACCAGGCCTCCCTCGAAGATCGAGAGGCGCTGTTCGATCGGACCGCTGAAGGTGCGGAAGTCGACGAAAGGACGCGGCAGCCGGCCGTCGATGAGCTGCGATCCGAGCGCCTGCTTCGTCCCCACCAGCTCCGGGATCTCGTACTTCTTCAGCCGTTTCGCCTGCGTCTGCGGGAGGGGGACGGCCATGGCGCCGCCGGGGGGCGCCTTGTCGACCTGGGTGATGTCGTGGCCGGTCTGGGCTGAAATTGAGAATTGAGAATTGAGGATTGAGAAAGCATAGAAGACGGCGATGCTGAATTTCTCAATTCTCAATTCTCAATTCTCAATTCTCAATTCATTAAGGTACTTCATCGCCATTTGACGCGCAAAATCCCTCGCGTCGTCGACGAGGATCTCTCCGTTGAACACCGCCTCGCGCGTCCGCTCGAGGGCCTTGGCGATGTGCGGTCCACCCGGCACCTCGAGGTCGTTGCCGCGGAGCGGAAGCTGGAAGCTGCGGAACTCCTGGAACCGCGCGACGCGACGCGCCTCCTCCGGCTCGTGCGCGCCGAGGAGGCTGAGCACCTCGGGGGTCGCGCTCTTGTACAGGCGGAAGCGCTGCCGTTCTGTCCGCGCGCCGGCCAGCGCCTCCGCGAAGCGCTCCAGGTCATAGACGATGTGCAGCGTGTTGCGCGCGCGCTTCTGCGAGAAGCCCGAGCCTTCGAGCCGCGAGATGGCCTCGGTGTCGCCGCGCAGCATGATGCCGGTGTAGAGCACGTAGCGATCGAGCGACGGGTCGCGCTCGATGAGCTTCGCCACCTCGGCGAGCTCCGCGCTGACATCGGAGCGCGCGGGGCCGAACAGCGCGTCGAGCGCGCCGCTGTTGCGAAGCTCCGCCACCACGCGCGGCGCCGTCTCTTCGTCCATAGCCAGGAACAACTCGCGCCAGAGCCGTTCCTTCGACACCGTCTCGAACGCGCCGCTGGCGATCGCTTCCGCCATCAGCTCGAATGTCTTGTTCTCGACGGTGAAGGCGAGACGGGTGGCGAGGCGGATGGCGCGGAAGATCCGCGTCGGATCGTCGATGAAGCTCTTGTCGTGCAGCACGCGGATCAGCCGCTCCTGCAGATCGCGCTCGCCGTTCGCCGGATCGTGCAGCGAGCTGTCGCGCAGGTCCATGGCGATGGCGTTGATCGAGAAATCGCGGCGCAGCAGATCGTCCTTCAGCTTCCCCTCGGTCACCGTCGGCAGCGCGCCGGGCGCGCGATAGCGTTCCTTGCGCGCCGTGGCGATGTCGATCTCGGGGAGGCCTTCGGTCGTCACCTTGTAGGTCAGGAACTGCGGAAACGAGCGGACGCGCCCCTCGACCTTCTTCGCCAGCGAGCGGGCGAGGGCAGGGGCGCCGTCTTCGAGCGTCAGGTCGATGTCGATGACGTGGCGCCCGAGGAGGAGGTCGCGGACCGGACCACCGACGAGAAACGGACGCAGACCTTTTTCGGCTGCGACCTCCCGGACCAGTTCGATCGCGCGACGTTGCGGGTTGGGAAGGTCGGGGATCGCGGTCATGTGGTCAGGTTCTCGTAAATGTGCGCAAGCAGGCGGAGGCGTTGCCTGATACGAAACTTCGACGCGGTTTGTCGTGCCGCGTTGATTTTTGGATTCGCCACCTCTGGCTTGAACAGGGCGGCTAGTATCGCATGAACGAGCTCGTTCGGATCGCGCGTCGGAACGAGCAATCCGGTGCGTCCCTGTTCACAACGTTGCACGTTGATCGGGGTGCGCGAAGCGACCACCGGAAGGCCGGCCACGAGGGCCTCCGCGGTAAAGCCGTCGAAATCGTCCTCTTCGACCGCAGGATCAATCCACACATAGAGTTGCGCGAGATCGGAGGGGCTCGGCTCCGCTGTAAATAAGTGCCAGTTGATGTCGTCGCGGAAGCGGTGGATCCGGGCCATCGCCTGCTCGATGTTGTTGCGTACCGAAGGGCGGTCGATCGAGCCGATGACGATGTCGCCGGTCGGCTGTTGCCGGTTGCCAAAATAACCATCATCCACGGCTTCGGGGAGGAGCGTGAACCCGTCACTTTCCACCGGTGCGAGCGCGTATTCGGGCTCCACCGGCGCGCGGAAGGCGAAGCGTCGTTTGCGGACCTTTCCGCTCGCGACATAGGGCCGCGGAAAGCCGACGAACAGCGACGGCGGCAGCTCGCGGGGGCCGTAGACGTGGACGCGATCGAAGGCGGACAACCTGAGAGGTTGTCCCACGTACGACAAGCTCTCAGCTTGTCCCCCCAGGGCTAAGAGATCGAGTCTCTGCGATTTCCGCTCGTAGGACGAGGCGCCGGGAAGGAGCAGTTGCGCGATGCGCATCAGAGAGTTGCGCATTGTAGAATGAACCGTTACGCGCCAATGAGTCAGACCGTCGGCGTCTACAGCGATCGGAGCGATCTCGCCGCGGCGCTTCGCCGGAAGTGCCCGGGAAGGTCCTTTGCCACCGATGCCGAGCGTGAGCTCGCACGCGTCGTCGTGCTCGATTCCGATCAGACCGCGCTCTACGAAAATCCGCCGCGCAAGAGTCTCGTGCGCATCATGCTCGGCGAGCACGCGCAGCGCCGGCAGGGCGAACTAGTGGTCGATCGCGATGCCTTCCTCGCCAGCCCCGGCGGCTATCTCGACTTCGCCACCGACCTCGCCGACGCCGCCATTCACGCGGCGCAGCTGGAGGCCGAAGTCGGTTACCTGACGCAGATCCACGAGTTGATGTCGATGGTCGAGGCGAAGGAAGTTTCGGAGCGGATCACGCGCACCGTCCTCAACATCCTCGGCTTCGCGCGCGGCACGCTCTTCCTGCACGACCCGCGGCTGGAGCGCTACGTCGTCAGCTTCAGCAACGACACGAACTATCACGAGACCGGCGAGTTCCTTCCCGGCATCCCGCCCGATCTGCTGCAGCGCGCGCTCTCCTCGGGACGCTTCATCGCGCTCGACCAGGAGGCCGGCATGATCGTGCTGCCGCTGCAGTTCGAGCAGGACCTCATCGGCGTGATCAAGGTGCCGATCGGTCCGAACGACGACATCGATCAGGAGACGAGCAACAACGTCTCGCGCTATCTGACCGCCGTCACCGGCGTCCTCGGCAACATCTATCAGCTGACGCGCAGCCGCGACCTGGCGATGCGCGACGACCTGACCAAGGCCTTCAACCGCCGCTTCTTCGAGTCGTACCTGGACGAGGAGATCGAGCGCGCCCGCCGCTACGGATCGCTTTTCAGCATCATCTTCCTCGACCTCGACGACCTGAAGATGGTCAACAACTTCTACGGCCATCTCACCGGCTCGCGGACCTTGCAGGAAGTGGCCAAGCGGATCCTCAGCGCCGTGCGCGGCATCGACAAAGTGGTCCGCTTCGGCGGCGACGAGTTCTGCATCATCCTCCCGCAGACCGATTCCGATCAGGCCATGCTCGTGGCCAACCGCGTGAAGAAATCGATGACCGCCAGCGCGTTCAGGCTCGAGCCGACGGTGGAGATCTCGATCACCGCCAGCTTCGGCATCGCCACCTATCCGACGCACGGCATCACCAAGGACGCCCTCATCCGCCAGGCCGACGCCGCGATGTACCGCGTCAAGGCGACGACGAAGAACGCCGTCGGCGTGGCGACCGTCGAAGACGCGACGAAGCCGGCGACGTTTAGTTGATCGTTGGCCGTTGGCCGAAGCACCGTTCTCCTGCCAACTGCCAACTCCCAACTGTTATCGTTTCATCAACATGTCCGAAGAAAACCTGAGCATTCAGGGCGCCCTCGAGGAAACGACGGTCCCCGACCTTTTCCGCACGCTGGTCCGCAGCGGCGAGACCGGCATCGTCTCGCTCGAGTCCGACGGCCGCAACGACACGATCTACTTCAACGAGGGACACATCGTCTACGCGTCGAGCAGCGATCCCGACATGGGGCTGGCCGAGACGCTGTTGCGGAGCGGCGAGCTGAATCTGCAGCAGTACGAGAACGCCATGGAGCGCCTCGTCGTCTCGCGCCGGATCGGATCGCTGCTGTGCGAGCTCGGATACCTGCAGCCCGACGAGCTCACGCGGGCCATCGAGAGGCAGGCGAGCGCGATCGTGCTGAACGCCATGTCGGCGCGCACCGGCAGTTACACCATCGAGTTCACGCAGGAGTTTCCCGAGATCGTCGCTCTTCCGCTGGCCACCGAACGTTTGATCCTCGACGGCGTCCGGCAGATCGATCACTGGTCGTTGATCTGGCGCGGCCTGGCCCGGCATGACCGGACGCTGGAGATGGTCCCGGGCGCCGACATGCGCGCCTACAACCTCGAGCTCGGGGACGACGAGAACCTCATCCTCTCGCTCCTCACCGAGCCGCAGACCGTCTCGCAGATCTGCTCCCGCAGCTACCTCACGAACTTCATCACCTGCCGCACGCTCTGGGGCCTCCTCGCCGTGAACCTCGTGCGCGACGCGGCGGGGGAGGAGGAGATGTTCGAGAAGCGGGCGGCGGAGGAGAGCGAGTACGAGCTCGAAGCGCTCGTCGAGCGCTACAACGGACTCTTTCAGACGATTTTCGGCAACGTCTTCCAGCGGATCGGCGATCACATCTACGACTTCATGGACCGCGTGATCCTGCACATGTCGGCCGACACGATGCCGTATCTCTCCGGCATGAACCTGGTGAACGAGGCGCGCATCGATTTCGATCAGCTCTACAACAACCTGATCTCCAGCGGCTCGCACGATCACGCCGCCGTCGTGCAGAACGTCCTCAACGAGCTCCTCTACGGCTGGATCCTCGAGATCAAGGCTGAGTTCGGCGCGGAGGCGGAGGCGGAAGTGGTGCGGCTGGCGAATCGTTTAAAATAACCACGTCCATGCGGAAGCTCCTCATCCTTTTTCTATTCGCCGGTTGTGTCTCGTCGGCTCCCACGAAAGTCCCCAACGACCATGAGTGGAGCCTGATCGACGCCGATTACCAGTGGCTGCAGACGCTGCGCAAGGCGCAGCCGGTGCCGCCGCCGAACGCGTCGCGGAAGCAGCAGATCGAGACGCTGCTGGCGAATCACGCGAAGATCGAGCCGACCTACATCGCCTTCACCGACAAGCTCGACGAGTACTACAAGCGGACCGCCGACCCGCGCGCCGCCGCGATGTTCGCCCGCGAAAAGATCGCCCTCGGCGACGAGTACATGAACGTCCTCTCGCGCTACGACCGCGCCATCGAGCTCTATCGCGAGGCGCTGCGCTACGAGTCGCAGAATCCCGACGCCTTGCGCAGGATCGGCGAGGCCGAGCAGCGCCGCTTCGTCTCCATGACCAGCTTCGCCGTCGTGAAGACGGGGATGAAGGAGGCCGAGGTGCAGAAGCTCGTCGGCATGCCGCGCGAGGACTGGATCAAGCAGGTCGTGCAGAACAGCCGCGTCTATTCGGTCTGGATTTACCCCAAGTCCGACGGCGGCGCCTCGGCCGTCTACTTTGACAACGGCGTCGTCTATCACACAAACTGGAATGCCGCTGCCCCGCAGCAACCGGCGGCTCAGGCAACGAAGTGACGGGAGGGAGTGCGCGATGTCTGAAGAAACCATCCACGACGATCAATCCCACTACGAAATCTCGCTGACGGCCGGCCAGGCGTTCCTCGCCTTCGTCCTGCTGCTGCTTTCGCTCTCCGCCTCCTTCGCCTTCGGCCTGATGATCGGCAAGGGCCAGGACGGCGACCGCCTCGTGGTGCGCAAGGAGCCGGCGGTGATCACCGAGGCGAGCGCGCTGCCGAAGAAGAACGACGGACGCAACGACGGACGCATTGTCGAGCTCGGGGTCAACGCCGACGATTTCAAGCAGACCACGACCGCGCCGCTGACCGAGTCGGTTCCTCCGGTCACGATCACCGAAGCCGCCCCGGCGCCGGCGGAAGCTCCCGTCGTCGAGGCGCCGAAGCCGACCGCCCCGCCGCCGCCCGCCCCCGCCGCCTCCGGCCCGCCGGTATACGCGCAGCTCCTCTCCAGCTCCGATCAGAAGACGGCCGAGGTGCTCGCCGCGAAATTGATCGGCGGCGGTTTCAATGGCGCGTACGTCGACCGCGGCACGAACGAGAAGGGGGCGGTGTTCCGCGTCCGCGTGAAGTTCCCGTCCGAGGCCGAGGCGCGCGCCGCCGAGCCGAAGCTGCGGGAGTTCGCGAAGGACGTCTGGATCGTCAAGTAAAGCTGTTGAGCGGTTAAGCTGTTGAGCTATTGAGCGGCTGAACAGCTCAATAGCTAAACAGCTCGATAGCTAAACAAGCTCAATGGCTCATTTCTCGCTCAGCTGTATCCATCATGGCCAGTCAGCCTGACGATCCAAGCACCACCACGCCTCAGCTCGAAGAACTGCGGAGCATCACCGCCAAGAAGCGGAGCTCCGTCGATCCGACGCACATCCTCGACAAGGCGATCTACCAGCTCTGGGACACGATCAACGATCTCGATCAGATCCAGCCCGAGCATGTCGAGCATTACCGCGTCTCGATCTTCGGCAGCTCGCGCATCCGGACCGGCGATCCGATTTACGACGAGGTGAAGAAGCTCAGCTACGAGCTCGCCCGCATGGGCGTCGACATCGTCACCGGCGGCGGTCCGGGCCTGATGGAGGCGGCGAATTCAGGCGCGGTCGAGGGACAGGTCGAGAGTCACGCCCGCTCGTTCGGCCTGGCCATCCATCTGCCGAACGAGGAAGGGGCCAATCCCTTCGTCAACAAGGTCTTCCGGCATCGGACATTCTTCTCCCGTTTGCATCACTTCGTACGCCTGTCGTCGGCATTCATCGTCGTGCCGGGCGGCATCGGAACCGCGCTGGAGCTGTTCATGGTGTGGCAGCTCCTGCAGGTCAAGCACGTCACCGAGCACCCGCTCATCCTCGTCGGTACAATGTGGACCGGCTTGATCGACTGGATCAAGGGGACGATGGTGGAGCAGGGTCTGGTCGGCGCCAACGATCTCAACGCGGTCTCCATCGTCTCCTCCTCCGAGGAGGCCATTCCGATCATCCAGGCGTCGTACGAGCGCTTCAAACAGGAGAAACAGAATGCCCAGTCAGGAAGACGTACTTGAAGCGCTGAAGAAGGTCCGATTCCCCGGCCTGTCGCGCGACATCGTTTCATTCGGATTCATTCACGACCTTCGCGTCGAAGGCGGAGAGGTCATCTTCACCGTCCGTTTCCAGACCGAAAATCCCGCCGTCGGCCAGCAGATCGCGCGCGACGCGGAGAACGCGGTGCGCGCCGTTCCCGGCGTCACGAACGTCCATGTCTCGCTCGACATCGGCGCCCGCCAGCAGGCCGCCGCGCCGGCCGGACAGGGCGGCATCCTCCCCGGAGTGAAGTACAAGATCGCCGTCGCCTCGGGCAAGGGGGGCGTCGGCAAGTCGACCGTCTCCACCAACCTCGCGCTCGCGCTGCGCACGCTCGGCTACACCGTCGGCCTGCTCGACGCCGACATCTACGGTCCCTCGCAGCAGATGATGCTCGGCATCGAAGGCCGTCCGCAGATCGACGAGACGGACGAGAAGATCATGCCGATGGAGAACCACGGCGTGAAGACGATGTCGCTCGGCCTGATCACCGATCCCGACACGCCGGTCATCTGGCGCGGTCCGATGGTGATGAAGGCGCTCGACCAGTTCCTCACCGACGTGAAATGGGGCGAGCTCGATTTCATGATCATCGACCTGCCGCCGGGTACGGGCGACGCGCAACTGACGATGACGCAGAAGGTGCCGCTGACCGGCGCCGTGGTCGTCACCACGCCTCAGGACGTGGCGCTGATCGACGCGCGCAAAGGGCTGGCCATGTTCCGCAAGGTCAACGTGCCGGTCATCGGCATCGTCGAGAACATGAGCTACTACATCTGCCGCCACTGCGGCGAGCGCGAAGAGATCTTCGGACACGGCGGCGGACGCCGCACCGCCGAAATGCTCGGCGTGCCGTTCCTCGGCGAAGTGCCGCTCGACCCGCAGGTGGTCGTCGGCGGCGACAGCGGCGAGCCGATCGTGGTCCTTCAGCCGCAATCCGCGGCGGCCGAGGCCTTCCGCGAGCTGGCGCGGTCGATCGTGAAGCAGATCGAGAGCGGGACGATCGGACACACGCACGATCACGATCATCAACACGATCACGACCACGCGCACGCGCATTGAGGGTTGGGGTCGCATCTGGAAAATCAACTTAACGAGCCCGTTAAGTTGATTTTCCAGATGCGACCCCAACTTGCCTGAAAGCCAATCGACCAACGGATATGTGACCTGCATCGCAGCCGCGCCCCGCGCGCGGCTGCATGTTGCTGGCCGACCAAAGTCGAAGGAGGCATCACCGCAATGCGCATCAGCCGTATCGCCCTGGTTACAGGGCTATTCATGACAGCTACGTCCATGTTCGCCGGCGAGCTCGTATCGCTCGGCCTCGACACCATGACCGTCGGCCAGCGGGTCGAACAGCTTCGCGAGGCCCGCCAGCGCCGGCAGCAGACGCGACGCGCCGTCACACCCAACGTCGTCAGCGTCGACTGGGAGAAGGAAGCGTTCATCATCCCGGTCGCCGGAAGCATCCAGGGCGGCGGCGGCACGTTCTTCCGCTCCGACGTGACGATCGCCAATCGCCGCCTCGCGCCGCAGCTCGTCAACGTCGGCTTCCTCGTCCGCGGCCAGAACAACGGGAACGTTCAGATGCATCGCTTCTCGATCGACGCCAACACGACGACGCAGACCCGCGACTTCATCGCCTCGGCGCTCGGCACATCGGGCCTCGGCACGATCCTCGTGATCGCGGTCGACAGCAACGGCAACACCGACGACAACGCGGAGATCGACGGCTTCTCCCGCATCTGGACGCCGCAGCCCGGTTCCGCCGGATCGGTGTCGCAGGCCTTCGAGTCGATCGACCTCGAAGACAGCCTCCTCACGTCGTACGCGTACGGCCTGCGTCAGGACGCCGGCTTCCGCACGAACGTCGGCCTGGTGAACCTCTACGCCGGGACGAACACCTTCACCATCTTCGTCAACGGCACCGGCGGCTCGACGACCTTCACCCAGACGGTGCAGCCGTACTCGATGGAGCAGGTCCCGCTCCCCGCCGGCGCGTGGGGCGACTGTTACATCCGCATCAGCAGCTCCGACACGAATCCGAACTGGTGGAGCGCCTACGGCACCTCGGTCGACAACGTGACCGGTGACGGCTGGGTCTCGCACGTGCATTGACGTAGTTGGCAGTTGATCGTTGGCTGTTGGCCGTTGGCCGGTTCTTCTGCCAACGGCCAACTGCCCCCTGCCAACTCGCCTCTGATATCGTCCCGCCGCCATGATCAACAAAGTCATCGCCTCCGCGGAGGAGGCGGTCAAGGACATCAACGACGGTTCCACACTGGTGGTCGGCGGCTTCGGGCTCTGCGGGATTCCGGAAAATCTGATCAACGCGCTGGTGCAGTCGGGCGTGAAGAACCTGACCTGCGTGTCGAACAACGCCGGCGTCGACGACTGGGGCCTCGGGCTCCTCCTGCAGACGAAGCAGATCCGCAAGATGATCTCGTCGTACGTCGGCGAGAACGCGGAGTTCGAGCGGCAGTACCTCGCCGGCGAGCTGGAGGTCGAGTTCTGCCCGCAGGGGACGCTGGCCGAGCGGATGCGCACCGGCGGCGCCGGCATCCCCGCCTTCTTCACTCCCGCCGGCTACGGCACGATCGTCGCCGAAGGGAAAGAGACGCGCGAGTTCGACGGGAAGATGTACGTGATGGAGCGCGGCATCGTCGGCGACTTCTCGCTCGTCGCCGCGTGGAAGGGCGATCGCTACGGCAACCTCGTCTACCGCAAGAGCGCGCGCAACTTCAATCCGATGGCGGCGACGGCGGGCAAGGTGTGCGTCGCCGAGGTGGAGGAGCTGGTGGAGCTCGGCGAGCTCGACCCCGACAACATCCATACGCCCGGCATCTTCGTCCACCGGCTCGTCGTCGCGCCGCGCAAGAAACGCATCGAGCAGCGGACCGTGCGAAAAGGATAAGACGATGCCACTGAACCGCGAACAGATCGTCAGCCGCGCGGCGCAGGAGCTGCGCGACGGCTACTACGTCAACCTCGGCATCGGCATGCCGACGCTCGTCGCGAACTGCATCCCCGCGGGCATGGAAGTGATCCTGCAGTCGGAGAACGGCATCCTCGGTCTCGGACCGTTTCCGCGCGACGAGGATGTCGACGCCGACCTGATCAACGCCGGCAAGCAGACCGTGACCACCATCCCCGGCGCCGCGTTTTTCTCCAGCGCCGATTCGTTCTCCATGATCCGCGGCGGCAAGATCGATCTGTCGATTCTCGGCGCGATGCAGGTGTCGGAGAGCGGCGACATCGCCAACTGGATGGTGCCGGGCGCGATGGTGAAGGGGATGGGCGGGGCGATGGATCTCGTCGCCGGCGCCCGCCGCCTGATCGTGACCATGGAGCACGTCACGAAAAAAGGGGAGAAGAAGATTCTGCGCAAATGCGGCCTGCCGCTGACCGGCGTCCGCTGCGTGAACCGGATCATCACCGACTACTGCGTCCTCGACGTGACGGAGGAGGGCCTCGAGCTCGTCGAGCTCGCGCCCGGCGTCACCGCGGAGCAGGTGCAGGACATGACCGAGCCGCGCGTGATCGTGCGCGGCTCGGTGCCGGTCATGAGCGTCTGATCAGTGGACCGGCAGCGCCGGCTCCCACACGAGCGCGAACGACCCGAAATCATGCGTGCCGGCAAATGCCACGGGTGACGTGAACTCGCGACTGCGACGCACATAGTTGTACGTGAACCGGAAGCTCCGGTAACGCATCGAGCCGCCGACGCGGCCGTCGTACACGAGATTCTTCTGTTCGATATTCGAGCTGCCGCCGCGGATGAAGATGTTGTGCAGGACCGCGCGTCCGTCGACGCCGCTGAAAAGATACGCTTCGAACGGCGGACGCTGACCGGGGCCGCTCGCGGTCGAGGCCATGGGAGAGGCGGTGAATCCGCTGATGTTGTACCCGATGCGACCGACCACGCCGGCGGCCGCATACGTCTGCACATTTCCGAGATCGCCTCCGACGTTCCACGTGTAATCGGCGAAGCGTGTTCCGTGTCGCTGATTGCGCATGTAGATCAGGTTGATGCCGGGCTGATTGCGGATCTGGTTGTGCCATCCGAGCGGCTTTGGCGAGTCGATGATCTCGTGAATGGTGGTCTGCGCGAATCGCGCGCCGGCACCCTGCCCGACAACGCCGAGGTCAACCTCGAACATCTGTTGGCGAGTAGTCGTCGGCCCCACTGCATTCGGATCGACGACTTCGGTGAGATGGAGGATCGCTGAACCGTAGAGCCATCCGGCCCACGGACGGTCGAACGGCTGCGGGGCGGCCGTTTTGATGTTCGCAGGCGTGTAGATGGACTGTCCGAAACCGACGTGCAGCACCGGCTCGAAGGGATAGCTGCAGTGACACAGCGTGTTGGACAGGTCGTTCAGCCAGTTCGGATTTCGTTGCGGGTTGAGCGTCGTCGTCAGCCGCAGGCCTTGCGTGTAATGGCGATCGGATTCGTTCTTGAACGCGAAGACGTCGTTCTCTTCGTAGAACTGCAATCCTCGCCAGAGCGATTTATCCGCCGCCGTCGCGGTCAGGGTCAGCGTGATGACGCAAAGGAATGACATCAAGCGGTAGCGATTCATGATCCGTTCTCCTCAAGTGCTGTCGCCGCGGGCGTCGCGAAGTTTCTTGCCGGTGCTCGAAGCCTGAGCTCCCAGGCCGCGCTCCCGGAACGCCTGCCGGGCGGCGGGGAGTGTCCTCTCGAAATCGGATGCGGTGATGGAGCCCCCGGCGCGCAGCGCCCCGAGTGCGTCGAAGACCGCATTCCGGGCCTGCACGAATGTCGGATTCGGATCTTCGAGATGCTTCATCGATTCGACGACCGCGCTCCACCCGACCTCGTGGCCGCGCACTCTTCCCAGCTCTGCCCCAAAGAGCTCGTTCATTCGAATCAAAGCCATGGCCCACACCTCGGCCGCCGCGATCGGTTTGGTGTACGGTTTCGTTCCCAGATCGCCGTACTTGCCGGGATAGTGCGTGTCATACGGCGCCGTCCGGAGTCCCGTCGAATTGGTCGTCCATGACGCGAAGCTGAAGACGTCAGGCGTATCTCTGAGCGCGTTCTGGATCGTTACGGCAAAGTAGTCGCTCCACCCTTCGTCCACGGCGATGCTCTGCTCCTCGAGCAGTGAATCGAACCCCAGACGGCCGCCGACGATGCGATGTGACACTCCGTGCGCGTACTCGTGGATCACCACGTCCGCGTCGAGCGCGGCGAATCGTTTGGCGGGCGACTTGAACAGCTTCAACTCGGCGGTCTTTCCGTCGTCGCGCGCCTCCATCGAGCCGAGAGTGGAGTTGACGGAGTCGAAGATACGGACGCGGAGCCGGTCGCCCGCTTTTCCTTTGCCTGTGCGGTTCACGAGCTGAAAGTTGCCCTCTGCTTCGCCGAATCCGAGGAGCAGGAAGAAGTCGTGCAGGTAGTTGCAGAGAAAAAAGGCGTTGAGCAACGCCTGTTCGATTCCGAGCGGGTTGGCCGCAGCCGTGAATTCCAGCCCCTTCGGCGTCGCTACCGCTTTCAGCGTCGACGATGCGTTGGCGAGGAACATCTCCACGAAGTTGCCGGCGATCGAGGCGTCGGTCATCCAATCGTCCAGCAATTGCGCGTCGGGCAGCGCCGCGAAACCGGACGGAAAGGTGCTGATCGGCTGCGGGAAGTCGATGGTGACGCGTGGAGTGTTCGGATTGTTGCGAAACACGGTTCCGCGGCAGCGGACGCTCGCCGACCACGGCGCGCAGAAAATGACGGTCCCTGCTTCGTTGCCCGTCGCGGCAACCGCGGTGAGATAAGTGCCGGCGGCGCCTGTCGGTAAGCGCACGAGCCAGCAGAGTTGCGGTGCTCCGGCGGTGACGACGAAGACGAGCTGCGCGGCGATGGCGGCTTTTCGCGTGGCGAACACCGTTGGCCGCGACGGGAGCGGAAAGCTCGTCAGAGGTTCTGCGTCGATCACCCGGCGCGCCAGCAGTGCCCGGTGCGGCACGCGGCACGATCCATCACGCTGCCGTGTTCGGAAGTGTGCGCCTGAATGCTCGATGGCCGCAGCCGCGGAGAGATCGGGGACGATTCCCGCGGTCCAGCGCGGCTCCGCGACGGCGCTGCCTCGCACGATCTCGCCATCCGCCGCCACGTGCACGGCGACGCTCTCTAGAAATACCGGAATGCCGCGGTATTCGTGTCCGAAGCGCACGATGCTGACACCCGCAGCCGTGGCGTGTGGCTGCGGATCGGCGACGTAGCGATGTCCTTCGCCCGGGTTCGTCGTCCGATCGAGATGCTTCGCAGCGGCGGTGAGCGCGTCGTGAGCCATTCAGTTGAATAGATGGACGTATTCATTATTTTCTCGGAGCTACTCCGTGACCGTCGCCACCACCCTCTTGTCATCCTTCACCGTCAACGCGGCGAAGAAGTCGTGCCGCTCGCCGCGCGTCCAGACGATGACGTGCACGAGCGTCTCCTGCATCACGCGCGTCAGGTCCGAGGCGTAGGTCTGCATCACGATCTGATACGTCCCCTTCTGCACGTGCGGGAGGGTGTAGATCTCGGGACCGAAGCCGGTGACGACGTCGTCGTGCAGCCGTCCGCCGCTCTTGCTTTCGCGATGGCTGTAAAAGACCTCCTCGCCTCCCGGCTCGATGACGTGCATGTCGACGTCGGTGTAATTCGAATCCCACATCGCCTCGATCTGCAGCTCGGCTGACGGATCGATGCGCGGATCGGTCCCGGCGTGGCGCCGCGCCATCTCTTCGGCCAGCGCCGTCTCGGTCTGCTGCATGCGCGCGTCGCGCTGATAGCCGTCGTAGCGACGCCGCAGCGCGGCGAGCTCCTTGTCGTGACCTTCCTGCGCGAGCAGCAGGAGCAGCTCGCGCCAGCTCTGCGTCTCGCGCGGCGACAGCTCGATGGCCCGCTCGAAGAGCAGCGCCGCGAGATCGGTGCGTCCCCAGCCGGCGAGGAGGCGTCCGATGATGCGCAGCGTCGGCGCGTCGTCGGGATACGCCTCGACGAGATCGGTCAGCAGGCGGATGGCGAGATCGGGCGCGTCGTCGCGCACGGCCAGCGCCGCCTGCGCCTGAAACAGCTTCTCGCCGCCGAGGACGGAGCGCGCGGCGGCGTAGTAGCGGAAGCGATCGTCGAGCGTGCCGAGGGAGCGCAGCTTCTCCACGACCGCGGCGATCCGCTCGATCCGTTGCGTGATCGTCTTCTCCGCCAGTTTTTCATCGTCGATCGGAATCGCGCTGTCGCTCGCCAGCGACGAGAGCAGCCGGTCGGCCAGCGCGTAGGCGTCGCGATGGGCGAGCGACGCGTTGCGCGGCTGATCGATCTGCGTCGTGTCCGATTCGGAGAGCGGCGCCGCGGCCGTGACGGTGATCGATTCGGCGACCGACGCAAATCGCATTGCGATCTCGATCACCGAGCCATTCGGCGCTCCATCCGGGAATGAACGGGACGCGGTGTTGAATCCCTCCAGCTCCGCCTTGATCGTGAACGACGACGGCACGCGCGGCAGCGAAAGCCAGAATCGTCCCTGGCCGTCGGTGATCGTGACGGTCGATTGCCCGTCCGCGGCGTTCAGCAGGATGGTCGTGCCGGGGAGCGGGCTGTCGCCCATCGTCGTCGTCCCCTTCATGAACCAGGCGACAGGCCGTGGCGGCGCTTCGTTTGTGAGGCCGCGCACTTCGATGCTGCTCGGTTGCGACTGTTCGTGCTCCACTTCGCGTTCCTCGGCCTCGGCTGCCGTGCGCTCCGCGCGCAGGTCGGCCGGCAGCGGGATGCCCCACATCATGTAGTCCTGCCACGTCTCGAGGACGAGCAGCGACGTGCGCGGCGTCAGCTGCGTGAAGTGCCGTCCATGCTCCAGCACCGCCTCGGCCGGCGATCCGGCGTCGAGCAACGCGCGCAGCCGGGCCCGCGCCCACGCGCGGCGCACCAGGTCCTGTTCGTCGTCGCCGTCGAGCTGCCGGACGGCGAGGTCATGCCGCGTTCCTCCGTAGATGATCGGCAGCGACACGATCCGTTCGCGCGAGCGCGCGCTCACGGCGGCGATGGAGTCGGTGGTGGTCAGCAGCGTCGACGGAAGAACGTCGCGGATCATCGGCAACGCCGATTCGAAATGGACGCGCGTCGGCAGGCGCATCACCGACTCCGCCGCCGCGGCCGGATCGCCGTGCGCGAGGTCGACGTACCAGCCGCCGCTGGCGCGCGCCAGTCCGCCGAGGAGATTGTCGTCGGCGGTGGGGGAGGCGTTGACGATCGTGAACGGACGGTGCAGCGCGGCGGCCGCGGCGATCGCACGCGCCACGCGCGAGGAGTCGCCGAGGTCGTTCACGCCGTCGGTGACGATCACGATGCGCGAGCCGGCGTCGATCGATCCGATCGACTCGATCGCCGCGGGAAGGTTCGTCGCGCCGGCAAACGGAATCATCGCCAGCGTGCGATCGAGACCCTGGGCGTCCGTCTCGCGCGCGGCGTCGACCGCGACGTGGAACGGGATGACCTTCACGCGTGCGGACGGGCCCTGCTTCGCGAGGAACGCCGCGAGAAACGCGCGCAGCTTCTCCGCGTCGCGTTGCACGGCGCTGCCCGAGGCGTCGTAGAGCAGCGTGATCTCCGGCGCCGGATCGATGGCGCGCGCGGTGGAGTGAACGCGCAGACGCGCCGCGGCGTACCAGGTCTTGTCGAACGGCGACCAGACCACCAGCGCCGTTTCGTCGTCGGACGGCGTGGCGCGAACCAGCGCCTGAAGGTTGACGTCCTGCAGATGCGCGGACGAGATGTCGCCGCCGCGGCGGAGCGTGATGCCGTCGGCGTCGACCTGGGCGTCACCGTCGATGGTCAGGTCGAATGTCTTGATCGTCGAGCCGTAGCGGAGGTCGAGCTCGTACGGCGACGACGTCAGCTCCTGGTCGTACGCGATGTGCACGACCTTCGTGCCGCGCGCGGGGATCGGAAAGACGCGGAAGTGAAAGGCGCGGGACGACGCAGACCATTCGGCCAGTGCCGGATCGGCGCGGCGGTGGACCGTCTCCTCGTACGCCGTCTTCGCCTGCACGCGCTCGACGGCCACCGCGTGGCGCAGGTGGTCGCCGAAGTAGAGCGCGACGTCGCTGACCTCGGCGTCGGGAGGCAGCGGGAATGAGAAGTCGCCGTCGACGTCGCGATCGATCGCGTTGCGATAGGTGATGTCGTACGTCGTCCGCGCCAGGTGGCCGCGAATCATCACGTCGATGTGCAGCGCTTCGACCGAGAGCGCGACGGCGCCGTTTTCGTCGTCGACCGAGAGTGAGGGGAGTGAGGCGGCGAATGAAGCCGATGAAATGGCGATGACGAACAGGAGCGAGCAGCCTGTTACGAAACGCATGACGCCCTCCTTTGCTGCCGGGGAGAAGCTGCCGCGTAAGTGCCATGGGCTGGAAGAAGCAGCCGAGCGGACGAGACGTCCGCTCCCCACGTTGGGTTGGATCTCTGATTCGGAAAACCGGTGGGGCGTGGTGAGCAAAGCGTCAACATTGTGACCGAGCGGTCAACGCCACTTGACGCTTCGTCGCATTTGTACTAATTTACTAGTACAACGGTGCGAACCCCGATTAACATCGACTCCCGCGACCCGACGCCGATCTACGCCCAGCTCGATCGCGCCATCCGCGTCGCCATCGCCACCGGCACGATGAAGCCGGGCGATCAGCTGCCGACGGTGCGGCAGCTGGCGGTCGACCTGCGCGTGAACGCGAACACGGTGGCCAGGGTCTACCTCTCGCTCGAGCGCGACGGCGTCGTGGCGACGAAGCGGGGGGTGGGGACGTTCATCGCCGACGCGCCGCCGAAGCCTCCGGCGCGGCAGCGCGACCGGCACCTCGACACGCTCGTCGGACGCTTCCTCACCGACGGCACCACACACGGCTTTACCCCGCGCGAACTGCTCGAAGCGCTCGCGCGCCGCGTCAAAGAAGGAGAGAAATCATGATCTTCCCAGTCGTCGGCACACCCCGCAGTATCAAAAACATTCCTCGCGTGAACCCGGTCGCGGGGCTGCTGCTGATCGCGTTCCTGCTGGCCGGCTTCGCCGCGCTGGCCATCACCGGCAACCCGCTGTGGCTCATCGGCCTGGCCGTCGTCGGCGTCCTCGCGGCGTCGTCGCCGCGCGTCGCTCAGCAGTGGGAGAAGGCGGTCGTCCTGCGGCTCGGCAAATTCGTCGGCCTGCGCGGCCCCGGCCTCTTCTGGGTCGTGCCGCTGTTCGACCGCGTGTCGAGCTGGATCGATCAGCGCGTCATCACCACGAGCTTCGCCGCCGAACAGACGCTGACCCAGGACACGGTTCCGGTCAACGTCGAAGGGGTGATGTTCTGGATGGTGTACGACGCCGAGAAAGCGGCGCTCGAGGTGCAGCAATACACCGAGGCCGTCGGCTGGGCCGCGCAGACCGCGCTGCGCGACACCATCGGCAAGACGGCGCTCACCGACCTTCTCCGTGGCCGCGAACGGATCGAGGAGGAGCTGCAGAAGGTGATCGACGCGCGCTCGAACCCGTGGGGCGTGACGGCAGGCGGTGGAGATGAGCGACATCGTCATCCCCGACGCGCTGCAGGACGCGATGTCGCGCGAAGCGCAGGCCTCCCGCGAGAAACGGGCCCGCATCATCCTCGGCGAGGCGGAAGTGGAGATCGCCAAGCTGTTCGAGTCGGCCGCGGTGTCGTACCACAACAACCCCACCGCCCTGCACCTCCGGGCCATGAACATGCTCTACGAAGGGCTGAAGGAAAAGGGCGCGCTGATGGTCGTGCCGTCGAGCGCGGTGGAGTCGATGGGATTGGGCGGGATGCTCGGCGCGGCGGCGATGCGGCAGAGCAAGCTGACGGAGGGGGAGGGGGCGTAGGGCGCGGGGGGCGTGGGGCGCGGAGGGACAACCTGGAGAGGTTGTCCTACGTTTCCTCGTCCTCCGTGAATGCGCGCGCCTGGCGGCGCAGCTGCCGGAGCGTCTGCAGCACGGACGTGACGTCGCCGCCGGCGATCACCTTTTCCACTGCGGCGTGCGCCTCGCGCCAGCGCGGGTGCGCGCGCCGCAGCGTCTCGCGTCCCTTCGGTGTGAGCGAGATCATGCCCGGCTTCGGGCCGGAGGAGGTGCCGAGATCGAGCAGGCCATCGCGCTCCAGCACGGCGAGGTTGCGCGAAAGCGTGGAGCGGTCGAGTCCCAGCTCGTCGGAGACCGCTCGCGCCGAGGGCGACTCCAGGGTGGCCACGATGGCCAGGATGGGGAGCTGCACGGCGGTGATGCCGGCCGGCGCGAGATACGAATCGTAATGCCGTGTGATCACCCGCTCCGTCTTCCGGAGATTGAAACTGAGACAGTTGCGCGACATGTCGCGGCACTGGTCGCGGGAGGGCATCTTCGACTTCTGCATCGTTCGCCTCACTTCCGTTTCAGCATAGTAACTCTTTTGTGTGATGCATATGCAAATGTAGGGCGGGTCTCCCGACCGCCGTGTCTGCTGAAGCGTTTACGCCGCGGCCGGCTGCGGCTTGCGCCGCATGTCCAGGAACAGCAGCGCGATCCCGACGCAGATCGCCGAGTCGGCGACGTTGAACGCCGGCCAGTGATGGTCGCGGACGTAGAGGTCGAGGAAGTCGACGACGTAGCCGAAGCGGAAGCGGTCGACCAGGTTGCCGATGGCGCCGCCGAGGATCAGGTGCAGGCCGATCTGCAGCGTCCGGTCGGTGAGGGGAGTGCGCAGCGCGTACGCCACCACGATCAGAAAGACGAGGATCGCCCCGCTGTTCAGCAGCAGCGGCACCACCTGCGACTCCGCGTTCGCCCCGATGCCGAACGCCGCGCCGGTGTTGCGCACGTGGACGATGGAGAAGAGGTTCGGGATGACGGTGATGGCGTCGTGCAGCGAGATGTTCGCGCTGACCAGCCACTTGGTCACGGCATCGAGAACGATGATGACCAGGGAGAGGATGACGTAGTGGAGTCGTTTCATGCGCTGGCGACTGCGGCCCTCTCCTCGATCAATTTATCCAGCTCCATCCGCAGGCGCCCGAGGATCTCATCGTACGTGAAATGGCCGAGCGACTCGGGGCCGCGCTTGAGATTCACGTAGGTCGGCGCGCACCACATGCCGAGGTCGGCGTCGTCGGTCTCGCCCGGTCCGTTCACCCGGCAGCCCATCACGGCGATGGTGATGTCGTGCTCCTTGGCGTACTCCGTCATCGACTTCACGTCCTGCGCGAGCTCGATGAACTTCTCGTTTTCCACCCGCGAGCACGACGGGCAGCTGATGATGTTCATCCCCTTGTGCTCGAAGCGCGGCACGGAGCGGAAGCGTCCGTGCTCGATGTCGTCGAGAATCTGCCGGCCGACCGTCACCTCGTCCCCCTTGTTGTCGAAGGGGAGGGTGAGCGAGACGCGGATGGTGTCGCCGATGCCGCGCGTGATCAGCTGCTCGAAGGCGATGCGGGTCTTGATGATGCCGTCGGGCGGCATGCCGGCCTCGGTGACGCCGAGGTGCAGCGGGACGTCGGGGCGGGCCTCGGCGAAGCGGATGTTCGCGTCGATGACCTTGTTCGGATCGGAATCCTTGATGGAGACGCAGTACTGGTCGAAGCCGAGGTCGTCGAGCATCGCGCAATGCTCGAGGGCCGAATCGATCATCGGCGAGATCGAGTCATCCTTTGAATATTGCGCCACCTTGTCAGGATCCACTGACCCCGCGTTCACGCCGACGCGCATCGCGCAGCCATGGGCGCGGGCCACGTCGACGAGATAGCGGACTTTCTCCCGCACCGGCTTCTCCCGCTCCAGGTGGTAGAGGTGACCGGGGTTGTAGCGGAGCTTCTGCACGAACGGGGCGACCTTCTCCGCCAGCCGGTAGTTTTCCTGAAGATCGATCACCAGGTTCGCATTCGGGCAGGCGATACGAATATCGGCCAGGGCTCCGACGTCCTTGGGGTTATCAACCGCGATACGAATCACGTCCGCGCCGGCAAGCTCCAGCAGCTCGACCTGGCGGATCGTCGCAGGTATGTCCTGCGTGCGCGTTGCTGCCATCGATTGAACGGCGATCGGGTTCGACCCGCCGATGCGGAGATTGCCGATACGGATTTCGCGAGAGGTTCTTGGTTTCACGCTGGCTGTAACTCTCCTCCCACCGGTTCCATTTCTGGCACGTTGCCTCGAAGTCCCCGATCAGGTAGGGTTCTACTATTCCCCATCAGTAAGGCTTACAGCAAAGTCCCCGATATTTCAAAAAATACAAATTTAACGATCTGCCGCCGTCCGGCCGGATCGCTGGAGGTCTCTTCATGAGGCGACATCTCGCCCTTTTTACCGCGATGCTCCTGGTCTGCTTCGCAACCGCGGGCATCGCGCAGACGAGCTGTCCCGCGCCGACGATCGTGCAGATCGGCGGGACGAATCCCTCCTGCGCCGGCCAGCCGGTCACGCTCGACGCCGGTGACGGCTGGGCCACCTACCTCTGGTCCAACGGCGCCACGACGCGGGTGACCACCGACGCGCCGGCCTCCGACACGATCTACAGCGTGACGGTCACCGACGCGAACGGCTGTTCGGTCACCTCCACGCCGGTGACGATCACGGTCGAGCCGGTCCACGTGCCGCAGATCCAGTCGTCATTCGGTCCGGTCTGTCCCGGTGGTACGCCGTTCATCTACGCCTACACGTCCGATCCCTATTTCACCGGCTGGTCGACGTTCGACTGGTCGGTGACCAATGGCACGATCACGGGCGGCGCGAACACCGCGTCGCCGCAGTTCGTCGCCGGCCAGAGCGGCACGATGGCGATCGCGCTGAACGTCACGGAACCGAACGGCTGCGCGTCGAGCGCCACGTATGACCTGCCGATCCGCGTTCCCGAGCCGCCGCCGATCACCGCGCCGGCGAGCGTCTGTCTCGGCGCCCGCGTGTCGGCGTCCGTCGATCCCTTTTGCTGTTCCGAAAGCCTCTGGACCATCAGCGGCGGAACGCTCGAGCCGGACGGCGTCGACGGCGGACCGCACACCAATCGCGTCTTCTTCACCGCTGACGGCAGCGGACCGGTCACGCTCACGTACACGGGACGCGACGGCTACTCCTGTTCGGTCACGAACAGCGTGACCATCCCGCTCGCCAGTGTGGAGCCGCCGACATTCATGGTCTCGCAGTCGCCTTGTCCCACGGGCTCGGCCAGCATCTACGCACTGGTCCCCCCCGGTGTGACATGGACGTCGTTCCAGTGGTCGGTTCAACACGGCGTCATCGACAGCGGGGCGAACAGCGGGCAGCTCTTCTTCCACGCCGACGGAAGTGGGCAGCCGATCGTGGCGTCGCTCCTTGCGATCAATGCCGGCGGCTGCGCCGCGCAGGCCTCGGTCACGATTCCGATCCGGACCATTGCGGCTCCGGATATGTATGTCGATGTTGCACCGACGTGCGCCAACGCAGTCGATTACGCCTTCGTCCAGCCACCGATCAACAGCGAGTGGGTGTCGGTCGTCTGGTCGGTCACGAACGGCACGATCCTTCAGACCGACGGCCGCTACCTCCAGTTTTCCGCCGACGGCTCGGGCCCGGTGACTCTCACCGCCGTGGTCACCGACCCCAACGGCTGCAGCGCGACGTCGACCCGGACGGTGGAGATCAAGACGATCACGCCGGAGCTCAACGTGCAGTACTCGCCGTCGACGGCATCCGCGCTGAACTACGCGTACGTGCCGCCGCCGGTCACCGGCAACTACACGTCGTATCTCTGGTCCATTCAGAACGGCACGTTCGACATGCCGCCCAACGGCGGGTTCGCCGCTTTCCGCAGTGACGGCAGCGCCACGACGACCGTGACCGTGACGGTCACGGACACCAGCGGCTGCACCGGAACGGCGAGCGTCGATGTGCCGCTGGCGGCGATCCCGACGCCGCAGATCTCGGTCAGCTACGGCAAGGCCTGCCCCGCGATCATGAATTCCGCGTGGATTCCGTCCGCGCCGGATGGTCCATGGGCCAGCGTCCTCTGGTCGATCACGAACGGCAGCATCAGCGGGCCGACGAATCAGACCGCGGTCAACTTCACATCCGACGGCACCGCGCCGGCCACGCTCTCGGTGACGGTGACCGACGGCACCGGCGCGAGCGCCACGGACAGCGTCACTCTGCCGCTCGTCGGGGGCGGTCCTCCGATCTCGTTCTCCCGGCCGACCGCCTGCAACGGCGGCTGGTCATTCGGGTCGATCGATCCGTCGCTCGGCAGCTTCCACGGTTACTACTGGAGCGTGACGAACGCACAGATGCAGTCGTGGCCGTACGACTCATCCGTCACGTTCATTCCGAACGGGACCGGTCCGGTCACGGTCAACGTCTCGCTCTACGATTCCGGCGGCTGCCCGATGACCAGCTCCGCCGTGCTGCCGCTGCAGACGCTCGAGACTCCGGCGCTGACGGTCACCGATCCGATGCCGCTCTATGGCGGCTCGGCGCAGCTCCTCGATCCGAACGAGATCTACACGCAGGTGAGCTGGAGCGCGACGCACGCGTACATCAACTCCTACGGCCAGGTTCACAACGCCACCATTTATCCCGACGGCAGCGGACCGGTGAAAGTGACCGCCGAGGCACGGACGATGGACGGCTGCGTGGTCACCGCCTCGCGCGAAGTGTTGCTCGAGGGGAACGCGCTGATGATCGACACGGCGGCCCCGACGTTGTGCGGCCCCGTCACGCGCACCGCTTCGCTCTTCCCGAACACGGGCCTGAGCGACATCCAGTGGTCGATCACCAACGGCACGATCATCTCCGGCGCGAATGACTACGCCGTCACCTTCCACGCCGACGGCGCCGCCGACGTGACGCTCTCCGCGACCGCGGTCTCGGGCGGCAACACCATCTCGGCGACGAAGAGCATTCACTTCGAGCCGCTCACGGTGACGATCAGCGCCGGCTCCTATTACTGTCCGCAGTACTACAGCCAGTTCGGCGTCTACGGCTCGGTGCCGATCGTCAATGTCGCGGTCGCGCAGTCGCAGAACGCCACGGTGCTGATCACCGATCCGGACCGTTTCGCCGCGAGGGCGATCGATCCGTCGCAGCCGATGTCGGTCACGGTGACGGCGACCAGCGCCGACGGTTGTCAGACCACCGGCTCGGTGTCGCAGCAGCCGATCGACACGGTATACGGGGCGGCGATCGCGCTCGATCACCCGGCGCTCTGCGGGAGCGGGCAGGGGCATGCCACGATCACGAACGTTCAGCAGAATGTTTCGTACAGCTGGCAGATCGTGAACGGCGTGCTCGATTCATCGGTTTACGGCACGACCGCGACCTACCACGCCACCGGCACGGCGCCGGTGACCCTCAGGGTTTACGCCTGGCCTTACTACGCGGCCTGCTCCGCCATTCGCGAGGTCGTCATCCCGGTCGAGACTCCGTCCGCGACGATTACCGCGGGCGGCCCGACAACGTTCTGCAGCGGCGGCAGCGTGACGCTGACCGCGAACAGCGGCGCCTCGTATCTCTGGTCGAACGGCGCGACGACGCAGTCGATCAACGTCACAGCCGGCGGCTCCTTCACCGTGACGGTGACGAGCGCCAACGGCTGCGGCGCGACCTCCGCTCCGACGGTGGTCACGGTGAACGCGGCCCCCGCGACGCCGGCCATCAATCTCGATACGCCGCAGATCTGCCCCAACACCACCGAGTTCGCCACCACCGGCGCCTCGGGAACGCTCCTCTGGACCGCGGTGAACGGGACGATCGTCGGTGCGAACAATCAGAGCATGGTGAATTTCCACGCCGGCTCGACCGAGCCGGTGACGCTGACCCTCACGGTGACGAACGCCTCCGGCTGCAGCGCGACCAGCAGCGTCGTTGTTCCGCTCCGGACGATCCCCGTTCCCCAGATCTCGCTCGACAATCCGAATGTCTGCCCCGGCGGCGGTGACTTCGCCGCCGCGCCCCTCGGCTACACGACGTACTCCTGGTCGATCAGCGGCGGCACCGCCACCGGCGCCACGAACCAGCCGCACTTCGACTTCATCGCCGGTCCGTCCGGCACCATCACCGTCACCCTGACCGTCAGCGACAACGGCTGCATGGCGACGAACAGCGCGACGGTGAACATCAACCCGGTCGCCACCCCGACCATCAGCGCCTCCGGTCCGACGACGTTCTGCGCCGGCGGCGAGGTGACGCTGACGGCGTCCGCCGGCTCGTCGTATCTCTGGTCCAACGGCGCGACGACGCAATCCATCACGGTCCTCGCCTCCGGCAACTACAGCGTGACGGTACGCGACGGCAACTACTGCTCCGCCACTTCGGCCGCGACCGCGGTGACGGTGAATGCGCTGCCCGCAACGCCGGTCATCACGGCCGATGGCTCGACCACGTTCTGCGAGGGTGGTTCGGTCACATTGACCGCGCCCTCTTCCGCTTCGTACCTCTGGTCGAACGGCGCGACGACGCAGTCGATCAACGTGACCACGTCCGGCTCGTACAGCGTGACCGTCACGAACGGCAGCGGTTGCAGCGCGACCTCGGCGACAACGTCGGTCACGGTCAACGCAAACCCGTCGACGCCGGTCATCACCGCCGGCGGTTCGACGACGTTCTGCGAAGGCGGTTCGGTCACATTGACCGCGCCCTCTTCCGCTTCCTACCTCTGGTCGAACGGCGCGACGACGCAGTCGATCACTGTGACGACGTCCGGCTCGTACAGCGTGACGGTGACCAATGCCAGCGGTTGCAGCGCGACCTCGGCGACAACGTCGGTCACGGTCAACGCGAATCCGTCGACTCCGGTGATCACCGCTGATGGCTCGACGACGTTCTGCGAAGGCGGTTCGGTCACGCTGACCGCGCCCTCTTCCGCGTCGTACCTCTGGTCGAACGGCGCGACGACGCAGTCGATCACTGTGACGACGTCCGGCTCCTACAGCGTGACCGTGACGAACGGCAGCGGTTGCAGCGCGACATCGACCGCGACGGCAGTCACGGTGAACGCGAAGCCGCCGACACCGGTGGTCACCGCCGGCGGACCGACGACGTTCTGCGCGGGTGGCTCGGTCACGCTGACCGCGCCGTCTGCGACTACGTACGTCTGGTCGACCGGCGCGCAGACGCAGTCGATCACTGTGACGGCGTCCGGCTCGTACGGCGTGATCGTCACGAACGAGAACGGCTGCGCCGCGGTGTCCGCCTGGACCACGGTCACGGTCAACCCGAACCCGGCAACACCGGTCATCACCGCCGGCGGTCCGACGACATTCTGCGAAGGCGGTTCGGTCACGTTGACCGCGCCATCTTCGGCTTCGTATCTCTGGTCGAACGGCGCGACGACGCAGTCGATCAATGCGACGACTTCCGGCGCCTTTAGCGTGACTGTGACCAACGCCAGCGGTTGCAGCGCGACCTCGGCCGCAACATCTGTCACGGTCAACGCGAATCCGTCGACGCCGGTCATTACCGCCGGCGGTCCGACGACGTTCTGCGAGGGCGGTTCGGTCACGCTGACCGCGCCGTCTTCCGCTTTCTACCTCTGGTCGAACGGCGCGACAACGCAGTCGATCAATGCGACCACGTCCGGCTCGTACAGCGTGACGGTCACGAACGGCAGCGGTTGCAGCGCGGCCTCGGCGGCAACGTCGGTCACGGTGAACGCGAATCCGTCGACACCGGTTATTACCGCCGGCGGATCGACGACGTTCTGCGCGGGCGGCTCGGTCACATTGACCGCACCGTCTTCCGCTTCGTATCTCTGGTCCAACGGCGCGACGACGCAGTCGATCAACGTGACCGCGTCCGGCTCGTACAGCGTGACAGTCACGAACGCCGGCGGTTGCACCGCCACCTCGGCGGCAACGTCGGTCACGGTGAACGCAAATCCGTCGACTCCGGTAATCACCGCCGGCGGTTCGACGACGTTCTGCACCGGCGGCTCGGTCACGCTCACCGCGCCATCGTCCGCTTCGTACCTCTGGTCGAACGGCGCGACGACGCAGTCGATCAACGTGACGGCCTCCGGCCAGTACACCGTGACCGTGACCAACGCGAGCGGTTGCACCGCGACCTCGGACGCCACGACGGTTACCGTCAACGCAAATCCGTCGACTCCGGTAATCACCGCCGGCGGTTCGACGACGTTCTGCACCGGCGGCTCGGTGACGCTCACCGCGCCCGCGGCAAGCTCGTACCTCTGGTCGAACAACGCCACGACGCAGTCGATCAACGTCACCACCACCGGCCAGTACACCGTCACCGTGACCAACGGCAGCGGCTGCACCGCAACCTCGGACGCCACGACGGTTACCGTCAACGCGAACCCGACGAAGCCGGTGATCAACGCCAGCGGCGCGACGACGTTCTGCACCGGCGGCTCGGTGACGCTCACCGCGCCCGCGGCAACCTCGTACCTATGGTCCAACAACGCGACGACTCAATCGATCAACGTCACCACCTCCGGCCAGTACAGCGTGACCGTCGCTAACGGTAGCGGCTGCACCGCGACCTCGGACGCCACGACGGTTACCGTCAACGCGAACCCGACGAAGCCTGTGATCAACGCCAGCGGCGCGACGACGTTCTGCACCGGCGGCTCCGTGACGCTCACCGCGCCCGCGGCAACCTCGTACCTCTGGTCGAACAACGCCACGACCCAGTCGATCAACGTCACGACCACCGGCCAGTACAGCGTGACCGTGACGAACGGCAGCGGCTGCACCGCGACCTCGGACGCCACGACGGTCACCGTCAACGCAAATCCGACCAAGCCGGTCATCAACGCCAGCGGCGCGACGACGTTCTGCACCGGCGGCTCCGTGACGCTCACCGCGC
>Ga0207703_10000167_pt1 | contig 76517 bp, 71 predicted proteins | sample KBSSwiS12_FD_184304 | JGI IMG/M metagenome (GOLD analysis project Ga0207703, IMG submission 184304) | Switchgrass rhizosphere microbial communities from Kellogg Biological Station, Michigan, USA - KBS Switchgrass S1-2 (SPAdes) (version 2) | ecosystem: Host-associated > Plants > Roots >...
GGCGAGCTGATGGGCGCGGTGGTCAACAGCGATCCTGAGCTCTGGGGCGCTGTGATCGCGGATGTCCCGTTCGTCGATGTGCTCAACACCATGCTCGACGAAAGCCTCCCGCTCACACCGGGCGAATGGCCCGAATGGGGCAATCCGATCGAGGACAAGGCGGCGTTCGAGCTGATCCGATCCTATTCTCCCTATGACCAGGTGGCCGCGCACGCCTATCCGCCGATGTTCATCTCTGGCGGCCTCAACGATCCGCGCGTGACCTATTGGGAGCCCGCGAAATGGGCGGCCAAGCTCCGCGCGACCAAGACTGACGACAATCTGCTGCTGCTGAAGACCAATATGGGCGCCGGCCATGGCGGCAAATCGGGGCGGTTCGAGAGCCTGCGCGAGGGCGCCGAGGAGCATGCTTTCGTGTTGTGGCAGCTCGGGGTGGAGGGATGACCTCAACCCCATCGTCATGCCGGACTTGTTCCGGCATCCATCGTGCCACACGAGCCACGGCCGTTGCGTGCGCGGAGCCATGGACCCCGGAACAAGTCCGGGGTGACGGTTAAGATTATGGTCTTCACCCTCACCAAAATCGCGACTGACGCCGATATCGACGAGCTCGGCCATGTGAACAACGCGGTGTGGGTGAAATGGATTCAGGACATCGCCGTCGCGCATTGGGAAGCGGTGGCGTCGGCCGAGCACCAGGCCGCCTATATCTGGGTCGTGACCCGGCACGAGATCGATTATCGCGGCAATGTCGGCCCGGGCGAAACGGTGACCGGCGAAACTTGGGTCCCCGATCCGCCCCGTGGCGCGCGTTTCGACCGGCATGTCCGGTTCACCGGCGCGGACGGCAAGGTAAAGGTGGAAGCGGTGTCGACCTGGGCGCTGCTCGACCGGGCAACGGGCCGGTTGCTGAGGGTGCGGCCCGAGCTCGCGGCGCCGTTTCTTTCCTAGCCTGAATTCCGCAGCGCCGTCGCGATCGCGTTGATCGACAGCAGAATCCCCTCGCCGATCCGCGGATCGGTCTCCCCCGCGCGATGGCGTTTCATCAGCTCGATCTGGAGCATGTTGAGCGGCTCGATATAGGGCAGGCGCAGCCGGATCGAGACGTCGAGCGCGGGATGCTTTTCCAGCAGCCGCGACTGGCCGGTGATCTCCAGCAGCCCGTCATGCGTCTGCTGCCAGCCATCGCGAATCCGGGCGAAGACGCTGTCCGCCAGCGCACGATCCTCGACCAGGGCCGCGTAGCGCTCGGCGATCGCCATGTCGGATTTGGCGATCACCTGCTCCATATTGTCGAGCATGGCGGCGAAGAAGGGCCAGCCCTCGGCCATCTCGGCCAGCAGGCTCTTGTCCGCGAACCCGGCAATCGCCGCGCCCACCCCGTACCAGCCCGGCAGCATCACCCGCGCCTGCGCCCAGCTGAACACCCAGGGGATGGCGCGCAGATCCTCGATCCTGTCCGATTTGGTCCGGCTGGCGGGGCGCGACCCGATCTTGAGACCGGAGATTTCAGCAAGCGGCGTCATCTGCCGGAAGAAGGTGCGGAAACCCTCGGTGCCGTAGACAAGGTCGCGATAGGCCTTGAACGCGGCGTCGGAAAGCTGGTCCATCGCCGCGCCGAACCGCGCCTGCTCGGCCGGAGAAAAGGCATCGGGCTCGAGGCTGGCGAGCAGGGTCGCCGACGCCATCGCCTCCAAATTGGTCATCGCGCTTTCGCGCGTGCCATATTTGCCCGCGATCACCTCGCCCTGTTCGGTGATACGGATGCGCCCCTGGACGGTGCCCGTCGGCTGCGCACGGATCGCGGCAAAGGCCGAGCCGCCACCGCGCCCCACCGCACCGCCGCGGCCGTGAAAGAGCTGCATGCCGACGCCCGCCTTCTCGAATACCGGCTTCAGCGCGGTCGAAGCCTTGGACAGCGACCAGGTCGAGGTGAGATAGCCCCCATCCTTGTTCGAATCCGAATAGCCGATCATCACTTCCTGATAGCCCCGCGCCCGGGTGATCGCCCCGGCTTCGGGCAAGGCGAACCATTCGGTCATGATGCCGGGCGCTGCCTCGAGATCGCCGATCGTCTCGAACAAGGGCACCGCCATGATCGCCGCCGTCGCCGGTTCGCCCGGGCGATAAAGGCCGACCTCCTTCAGCATCACATTGACCTCGAGCAGGTCGGAGACCGACTGTGCCATCGAGACGATATGCTGGGTGATGCAGGCCGGGCCATATTTGGCATGCGCCTCGGCCGCGGCACGGACGATCGCGAGTTCGGACATGGTCTCGTCCGAATAGGTCGCGAACGGGCTGGAGAGCGGCCGCGCGTTCGAAAGCTCGTGGCGCAGCAGCGAAACCCGCTCGGATTCGTTGAGCGCGAGATAATCCTTCTCGACTCCGGCCACCTTGAGCAACTCGGCCACGACACGCTCATGCACCGCGCTGTTCTGGCGGAGGTCGAGCGTGGCGAGATGGAAGCCGAAGGTCTCGACAGCGCGGATCAGCCGGCCGAGCGCTCCCCCCGAGGCCAACGCACCACCGCCGCCCGCCCGCAGCGCGCGCGCGATGACGACGAGGTCGGCGCGAAAGCTCTGCGGATCGGGATAGGCCTCGCCGTGGAGAACGCCCGGGCGCGGCGCCGGCTTGCCGGTCAGCGCCTGATGCGTCGCGGCGAGCCGTGCGTAAATGCCGGAAAGCGCGCGGCGATAGGGCTCGTCCGCGCGGCTCGGCGCCGTGTCGCCGCTCGCCTCTGCCAGCCGCTGCACCCCCTCGTCAGGTTCGGCGATGCCGGTCGAGATCGAGAGCTCGGCGCCAAGCGCGTTCACCGCGTCGAGATAATGGCCGAGCACCGCTTCGCACGCCTTGGCCAAAGCGATCCGCAGGGACTCAGCCGTGACGAACGGATTGCCGTCGCGGTCGCCGCCGATCCAGCTGCCCGGCCGCAGGAAGCTCGGGCTGCGTTCGCCCAGCGCCCGGTCCCAGCGCTGATAGAGCGCGGGCAATGCCGGCAGGAACACATCGCGCAGATAGCTGAGCGCTGTCTCGACCTCGTCGGCAACGAACAGCCGCTCGCGCCGCAGCACCCGCGTCTGCCACAACAGGGCGATCTGGCGCAGGATCGCCTCGTCGACTGAATCGCCATCGGGCGTTTCCGCCAGCCCAGCATCCTTGAGCGTCATCAGCTCGGAGATGCGATTGCGATGGTCGATCATGCTCTTGCGCCGCACCTCGGTCGGGTGTGCGGTCAAAACGGGTGCGATCAGCGCATGATCGAGCAGTGCCATCACCGCCGCGTGATCGATGCCTTCGTCAGCCAGTCGCTTCAGCGCCGATTCCATATCGGCGCCCTTCTCGGCGGCAACGCCCTGACGGTCCTCGGCAAGGTTGGCGAGCATCGAGAACAGCATGAAGCCGCGCACGAAATCGAGCGTCTCGTCGAGGCTCAGCCGATCGAGTCCGAGGTCGGTCGCATCTTTCCCCGCCACGCCGCGATGCCGGTCGACCGAGGCGGCGCGGATATATTCAGTGCGTTTGAACAGCGTCTCGCCACCATAGGCGCGGATCACATCGCCGAGCAGCTTGCCCAGGAAGCGGATATCGGGATTGTTCGCGATTGAGGGGAGATCGGCCATCTGCGGATGCTGCAGCGCGGCATCGTCCGGGTCAACCCCGTTGTTCAACGTTGTCATTTGGGCGGCGTGTCGGCGGCCTCGCCGCCTCCCGCCCGATCGGCGCGCCGCTCGGCACTGGTCAGCACGCCATCATGATTGGTGTCGATCCTGTCGAAATGCGCCAGGCCATTGTTCACGAACTCCTCGCGTGAGACTTCGCCGTCGCGGTCGCTGTCGAGCGCCCTGATCTCGGCGGCGCGGGGTCCGACGATCTCGCTCGGCTGCAACGCGCCGTCGCCGCTCTCGTCGAGCCGGGCGAAACGGCGATCGAGCATGTCGAGATAATCGACGCGGGCCTGGTTGGTCGGCGGCCGGAAATTCTCGGCGCCGGCGCCGTCAGGCACTTTCTTCGAGCAGCCGGCGGCACAGGCCGCGAAAGTGACAGCAAGCAGGAGAGCGGGAAGGATACGCATTGCGGCACTCACTCTTCGCGCCGCGCCGGCGCGAGATGCGCCGCCGTTCAGGCTTCGAGCTCAACGTCCCAATAGAGCCAGTCGTGCCACGTATCGTGCAGATAATTGGGCGGAAAACGGCGCCCATGTTCCTGCATCTGCCAGCTGGTCGGGCGGATCGCCGCGATATGGAGCGGCATGCCCGCCTGTTTGGGGGTGCGCCCGCCCTTTTTCAGATTGCACGGCGCGCAGGCGGTGACGACATTCTCCCAGGTCGTCCGTCCGCCCTGGGCGCGCGGCACGACATGGTCGAAGGTCAGATCATGCCCCGATCCGCAATATTGGCAGGCGAATTTGTCGCGCAGGAACAGGTTGAACCGCGTGAACGCCGGAAACGCAGACGGCCGCACATAGGATTTGAGCGCGATCACCGAGGGCAGTTTGAGCTTCGCCGAGGGGCTGCGCACCTCGCGCTCATATTGCGCTACGATGTCGACCCGGTCGAGGAACACCGCCTTGATCGCGGTTTGCCAGGGCCAGATGCTGAGCGGATAATAGCTGAGCGGCGTGTAATCGGCGTTCAGCACGAGCGCCGGGCAGCTATCGGGGTGCCGGATCAGATCGGGATGATACACGTGACTACCCCTCGCTTCCTGGCGCGGCATTCGCCGACTAGGATGACGCCATGATGACAGCACGCCGCGCGACTCGCGGTCAAGAGCCAGTTTCGTGAAGGTCACGTCGCGATTCGCCCCGAGCCCGACAGGGCTGTTGCACATTGGCCACGCCTGGTCGGCAATCCTCGCGCATGATCGGGCGCGACAGGCGGGCGGGCGCTTCCTGCTGCGCATCGAGGATATCGACGGCACGCGCAGCCGCCCGGAGTTTATCGAGGCGATCCTCAGCGATCTCGAATGGCTCGGATTGCGCTGGGATGGGCCGGTATTGCTCCAGTCCGAGCGCCTGCCCTTTTATGCCGAGGCGCTTGAACGGCTTAAGGCGATGGGGCTGCTTTATCCGTGTTTCTGCACCCGCGCGGAAATCGCGGCGAGCCTGTCCGCACCGCATGGCGATGGCGGGCCGGTCTACCCGGGAACGTGTCGCCACCTCGCCTCGAGCGAGCGCGAACGGCGGCTGGCGGGCGAGCAGCACGCATGGCGGCTGGATATGGCGAAGGCCATAGCCGCCGTCCCCTCCACCGAATTTCCTTCCCCAGCGAAGGCTGGGGCCCAGTTGGGGGACGCTGATGATCAGGCGCTGCGCGTCGCCACTGGAGCCTTTCCAACTGGACCCCAGCCTTCGCTGGGGAAGAGCGGCGGATTGAAATGGCACGACGAAATCGCCGGCGACGTCATCGCCACCCCGGAAATCCATGGCGACGTCATCCTCGCCCGCAAGGATGCGCCCGCCAGCTACCATCTTGCCGTCACCATCGATGACGCGGCGCAAGGCGTCACCCATATCGTCCGCGGCCGCGACCTGTTCGCCGCAACGCATGTCCACCGCCTGCTCCAGGCGCTGCTCGATCTGTCGACGCCGATCTACCATCACCACACCCTGCTTGCTGACGCCACCGGCGAGCGGCTCGCCAAGCGCAACAAGGCGCCGACGCTGGAAGCGATGCGATCGGCCGGAGTGAACGGTGCGGCCCTCGCCGACGACCTCCGAAACGGCCGCCTGCCCATTGGCTTTCGCCTGTCGGAAGCCTAGATTACGCCCATGAACACCTTCCTCGTCATCCTCCTGGTCGCGGCAATGATCGCAACCGTCGTCATGCTGGTCCGCGGCCTCGCGGTCTTTTTGCTCAATGCGAGCAACGAGGTCAGGGATGGCAGCCGTGGCCCGAGCACCGCCGCGCTCAAATCGAACAAGGCAATGCAGTATCGCATCTTCTTCCAGGCGATCGCGATCATGATCGTGGTGGTGATCCTGGTCCTCGCCGGAAAGAACTGACCCCCTGGTCAAGCTCAACAAGATCTACACACGCACCGGCGACGACGGCACCACCGGCCTTGTCGACGGGTCGCGCGTCGCCAAATATGATCCGCGCATGGCCGCGATCGGCGATGTCGACGAGGCGAACAGCGCGATCGGCGTGGCGATCGCGGCCCTTGGCGCGGGCGACATCGTCACGGCGCTGGCCCGTATCCAGAACGACATGTTCGATCTCGGTGCTGACCTCGCAACGCCTGGTGAAGATTTCGCGCCTTCGGAAATGACGCTGCGGATCGTCGCCGCGCAGGTCGCGCGGCTCGAAAACGAGATTGACGAATTGAACGCCGATCTCGCGCCGCTGAGAAGTTTTATCCTGCCGGGCGGTAGCGCCGGCGCCGCCGCGCTTCACCTCGCCAGGGCGATCACCCGCCGGGCTGAACGCACTGCCGTCGCCGCCGCGACGACCACCCCTTTGAATCCCGCCGCGCTTTCCTATCTCAATCGTCTCTCGGACTATCTGTTCGTCGCCGCGAGGTGGGTGAACAAGGACGCGGGCGGCGACATCTTATGGGTACCGGGTGCATCGACCCGATAATTACCCGGCATTGGGTACCCAGCCTCCCCTTCGGTAGTTGACTTTCGTCACTAGATTCTGAAATGGGGAACAGAATGAGAACGGAATTAGAGCCTCGCCCTGATCCCGGCCCGCTCGCCGAGCGCTTTGCGGTCGTGCGTGCGCTGTCCGAGGCGCTGGTCGCGCCGCTCTCCGACGCGGATGCCAGCGTCCAGTCGATGGAGGATGCGTCACCCGCCAAATGGCATCTGGCGCACACGACCTGGTTCTTCGAAACTTTCATTCTGCGCGATTTCGTGAAGGGCTATACGCTCCACGACGATCGCTTCCCCTTCCTGTTCAACAGCTATTACGAGGCCGAGGGGCAGCGCCACAGCCGCGCGCGGCGCGGGATGGTGACCCGCCCGACGCTCGCCGAGGTGCTGGCCTATCGCGCCCATGTCGATGCGGCGCTCCTCGGCGCGCTCCCCGATCTGCCCGCCGCGGCGATCGAACTGGTGGCGCTCGGCTGTCATCATGAGGAGCAGCATCAGGAACTGCTGATCACCGATATCCTCCATCTGATGGCGCAGAACCCGATCGAGCCTGGGGTCTGGCCGGGCGAGCGGAAGGTGCCGGTCGAAATGCCGGGGCCGATCGGCTGGATCACGGGTGCGGCCGAGGTCACCGAGATCGGGTTTGGCGGCACCGGCTTCGCCTTCGACTGCGAAACGCCGCGCCACGCGACCTTGCTCTCGCCGCACGCAATCGCCGATCGCACCATCACCAATGGCGAATGGGCGGCCTTCATCGCCGATGGCGGCTATGTCGAGCCGCGCCACTGGCTCTCCGATGGCTGGGCCTGGGTGAAGGCGGAAGGCGTGGTCGCGCCGCTCTACTGGGAGCAACGCGAAGGGGTCTGGACGCGCTTCGGCCTCGACGGGCGCCGGCCGATCGATCCAGCCGCCCCGGTCACGCATGTCAGTTTCTATGAGGCGGATGCCTATGCGAGCTGGGCCGGCGCGCGGTTGCCGACCGAGGCCGAGTGGGAGGCCGCCGCCGCCGGACATGATCCGCTGGGCGGCAATCAGCTTGATGCGGCCGGCGCGGTCGAGCCGCGCCCCGCTGCCCAAAGTCCCGCTTTTTTCGGCGATGTTTGGGAATGGACCGGCAGCGCCTACCGCCCCTATCCCGGCTTCAAACCCGCCGACGGCGCGGTCGGCGAATATAATGGCAAGTTCATGAGCGGGCAGTGCGTGCTGCGCGGCGGCTCCTGCGCCACGCCGCGCGGCCATGTCCGGGCAAGCTATCGCAATTTCTTCTATCCCCACCAGCGCTGGCAATTCACCGGCGTGCGCCTGGCCAAGGATCTCTGACATGCTCAAACAGGAAATCGAAGACGGCGACGTCACGCTTGCCGATCCGTTGTTTCGATCAGATGTGCTGCGCGGCTTCGAGGTGCGGCCGCGCGCAATTCCGGCGCGCTGGTTCTATGACCGGCGTGGCTCGGAGCTGTTCGAGGCGATCACCGAACTTCCCGAATATTATCCGACCCGCACCGAGACGGCGATCCTCCGCACCGCCTGTCCGGAGGTCGCTGCGCTCGCCGGGGAGGGTCGCGCCGTGGTCGAATTCGGATCGGGCTCATCGACCAAGACGCCGATCCTGCTCCGGAGCGTCAATCCGTCCGCTTATGTGCCGATCGACATCTCGGGCGATTTCCTGCGCGAATCCTCGGCTGGCCTCGCCTCGGCTTTTCCGGGGCTTCCGGTATTGCCGGTCGAGGCGGATTTCCTCCGCCCCATCGCCCTGCCACCCCAGATCACGGACACGCCGAAGCTCGGCTTCTTCCCCGGATCGACGATCGGCAACATGATCCCGCACTCCTCGGTCGATCTGCTGCGCGCGATGAAGGCGTCGCTCGGTGAAGGATCGATGCTGCTGATCGGCATGGACCGGATCAAGGACGAGCAAAGGCTGGTCTCCGCCTATGACGACGCCCAGGGCGTGACGGCGGCCTTCAACCTCAACCTGCTCGAACGGATCAACCGCGAGCTTGGCGCGAGCATCCCGATATCCGCCTTCCAGCACCGTGCGATCTGGAATGACGATCGCGCGCGGATCGAGATGCATCTCGAAGCGCGTGAGGACATTGCCTTCACCATCGAGGGCCGCCCCTTTACGATGGGCGCGGGCGAGACGATCCACACCGAGAACAGCCACAAATATGGCCGCCGCGACGGCCGCATCCTGCTCCGCGCCGGCGGCTGGACTCCGATAGCTGAATGGACCGACCCCGAAGGCCTGTTCGCGGTCATCCTCGCCGAAGCCCAACCAGCCCGCTTCGCGCCGTAGCGGCTGAACAGGTATCGGGCGACGCGAGCATCCAGCGTCAAATCTGAACCAACGGAGCGCTAGTTCCGTTCACCCTCTTCCTTCCCCAGCGAAGGCTGTGGCCCAGTTGGGGAACGCTGGTGATGAGCGTTGCGGTTCATTACCTCTGCCATCCCAACTTGACCCCAGCCTTCGCTGGGGAAGGGCAGCAGAAGGCGGTTCGGACACGTGCGTGGGTCAGGTTTAATGCGCGTCGCTTTTAGGGGCGCTATTTGATTCAATCCTGGCTCGCGTCGTGGCAGCCCCGGAGCGGGACGGTGCTATCCGTCCTCGTTCATTCTCATGACTGGTTTTATAGTCTCGCTGCCTCGGCCAGCGGAGGACAGCCTCTGCCTGCTCCGACGCGCTGGCTGTTCCTGGCTGATAGCTGGCTGTTATCGCCGGTTCGCTGGCTGATATCTGGCTGATAAGCTGGCTGTTATTGGCTGTTTCCGCATAACAGCCAGCTCCGTTGTAACGCACTGGAAACAGGCGTGATTTTCAGCCTGAATTTCCATCATAACAGCCGGCAAAAAATTGTGCCGGAACAGCCAGCCCAATCAGGCACCGCCGGTCCTAGCCCGGGCGCGTTCGAGTCGATAGGAGCGGCGCGATATCGAAGGAATGGAGCACGGAAATGCAGACGATTGGCGTGATCGGGGCAGGGCAGATGGGCGCGGGCATCGCGCAGGTCTCGGCACAGGCGGGCTATCATGTGCTGCTGACCGACGTCTCGAAGGAGCGGGCCGAGGCCGGCAAGGCGGGGATCGCCAAGGCGCTCGACCGGCTCGTGACCAAGGAGAAGATCGCGCCCGAAGCGCGTGACCAGGCGCTCGCCCGGATCGAACCGATCGAAGGCGTCGATGGCATGGCCTCTTGCGGGCTGGTCATCGAGGCGGCGACCGAGCGCGAGGAGATCAAGCGTTCGATCTTCGCCGAGGTCGGCAAGGTGCTAGGGCCCCAGGCGGTGCTCGCCTCGAACACCTCCTCGATCCCGATCACCCGCCTCGCCCAGGCCTCGCCGGATCCGAAGCGTTTCGTCGGCGTGCATTTCTTCAACCCCGTGCCGGTGATGGGGCTGATCGAGCTGATCCGCGGCCTCGCCACCTCGGACGAGACGGTCCAGCTGGTCGAGGACTATGCCAGGGCGCTCGGCAAGCAGGTCGTCCGCGCCAACGATGCGCCCGGCTTCATCGTCAACCGCATCCTGATGCCGATGCTCAACGAGGCCTGTTTCGCGCTCGGCGAAGGCGTGGCGACGATCCGCGATATCGATCTCGCCTGCCAACTCGGCCTCAACCACCCGATGGGCCCGCTGACTCTTGCCGATTTCATTGGCCTCGATACCTGCCTGGAGATCACCCGCGTGCTGTTCGAGGGCACGGGCGATCCCAAATTCCGGCCGGCGCCGGTGCTCGTCAAATATGTCGAAGCGGGTTGGTACGGGCGGAAGACCGGGCGCGGCTTCTACGATTATTCCGGTGACGAGCCTGTGCCGACGCGGTAAGCGGGTCGGGGTAAATCGGGGGATTCTCAATGCGTTTGATCATGATGCTTGCCGGGCTCGCGCTGATCGCGGCACCGGCGATTGCGGTAGCCGAAACTCCGATCGACGGGACCGACGCGGCGATCCTCGAACAGCAACTGCGTGAGATGGGGTACGCGCCGGACAAGTTTGACATCGGCACCGACACGGCGGCGACTGTGCTTCATCTCCCGTCCGAGACGCTGGCTCTTGTCCTTGGCGGATGCACTGGCGGCAAGAAATGCACCTATGCCGCGCTTGCCGGGCATTTTAGCGACGTCAAGAACGCTCCGGCGGATTGGGTCGCCAAGATGAATTCCAATTACGACCTCATCAAGGTCTGGACCGGCGACGCCGGCGAACTGAGCTATTCCGGGGGGTCGGTGATCACTGGAATGCAACGCGCCACCCTGAAGGCTTGGATCGACCTGGTGATCTCGTCGAGCGACGATCTCGGAGCCGAAGCGATCAAGGCAGGGCTCGGTCCGAAGAAATAGCTGACTTACGCCGCCAGCGCCTCCAGCCATTTCTGGTGCCAGCGCTCCATCCGGCTCGGGAAGATCAACCGGCCGGAGCGGGCGACCAGGCCGTGCTGGGTCTCTTCGGTCAGGATCGTGCAGCCGCCCGCTTTCGGGGCGATCAGCCAGGCATGATAGGCCTGGACGCCAAGCCCGGTGGCGAGCCAGCCGATGCGCGTCTCGGGCTCGAACTCCTTTACCTGGCTTTCGAGCGCGATGCCGAAGGTTTTCCAGGTGAAGCGCGCGCCGGCGAACAGATCGCCGCCGCCGCCGCCTTCGACCTTCACATTGCTGGCATTTTCATAGATCGTCGGCCAGCCCGCGGCGTTGATGAGACGTCGCCAGACGATAGAGGCTTCGGTCGCTGAGGTGATCCGGTTGACGACGTGGACGGGGGACGCATCGGGCTCGAAACCACGCGGCCATCTGATCCCGTCATCCATTTCACATCCCTTCTGGGCGATCATCCATTCTGGGCCAGCGGCGCGAAGCGCGCGACCTGGCGGCCGATCAGCGAGAGCTGCTCAAGCACCGCCGGATCGCTGCTGCCGCCCTCATCGTCGAACTTGGTCAGCTGGGTGTTGATCGCCGCGGCAAAGGGCGTCGGCCAGCCACGCAGTGCATGGACGATCGAGCGCAGTGCCGCGATCGTGCTCCCGGTCGCCTGCCAGCCATAGGCGGTCGCGATCAGCCCGACCGGCATGTCGGCGAGATAGGGCCGATCGTCACGCGCGGTTTCCTCGAGCAGGTCGAGCGCATTCTTGACCACGCCCGAGATGCTGCCGTGATAGCCGGGGCTGGCAATGATGAGTGCCGACGCCTGGCGGACCGTCTCCACGAACTCGCGTTCATGTTCGGTGCGCTCGGTGGCTCTGGGATCATAAAGAGGGAGCCGCGCCATGTCGGCACCGCCGAACATCCGGGTGCGGAACCCTTCCTTGCACGCCGCGTCGAGCGCAATCCGGAGCGCCCGCTCGGTCGACGAGATGCCGCCGATCGTTCCGCCGATCCCCACGACAAGCGGCAGTGCGGCGGGGGACTCGGTCATTCAGGATCCTCTCGGCGCCCGGTGCGCTCCTGCTCGATAGCGCCTGCGTCCGGGCGCCTCAATGGCCAGTTCGCGCCAGGCCTCGCAAGCTTCGCCCCGTGCTGTTAGGACGTCATGGCAAATGCTTGCGATAACTGTGCTACTGCGCTAATACACCTTTGGGCGGCGTAACCGGGGCGAGTTGAAAGAGACGATGCGTCCATATCCCTTAGATCCGGCCGCCGGGCCAGGTGCCGCGGCGCCGCTGGAACTGACCCAGGGCTTGCCGCCGCCGGCTGGTTATAGTCGCTATGCGAGCGACTATCCGGGCTATTCCGAGCCGCCCGAGACCTACACCACCAACCTGCCGGTCGTGCAGCGGCCGCGCCGCTTGCGCTGGGTCATGCGGGGCCTCGGAGTGCTCATCCTGTTGTTCGTGCTGGCAATCGGCTGGCTCGCCGTCACCGCGCCGCTCTCGCAATCGCTCAAGCCCCTGACGCCGCCGAGCATCACGCTGCTGGCCGAGGACGGCTCGCCGATCGCGCGGCGCGGTGCGATCATCGACAAGCCGGTCGATGCGGCGACCCTGCCCAAGAATGTCACCAACGCCTTTCTCGCAATCGAGGACCGGCGCTTTCGCTCGCATTGGGGAATCGATCCGCGCGGCATCGCCCGAGCCTTTTTCCACAATATGACGTCCGGCCGGCTGCACGAAGGCGGCAGCACCATCACCCAGCAGCTCGCCAAGAACAGCTTCCTCGATTCGGACCGGACCGCGGCACGCAAGGTCCGCGAGGTGATGATCGCCTTCTGGCTCGAGGCCTGGCTGTCGAAGGACCAGATTCTCTCGCGCTATCTCTCCAACGTCTATTTCGGCGACAATGTTTACGGCCTGCGCGCCGCCGCCAAACATTATTTCAACCGGGCACCGGAGAAGCTCTCGATTGGCCAGGCGGCAATGCTGGCCGGGCTGGTCAAGGCGCCGTCGCGGCTCGCACCGACCGGCAATCTGCAGGGCGCGCGCGACCGGCAGAAGCTGGTGGTCGCGGCAATGGTCGAGGCTGGCTTCATCGACAAGGCGACCGCCGCCAAAGTGTCGCCCGCCCGGCTTGCGGCCGACCGGATCGTGCCGCTCCCGGACGGCACCTATTTCGCTGACTGGGTGCTCCCCGAAGCGCGCGACCGGGCCGGCGAGATCGTCACCGAGACGACGGTCAAGACGACGCTCGACCGCCGCCTGCAACGCGCCGCCGAGCTCGCAGTGAAGCGTGTCGGGCTCCGCCAGGCGCAGATCGCGCTGGTGGCGATGCGCCCCGATGGCCGGGTGGTCGCGATGGTCGGTGGCAAATCCTATGCCGACAGCCCGTTCAATCGCGCGACCCAGGCGCGGCGCCAGCCGGGCTCGGCGTTCAAGCTGTTCGTCTATCTGGCGGCGATGCGCGCCGGTATGACTCCGGACTCGATGGTTGACGATTCACCGATCACCATCGCCAACTGGTCCCCGAAGAACGCCGACGGCAAATATCTCGGGCCGATCACCTTGCGTCAGGCCTTCGCCAAATCGAGCAACGTCGCCGCCGCCCGGCTGATTCAGAAGGTCGGGGTGAACCGGGTCATCCAGGCCGCCCGCGACCTCGGCATCTCGACGCCGATCCCGAGCGAGGCGACGATTGCGCTCGGCACCTCGACCGTCTCGCTGCTCGAACTCACCTCAGCCTATGCCGCAGTGGCGAACGAGGCCTATCCGGTCAGCGCACGCGGCCTCGAGACGGTACGTGATCAGAGCTGGTACGAGAATCTGACTGAACGGTCGCACCCGCTGACCGGGCAGATCCGCGATGAGATGCTCGACCTGCTCTCCGCCTCGGCTGAAACCGGCACTGGCAGACAGGCCGCGCTGTCGGTCGATACCTATGGCAAGACGGGGACGACGCAGGACAATCGCGACGCGCTGTTCCTCGGCTTCGCCAATGGCCTGGTCTGCGGCGTATGGGTCGGCAATGACGACAACAGCCCCAATCCGGGCCTGTCGGGCGGCGGTATTCCGGCCCGGGTGTGGCGCGATTTCATGCAGCAGGCGCTGGGCGTAGGCCCCAAGGCCGCGCCCGAGCCGGTGATCGACAACCCGGACGATCCCGACAATATGGTCGATCCCGATGCCGGCCCCGGGCCCTCGCTCGAGGGTGTGATCGACGGGCTTGGCCTCAATCTCCATATCGGCCGCGACGGCAGCATCGATCTCAAGCCGACACACCGCAACGATGAGCCACCGCGCCAGCGTCGTGATCAGGCCCCGCCGCCACCGCCGCGCGAACGGGACGACGAGCAATAGCCGAGTTGACGCGCATCGCCTCGCACAGCAAGGCGCTGGTCATGCGCTTCTTCTCCGACAACGCCGCCCCCGTGCATCCCGCCGTGCTCGCCGCGCTGGCCGAGGCGAATGTCCTCGACACCGCTTATGACGGCGATGCCTGGAGCCAGCAGCTCGACGGACGCTTCTCTGACCTGTTCGAAACCGATGTCCGCGCGCTCTGGGTGCCCTCAGGCACCTCGGCCAATTGCCTCGCGCTGGCGGCGCTCTGCCCGCCGCACGGCGCGATCGTCTGCCACCGCGATGCGCATATCCAGAATGACGAATGCGGGGCGCCCGAATTCTATACCCATGGCGCCAAGCTGCTCCTGGCCGAGGGGCCCGGCGCCAAGCTGACACCTGATGCGATCAAGGCGGTGCTCGATGCGACCCGCAACGATGTCCATCAGGTCCAGCCGCATGCGATCTCGATCACCAACGCGACTGAATATGGGCTGGTCTATTCGCCCGATGATGTCGCAGCGATCGGTGACCTCGCCCGCGCCCGCAGCCTCGGCCTGCACATGGACGGCGCGCGCTTCGCCAACGCGATCGCGCATCTCGAGTGCGCGCCCTCCGATGTGACGTGGCGCGCCGGGGTCGATGCGCTGAGCTTCGGCTTCGTCAAGAATGGCGGGATGAGCGCCGAGTGCCTCATCTTCTTCAAGCCCGAGCTCGCCGATGCGACGCTCTATCGCCGCAAGCGCGCCGGGCTGCTGCTCTCCAAGGGCCGCTATCTCGCCGCGCAGATCCTGGCGATGCTCGACGGCGATCTGTGGCTCGAAAATGCCCGCACCGCCAATGCCGGCGCGGCCTTGCTCGCGCGGGCGGCGGGCGACCGGCTGGTCAATCCGGTCGAGGCGAACGAGGTGTTCCTGCGCGTGTCGCCCGAGGAGGCAGCGAAGCTTCGCAAGCTCGGCTTCGATTTCTACGACTGGGGCCCAGGCGAGGCGCGGCTGGTCATCTCCTGGAGCCAGAGCGAAGAGGCGATCCGCCCGCTTGCCGATGCGATCGCGGCGCTTTGATCATAAGCGGAGCTTATCAACCAACAAGGAAATCGCGGTTCCCGAGCCGCCCGACCGGGCGGTAAGGGACGGCGATGAGCGAGCTGCCACCACCGCAATCGAGCCGCCTGGCGGTGCTGATCCCGTTCGCCATCGTGACGCTGATATGGGGATCGACCTGGATCGTCATTCGCGGACAGGTCAACACGGTGCCGCTCGCATGGTCCGTGAGCTACCGCTTCCTTATCGGCGGGCTGACCATGCTGGCTTATGCGACGATCCGCGGCGAGCGGGTCTCGCTCGATGCACGTGGCTGGCGCTTCGTGGCGGTATTGGCGCTCGCCCAATTCTGCCTCAACTTCAACTTCGTCTACCGGGCCGAGACCTATATCACCTCGGGGCTGGTGGCGGTGGTGTTCGCGTTGCTGCTGATCCCCAACGCGGTGCTGGGGCGGATCTTCCTCGGCCAACGCCTCGGTGCGCAGCTGATCGCTGGATGCGCCGTGGCGATGGCCGGCATCGCCTTGCTGTTCCTGCACGAAGCCAGATCCGATCCGCACGGACCCCGCGCCGCGCTGACCGGCATCGGGATCACCTTGCTCGGGGTGCTCTCGGCATCCAGTGCCAATGTGCTTCAGGGCACCGAAACCGCACGGCGCTATGCGATGGCGCCGACGCTGGCGGTAGCGATGCTGATCGGTTCCGCGATGGATGCCATGATCGCCTGGGCGTCGAGCGGGCCGCCGGTGATCGACACAAGCCCTGCCTATCTGTTCGGCCTCGCCTATCTCGGCATCTTCGCGTCTGCCCTTGCCTTCACCCTCTATTTCGGGGTGCTGCGGATCATCGGCCCGGCCAAGGCGGCCTATTCCAGCGTGATCGTACCGGTGATCGCGATGCTGCTTTCGACGGTGTTCGAGGGCTATCGCTGGTCGCCACTGGCTGGCGCTGGCGCAGTGCTGACCGCGATAGGGCTTATCATCGCGCTGAGGGCGCGCAGGCCGGCGCGGTAGTCGGGATGAAGCGGCGTCCAGCCAAGGACGCGCTTCGCCTTGCCATTCGCGACGCGGCGGTTCTCCGAATAAAAGGCGCGGGCCGCGGGTGACAGATCGCCGATCGCCATGAAAGGCGGCGGGTCACGGCCCAGCAGCCGCGCGGCAAAGGCGATGACCTCGTTCTGACTCGCCGGCCTGTCATCCGCCAGATTATAGGCGCCCGGCGGCGCGTCGAAACCGGCAATCACGCCCGAGACGATATCGTCGACATGGATGCGGCTGAAGATCTGCCCCGGCTGGTCGATCCGGTGTGCCCGACCCTCAGCCACACGTTCCAGCGATGAACGGCCAGGGCCGTAGATGCCGGGCAGCCTGAAGACTCGCGCGCCCATTGCCAGCCATGCAGCGTCCGCCACCGCGCGGGCGCCGCGCCGACCGCCGCCGACGGGCGCGGTCTCATCGACCCACGCGCCGCCGGTATCGCCATAAACGCCGGTCGAGGAGAGATAGCCGAGCCACGCTCCGCTTGCTTCGATCGGCGCGCCGTAGCGATCGAGCACCGGGTCGATTTCACCGGCGGGGGGAACCGAGGACAGGATGTGGCTCGCCCGCGCGATCTCCGCATGAACCGCCACCTCGTCGCCAAAGGCGATGGTGCCACGCGCGCCGTCCCGGCTTGTACCGGTGACCTGCCATCCCTCCGCCGCGAGCCGCATGGCCAGCGCGTTCGCGGTATAGCCGAGCCCGAAGACGAAAAGGCGCGGCATTCCCACCGCCTCGCTATTTCGCCCCATAGCCATTGTAGAGCAGACCGAAGAAATCGCCCTTGTTCCAGCGCGGTCGGGCATCGCCATCAGCGATCTCGCGCGCGATCGCGTAATTGGCGTCGACGAAGCGGATGCCCTGGCTCCAGTCGATCGGCAGCGACACCTCGTCCGAGGGCTGGTGATAATGATGCGCCAGGAAATCCTCGAACGCGGCCTTGCCGGGGCCGGCTTCGCCTGGCCACAGGAACACCGAGGGAATGCCCTTGCGGACGAAATTATAATGGTCCGAGCGGACGAAGAAGCTTTCTGACGGATCGGGATCGGGCGACAAGGAGACGCCCAGCGTCGCGACCGCCTTGGCGACGATCGGCCCCAGCGTCGAACGCTCGGCACCGAACACGGTCATGTCCTCGAATTTATAGGTGAGGATCGGCATGTCGAGGTTCACGTCGGCGACGATGTGGTCGATCGGCACCGTCGGGTGAGCTGCGAAATAGCTCGAGCCGATCAGCCCCTTTTCCTCGGCGGTGACGGCGAGGAACATCACGCTGCGGCGGGGCGGCTTGCCGGAGAGCTTGAAGCGCCGCGCCTCCTCGATCAGCGAGGCGATGCCGACGGCATTGTCCTCGGCGCCATTATAGATCGCATCGCCATTGACCGGCGCGCGGACGCCGAGATGATCGAGATGCGCCGACAGGATGACGACCTCCGGCCCGAGCTTCGGGTCGCTGCCGGGGATGATACCGGCGACATTGCTGCTCGCGCCCTGCTGAAACACCGTGCGGAGCGCGACGGTCAGGCTGCCCGGCAGCTGTTCCGCCTCGAACACGGCGTTGTCCACGCCTGCCTGCTTCGCGACTTGCGGCCATGGGTTCCTGGCGCCCGCGAAAAGCTTGGCGGCGCCCTTGTCCGTAAGCGTCGCGAGCTGCGGGACGCCGGCCACCTCGCCGGTGCCGTCGGGTCGCGCCCAGGCCGTACGCGACTGGTCCCATCCCCGGCCGCCGCCGCCGGTGCCGCGCTGCAGGAGGATCGCGCCGACCGCGCCGTGCGCCTCGGCGGTCATCGCCTTGGTGATCGGGCTCGCGAAATGCGCGCGTTCCTCGCTTTGATAGTCGCCGGGCGCGCCGCCGAAATAGGCAACGATCTTGCCCTTCACATCGACGCCCGCATAATCGTCGCGCTTATATTGCGGCGCGACGATACCATAGCCGACGAACACCACGCGCGCATCGAGCGCCGTCTCGGTCTTGCCGGCGATGGCACCGGGCACATAATCCTCGCCGAAGACCAGCTGGAGCGGATCAGCGCCCTTGCGCGACAGGACGAGATCGCCCTTGTCGGCGGCGCGGTAGGTGACGAGCGGGACCTTCTGGAGATAGCCGCCATCGTCGCCGGCGGGCCTCAGCCCGGCCGCATAGAATTGCGCGGCGACATATTGCGCGGCGATATCGAATTCGGGGCTGCCCGCCTCGCGCCCGCGCATCGCATCCGAGGCAAGGAACATCACATGCGCCTTCATCGCCGCCTGGTCGTCAGGGAGCGGGGCATTGACGATGGCGTTGATCGCGGCGGGGTCGCGTTTGGGGACTGATGGCGGGGCCTGGGCAGGGGTCGCGGAGGCGATCGTCGCCAGTACGATCGCGCCGATCGATCGAAACATGCTTTTTCCCTCGCCAGCCTTGTCAGGCCCGTAGCACCACGGCGTACCGGCGCACAATTGGTCTCGGTGCCGCAGCAAAGGCAGGGGCGGGCGATTTCGGTGGCACAGCCGGGGAGCGGCCCTTACATCTTCCAACATGCTCGATGTCCAGACCGCAACCGCCCATCCCCATGTCACACGCCGCGAGGATTATCGCCCGCCCGACTGGCTGGTGCCCGAGATCGCACTCGACTTCGCGCTCGACCCGGCAACGACGCGCGTGCGCGCAACCCTCAACGTCGTCCGCGAGAGCCTGCACGACCGCCCGATCCGGCTCGATGGCGGCGGACAGGTGCCGCTTTCAGTGACGGTCGACGGCGCTGCGATCAACGACTGGCGGATCGAGGATGATGTGCTGGTGATCCCGCTCTCGGGCTCGGAGCATGTGATCGAAACCGAAGTCGAGATCGCGCCGGAGCGCAACACGCAGCTGATGGGGCTCTATGCCTCGGGCGGCAACCTCTGCACCCAATGCGAGGCGGAAGGCTTTCGCCGCATCACTTTCTTCCCTGATCGGCCCGACGTCCTCAGCCGCTACAAGGTGCGGATGACGGCGGACAAGGCGCGTTTCCCCGTGCTGCTCGCGAATGGCGACCCGGTCGATGCCGGCGATCTCGGCGACGGGCGGCACTGGGCCGAGTGGCACGATCCCTTCCCCAAGCCCTGTTACCTGTTCGCGATGGTCGCGGGCGATCTCGTCGCCAATCGCGGAACCTTCGTCACCGGATCAGGCCGCGAGGTTTCGCTCGGCATCTGGGTGCGCGCCGCCGATCTTTCCAAGACCGACCATGCGCTAGACGCGCTCAAGATCGCCATGGCCTGGGACGAGCGGGTCTATGGCCGCGAATATGATCTCGATGTGTTCAACATCGTCGCGGTCGACGATTTCAACTTCGGCGCGATGGAGAACAAGGGCCTCAACATCTTCAACTCGCGCTATGTACTGGCCGATCCCGACACTGCGACCGATTATGATTTCGACGCGATCGCCGCCGTGGTGGCGCATGAATATTTCCACAACTGGTCGGGCAACCGCGTCACCTGCCGCGACTGGTTCCAGCTCTCGCTGAAAGAGGGCTTCACCGTCTTTCGCGACCAGAGTTTCTCGGCCGACCAGGGATCGGCCGCGGTCAAGCGGATCGAGGACGTCCGTGGCCTGCGCGCCGCGCAATTCCCCGAGGATGCCGGGCCGCTCGCGCACCCGATCCGGCCCGACGCCTATCAGGAGATCTCCAACTTCTACACCGCGACCATCTACAACAAGGGCGCCGAGGTGATCCGGATGATGGCGACGATGCTGGGGCCGAACCGGTTCCGCGCCGCGACCGATCTCTATTTCGACCGTTTCGACGGGACTGCGGCGACCTGCGAGGATTTCGTCGCCTGCATGGAGGAGGCTGGCGGGATCGACCTTGCCCAGTTCCGGCTCTGGTACAGCCAGGCCGGCACGCCGCGGGTGACGGCCTCGATAGCCCATGAGCCGGGCAGCGACAGCGCGGTGCTGACGCTCTCGCAGCGCACGCCGCCGACGCCGGGCGAAGCGGTCAAGGCGCCGATGGTATTGCCGCTCAGGATCAAGCTGTTCGGCGGGGCGTCCGGCCAGCCGATCAGCCCGGAGCAGCTGATCCTCCTGACTGAGGCCGAGCAACGGATCGGCTTCACCGCAGTCGCTGAGCGGCCCGTGCTGTCGATCAATCGCGGCTTCTCCGCGCCGGTCGTCGTCGAGACCGATCGTAGCGCGGCCGACCTCGCTTTCCTGTCGGCGCATGACGATGATCCCTTCGCGCGCTATGAGGCGATGCAGCAGCTGATGCTCGACACCCTCGTCGCCGGCGCGACCCATGGCCGGGCGGACCATCGCGCAGTGATCGACGCAATCGCCAACACGCTCGCCGATCCGCAGCTCGACCGCGCCTTTGTGGCGGAGGCGGTATTGCTGCCGTCGGAGAGCTTTATCGGCGACCAGATGGCGGTGGTCGATCCCGAGGCGATCTTCACCGCGCGCGAGGCGCTGAGGCGCGATATCGGGCGGGCGCTCGATGCGAAATGGCGTGCCGAATATGATGCGGCCCAAGCGACCAGTTTTGAATATTCGCCGCTCGCCAAGGGAATGCGTCGGCTGCGGACGGTGTCGCTCGGCTATATCGCGGCCAATGGCGGCGACGAGGCGGCGGCGCTGGCGTTCGCCCAGTTCGAGGCGGCGCATAATATGACTGACCGCCAGGGTGCGCTCACCACGCTCGTCAACGGCACGTCGGATCGGCGGGTCGCCGCGCTCGACATTTTCTACAACCGTTATTCGGACAATGCGCTCGTCCTCGACAAATGGTTCTCGACCCAGGCCCTGTCGTCGCGCGACGACACGCTGGCGGTTGTGCAGGAGCTGGCGCAGCACCGCGACTTCACACTCGCCAACCCCAATCGCGCCCGGTCGCTGGTCGGAGCGTTCAGCGTCAACCAGCGCGCCTTTCATTCGAGCGACGGCGCCGGCTACCGCTTCGTCACCGACCAGCTGATCGCGCTCGACAAGCTCAACCCGCAAACGGCGGCCAAGCTGATTCCGCCGCTCGGCCGCTGGCGGCGCTTCGACGAGGCGCGCGGCGCGCTGATGCGCGCCGAACTCGAACGAATCCTCGCGACGCCCGGATTGTCGAAGGACATGTTCGAACAGGCATCGAAGAGCCTGCAGGGCTGAGGGGCATTTACAGCCAAGGGAAAGGACAATGATCGATCCCGCCGGCGAGACGCAACAGGAGCTCGACAGCGCCGATCGCCGCACCGCGCTCGCGGTGGACCGGACGGTCCTTGCCGCCGAGCGGACCTATGCGGCGTGGGTGCGCACCGGCCTTGCCGCGCTCGCCTCGGCGGTCGGTACGCGGGCTCTGCTGGGCACGACCGTACCGGGCTGGCTGATCACGCCGACCGGCTGCGTGCTCGCTCTGTTCAGCGGCTTCTGTTTCGTCGTCGCGGTGTGGCGCGAGCTGATGCCCGAGGTCGCGCCCAAACCCCAGACCCAGCGCCTGCCGGCCGCGATGCTGATCGTGGTCAACGGCTTCCTGCTGCTGGTTTCGCTCACCGCGTTCGTGGGCCTGCTGTTCGGCTAGGCCGCCACCTCGTGAACAGGAACGATCGATATTGGTGGGTAACCCATGGCCGCTACATGACGCTTGTCATTGCAGCAGGCGCTTATGGCTATGCTGTTATGAATCCCATTGGTCCGTGAATGGTAATTTAAGGGGGAGCGCTGACACTTCTGCTCCCCTCCCGCTCGCGGGAGGGGTGGGGGTGGGCTCGCGCTTTCCATGAACGGTGCGCTCGCTGAGGTCGGGCGCCCACCCTAGCCCACCCGCAAGCGGGAGGGGAGGAGACCTGCACTCGCCCGGCCCTTAAATTAACGCATATGGGCCTCCGCCGGGGAAGCAAGACGAGGAGCGGCGGCGGGGACATCAAGGGGACTCAGATCACCGACGTCGCGCTAAAAAAGCCGCCCGCCATTCGGCACTGTCTCGCCGGGTTGAATCAGCACGACCTTGCCATCGGGATCGGGGAAGCCGAGCGTCAACACCTCGGACATCATCGGGCCGATCTGGCGCGGCGGGAAATTGACCACCGCGGCCACCTGCTTTCCGGGCAGATCCTCGAGCGTATAATGTTCCGTGATCTGCGCGGACGAGCGCTTGATGCCGATCACCGGGCCGAAATCGATCACCAGCCGATAGGCCGGCTTGCGCGCCTCGGGGAAAGGCAGCGCCTCGACGATCGTTCCGACGCGAATATCGACGGCGAGGAAATCGTCGAAGCCGATGGTTGCGGCCACCGGTTCTTCAGGATCAGGCGTCTTGTGCATCAGAAGTCGAAATCGACATCGTCATAGGATTTCGGTGGCGAAATGCCCTCCATCCGCTCGGACAGCAGGGGCCGGAAGCTCGGTCGGCTCTTGAAGCCGCGATACCAGCGCGCCGTCTGTTCATGTCCCTTCCAGTCCACCCCGCCGAGATAATCGGCGACCGAGATCTGTGCGGCAGCTGCGAGATCGGCGAGGCTCATCGTCGCGCCGGCCATCCAGTTGTGATGATCGAGCAGATAATCGGTGTAGTCGAGATGGCGCTCGGCCGCCTTCATCGCCTCGCGAAGGACCTTGGCGTCGGGCGAGGCCTTGGTGACGATCCGCTTCATCATCCGCTCGCCGAGCAGGGGGGCGGTGACGTCCTGGAAATATTGCGTGTCGAACCACGCGACCAGCCGCCTGATCTCGGCCCGGTTGACTGCGGTGCCGTTGATCATCGCCGCCTTGTCGACGGTTTCCTCGAGATATTCGCAGATCGCCATCGAGTCCATCAGCAGGATGTTGCGATTGGGATCGGCCATCACCGGCACCTGGCCGGCCGGGTTCATATCGAGAAACTCGTCGCGCCGATCCCAGGGGGATTCGCGGACGAGATCGTAACCGACGCCCTTTTCGCCGAGCAGGAGCCGGACTTTCCGCGAAAAGGGGCACAGGGGGAATTGATAAAGCTGCCACATGGATTCGTGTTAGATCGGCTTGGCTGGCGGGGGAAGGCATCATGGCCGACGATTCGTACGAGACAGTGGCGATCACTTACGGCCAGCCCGAAACGGTGGTGATGCTGTCGATGTTCGCCTGGTACGGCGTGCCGGCCTATGCTTCCGGCCTGGGACACGCGCAGGTCTGGCCGCTCGCGGTTGCGCTGGGCGGCATGGAGGTGCGCGTTCACCCCGACAGCGCGGCAGATGCCCGTGCGCTGCTCGCCGAAGTCGCGCAGCAGCCGCCGGCGGTCCGCCCGAGGATGACGCGCAATCCCGTAACGCGCGCACTGGCCTATGCCATCGCGCTCCTCGGCGGCTTTCCGATCCCGACCCGGGCTGGATCGACCTTTTTCCTCGGCGACCGGCGCTGAGCTGATTACTCAGCCGCGACCATCTCCACCCGGTCGTCGAGCGGATGCGCCAGGCGAGTCAGCATCTCGCGCGGCACGACCTGCCAGAAATTATCGATCACCCGGCCCCAGTCATCGAGCAGGCTGGCCGACCATTTGCTGTCGGTCGCGGCATGGTGCGCGCGGACGAGGTTGAGCAGCACCGCTTCCCAATGCATCGACGACAACCGCTGCCAGACGATATTCTCCGGGTTGGCGCGGCGTTCGAAGCTGCCGTCCGCGTCATAGACAAAGGCCATGCCGCCGGTCATGCCGGCACCGAAATTGGCGCCGACGGGGCCGAGGATGACGGCGGTGCCGCCGGTCATATATTCGCAGCCATTGGCGCCGCAGCCCTCGACCACCACGGTCGCGCCCGAATTGCGGACCGCGAAGCGCTCGCCGGCCTGGCCGGCCGCGAACAGACTGCCCGAAGTCGCGCCGTAGAGCACGGTGTTGCCGATGATCGTATTGTCCTGGCTGGCGAGCGGCGAGCTCACCACCGGGCGCACCGCGATGATGCCGCCGGACAGGCCCTTGCCGACATAATCATTGGCGTCGCCGAACACTTCGAGCGTGATCCCCTTGCACAGGAACGCGCCGAGCGACTGGCCGGCGCTGCCGCGCAGGCGCACATGGACATGCCCATCGGCCAGCGCCGACATGCCGAATTTCCGCGTGATCTCGCTCGACAGCCTCGTGCCGACCGCGCGGTGCGTGTTGCGCACCGAATAGGTCAGCTGCATCTTCTCGCCGCGCGAGAAGACCTGCTGCGCATCCTTGATCATCTGCGCATCGAGGCTGTCGGGCACTTCGTTGCGATAGGTCGAAAGCGAGAAACGCCGTTCGGCATCATCGGCGTCGACCTTGGCGAGGATCGGGTTGAGATCGAGATCGTCGAGATGCTCGGCGCCGCGGCTGACCTGACGGAGAAGCTCGGTGCGGCCGATCACCTCGTCGAGGCTGCGGCAGCCGAGCCGGGCCAGGATGTCGCGGACTTCCTCGGCGATGAAGGTCATCAGGTTGATGACCTTTTCGGGCGTGCCGGTGAATTTGGCGCGAAGCCGGTCATCCTGGGTGCAGACGCCGACGGGGCAGGTGTTGGAATGGCATTGCCGCACCATGATGCAGCCCATCGCGACGAGGCTCAAAGTGCCGATGCCGAATTCCTCGGCACCAAGGATCGCGGCGATGACGATGTCGCGCCCGGTCTTGAGGCCGCCATCGGTGCGCAGCTTGATGCGGCCGCGCAAGCCGTTGAGCGTCAGCGTCTGGTTGACCTCGCTCAGCCCCATTTCCCAGGGCGTGCCGGCATATTTGATGCTGGTCTGCGGGGAAGCACCGGTGCCGCCGACATGGCCCGCGACGAGGATGACATCGGCATGCGCCTTTGCGACGCCCGCCGCGACGGTGCCGATACCAGCCGAGCTGACCAGCTTGACGCAGACGCGCGCGATCGGGTTGATCTGCTTCAGGTCATAGATGAGCTGGGCGAGATCCTCGATCGAGTAGATATCGTGATGCGGCGGCGGCGAGATGAGCATCACGCCCGGCGTCGCATGACGCAGCTTGGCGATGAACTCGGTCACCTTGAAGCCGGGCAGCTGGCCGCCCTCGCCGGGCTTGGCGCCCTGCGCGACCTTGATCTCGATCTCGTCACACGCGTTCAGATACTCGGCGGTAACGCCGAAGCGCCCCGAGGCGATCTGCTTGACGCCCGAATTGGCGTTGTCACCGTTCGGATAGGGCGTGTAGCGCGCCTTGTCCTCGCCGCCCTCGCCCGACACGGCACGGGCGCCGATCCGGTTCATGGCGATCGCGAGCGTCTCATGCGCTTCGGGGCTGAGCGCGCCCAGCGACATGCCGGGGGTCACGAAGCGCTTGCGGATCTCGGTGATCGCCTCGACCTGATCGATCGGGACGCTCTCGTTCGGGAAATTGAACTGGAGCAGATCGCGCAGATAGATTGGCGGCAGCGCCTCGACGCCGCGCGAGAATTGCAGATAGGTCGAATAGCTGTCGGTCCCGACCGCGGTCTGCAGCAGGTGCATCAGCTGCGCTGAATAGGCATGCGTCTCGCCGGTGTGGCGCTGCCGGTAGAAACCGCCGATCGGCAGCGTGGCAATGCTGCTGTCATAGGCCTTTTCGTGGCGGAGCGCCGCGTTGAGGTGGAGCGAGGCATAGCCTTCGCCCGAAATCTTGGCTGGCATGCCGGGGAAGAGATCATTGACCAGCGCGCGCGAGAGCCCGACCGCCTCGAAATTATAGCCGCCGCGATAGCTGGAGATCACGGCGATCCCCATCTTCGACATGATCTTGAGCAAACCTTCGTCCACCGCATAGCGATGCCGCGACAGGCATTCAGCCAGCGTGAGGTCGTCGAACAGCCCGCGCTCGTGGCGATCCACGATCGAAGCCTCGGCGAGATAGGCGTGCACCGTCGTCGCGCCGACGCCGATCAGCACCGCATAATAATGGGTGTCGAGGCACTCGGCGGTCTGGATGTTGATGCTGGCATAGGAGCGCAGGCCCTTGCGGACGAGATGCGTATGGACCGCAGCCGCCGCGAGCACGCCGGCGATGCCGATCCGCTCGGGGCCGATGTTCATGTCGGACAGAAACAGCTCGCTCTTGCCCTCGCGCACCGCCTGCTCGGCTTCGGCTCGGATGCGCTGGATCGCCCCGCGCAAGGTCTCCGCGCCGCCGCCGCTTTCGAAGGTACAGTCGATATCGGCGACCTTGGCGCCGAAGAACGCCTTCAGCCGCGCCCAGTCCGCGCCGGTCAGCACCGGGGATTCGAGCACCAGCACACCGTCGCGCCGATCCTCGGTGTCGAGGATATTGGCGAGATTGCCGAAGCGCGTCTTGAGCGACATGACATGGCGCTCGCGCAGCGAATCGATCGGCGGGTTCGTCACCTGGCTGAAATTCTGGCGGAAGAACTGGCTGATCAGCCGCGGCTTGTCCGAGATCACCGCGAGCGGCGTATCGTCGCCCATCGAGCCGATCGCTTCCTTGGCGCCCTCGACCATCGGCGACAGGATCAGCTCCATATCCTCGAGCGTCTGCCCGGCCGCGATCTGGCGACGGGTCAGCTCGGCACGGTCGAAACGGACGGTGGCATCGCCCGGTGCCGGCGGCAGATCGGCCAGCCCAAGGAAATTGCCGATCATCTTGCCATAATCGGCCTCGGCCGAGATCCTGTCCTTGATCGCGCGATCGTTGAGCAGCTCGCCCTTTTCGAGATCGACAGCGATCATCTGGCCGGGGCCGAGCCGGCCCTTTTCGATGATGGTCGATTCGGGCACCACGACCATGCCGCTTTCGGAGCCGACGATCAGCAGGCCGTCCGAGGTGCGGGTATAGCGCAGCGGGCGAAGCGCATTGCGGTCCATGCCGGCGACCGCCCAGCGACCGTCGGTCATCGCCAGGGCAGCCGGGCCGTCCCATGGCTCCATCACGCTGGCGAGATATTTGTACATGTCGAGATGCGCCTTGGGCATCTCGCCCTTCGGTCCCCAGGCCTCGGGCACCAGCATCAGCTTGGCGGTCGGCGCGTCGCGGCCGGAGCGGCAGATCGCCTCGAAGGTGGCGTCGAGCGCAGCGGTATCCGAGGCACCGGCCGGGATCACCGGCTTGATGTCCTCCGAATATTCGCCGAACGCGAGGCTCGCCATCTTGATCTCGTGGCTGAGCATCCAGTTCTTGTTGCCGCGGATCGTGTTGATCTCGCCATTATGCGCAAGGCAGCGGAAGGGCTGGGCCAGCCACCATTGCGGGAAGGTGTTGGTCGAATAGCGCTGATGGAAGATCGCGACCCGGCTCTCGAAGCGCTGATCCTGCAGGTCGGGATAGAAGACCGACAGGCTCTCGGCGAGGAACAGGCCCTTGTAGATGATCGAGCGGCACGACAGCGAGCAGATATAGAAGCCCTGGATCTGGGCCGCGATCACCTGCTTCTCGATACGCCGGCGGACGAGATAGAGATTCTTCTCGAACTCGGCCGCGCTGGCGTCGCCGGGCAGCGGGCCGGCGATCATGATCTGCTCGATCTCCGGGCGGGTCGCCTGGGCCTTCTGCCCGATCACCGAGACATCGACCGGCACCTGGCGCCAGCCATAGATGGTGTACCCCTCTTCGATGATCACGCTCTCGACGATCGTCCGGCACGCTTCCTGCGCGCCGAGATCGGTGCGCGGCAGGAAGATCATGCCGACCGCGAGCCGGTGCGGCGTTGCCTTGTGGCCCGAGGCGGCAATCGCATCGTCGAAGAATTTGAGCGGGAGGTCGACATGCAGGCCGGCGCCGTCGCCGGTCTTGCCGTCAGCATCGACAGCACCGCGATGCCACACCGCCTTCAGCGCATCGATCGCCGACTGGACGACCCGGCGCGAGGGCGTGCCGTCAGTCGCGGCGACGAGGCCGACGCCGCAGGCATCGGATTCGAATTCGGGGCGGTACATGCCTTCCGCTGCGAGGCGGAGGCGTTCTGATTCAAGAGTCATTTTATCTGCCTCGATTCGGCGTCGATTCTTTTGAGCGTTGCTGCCACCACTTCCGCGCCGGCGGTGGCGCCGACCTGTCGCCCCGCAGCGCTCGATTCGTTCTGCATCTTGACCGTCGCCGCAGCCCAGTTCTTGCCAGCGGGCGTATCCAGGAAAGCGTCCGTGGCGCGAAGATCCTCGATCGACAGCTCGCTCGCGAGCGTACCCGCCACGGCGGCTTCGACATCGGCGATATGGGCGTCGAACGCTTTTACAAACTCGTCACCAAGCATGTCGGTCAGACGCACCTTGCCGGCTTCCGTCGTCAGGTAACTGGCGAAGGGATTGGGTGAAGCCTGCGCCGCGCTGGCAATCACTTGCTGCGCAAAAACGACTTTCAATTTTCCTAGCGCGAAACGCACCTCTTCGATCGCGCGCATCTTCACGACGACGCGGTGCGCCAGGGCGAGGCGCGCCGGATCGACGGGCGCGGCCGCCAAGACAACCGGGGGCTGCGGAGATGGCTGCGCGGTCTGAGCTGCGATGGCGGCCAGGAAGGCAGCAAACCCGATCATGCCGCTTTCCTTGCCTTTTGTGCCTTTGCCTTCAGCCAGGCATGCATCGCCGTGCTCACATCGCGTCCATCGCGGATCGCCCACACCACCAGGCTCGCGCCGCGCACGATGTCTCCGGCGGCGAACACACCGTCGAGCGAGGTCATCAGCGTCTTGTTGTCGACCAGCACCGTGCCCCAGCGCGTGACGCCGAGCTCCGGCGCGCCGAACAGGGTCGGTAGCTCCTCGGCGTCGAAGCCCAGGGCCTTGATGACCAAGTCGGCGGGGAGCACGAAGCCACTGTCGGGCTCCGGCTCGGGCGCGCGCCTGCCGCTTGCATCGGGTGCGCCGAGCCGCATCCGCGATGCGCGGACGCCGGTAACCCGATCGCCAGCGTCGAACGCTTCCGGCGCGGAGAGCCAGACGAATTCGACGCCCTCTTCCTCGGCATTGGCGACCTCGCGCTGCGAGCCCGGCATATTGGCGCGGTCGCGGCGATACAGGCATTTGACCGACTTCGCGCCCTGGCGGACCGCGGTGCGGACGCAATCCATCGCGGTATCGCCGCCGCCGATCACCACGACATGCTTGCCCGCGGCATCGAGGCTGCCATTGTCGAACTCGGGCACCACATCGCCGAAGCCCTTGCGGTTCGAGGCGGTGAGATAATCGAGCGCCTCGACCACGCCCTCGCTGCCGACCCCGGGCGCCTTGATCGCGCGCGGCTTGTACACGCCGGTTGCGATCAGGATCGCATCGTGGCGCTGGCGAAGCTCGTCGAGACTCGCATCGCGGCCGATCTCGAAGCTTTCATGGAAGACGATACCGCCCGCCTTCAGCCGATCGACGCGGCGGGTGACGACATGCTTCTCCAGCTTGAACCCGGGAATGCCATAGGTCAGCAGCCCGCCGGCGCGATCGTGCCGGTCATAGATATGGACCTCATAGCCGAGCGCGCGGCAATATTCGGCGGCGCTGAGGCCGGCCGGGCCGGCACCGATTACGCCGACCGACTGGCCGCGATCCGGGCCCGGCACGAGCGGCTCGACCCAGCCCTCTTCCCAGGCGGTATCGGTGATGAACTTTTCGACCGAGCCGATCGTCACCGCGCCATGGCCTGAGAATTCGATGACGCAATTGCCTTCGCACAGCCGGTCCTGCGGGCAGATGCGGCCGCAGATTTCGGGCATGGTCGAGGTGGCGTTGCTCAGCTCATAGGCCTCGCGCACCCGGCCCTCGGCGGTGAGTCGCAGCCAATCGGGGATGTGATTGTGCAGCGGACAATGCACCGAGCAATAAGGAACGCCGCATTGCGAGCAGCGGCCGGCTTGCTCCTCGGCGGCGACAGGTGCGTAACGATCGGCGATCTCACGGAAATCCTCGGCGCGCATTTTGGACGCGCGCTTCCCCGGATAGGCCTGAGCCCGATCGACAAACTTCAATGTAGACTCGCCGGCCATGGATTCTCGCCTGAAATTTTCCGGCGCCTATCCGTTTTTGCCTCGTCTGTCACGAAGATTCAGCAATATAGGACAGTATTACTACCCTATTTTCCTGTATCTCTTTCAACCGATCCCATTTCCATGCGAGACCACCGCAACATTATGCCCGCACCGGACCTATTTGGTCAGGAGCCAGACCAGAGCGGCGGTGCCGGCGACGATGCGATACCAGGCGAAGGGGCCGAAGCCGCGACGCCCGACAATACCCACAAAGGCACGCACCACGACCAGCGCAACAATGAACGCGACTACGGAGCCGATGGCGATGCTGCCGATCCCGACTCCACCGCCGGTCGCGAGTTCATGCCGATTCTTGAACAATTCCAGGGTCGTGGCGCCCAGCATTGTCGGGATGGCGAGGAAGAAGCTGAATTCGGCCGCCGTGCGACGCTCCACGCCAAGTGCCAGCGCCCCGAGGATCGTGGCGCCCGATCGGCTGACGCCGGGCACCATGGCGAGGCATTGCAGGAAGCCGATACCGATAACCTTGGAGACCGGAATCTCGGCGACGCCCGCGATGTCGCCCTCTTTCGCAAAGCGTTCGACCGCGAGGATTGCGATACCGCCGACGATCAGCGCCACGGCCACCACCTCGGCATTGCCGAGCAACGCCTCGATCCGCTTGTGCAACAACAGGCCGATCACCACCGCCGGCGTGAAGGCGATCAGAATATTGCGGACGAATCGGATCGAGACCGGATCAAAGCGCAGGCAGCCCTGCAACACGGCCCAGAAGGTCCGCCAGTAAAGCACGACAATGGCGAGGATCGCACCGAGCTGGATGACGATATTGAAGACTTCCCAGCGCGCGGCGTCATAGCCGAGCAGCTTGGTCGCGAGGATCAGATGGCCGGTCGAGGAAACCGGCAGGAATTCGGTCACCCCCTCGACAATGCCGAGCAGGATGGTGGTGATCAGATCGTGCACGCGCTTCCCCTTTTAGCGGCCGAGCCGCGACATGATGTACCGGCTAGTATGAAAACAGGCTCACGCGGCCGCGTGCGTTCCAAAGCGACCATTGCGGCGATACCGCACGAGCCACGCCGACGCGACCGCGCCCATCGGCGTCGGCGCGATGCCGAGCGCGGCCAGCCCGTCGCTTCCGGTCACGACCGCGTCGCGCTGGAGCATCAGCCACTGATCGCGCGTGATCGGCGCGCCCGGCAGGAAACCGCCCATGGCAATCAGGCCTCCAACCATATCGGGAAGTTCGAGAATCGCCGGATCGCGGCCGATCGCGTCGGCGATCCAGCGGATCAGGGCGCCCATCGTCAGGACATCCGGGCCGCCAAGCTCCAGGGTTTGTCCCGCCACAGCCGAATCGCCAAGCGCCGCTTTCACGGCTTGAGCTACGTCGGAAACATAAACCGGCTGGAATCGCGCACCGGCGCGCAACACCGGGACGACCGGAAAGCGGGCAATCAACCCGGCGAAGCGATTCACGAACGCATCCTCCCGGCCAAAGACGGTCGAGGGGCGGAGAATCGATGTTGCGGGAAACGCGGCCTGGACCGCGGCTTCGCCGGCGGCCTTCGCGCGTCCATAGGCTGAAGGTGATTCAGGATCGGCGCCGATCGCCGAAAGGTGGACGAGTTTTGCGACGCCGGCCGATGCCGCCGCTTCGGCGACGACCCTCGCGCCGCGCGCAATCACGGCATCCATGTCCGAAAAACTGCCGGCGAGATTGACCACATTGTCTGCGCCCGCGACGGCGCGCGCGATTGTTTCGGGCTTGCGGACATCCGCTGCGACGAACTGGATCTGCCCAAGCCCGCCGAGCGGCTTGAGGAACAGTGCCTGGCGCGGATCGCGCTGCGCGATTCGGAGGCGCGCGCCCGCCGCCAGCAATTCCTGGGCGACGTAGCGGCCGATAAATCCGCCGCCGCCAATCAGCGTAACCAGCCTGTCCTTCATGCCTTCGATGCCCTGCCTTATGTGCCTGCCCAATAAGGACACCCCCTTGCCTCAGGGAGGCTCGTGTTGACAAGGCGCACGACCCTAACCTAAGGCGCGCCCCCTACCCCGTGCCCAGATGGCGGAATTGGTAGACGCACCAGCTTCAGGTGCTGGCGCTCGCAAGGGCGTGGAGGTTCGAGTCCTCTTCTGGGCACCAGTTTTTGCCTCTGGATTCGTCCAGAGGCGTCCAGCAAGCGGCTGGTTTCAAAGCACAATTTCATCGACGATCGCTGGCAACCGTCCGGGTTGATCCAGCTGATTCCAGCAAAAGAGACACAAAAAGAGTCTCATTTTGTGTCTGCTGGGTGGACCCGGAGAAAACCGGGATCACGACGATGCTTACACAACTCCAGATCACCTCCGCCAAGCCCAAGGCCAAACCGTACAATCTCTCCGACGGACAAGGGCTGGTCCTCGCCATCCAGACGACCGGCTCGAAGCTCTGGCGCTTCCGCTATCGATATGGGGGCAGGCAGAAGACACTTCATATCGGGCCCTGGCCTGCGACCTCGCTTGCCGACGCCCGCGAGAAATGCCGCGACGCGAGGAAGGCAATCGCCGCCGGGCTCGACCCGGCGCTCGAGAAGAAGCGCGCGAAGGTCACCGCGCGTTTCGCCGTTGCCACCACGTTCAAGGATGTTGCGCTCGAATGGATCGCGAAGTGCGAGCGGGAAGGTCGCGCCGAGATCACGCTGGACAAGAGGGCCGCAGTCTTCTCGTCGATCGTCCCCGGGCCGGCCGGGAATATCAGGGCGGCTCCCCGCGCCGGTCTGGCGAACGCCGTCTCGCCCACGATCTCGGGATAGGTGAAGGTCGACGTGGCTGCGGGTCGCAGGCCGGCGGGCAGGGTGTGGAAGTCGTCGGACGAGTCGTAGTTGATGCCCGACGTCGTGTCCTCGGCAACGGTCACCGCCCGGAAGCCCGCCGAAAGGATCGCGCCGGTGCACATGCAGCAGGGATCGAGCGAGGTGACGACGCTGATCCGGTCGGGCGGAGGCAGGCGCGCGCTCGCCGCGATCTGCTCGTAATACCAGTCGACGAGCTGACGCTCGCCGTGTGCCGTGGGGTCCATCAGCGCCCTGTCGACGATGACGCGGTTGTGCATTTGGTGGATGACCGTGCCGTCGTCAGCGACGAGCAGCCCGCCCACGCTGAAGGTCTTGTTGCAATAGGCGGTCATCGCCTGGACCGCCGCCAGCTGCGATGCCTGCTCGACGGACGTGATATGTGTGGTCGTCATCCTGCTTCCTCTTGTGCGTGGACTGTAGCGGCGTCGCCATGTCGCTCAGACCGCTACCCTGGGCACGTCGAAGGGCGATGCCGCCTCGAAGAGCCGGATCAGCTCCGCGACGCAGTCCGGCTCGCTCTGCTGATCCGTCCTCACGACCACGCCGGGGCGCAAGCCGAATCGGTCGAGGTATGTCGCGAGGAAGTGGGCGTGCCAATCGTCCGGCTCATCCTCGTCGACCGCGCGGGCGCACAGCCGGAGGATCGTCGTGGCCTCGTCGCACCATAGGAGCGCGGATGGCAGCCACAGGTCCCATTCGGCCAGGAATAAGTCGCGCGGGACGAGGGTGGCGACCGTCACCCATCCCCGGTCGAGCACCAGTGCGTCAGTTGACGGCCCCTGTAGCTGCGAGAGGATGGCCTCCCGCCCGATCGCGAGGACGTCGCTATGGCGTCCGGCCTCGTATGCCTCGATCAGCCGACGACCGGGGTCGCCGCCGAACGGCCTGACGTAACGCGCCCCCGTCGCCTCGGCGAGGTTTCGGGCGAGCGTCGTCTTGCCGGCGGCGTCATGTCCGTCGAGCGCGAACGCCTTCACGCGTGGCCGCCACCGTATGGATGAAGGGCGACGCGACGGTGCTCGTCATCGGCCTCAAGCCAGAAGTGGCGGGCCTCGCCCGTCTCGAGGAGACGGCGCGCCTCGCCGACCATCTCCATCTGGCCGCCGGGCGAGACGCGCGACCCGGCGCGGTCGCTGGTCACGTGGAGCACGACGGCCCGGCCGTCGACGGACACCGTGACCCGGGCGCCCTTCTTCGGCTCCATCCCAAGCGCCTTCCGGGCGCCCAGCGGCAGCGTGACGACGCCGCCTGGGGAGATCTTCGAACTCCGGTTCTTGATCGTCAGCATGTCAGTTCCTCCGTCTAGGCTGCTAGTTGATCGTTCAGTTCGCCGAACATGATCGAGTGAAGTCTGGTATACCGCTCAAGGACGTGGGCGGCTTCGCCGCCGGACCGCCACTCGTCCTTGTCGAGCGCCTCGGCCTGGTCGGACGCGGCACTGCGGACGCGCATGCAGTCGGGGCTGATCTCGCCAAAGATGACGTGCCCTGCGCGGTCGACGAAGAAGCAGATGTCGATGAGACGCAGGCCCTTCGAGGCGAACAACTCCTCGATCCACTCGAAGGTCTCGCGTGCCAGCCTCTTGGCGGTGGGCAGGTCGTCGAGCCAGAGCGTCGCGTAGTCGTCTGGAAGCGGCTCGTCCGCGAGCGCCGTGCCCTTCTCGTCCTCGAGCGGATGCCGCCAGTCGAAGCACACCAGCGGGCGGTCGAAACGCTGCCACTTCTGCAGTGGGGGACCGCCACCGGCCGTGGGATAGTCCTCGATGAACCGGTAGCGGTGCGTGGGCGAGCCGATGTGGTAGCGCTTGACGCGCACCTCGATGTTGCCGGGCTCGACGACGTGCTCGGCCAGCAGGGGTCCTTCGATCGACTCGACGAGGCCGAGGAAGGCGGTAGCCAGATGGCGGTTGCCGGGGTTGCGCGCCATAAGCCGGAACAGGTCAGCGCTGAAGCGGGCACGGACCTCGTCGGTCCCGAGGGCCACGCCGTAGCGCCGGTGCGTGAACGAGTAGACCGTTGGCAGCAGCTTCGCGAGCGCGACGCGCGGCGTCAAGAGCCGGATCTCCTTGCTCTCTCCGGTGGTGAGCGGCGGCAGCGACTTGAAGTCGAAGCGGAGCTGCTGGAGCACCTGCTCGATCATGGTCGCGCGGCCGTCCAGCCACACGCGGATCGGTTCGTCCGCCGGACCCGCCAGGTCGATCGCCGACCGATTGGCGCCGGTGACGCGCACCTTGATGTCCAGCGCCTCGCACTGGTCGACGATCGTGGCCGCGGTCGCGCCCCCGCGGGCGTTCCCATCCATGTTCATGCAGCCTTCTCCATGATCGGTTCGACGATGTTCAGTTCGGCGTTGAGTTCGCGGAGCGTGGCCATCGTCGCGAGGGCCGATGCGGCCAGCGGAAGCGCCGGTCCGTCCGCCAGCACAGCGCGTTGCTCGCGTTCGGTGTCGAAGCCCGTGCGGTCGCGCAGCCAGGCGTGGACGTCCGGCTTGCTCAGGCGCCGCCCCAGCGCGCCGAACGTTCCCTTGGCAACGTTGGCGGGGATCTTGACGAAGTAGTGGTGGAGGTTGCGGCGGTCGTCTGCTTCGCTTCCCTCGTCCCACAGGGCGCGCGCAAGCATCCCGAGCTGCTGGCGCTGACGGACGATGCCGAAGCTCAGGTTGCGCGCCAGCAGGATGGGAACCTGCTTCTGCGGCAGTTCGACCTTGCCGAGGATGCAACGGCCGTAGTCCGCGAGGTTGTCCCCGGACAGGAGCTGGATCTGCCAGAGCTCGGCCTGGGTGTAGACGCCGACGTTCAGCTCTTTGCCGCCCCACTCGAGGCGCCGGTTCTCCAACAGCCGGAGTACGAGTTCGGCGTCGTCGACCACCAGGATCGCGTCGATGTCGGCGTAGTCGGGCCCCGAGACGCTCGACCCGTAGACGATGACGGCGGTCAGCCCGGGCAGCCAGTCGGCGAGCCAGGCGGCGAAGCCGAAGCGGTCGTGCTTGACGGGCATCGTCACCGATGCGATCACGCGCTCGGCGTCGACGTCCTTCGAAAGCGCCTCGACGAGGACCGTGAACTGGTGCCGGATCGCGAGGAGCAGGTCGATGGACGGGAGTGGCGCGGACGCCAGCCGGATGACCTCTTCCCGCAGCCGTTCGGCGTCCACCGATTTCGGCAGAGCCGATGAGGTGCTCGCCTGCCACAGGCGGTCGAACTTGCTCTCGATCGTGCCTCGCGACCAGCGCCCCTGGACGATGGCCGCCGACATGGTCACTGCGGCGAGGAAGACGACCGACTGGAGCCACAGCAGGCTCAGTTCGGGCGAGGTGTTGCATCCGCTCGGGGCACCGAAGGTGAAGCGCATCGGGACGGTCGGCGGTAGACCGCCATGCTCGACGAGCGCCGCATATAGGGTGGGCTGGAAGAGCGACGACCACGCCATGATGCTGGGCGTAACCATCCTGGGATTCTCCAACCCCTCGCCGAGCGCCCAGCGGCAGCTAGCCAGCAGCGCCGCCGCGTCCGGCTCGCTCCGCAGCACCACGTAGTTCAACGTGAATGGCTCGCCCCGCCACGTGTCGCGATGCGTGACCGTCTGCACCCTCGCCACGCCGCCGGTCACGAGGGTCTCGCTCCTGGCAGGCGTCGCGGATGGGTGGCCATGTGTCAGAACCCCTTAACGAGGGCGTTCTTGTCGGTGAGCACCGCGGCATCGGGCTTCTGGAAGTCGTTGCCGTAGGTGGCCGCCTCCCAACTGCCGTAGAGTGGGTTGTTGATGAGGAACCAGCTGGTCCCCCAGTGATCCATGTATTTTTCTGCCAGCGTCGTCCGGTCCTGCGGCGTCGGCGCGGGAGCGGTGAAGGGGGTTGTCGGCGAAATGAAGTCGCCGAGGTCGTCGCCGACCAGGAGCAGGATTCGGTAGCCCTTAGCGACGAATGCCCGCCTCGTGCTCTTGTCGCTGGCCCAGTCGGGCATTTCCTTCCGACTCAGCACCGTGTCGAGCGTGGCGGGATCGGGAAGCTGGATGCCGAGCTTGACCAGGTTGTTGCGGGTGTTCTCTTCTTGGCACTTCGTCCGGTTGGTCACGAAGAAGACCTTCACGCCCTTGGACTGCGCGTATTGGATGAACTGCAGCGCGCCCGGGACGAGTCCCGCGGATTCCATCGAGACCCAGTAGTTCCAGACGTTGTCGTCGTAGCCGCTTCGGCGCCGGACGAGCTCGCCCTGAAATCGGGAGTTGTCGAACACCGTCTCGTCGAGATCCATGATCACGGCGGTCGGCTTGGGGAACGGCGCCGCCGTCTGCTCGGTGGCGGCGGTCCAGTTCGGGTCGGCCAGCGCCCTGTCGAGGGCGGCGGTCGCCTGCCGGTATTTGACCAGCGAGTCGACCTGATACTCGGCGGCGGTCTGGAACCACAGGACACCCGTCATCCGTTCGTGGGTGTCGCGGACGGTGGTTGGCAACGACTTGAAGTCGGGAAGCACGACGGCGGGAGGCGCCGTCACCGTCGGACACGGCGGGCCGGCTTGGGCCAGCGCTGCGGGTGCCGCCATGATCGCGATGAGACTTGCAACCAACCCCAACGTGAACCGCATACCCGATTCTCCCCCTGGTCCTAGAACCGCGAAAGCTGAACCAAATAAATGTCCGGATCAATATCAGATTGGTTCATTTTAAATCCTTTGCTTCGAAGCTCAGAAACAGGTTCACAGGCGCGCTCATTATCCCTAATAACGCGCCGCTGAACGATGAGACCATCGGCGCCTTTGCGGATGTTGTCGGCTCTTGTAGGGTCATGGATAGCATATGATATCTAACTCAGCGCCGTGTGGTGGCTGCGGCCTGAGCGAATTGTGCATACACTACGACAAGGCCACTGGACGCCGACTTACTTGAAATGCGCGGAGTATCCTGGTCGTCGAGTCGCGCGCGGAATTCGAAGGCTCTGTCGATGAGCGCAAGACTAGCCTGAAGCGCGATACGTTCGAGCTGTTCCGGCGAGAGTGCCGTAGCATCGATATTGTTACCTTCGACGAGTTGCTTGAGCGCGCCCAGTTCATCGCGAGAAGCGGGCAGAGGCGGCCTGATAAGTTGATCACGGCGCCTCTCCCGGGCCGGCTGCCCGCGGAATTGACCGCGCCAATGGCCGGTTTGGTGATCAGGCAACGCGATAGTCGCCAGTACGCAACCGGCCCAGTCCTTGCCGATCTCAGCCACCGCTTCAGCACGTTTCAAATGTCCGGTGCCAGGCTGGAAGCCGCGTTTGGTGCCCAACACTTGAATGACCGAATTGTCTCCTTTTCAGTCTCTAGGAGATCAGGCTTGGCTTTCCGAAAACAGCTCAGGCGAGATCGGCGACGTCGATTGGTTTGATAGAGGCAGTTGTGATGGGGAGCCAATAGCGTGTCCCTTTCTGCTCACCGGTCCGCAGGAGCGCGCCAAGCCCGACCAGGGCGGCGAGATCGCGTGTTGTCGTCGCTGTCGGAGCGCCGGTGATGGTCATATAGTTGGCGGCGCTGAGCCCCCCGGCAAAGCCATCTGGCCCGGCAGCGAACATGCGTAACAGCGCGCGCTCCTGACGATCGTTGAGCTTGCCTCGCAGGCCTTCCATAATGCGCGCCTTGGCCAGGACGAACTCGACCTGCTGAAGCGTCCGACGTTGAGCCTCGATCGCCTTGGCCGCGAACCACAACAGCCAGTCGTTGATCTCTAGTGCGCCATGAGCACGCTCGAGCTCTGCATAATAGGCCTTGCGGTGCGCCAGCAGGGTGCTCGCCATGCCGGTGACGAGCGGGGTAGGCAGGCCCTGGGCGAGCAACTTCTCGCTGATGGCGCGACCGATCCGGCCGTTACCGTCTTCATAAGGGTGGATGCTCTCGAACCAGATATGCGCAAGGCCCGCGCGCGTCAGCGGGGTGATCGGCGCCGACCCACCCGGTCGGCTTCGTTCGATCCATGTCAGGAACCCCGCCATCTCCTCTTCGACCCGCGCCGCGGGCGGTGCCTCGAAATGGATCTTTGGTCGATGGATCGGACCGGACACGATCTGCATCGGGTCGCCGCCACTTCTGTAGCGACCGATGTCCGCGAGATCGGTGCGACCGTTGACGACGTGGCGATGCCATCGGTCCAGCGTGGTTCGATCCAGCGGCTCGGTGACACGCTCGTACAAATCCACCATCATCTCGGCGATGCCCGCTTCGGCCGGCTTGACCCGACGTTGATCCCCGGCGAGCCCCAGATGCCGGCGGATGGAGGATTGGACGCTGTCGCGATCGAGCGCCTCCCCTTCGATCGCCGATGTATCGATGGCCTCATGGCTCATCAACTCGACCTCGAGGCTGCTGCGGTCGGCTTCGTCCAAATGCCGCGATACACCGATCGCGATGCCCACACCTTCAAGGAACAGCGCCTCCGCCTTCTGCAGCCGGGACGCCTCCCAGGAGAAGTTCGGCCAACCCGGCTGCTGCCAGTTCCACGTCATGATCGATATATCGGCGATTTATCGATCATTAATCAAGCAAATCTTGATCGATAAGTGGGGTGTAATCGATCACGCCGCATGAACCGGGGAGCCTTCGAACGCCTGATCGAGCTCATAACCAAGGCTTGGCCGATGGAAATACAGTCCTCGCAAGCGTATCCGAAGCTTTTTCGCTGTCTCGCTTGGAAGCCTAAGGGTTGCGTCGCGATTCATGTGTGATAATGTGTCTCTTGGCGAGAAGGCGATGGAAATCGCGCTTTGAACTCAATCGCTTAGGCGTCCATAAGATTTCCTCTTCTGGGCACCATTTCGTTCTTCCGCAAAATATTTGCGGAGGCCCGGAAAAAGCGGAGGATTTCCGCCGTTTTTCCTGCGGGAGCGTTCCGTCAGATCCCGACACATATCCGGTGCCAACCGGCACAACCCCGCCAGAAGATGGCGTCGACGAAGCGCGCGATTGACGCCGGAGTGAAACGCGGTAGCGTCGCCCGCATGAACCAGACCAGTCCCGCGATCCCGCGCTCGCTTTTCGTCTATTCGATCTTTTACGGCGGCATGGTCTGCATCGCGGGCGTGCTCGGGGTGAAGCAGGTCGCGCTCGGGCCGCTCGCGGTCGAGGCGGGGATTTTCGGGTTCCTGCTCCTGGTGGTGATGGGTAGCGCGGTCACTGAACTGCATGGAAGTGCCGCGGGCAATTTGCTCGTCCGGATCGGCTTCCTGCCGCTGATCGTCTCGGCGGCGCTGATCCAGCTCGTGCTGAAGCTGCCGACCGACCCCAATATGTACCCGCCCGCGGTCGAGGCCTTCCCGATCGTCGTCGGCCAGAGCGCGCGGATGATGATCGCCGGGCTGATCTCCTATGGCACGTCCCAAACGCTCAACGTCTTCATCTTCTCCAGGCTCCGCCAGGGCACCGGCAAGTTGCTCTGGCTGCGCGGGATGATTGCGAGCGTAGTGTCGCAGGTGGTCGATACCGTGCTCTTCATCTCGATCTCCTTCTACGGAGAGCGGCCGATCCTCGCGCTGATGGGCGGCCAGATGCTCGCCAAGGTCGTGCTGTCGATCGTGCTGGTGCCGTTCCTGATCACCTTCTTCGTCTGGCTCGGGCGCAGGCTCGACGCGCGCGCATAATCCCCTCCCATAGGGAGTTTTGACGAGCGCTGGGCCGAAATGCCCCCCGGGCATTTCTAAAACATGCCGGGGGCATGTTTTACCCGGCACTCGGCAAGACTGGACGCACGGCAGAGCCGGCGAGGGGAGGGCTCGGTCGGAACGGGTCATTCGAGTCTCATCGGCCGTTCCGACCGAGCCCTCACCTTCTCGCTGCTGCGCAGCTTGCCAGTGCGATCCCGCATCCGGGTCGATCATGCCCCCGGCATGATCTGCGGGATGCCGGGGGCATCCCGCACCCGGACGCTGGATCGCACTCCCCAATGGGAGAGGGGAAGAGGGGCTGCCCTCGCCATGCGCGAATCCCGTAGCTCCGATGGGAGAGGGGTAAGGCGCTTTCGCTCCACCGTGCGAGCCGGTAAGGGGCCAGCATGACTGATCACTCCCCCGATCCCGCTTTGCTCGCCAAGGCCGAGACGCTCGTCGAGGCGCTGCCCTATATGCAGCGCTATGCCGGCGCGACCTTCGTCGTGAAATATGGCGGCCACGCCATGGGCGATCCCGAGGCAGCGCGCGATTTCGCCGAGGATGTCGTGCTGATGAAGGCGGTCGGCATCAACCCGGTCGTCGTCCATGGCGGCGGCCCGCAGATCGGCGCGATGCTGAAGCGGCTCGGTGTCGAATCGCGCTTTGTCGACGGCCTGCGCGTCACCGATGCCGAAACCGCGCAGATCGCCGAGATGGTCCTGGCCGGGTCGATCAACAAGGAGATCGTCGGCTGGATCGGCCAGGCCGGCGGCCGCGCTGTCGGCATTTCGGGCAAGGATGGCGGCTTCGTCACCGCCGAGAAGGTCGGCCGCAAGACGCCGGACCGGCTGCAGGGGATCGAGCGCCATGTCGATCTCGGCTTCGTCGGTGAACCGGTCGGCGTCGACCGGCGGATCATCGATACCCTGTCCGCGGCGGGCATCATCCCGGTCGTCGCCCCGATCGCGATCGGCGCTGACGGCCAGACCTATAATATCAACGCCGACACCATGGCCGGCGCGATCGCTGCCGCGCTTGGTGCGCACCGGCTGTTCATGCTGACGGATGTGGTCGGCGTGCTCGACAAACAGGGTGAGCTGCTGACCGATCTCGATCCGGCCGCGATCGCCGCGCTCCGCGCTGATGGCACGATCAGCGGCGGGATGATTCCCAAGCTCGAAACCTGCGTGACCGCGGTCGAGAGCGGGGTCGACGCCGCCGTCATTCTCGACGGCCGGGTGCCGCATGCCATGCTGCTCGAAATCTTCACCCGGCGCGGCGCTGGCACACTGGTGCGGCGCTGAGCCGGCCTTGTTAGCGGGCGCTTCTTTCCGCTATCGATACGATCTGTCCTTCGGAGATGCCGAGTGATCCTGATATTCCAAATCCTCGAGGTTCTGCTCGACGTCCTGTGGTGGATCATCGTTGTCCAGGCGATCATGTCGTGGCTGCTCGCCTTCAACGTGATCAACCTCTACAATGATACGGTGCGCGCCATCTGGCAGGCGCTCGAGAAGATCACTGATCCGATCTATCGCCCGATCCGACGCGTCATGCCCAATTTCGGGGCGCTCGATCTCTCGCCCCTGGTGGTGTTGCTGATCATCTTCATCCTCAGCACCCGGGTAATCCCCTATTTTGCCTATCAGCTCGGATAGCCGGAAGACCATGTGCCCGCCTGGACGCTCCGCAAGGAAGGGATCGACCTCGCTGTCCGCGTGACGCCGCGCTCCTCGCGCGAAGCGTTCACGGCAACAAGTCCGGATCACTTCGCCGCCCGGCTGACCGCGCCGCCGGTCGAGGGTGCGGCGAACGCCGCGCTGATCGCGCTGGTGGCAAGGACGTTCGGCGTGCCCAGGCGGAATGTGACGCTGGTCGCGGGCGGTACCGGGCGGTTGAAGCGGCTGTTCGTGGCGGGTGACGGCGCCCTGCTGGCGAAGATCGCCGCCAGCCTTTATGGAGACGCGCCATGAGCGCTGACATCATCGACGGAAAAGCCTTTGCCGCTGCACTGCGTGTGCGGCTCGCGGGCCAGGTGGAGACTTTCATCGCGGCGGCGGGTCGTCCGCCCGGCCTCGCCGTGGTGCTGGTCGGCGAGGATCCCGCGTCCGCCGTCTATGTCCGCTCGAAGCACAAGGCGGTGCGCGAAGCCGGGATGGAGGGGTTCGAATATCGCTTCCCCGCCACCGTGTCCGAGGCCGAGCTGCTCGCTCTGGTCGACCGGCTCAATGCGGACGTCAATGTCGATGGCATCCTGGTCCAGCTGCCGCTGCCGGGGCATATCAACGAAATGCTCGTCACCACCCGGATCGATCCGGACAAGGATGTCGACGGCTTCCACCCGGTCAATGCCGGGCGCCTCGCCACCGGGCTCCACGGCTTCGTGCCCTGCACGCCGCTCGGCTGCCTGATGCTGCTCAAGGATCGGCTCGGCGATCTGTCAGGGCTCGATGCCGTGGTGATCGGCCGCTCGAACATCGTCGGCAAGCCGATGGCGCAGCTCCTCATCAAGGAAAGCTGCACGGTGACGGTCGCCCATTCGCGCACCCGGGATCTGTCGAGCGTGGTGCGCCGCGCCGATATCGTCGTCGCCGCGGTCGGCCGCCCCGAGATGGTCCGCGGCGAATGGATCAAGCCGGGCGCGACGGTGATCGATGTCGGGATCAACCGCACCGCGATCGGCCTGGTCGGCGATGTCGATTTCGCCGGCGCCGCGAGTGTCGCGGGCGCGATCACGCCGGTGCCGGGCGGGGTCGGGCCGATGACGATCGCGGTCCTGCTCCGCAATACGCTCGTCTCGGCGCACCGGCGCGCGCGCGTCCCCTATGACAAGGATGCGCTGTGATCCTTGCGCTGCTGCTCGCCGTGACGGCGCCGCAGACTGCGGTCGATGCCGAGCGCGCTTTCGCTGCCGACGCGCAGAAGCATGGGCAGTGGACCGCCTTCCGGCACTGGGCCAGCGATCGTGCCACGATGTACGTGCCGAAGGAGACTGACGCGCGGCAATGGCTCAAGGACCGCAAGGACCCTCCGTTGTCGGTGCGCTGGCAGCCCGCCGCCAGTTTTGTGTCGTGCGACGGATCCTACGCGGTCAACACCGGATCGTGGCAGAGTCCCGACGGCAGTGTCGGCTATTTCACGACTGTCTGGATGCGGCAGCCTGACGGCAAATGGCGCTGGCTGGTCGATCGCGGCGATACGTTGAAGGTAGCGCGTCCGGTCCCGGGGCAGCCGCGCGTGCGGGTCGCGTCGTGTGACAATCCGCCCCGTCAGCATGGAGCAATCGTGCAGGGAATGGTCGCCGGCGGCGAGCCCGGCGATTTCAGCCTCATATGGTTCGTGAAGCCGGAGCCCAATCATGTGATGCGGCTCGGCGTGTTCCTGTGGAACGGCACGAGCTATGATCATGTACTCGCGGATGACATCGCGATGGCTGAATAATGCTCGCCCTCTACATCTCCTCGCTCATCACCTTTTTCGTGGTGATCGATCCGCCCGGCTGCGCGCCGATCTATGCCGGGCTGTCGGCGGGTGCCCCGCCGGCGCATCGCCGCGCGATGGCGGTGCGGGCTGTGCTGGTCGCCTCGGCGATCCTGTTCGTGTTCGCCCTGTTCGGCGAGGATCTGCTCCGCGTGCTCGGCATCAGCCTGGCGAGCTTCCGCATCGCCGGCGGCATCATGCTGTTCCTGATCGCGCTCGAGATGGTGTTCGAAAAGCGCACCCAGCGCCGCGAGGACCGTGCCCAGAAGATCCTCGAAACGCATGAGGTCGAGGATGTCTCGATCTTCCCGATGGCGATGCCGATGATCGCCGGCCCCGGGTCGATCGCGAGCGTGATGCTGCTGATGAGCCGCAATGACGGGCTATACCGCTCGCTCGTCATCTTCGCCGCGCTTGGGACGATCCTGCTGCTCACGCTCGTCGCCCTGCTCGCGGCGGGCCCGATCATGCGCGTGCTCGGCGCCAAGATCGAGGCGGTGATCACCCGGCTGCTCGGCGTGCTGCTCGCCGCCCTTGCGGTCCAGTTCGTGATCGACGGGGTGAAGATCAGCCTGCTTTAGAGGTGCACGGCCAGCAGCCGACGCAAGAGCGGATATTGCGCGTATTTCCCGCCTCGCTCATATTTGCCGAATGACGGAAGAAGAACGAAAGCTGCTCGTGGCTCTGGCTTTGATGTGCGAGCAATATCTCGGCAGCGGCAACGCTGACCACCTCGATCATATGTGCATGAGCGCTGGTGAAAACGCTGTGGAGTTATTGGAAAAATACGGGATGGTTGATACTTCTGGTCCCGGACGCGGCGGCACCTGGACGCAAGCGGGTCAAGCGTTGCTCGACTTCGCATAGGGTAGCCCACTACCGATTAATCTCCGACGTTTCGGATTTATCGATCTGCGACTTAGTGGATTCGGTACAGCCTGAACGGTGATTTCTTCGGCAAGGGCAGGGGCTCGAGCCACGGGAAGGTCTTCTTGGTCGCCAGCTGATCATAGAAGCCGCCCTTGTTGCGCGCCCGGTACACGGTCGATTCGGCCATGTTGGGGCAGACCAGCAACAGGGTCGCGCCATGGCGTTTCGCGATCGCCCGGAAGGTGTCGGGCGTCCCGCCAAAGGCATGCTGCACATCGAGGATCGCGTCGCCATTGCGGTGATAGGGTCCCGCCACCGCGCTGTGATGCGTGACGGTGACCAGGCGAGGGCCGAGATCGATGAAGGTGAAGATGGTCTGCGCCGGATAGCGGTCGAGCGGGGCGAGCGCCCAGAGCGTAGGGCAGCGGCCGCTTGCATTGTTGATCGTCTGGGTCCGCTTTTCGGGCTTGTTGGTCGGCAGATAGTCGATCGCCCCAGCGAACAGGCCGGAGATCACCAGGAACGCGCCGACCGTGCCGAAAACGCGGATCAGCATGGATTTGCTGTTGAGGCACCAGGGCAGGACGATCCAGGCGAGCGCGGTCGCGCCGGGCAATGCGAGCATCTGTGCCGCCGGGCCCGCGCGCGTCTGCCACAACAGCATGGCGCTGGCGAAGGTGCAGAAAAGCAGCACGGGCAGCCAGATCGCCAGTTGCCGCGTCCCGTGCGCGCGCCAGGTTGCGATACAGGCGCCGAGGATGCCGATCACCGGCAGCGCCACGATCGGGAAGGCGGTGTTGAACGGGTGCTTGTAGATCGGCCGTGCCTCGCGGACATTGTCCAGCCAGTTGCGCGCCAGCTCGGGCGAGACCTGTTCCGGGCGACCAAGGCATTGCGGGAAGACCAGCGCGAAACCGATCGCGATCGCGGCACCGGCGGCGATCGCGAGCGTCAGCCGCAACCACCGCGCCTGGGGATTGATCCGGCCGAGCAGGAAGAGCAGCGCCCCGGCCACGACCATCACGCTCAGCCACACCGGCGTCAGCGCGTCGCAGCGCAGCACCCGGTTGGCATAGGAGGCGAACAGCGCGAAGCCCAGCGCGCTGCCGCCGCCAAGGGTGAGGGCATAGACCATCATGCGCGGCGCATCGGCGCGGTCCCATACCCAGCGCAGGCCGATAATCGCGCCGGCCATCGCGCAATACGGCAGCATTTCGAGGCCGATCGTCAGCGAGACCGCGCTTGCCACGCCGACGATCGCGCCGCCGCGCGCGCCTTTGGGATCGGCGAGACCGGCCGCCGTCATGCTCAGCATCGCGAGCTGCCAGCCATGATGGTCGATCCGCTCGGGCATGAACATGCTCAGCGTCGCGGCGCAGCTCGCGACCAGGATGACGATGGTGATCGGCCAGGCGAACGGACTGACGAGGCGGCGTGTGGTGGCGGCCATGCCGATCATCGCGATGCTCAGCGGCAGCAGCGGCGCGATGCCGCAGGCGAGTCGCTCGGCCTGGCCCCAGCCGACGAATGGCTGGAAGAGCAGGATCAGTCCGGCGATCGGCAGATCGACCAGGCGGCTCCAGTGCACGTCGAAGCCCTGTGGCGGGTTGAGCCGGTAGTTGCGCAGATCATACCAGCCCTGGCCCTGAAGCAGGCCGCGGACCTGCATCAGCCGCATATTGTCGTCGGTGTCGCCGAGCATCAGCCACTGGACCGAAGTCCAGCGCGAGAACAGATACCAGATCACGAGGACCGCCCAGGCGAAGAGCGTCAGCCTCAGCCAATGCCGCGCAAGATACGCGCTCAGCGAGCCTGGCGGCATGGTGGTATCGTTCAAAGGGCTTCCCTCTCTCACGATCGCCCTCTAGGGGTCGCGCCCGACATTCGCAACGGCGCGCCGCGACCCGCTCCGGGCGATCACGGCCATTGCGAATGCCGCGCGCGACCCCTAGTGGCACCGCTGCAAAGGGCAAGGTACACGTGACGGCAATCATCAGACAGTTGGAAGCCTGGCGGGCGAGCGGCGTGCTCGGCCAGCTCATTCGCTTCGGCGTCACCGGCGGGCTCGTCACGGTGCTGTATGCAGCGGTCTACTGGCCGCTCGCCACCTATGTGATGAATCCGAACCTGGCGGTCGTCATCGCCTTTTTCGTGGCCACGGCGGCCGGTCGCTATGCGCATGGCGCGATCAGCTTTCGCGGCTATGGCGCCCGGAGCACCCGCACCGCGCACCGCTTCTTCATGGTTCAGCTGCTCGGCTTCTGCATGCAGCAGGTCTTCACCTGGGTGCTGGTGACCGGGCCCTTTTTCCACGGGCCGACCTGGTGGCCGCTCGTGCCGGCGGTGTTCGTCACGCCGCTCGTCACCTTCTGGCTCAATCGCCACTGGACCTTCGCCTGAGATGGATAGAATCGTCTATGACCGCATGGCGGCGCATGATTCCACGCATTGGTGGTATCGCGCACGCCGCGACATCCTCGCCGATTATCTCGCGCGCGAGGGCAATCTGCCCAGCGATGCGCGCATCCTGGAGATTGGCTGCGGCACCGGCCACAACCTGCCGATGCTCGCTGCGTTCGGCCATGTCGAGGCGATCGAGATCGATCCCGCCGCGCGCGAGATCGCCAGCGCGCGGCTCGGAAAGCCGGTCGGCGCGGCGCCGCTGCCGGAACTTTCCGGGGTCGAGCGCGGCGCCTATGATCTGGTCGCGGTGCTCGATGTCGTCGAGCATATCGAGGATGATGTCGCGGCGCTGAAGGCGATGGCGACCTGCCTGAAGCCGGGCGGCAAGATCCTCATCACGGTGCCCGCGCATCAATGGATGTGGAGCGCGCATGATGTCGTGAACCATCATCACCGCCGCTATTCGAAAAAGACGCTGCTCGCGGCGATCCGCGCGGCGGGTCTGAAGCCCGCGAAGCTCGGCTATTTCAATTCGCTGCTGTTCCCGCTCGCCGCGGCGGCGCGGATCGGCGGGCGGCTGACCGGCCGCGACGACAGCGACGATTCGCCGCCGCCTAAAATCGTGAATTCCCTGTTCGAGACGATCTTCCGCCTCGAACGTCACCTGGTCGGCCGCGTGCCGCTTTCGCCCGGGCTCTCGATCATCACGCTGGTGTCGCCGGCGGGATAGCCTTTATTCCCGGATCAGGGCCTGGGCCTTCGACGCATCTGCGTCGTCCGTGGAGGCTTGATGCAGGTCTTCGACGGGCTCCGAACGAACGGGCGGAGGTGCCGGCTGCTCGGCCCGATAGCCCAGCGTCGCCTGGCCAAGCACTGGCCCGGCGACATCGGCGACGAGATAGAGCGGCCGCCGTTTCGACTCGACATAGAGGCGCCCGAGATATTCGCCGATCATGCCGAGCACGAACATCTGCACCGCGCCGAGCAGCACCACGACGAGCATCGTCGAGGTCCAGCCCTGCACAGCGCTGCCGGTGAGGAAACCGATCGCGATATAGACGAACAGCAGCAGCGAAGCCCCGGTCAGCGCAAGGCCGACATGGCTGGCGAAGCGGAGCGGCGCGGTCGAGAAGCCGGTGACGGCGTCGAGCGCGAAGCGGATCATCTTGCCGAGCGGATATTTGCTTTCGCCGGCATGGCGCTCGGCTCGGTCGTAGAGGAAGGGCACCTGGCGGAAGCCGACCCAGGCGACCATGCCGCGGATGAAGCGCGCCTGTTCGGGCAACGACAGAAAGGCGTCGAGCGCCCGCCTGGACATCAGCCGGAAATCGCCGGTGTCGAGCGGGATTGGCGTATCGGTCACGCGGTCGAGCACACGGTAGAAGGCCGCGGCGGTCACCTTCTTGAAGATGCTCTCGCCCTCGCGCTTGCGGCGCACGGCATAGACGACATCGGCCTGCTGGTCGGTCATGGTGGCGCGCATGTCGCTCAGCAGCTCGGGCGGGTCCTGGAGATCGGCATCGATGATCAGGATCTGCTGCCCGGCGCACAGATCGAGCCCGGCGGTCAGCGCGAGCTGATGGCCATGGTTGCGCGACAGGTTGATCGCGACGAGGCGGGGGTCGGCGGCGGAAAGCTTCTGCATCACCGGCCAGCTCCCGTCGCGCGAGCCGTCATTCACGAACAGGATTTCATAATCCTCGCCGACCGCCGCCTTTGCCGCCGCCGACACACGGGCGTGCAGCATTTCGAGGCAGGCTGCCTCGTTATAACAGGGAACGACGATCGAGAGCGCGGGACGATGCATTGGCGCGCTTTAGCGATATGTCACGGCGCCGTCATCGGGAGATTGCGCGAGATCAAGGACGGAGCCCTCGATACATTCAGCCTTCTTCACGGCGCAGCTTAGCCGGCAAGTCCATGCTTTGATGCAGGACGCGGATCACATCGAGGCTGTCGGCCGTAAACCGGAAAAAAAGCAAATGCCGGCCGACTGCATATTTGGAATAGCCTGGGCGAATGTCGCGCGCATCGCGCCCCTTCCGGTCGCCGCGCGCAAGGTCCTCGATCGCGGCGATAATATCGCCATGATACTCATCGGCCTGCTCGCGTGACCAGCTATGCAGGGTGTAGGTCCAGATATCCTCCAGGTCGCGCTCGGCAAGCGGCGATAATCGGCACCGCCGAGGCTCAGTCGGCATGCTTGTGATGCATCCGTTTCAGAAAATCGGCGCTGTCGAATGGGCGCGGCTCGCCGGATGCCTCGCCGGCAATCAAGGCATCGCGCAAGGCCTTCACCTTCCCCTCATGCTCTTCAAGCAAACGCAATCCCGCCCGCACGACTTCACTGGTCGAGCTGAAGCGGCCCTGGGCGATCTGCGCTTCGATGAAGCTGGAAAAATGATCGCCGAGTGTGATTGACGTGTTCTTGTTCATAAGCTCATCCCTCGATACCAAGGGATATTATTGGTTGGTATATTCTGTCAATCAACCGGTCGCATTGCGACAGCGCCGATGCCGTCATCGGGACAGGCGTTGTCCCTCAAGCCTCAGGTGAGTCCGGCCCCTCGCGCGCGCCCAGCAGGGCGGACACATAATTGATCGGCGCATGGTCGGCGAGCGCGCGCCACAGCACGTTGCCGGTCCGCCACATCAGCTGGGTATAGGCCCGGTGCGCGGCGCGCTGGTCTTTCGCCATGGCGATCGCCGGTTCGTCGCCGACATGAATCGTGCCGTCACGGTCGATATAATGCAGCCCCCGGACATGGCTGTAGATCAGGGGCGGCGGCAGGAGCGCAACCGCATCGGTGCAGTTCACATAACGCCGCACCGATATCGACCCGAGCGACGCCGCGAGCGCCTCGTCGCCGACTCGCGGCGACCCGAAGGTGACGAGTTCGATCGGATGCTCGCCATCCGCCAGCCGCGCGGCAAGCAGCGTGGCCAAGGCAGCGCCAAGGCTGTGGCCGGTGAGCAGCAGCCGCGCCGGGCGGGTTTCGTGCAGCCATTGCTCGATCGGTGCGAGGATCGAGGCCAGCGACGCCGAGAAGCCACTATGGACCCGGCCCGGCAGATCCCAGTTCTCGAGGATGAAGGTCGCGTCAGTGACGAGATCGCGGAAGGAATCCGCCTGGGTGCCGCGAAACGCAATGATCGCCTGGCCCTCGTCATTGGCCGCGGCAAACCCCTTGGCGCTGAATCGCGCTGCGCCGGCCGCTTCCTGGAACCAGCCGACGCGGCGATAGCCGATTGCGGCGATGGCCTCGCCGATCTGGCGCTTTTCCTCCGCATCCTGCTCGAACCGCCGATAGGCCAGCCGCGAGAATTCAGCGGCAATGGCATCCAGGCTCCAGTCGCCGTCCATCACCAGCGGCGGCTGCGCCTCGGGTCGGTACAGCGCCTGGCTGGACGGGTCATAGGGGATCGGCGCCGGCATGGGATCGCCCACTCTAGCGGACTATGACGCGGCGCGCGATCATCCTGATATTTCATGCGCGGCCGCCAAAGCGGCGTGCATTAAATTTCACCTCGCTGGGAGTTCGAGCCACCTTCTACGCGAGAACAAAAGCTAAGCCATGTTGATGACGCCCGATCCTCCAGCGCCGGTGACACGCCCATGTCACCGGCACCGAGCCGCTCGAACCGCCGGTCAGAAGCGATAGCTGGCCGAAATCCCCCATTCGCGCGGCCGGCCATAGCTCACCTCGGCAAGGCCGAACGCGCCGCTGGCATTGCCGGAGGCGAAGTACAGCGCATTGGTGAGGTTGGTGACGAAGGCGGAGAGCTGGATCGCCTGGCCCGGCAATGCGTAGCTCAGCCGCGCATTGGCCAGCACATAGCCCGGCTCGGTGATGATCGCGGTGTTGGCGACATCCTCATAAATCCGAGAATACATGGTCAGGTCGCCACGCAGCGAGAGCTTGCTCCCGCCGTTGAATTCATGGCTGATCTCGGCGCCGGCGGCGGCGGTGAATTCGGGCGCCTTCACGAACCTGCTGGCGAGCGTGATCGGCAGGATCTGGGTCGGGCCAAGGCCCTGGCCGACAGCGGTATATTTCGCATCGAGATAGCCAAGCGACGCATTGGCGCTGAACCAGGACGCCGGTCGCGCGACGAATTCGAGTTCGAAGCCGTTGATCCGCCCTGCCGCTGCGTTCGCCACGAAATTCTGCGGCGTCTGGTTCACCGTCAGCTGGATGTTCTTGTAGATCGAATGGAAGGCGGCGAGGTTCGCGGTCAGCGTATGTTCGAGCAGCTCGGCCTTGATGCCGGCTTCATAGCTGTCGAGCGTCTCCGGCTCATAGGCGGTCACTTCGGCCGGGCTGGCCAGCGGCCGCCCGTTGAATCCGCCCTGTTTGAAGCCCCTTGAATAGCTGGCGTAGAGCAGGATGTCGCGGCTCGGCTTGTAGTTCACGCCGACATGCGGCGTGAAGGCGGACCAGCTCGCCGCCTGGGTCACGTTGATGAACTGGACATTGTCGCGCTGGCGGGTGTTGATCGAGGTGAAGACCTTGTGGTCCATATTATAGCGGCCGCCGACCTCGATGTTCAGCTTGGGCACCACCTCGAAGCTCGCCTGTCCGAAAAAGGCATAGCTGTAATTGTTGGTGTAGTTCTGGATGAACACGGCCGGTGTCGGCGGTGGCGGCGCCGCCGGCGGCTGCAGGCCGAGCGCGAGATCGGCCCGGGCGATGTCGGAGGCCTTTTCCTTGAAATAATAGGCGCCGAACACATAGCTCAGCCGGTTATCGGCCGCCTTGCCGGTCAGCTGCAATTCCTGGCTGAACTGCCATTGCTTGTCGTCATTCACCGTCTCGCGGAAGGTGAAGGGCGTGTTGTCGCCGTCGCGGTTGAAGCCGGCCTTCAGGTCGCGATAGGCCGTCACCGATTTGATCTCGGCATCGCCCAACTGATATCGGATCACGCCCTGCACGCCCCACAAATCAAGGTCGTTGCGGTTGCGGCCGGTGGCATAGGTCGTGAACGGGTCATTGGTGATGTAGGAGGCGTTCAGCGTCTTCAGCCCGTTCGGCGCGGTGATGTTCAGCCCCGGCGCGACATAGAGATTATAGTTGGCCAGGAACGGGATGCCGGTGATCCCCGGCGCATTGGCGACTGCGATCAGCTTGGACGGCGCCGAATTCTCGCGCGCCCTGGTATAATCGCCGCCGATATCGATCGTCAGATCGTCGCTTGCCTTGATGCGCAGCTTGGCGCGGATCGAATCCGCATTGCGGTTCCCCTCCGTCCCGCCATCCGCCAGGCGTTTCACATAGCCGTCACGGTTGATCGTCGAGGCGGAAATGCGCAGCGCCACCCGGTCGGAGACGATCGGGATATTGATATAGCCCTTCAGGTCGGCGCGGTTGTAGCTGCCATATGTGCCCTCGATCTTGCCGGAGAGATCCTGTGTGTTGGGCTGGCCGGTCGTGATGAGCACCGCGCCGCCGATCGTGTTCTTGCCGAACAAGGTGCCCTGCGGCCCGCGCAGCACCTGAACGCTGTCGAGATCGACCGCGTCGAGCACGCTGCCGATCGAGCGGGCGTAATAGACATCGTCGACATAGAAGCCGACGCCGGGATCGGAGAAGATCGCGAAATCATTCTGGCCGATGCCGCGGATGAAGACGGTCGCGTTGTAATTGCCGCCGGAAAGCGCGGCGGCGCCGTCGAAGCGGATGTTCGGCGTATATTTGGCGATCTGGTCGAGCGTGTCGACGTTGCGGCGCTCCAGCGCGTCGCCGCTGAAGGCGGTGACGGCGATCGGCACGTCCTGCAACCGCTCGGACTGGCGCCGGGCGGTCACCAGGATATCGCCTTCGCTGGCGGCTGGGGCATCGTCGGCGGCGGGCGCGGCCCCGGCGGGCTCGGTCTGGGGCGGTGCGCTCTGGGCTTGAGCCTGGATCGGGAGCAGGGCGGCGAGAGCGGCCCCTGCGAGCAGTCTGGCGGCGTTTCGTGTCATAATGATTCCCCTCATTTTATCCTCCTCAGGATTGCGCTCTTTCTTGAGCGTTCGATCGGTACGTCGGGCGCATTGAGCGTCCGCAACTTCAGGATGATGCGGCGAAACGCCTCGCTCTCCTCGGGTGTCAGGCATCCGAAAAAAGCCGCGTCATGGTCGCGAAAGACATCTTCGAGTTCAGCGCGGAGCGCCGCGCCGGCGGCGGTGAGGCGAAGCGCATTGCTGCGCCGGTCGCGCCCCGGCTGCCGCTCCACCGCGCCCAGCGCGACGAGCTCGTTCACCGCGGCCATCGCGCTGGCGGAATTGATCCCGAGCGCGCGCGCAAGTGCGGCCTGATCGCAGCCCTCATGCCGGCCGATGAAACTGAGCGCGGTCGCGCGGGAGGGCGTCACGCCAAGGCGGGTCACGCAATCATGGAGCAGCCCCATCGCCAGCAGGTCGAGCCGGCGCAGCTGGAAGCCGATCTGGTCGGCGACCATTCCAAAGGCAGTATCGTCGAGATCGCTGCGTTCGATCATGCCTCTCCTGATATGCCGCGATCTCATCGGGTCGCTTTGCCGCATAACTATATGCTTGGCGTACAATCGCGGCAAGCGAGGATGGCACCAGCTCGGAGGGATTCAGCGGGAACTGTGGCCGAAACGGCACATTCTTTCGAAAGCGTGGTGCGCGACGTCATGGAGGACGATTACTGCTGCCCGAGCTCTTCCGCGATTCAACATCAGGCCCCGATCGCGCATGCGGCTTCCATGGCCCGACCCTCACATTATCGTCCCGACTTCGCCCGCAAGGCTCGCATGATGTGCGAACTCGGCGCGAACAACGCGGATCTCGCGCGTCACTTCGCGGTAAGCCCGGCCACCCTCTATCGCTGGTTCGACAAATATCCGGATTTCGCTGCCGCCGCGGCCATTGGCGAGGCGATCGCCGCCAGCCCGCTTGCGCCCTCGATGTTTCGGCGGGCGACCGGCTTCACCTATCGGGCCGAACGCGTGTTCCAGTTTCGCGGCAAGAGGGAGCCGGTCGTGGCGACCTATGAGCGCCGGGTCCTTGCCGATCCGAAGGTCGCACTCCGCTGGCTGCGCAACCGGTGCCCGGCGGAGTGGCGGCTTCCGGCTCAATATCGCGCTGAACAACCAGCTGGACTCGCACTTCTGGAAGGAAGAAGTGGGCGATCCGATAAAACAGGTATAGCAGCCACAATCGATTCTCATAACCTTTCCGCACCACAGGGGTTGCAATACTCGCCCGAGGCCGCCAATCTCATTGCCGGCCTGCTGTGCTTTGTTGCAGACTACCTCACAACATCGCGCGAGATCAGGCGCCAGGAAGCGGAGCCCGCGGAATCGCACAACGACGTTGGGTCGCATAAATCGCGCTCAACTGTCGGCTCTACTTGCGAAGGCGCCGGTTTCACTATCGCCGCGCCGACCATCGCAACCCGCACCCCGCCCGCTGCGGGTCCGGAATGCAGTCCGCTAAACCCGCTCCACCATGCTCACCGCGTCCGCTGCCCTCAGCGCGGCGATCAGCCGGGTCAGGTGGTGCAGGTCGTGCACCTCGACGTCGATCGTGTTGGTGTGGAATCCGGTGTCGCGGTTATCGAGCCGCATATTGACGATATTGGCCTTTTGCGCGCCGATGATCGTCGCGATCACCCCCAGCGCGCCGGGCTCGTTCTTCACTTCGACCGAGATTCGCGCTGTGCCGCCATCGGTCTTGTCGCCCCAGGCGAGGTCGACCCAGTCGGCATCGTCGCTGGTCGCGAGCGTCGGGCAATTGATGGTGTGGACCTCGATCCCCTCATTGGGTCGCCTCAGCCCGACGATGCGATCGCCCGGCACCGGGTGGCAGCATTCGCCGAGATCGAAGGCCACGCCCGGGGTCAGCCCCTTGATCGAGATCGCGCTGGTCTGGGGCGGCAGTTCACGCAGCGCCTCGGAGCCGACCGAGCCCGGCATCAGCGCTTCCATCACCGCCGCGTCCGGAATGCGGCGCCGCGCGATCGCCTCCATCAGCGCCGCTTCGTCGGGCAGCTTCAGGCGCTTCAGGGCAGCGCGGATCGCTTCGCCGGAGATCGGCGCGGGCAGGCGCTGCACGATCTCGTCATAGATCTTGTGCCCGAGCGCCAGCGCCTCTTCCCGCTCCTTGTGGCGCAGATGCCGGCGGATCGCGGCGCGCGCCTTGCCGGTGATGGCGAAGCTCAGCCAGTTGATCTGCGGCTCCTGCGCCTTGGAGCGCAGGATCTGGACCTGGTCGCCATTGTCGATCCCGGTCTTCAGCGGCACCACCCGCCCGTTGATCTTCGCGCCGACCGCCTGATCGCCGAGATCGGTATGCACCGCATAGGCGAAGTCGATCGGCGTCGCGCCCTTTGGCAGCTGGATCAGCTCGCCCCGCGGGGTGAAGGCGAAGATCCGGTCCTGGTACATCGCCATCCGGGTGTGCTCGAGCAGCTCCTCGGGGCTGCCCGCGGTATCGAGGATCTCGATCAGGTCGCGGATCCAGCTCACCTGGGTCTCGGGGCGGACCTTGTCCTGCTTGTACGCCCAGTGCGCGGCGAGCCCGAGCTCGGCCTCACTGTGCATCTCCTCGGTGCGGATCTGGATTTCGACTCTGGTATTGTCGGCATGGATGACGGTGGTGTGGAGCGAGCGATAACCGTTGCGCTTCGGCGTCGAGATATAATCCTTGAACCGCCCCGGCACCATCGGCCAGCGGCGGTGGATCACGCCGAGCGCCTGGTAACAGGCCTCCTCGCTCGGTACGATCGCGCGGAACGCCATGATGTCGGAGAGCTGCTCGAAGCTGATGTGCCGCTCGGCCATCTTCTTCCAGATCGAATAAGGATGCTTCTCGCGGCCCGAGACCTCGGCATCGATGCCATGGCGCGACAGCAGCAATTTGAGGCCGGATCCGATCTTGGCGATGCGGTCGCCGCCGCCCTCCTTCAGCTGCAACAGCCGCTTGTTGACCGATTCATAGGCTTCGGGCTCGAGTTGCTGGAAGGCGAGCGTCTGCATCTCCTTCATGAACTCGTACATGCCGATCCGCTCGGCGAGCGGCGCGTAGATGTCCATCGTCTCGCGGGCGATGCGGCGGCGCTTGTCCTCGTTCTTGATGTAATGGAGCGTCCGCATATTGTGCAGCCGGTCGGCGAGCTTGACCAGCAGCACCCGGATATCGTCGGACATGGCGAGCAGGAATTTGCGCAGATTCTCCGCCGCGCGCTCATTCTCGGTCTGCGCCTCGATCCGCGAAAGCTTGGTCACCCCGTCGACCAGCCGCGCGACCGCGGGGCCGAACAGCCGCTCGATCTCCTCGATCGTGGCGACCGTATCCTCGACGGTATCGTGCAGGATCGCGGTCGCGATCGTCTCGTCGTCGAGGTGAAGCTCTGTCAGGATGCCGGCCACCTCGATCGGATGGCTGAAATAGGGGTCGCCCGAGGCGCGTTTCTGGGTGCCGTGCGCATTGACCGAAAACACATAGGCGCGGTTGAGCAATGCCTCATTGGCCTGCGGGTCATAGTCGAGGACCCGATCGACGAGTTCATATTGGCGGAGCACGTAACCAAGATGGGGCCGAGCGCCGTTGCTTTGCAACATTCTTGTGCGAAATCGGCGCGATGTTGTCGTGAGGGCACAAAAAAGGCCGGCCGCGGCGTACCGCGACCGGCCGAGGAGATGCCTCGAGAGATCCGGGGAAAAACCTTATTTTGCGCGCGCGTTGCACTTGGCGAGCGCATCGGCGTCGAGCGCCTGGCCGGCGACGGTGAACGCGCTGAGTGCGCCGACCCGCTGGACGATCAGCTCGCACACGATGGTCTCGCGCTCAGGCGCCTTGTTGGCCACGAACGCGGTGTCCTGCCATTTCCACACCGTGCTGTGGGTGATGAGGCTGGTCTTGGTCGGCTTTGCGACCGGCACTGCGGTGTAATAGCCGCCAGCGGGTGCCTGGGCCTGGCCGGCGATCGGCGAGAGCAGCATGACGGAACCAACAAGGGCGGCGGCGATCTGGCTAAAGCGGGTCATTTCTGTCCTCCATGAATTTCAGTTGCGAATCACTACCTAGTGCATTAGGTCTCTAGTTGCAACTGAAAACTTATATGACGTTTCCATGGCGGCGAAAATGAGATACGCTGCGGAACGGTTGAGGATATTTATGGACGGCAAACTCCGCGAACCCCTGCGCGACCTGGCCGAATGCAGCCTCCCGGCGGCGCTCGAAGCGATGGGTGAGCGCTGGTCGTTTCTCATCCTGCGCGCGGCCTTTAACGGCCTCTATCATTTCGAGGAGTTCCAGTCGGAGCTCGGCATCGCGCGCAACATCCTGGCCAACCGCCTGGCGCGGCTGGTCGAGCATGGGATCCTGAAGCGCGATGCGCTGCCCGAGGATCGCCGCAAGATCGAATATCGCCTGACCGACAAGGGCATGGCATTGCTGCCGACGATGATCGCGCTGCGCCAATGGGGCGAGCGCTGGGAGACCGGCGTGGCCGCGACGCCGGTGTTGGTCGACGCGCGCGACATGCGGCCGATCGCACCGATCGAGGTGCGCGCCTGGGATGGGCGGGTACTGACAAAGCATGATCTGCTCTGGGCACTGCCCGAGAATGTGAACCGCGAACACGAGATCCGGGCAGCCGAATAGGGCGGCCGGCTATGCGCCGGGCAGCGCTTCTAGAAAGGCGCGGACCGGCCCGGCGATCGGCATTGGCTGCCCGCTCGGCAAATGGACGTTGACGATCACCATGTCGATCACGGTGTGGAGCGCGCCGGTTGTCGCATGGCAAAGCTCGAAGCGTTGGGTCAGGCTCGACGTGCCGATCCGCGCGATGCGGACAAAGGCCTCGATCGTGTCGCCGAGCGCGAAAGGCCTCAGATAGTCGATCTCGGCGCGGCGGACATGGAACTCGGTCTCGGTCCAGGCCTCGCCCAGCGTCGCCTCGATCCCGGTCCATTCCCAGAACTCGGTCACCGCGACATCGGCATATTCGAGATAGCGCGAGTTGAAGACGACCTTCTGGCCATCGATCTCGGCATAGCGGACGCGGAAGCGCGTGGAGAAGGCGAAGCCGGGACGGGTCATCCAGCGCCGATGACGGCGCGGGATGCTCCCGTCAATCCGGGTCGACCCAGCCTAGCCGGTACGCGCCGGGGTGTTGACGCCCATGCTCAGCAGATAGCGCTTCACGTTGCGCGCCGCCTGGCGCAGCCTCTGCTCGTTCTCGACCATGGCGATGCGGACGAAACCCTCGCCATTTTCGCCGTATCCCACGCCCGGCGCGACCGCGACTTTGGCGTGGGTGAGCAACTGCTTGGAGAATTCGAGGCTGCCGAGATGAGCGAGCGCGGGCGGAAGTGGCGCCCAGGCGAACATCGAGGCGCGGGGCGCCGGGATATCCCAGCCGGCCCGGCCGAAGCTCTCGATCAGCACGTCGCGGCGGCGCTGATAGAGCTGGCGGTTCTGCTCGACGATGTCCTGCGGCCCGTTGATCGCGGCAACGGCGGCCGCCTGGATCGGCGTGAAGGCACCGTAATCGAGATAGGATTTCACTCGGGTCAGCGCCGAGATCAGGGTCGGATTGCCCACCGCGAAGCCGATGCGCCAGCCCGCCATCGAATAGGTCTTGGAGAGCGAGGTGAACTCGACCGCCACGTCCTTCGCGCCCGGCACCTGCAGGATCGAAGGCGTCGGGCAGCCGTCATAATAAAGCTCGGAATAGGCGAGATCGGACAGCACCCAGAGCTTGTGCTCCTTCGCGAAGGCCACGACCCGCTCGTAGAAAGCCAGGTCGACCACCTCGGCGGTCGGGTTCGACGGGTAGCCCATCACCAGCACAGACGGGCGCGGCACGGTGAAGGCCATCGCCCGCTCGAGCGCTTCCCAATAATGCTCGTCGGGCGTGGTCGGCACGCTGCGGATCGTCGCGCCCGCAATGATGAAGCCGAACGTGTGGATCGGATAGCTCGGATTCGGCGCGAGCACGACGTCGCCCGGCGCTGTGATTGCCTGGGCGAGATTGGCCAGCCCCTCTTTCGAGCCGAGGGTGACGACGACTTCCGTGTCGGGATCAAGATCGACACCAAAGCGTCGCTTGTAATAATTGGCCTGGGCCTTGCGCAGCCCGGGGATTCCCTTCGACGCCGAATAGCCATGCGCATCGGGCTTGCGCGCGACTTCGCACAGCTTCTCGATCACATGCGGCGGCGGCGGCAGATCGGGATTGCCCATGCCGAGATCGATGATGTCCTCGCCGGTCGCGCGCGCTTCTGCCCGCATCGCATTGACTTCAGCGATGACATAGGGCGGCAGGCGGCGGATACGGTAGAAATCATCAGACACAGGGCACTCCTCATGGTCGCAAAGGCGACATGGAGTGTCTATACCAGACAGGACCAGCGCATGCGAAACCAAAACACGCGCGCGCCGAAGGAGATCCAGCGATGGTCGAAAAACGATGAGCGATGCCGCGACGGAAACTGCCAGCGGCGCCGGGATTCCCGGCGGACTTCCCAGCCTCGAGGAACTCCAGCACTGGACCTGGGTGATGGGCCGCGCGCAGCAGATGATGCTCGAAAGCGGCCTGTCGGCAGCGTCGACCGCCGGTCAGGATCTGGGCCTGCCGACAATACCGGGCTTCAACGACCCCGAGACGATCAGGCGCGCCGAGGCCTTCTGGAGCGACAGCCTCGATCTCTGGCAGCGCTTCCTCGATCCCGCAAAGCCGCCACCAGCTGACGACAAGCACGCCCGCGACAAGCGCTTCGCCGCGCCGCAATGGCGCGACAATCCGCTGTTCGACTGGATTCGCCAGAGCTATTTCCTGATCTCGGACCATATGCTTCAGGGCATCGACGCCATGTCGGGCATCGACGAGCGGCAGAAGGAACAGCTTCGCTTCGCCGCCAAGGGCTTTCTCGATGCGATGAGCCCGAGCAACTTCCCCGCGACCAATCCGCAGGTGCTCGAAAAGACGATCGAGACTGGCGGCGAGAACCTTCTCAAGGGCCTGCAGCACATGCTGGCCGATATCGCCAAGGGGCAGCTGACCCATACCGACCCCGACGCCTTCGAGCTCGGCCGCAACCTTGCGACCACGCCGGGCAAGGTGGTGAAGCGCACCCCGCTCTACGAGCTGATCCAGTACAGCCCCACCACCGAGAAGGTGCTCGCGGTCCCGCTGGTGATCTTCCCGCCCTGGATCAACCGCTTCTACATCCTCGATCTGACGCCCGAAAAGAGCTTCATTCGCTGGGCGGTGGATCAGGGCATCACTGTCTTCATGGTCTCGTGGAAGTCGGCTGACGCGAGCATGAAGGATGTGGTCTGGGACGATTATGTCGAGGCGCAGATCGATGCGATCGACACGGTCCGCGAGGGTCTGAAGGTCGAATCGGTCCACGCCATCGGCTATTGCGTGGCGGGCACCACCCTCGCCGCGACGCTGGCTGTGCTGGCGGCGCGGGAGCAGGCCGAGAAGGTGAAGAGCGCGACCTTCTTCACCGCCCAGATCGATTTCACCCGGGCGGGCGAACTGCTCAACTTCATCGATGACGAGCAGCTGGCGCTGATTCAAACACTCGCGCCCGAAGGCTATCTCGACGGTCGCTATCTCGCCTTGACCTTCAACCTGCTGCGCGGGCGGGATCTGATCTGGAACTATGTCACCAACAATTACCTGCTCGGGTCGGACTATACGCCGTTCGATCTGCTCCACTGGAATGGAGACACCACCAATCTGCCGGCGAAATGGCATTTGAGCTATCTGACCGATCTCTACCGCGACAATCTGCTGGTGAAGCCCGGTGCGCTCTCGGTCCACGACACCCCGATCGACCTCAGGCGTGTCAAGACGCCCTCCTATGTCCAGGCCGGGCGCGAGGACCATATCGCTCCAGCTGAAAGCGTGTGGACGATCACCGAGCATTTCGCCGGTCCGGTGAAATTCCTGCTCGCGGGCTCCGGGCATATCGCGGGCGTGGTCAACCCGCCTGCGGCCGGCAAATATCAATATTGGCTCAACCCAGAGCCGGTGAAGACGCTGGCTGAATTCGTCGCCGGGGCGACAGAAACGAAAGGCAGCTGGTGGCCCGACTGGATCGGCTGGCTGCGCGAGCAGGATGAGTCGATGGTTCCTGCCAAGGGCGCGCGCCAGCCCGGCAAGGGCGGGCTCAAGGCGCTGGGGGATGCGCCGGGAACCTATGTCAGAGCTCGCTAAGCCACTGGCATAAATCTTTATTCCGCACCATGACGGTTATGTTGCGGTGCAACAAAACTCTTGCAAAATGTGCGCCGTGCATTTATATTGCAATGCAGCAAGCATTCAAGCAGGAGGCCAATATGGCCAGCAAGGGGCGCAAGCCCGGTACGACAGTAAAGGCAGCGGCAGCAACGCCGAAGCCTGCCGCCAAGCCGTCCGTAAAGGCGCCGGCCAAAGCAGCGATTGTTGCCAAGCCTGTGACGAAGCCGCCGGTCGCGGCAGCAGCGGCAAAGGCCGCTGTTGCGGCTCCGGCGAAGCCAGCGCCCGTCGCGATCAAGCCCGTTGAAACCAAGCCCGTTGCGGCTGCGGTCGAAACGGCTCCGATCGCACCGGTCGCGCCGAAGATCGAGCTGCCCACGCCTGTTCCGGTAACCCCGGAGCCGGTGATCGAAATGGCCGCCGAGCCCGCAGGGAGCCCAGAACCCGTTGTTCAAGAGCTCTCGATTCCAGAGCCTGTACTTGTTGCCGAAACGCCTACGCCCGTCGCCCCCGCGACGGTCGCCACCGTCCAGAAGGAAGTGACTATCATGGAAGCCAATCTGAAGAACGCCGCCGAAAAGGCGCAGACCTATTTCGCTGAAGCCAATGAGCGCGCCAAGGCCGCCGTCGAGAAGGGCACCAAGCTTTTCGAGGAGGCCAATGAGTTCTCGAAGGGCAATGTCGAAGCGATCGTCGAATCCGGCAAGATCGCTGCCAAGGGCCTCGAGACGCTCGGTCAGGACGCTGCGGATTACAGCCGCAAGCAGTTCGAAGGCGCGACTGCCGCGCTGAAGAGCCTGTCGGCCGTCAAGTCGCCGACCGACTTCTTCAAGCTGCACAGCGACTATGTCCGCTCGGCATTCGATTCGATCGTCGCCCAGACGTCGAAGAACACCGAAGCGATGCTGAAGCTCGCCGGCGAGGTCGCCCAGCCGATCTCGAACCGCGTCGCGGTTGCCGTCGAGAAGGTGAAGATCGCCGCGTAAATCACGTGTGCCGATCGACTGATCAGGAAAGGGCGGTCCGCTGGGGCCGCCCTTTTTTCTGATCGAAAGTACTCAGGCGCCAAAACGCGCCTAATGACCCGCTACCCCTTGCCCTTGGGCGCCGGCTTGCCATATTTTCGCTTCACATGATCGATGATCTCACCACGACGGCAATGGCCGAGCGCCGCGACGGCGATGGCGGCGATGACGAAGGCACCGGCCTCGGCATCGCGACGCGCACCCGTACGCGGACCAAACAGCCGACGCCCTACCGGGTGCTGCTGCTCAACGATGATTATACGCCGATGGAATTCGTCGTGCTGGTGCTCCAGCGCTTCTTCAAGATGGACATGGAGGCTGCGACTCGGGTGATGCTCCACGTCCACCAGAAGGGCGTGGGGGTATGCGGCGTGTTCAGCTATGAGGTCGCCGAGACCAAGGTGGCGCAGGTGATTGAGTTTGCCCGGCAGAACCAGCACCCGCTGCAATGCACGCTGGAGAAGGCGTAAGCTCCGGTTCCTGAGAGGTTACCGTCCCGCGGGCAGCCAGCTGAGATCCAGCCCCGCATGGCGATCGACGAAATTCGCCGCCCTTGAGAGTGCGCGTTCATCCCTCAGTGTCACCCGCCCCGCCTCGCGGGCGATCACCCCTTCATCCTCCAATTGGCGCAGCATGCGATTGACATGAACGGCGGTGAGGCCGGTCGCGTCACCAATCTCCTCCTGAGTCAGCCCGAGCGTGAAGCTGTTGCCCAGGCTCTTGTCGAGCGTCCGCATCCGGCTGCAAATCTCCAGCAGGATCGCGGCGACGCGGGCCTTGGCTGATGTGCGGCCGAGCGCGGCAAGCCGGTCCGTCAGAGTGGCGCGTTCGATCTGGTTGTAGACAAGGATCAGCGCCGCGAGTCTCGGATGGTCGCTGATCAGTCGGCTCATCGCCGATCGTTCGAACGGACAGACGGTAACGTCGGTCAGCGCGGTCAGCGTCTCGGGCGCCTCCTGATAGACCAAGGCGGACACGGCAATCATGTCGCCGGGAAACAGGAAGCGCAAAATCTGGCGGCTGCCGTCGTCCAGCAGCACCGAGCTCATCATCATGCCCCTGCGCAGGATAAACAACTCGGCACCGGGATCATTCTCGCGCTGCAGCGCCGCGCCGCGGCGCACGGCGCGCTCGCGCTCCTCCAGCTTTTCGAGGGCGGCGTGTTCGCTCGGCGTCAATATGACCATGGCGCTCAATTTTTCGGCGAAACAGCTGCCCGACACCCAATCGCCCCCAAAACCCGGAACAGCCAGAGCATCGCAGAAGAATCAGTGCATTAAAGTCGATCAAGCATTGTTACAGTCGAGTTGGCGGGGTGCGAGGACGGATGCGGCGCTTGCGCGGCGACGTGCAGGCGATAGAAGCCGCCAATGGACCGTATCCTTATCCGCGGCGGCAAGCGCCTGTCGGGCAAATTGCCCATCTCCGGCGCGAAGAACGCCGCCCTCACCCTGATGCCCTGCGCGCTGCTCACCGAGGAGCCGGTGACGCTGCGCAATCTGCCGCGGCTCGCCGATGTCGACAGCTTCGGCCATTTGCTCAACCAGCTCGGATGCTCGACCCAGATCGAGGGCGCCCGCCCTGAGGATTTCGGCCGGGTGATGACAATCCGCGCCGGCAAGCTCACCGCGACCGAAGCGCCCTATGACATCGTGCGGAAGATGCGGGCGTCGATCCTGGTGCTCGGGCCGTTGATCGGCCGCGCCGGTGAGGCAACGGTATCGCTGCCGGGCGGCTGCGCGATCGGCAACCGCCCGATCGACCTGCATCTGAAGGCGATGGAAGCGCTGGGCGCCGAAATCGAGCTGGCGGCTGGCTATGTGAAAGCGACGGCGCCGGGCGGCAGGCTGCCCGGCGGCCGTGTGACCTTCCCGATCGTTTCAGTCGGCGCGACCGAGAATGCAGTGATGGCGGCCGTCACCGCGCGGGGCGGCTCGATCATCGAGAATGCGGCGCGCGAACCCGAGATCGTCGACTTGTGCAACTGCCTGGTCGCGATGGGGGCGTCGATTTCGGGGATCGGCACCGAGACGCTCGAGATCGAAGGCCGCGATCGGCTCCACGGTGCGACCTATGCGGTGATGCCTGACCGGATCGAAGCCGGCAGCTATGCCTGCGCCGCCGCGATCACCGGCGGTGCGCTCGAACTGGTCGGCGTGAAGATGGACGATATGCGCGCGACGGCGGCGGCACTGATCGAAGCGGGCGTCACGATCGAAGAGCGCGGCGACAATCTCTATGTCGAGGCGAAGAACGGGCTCGGGCCGTTGACCCTGTCGACCGCGCCCTTCCCGGGCTTCGCGACCGACATGCAGGCGCAGTTCATGGCGATGCTGACGCTTGCCGACGGCGCCAGCGTACTGACCGAGACGATCTTCGAGAACCGCTATATGCACGTGCCCGAGTTGGCGCGGATGGGCGCCGATATCCAGGTTCGCGGCCGCACGGCGGTGGTGCGCGGTGTCGACAAGCTGGTCGGCGCGCCGGTGATGGCAACCGACCTGCGCGCGTCGATGAGCCTGATCCTCGCGGGCCTCGCGGCAGAGGGCGAGACCCAGGTGCAGCGGGTCTATCATCTCGATCGCGGCTATGAGCGGCTCGAGGAGAAACTGAGTGCGGTAGGCGCTGATATCGAGCGGGTCAGCGACGGCTAAGGCGTCCCTCAGACGGTACGCGCTGATTTAATCTCCACGCTGCCGGATGTGATCTTTCAGCCGTTGAATGGCCTGTGGTTGATATGGGGTGTGGCCGCCGGCTGATCGAGCCAGCCAAGGCCGCGCAGCATCGCGACCGTGCGCCGCGCGACCGGCACCTCCATACCGTTGACCAGGCGCAGGCGCATCGAGCGCGCCGGCCCATCGATCCGAAGCACAGCCGATCGGGCAACCCACCAGGATCGGTGCACGCGACAGCCTTCGACGCCAGCAACGTCCTCGACGGCACGGGTCATCGGCATCAGCAACAGGTCGGAGCCGAGTGCGGTATGCACCCGGACATAATGGTCCTCCATCGCCATGCAGATGATGTCCGTGCCGAGCCGGGGTGGGAGCAGGGCGAACAAGCCGGACGCGTCGTCCACGTCGCTGCCAGCTGCGGAATCTGGCATATGGCCCGGCGCGCGTTGCGGGGACAAAAGACCCGTCCAGAAGGCATAGCCGAGGGTCACCGGACCGGCGAGCAGCAGGACCTGCATGAACCAGTCGAGCTGGCTCAGAGAGAGCCGCGCCAGGTCCGGCCAGAAATAGAGTGCAAGGGCGCTGGTCGCGAGCGACTGGGGCAGGCTCGCCGCCATGACCAGAAAAGCACCCGCGATCCAGAGCGGGACACCGCTCCGCGCCGCCAGCGGTCGCGCCAGCACGAAGGCGGAACCGTAAAAGGCGACGCCAAGCCACATCGACAGGACCCAATAGGCGATTCGGGTGACGGCGCTGCCGTTGAGATAGCTGCCAAAGGGCCCGACAATACCGAGGAAGATGCCGACAAGCGTGGCAGCGACGACCGCCCGCGCTATCCGCGGGGCCGAGCCATTGCCTGCCGCCCTGTGCTGCGCCTCCATCGCCTCGCTTCTAGCGGCGGGCGTGACCGGCGGCAAACCCGCCCGGCCACCCACGAACCCGCTCGCCCACCGGCGAAGTCGCGCTCGCCACGGCGTGAATCGGGCCGCATCCGGCGGGTGTCCCGCAGTTTTTCGGAGGATTTCATGCCCTGGTTCTTTCGCACCTTCCCGATCTTCATCTGCGTGTTAGCGGTGGCCATGCCGCTTTCGCCGGCACTCGCCGCCGAGCCGGAGTTGCCCTCCGTCGGCTTCCAGCATCTTCAGGAAGATGACGGTACCGAGATCGGCATCTGGTATCCGACCACGGCCCCCGCTTCGTCCCGGCCGATCGACCTCTACACGCAGGAGGTTGCGACCGATGCTCCGGTCACGGGCCACAAGCTGCCGTTGATCGTGATCTCGCATGGCAATGGCGGGAGCTATGCCGGCCATTATGATACTGCGCTGGCGCTCGCGCATGCCGGCTTCGTGGTCGCCGCGCTGACTCATCCCGGCGACAATTGGCACGACCAGACCCACGCGACCGATGTGGTGGCGCGGCCGAAGCAGTTGAGCCAGCTGGTGAGCTACATGCTCGGCCAATGGTCTGGCCGTGCCGCGATCGATGCCGATCGGGTCGGTGCTTTCGGCTTTTCGGCCGGCGGTTTCACCGTGCTTGCGGCCGCGGGCGGCCGGCCCGATCTTGGCCGGGTGCGCCCCCATTGTGCGGCGCATCCGCATTTCTTCGACTGTTCGTTGATCGCCACCCATCCCATCGAGGCTCCAGCGGGTGCGATCACCTGGCCGGCTGACCAGCGCCTCAAGGCGATCGCGGTGGCGGCACCGGCGCTGGGTTTCGCCTTCGATCGCGCCGGGCTCGCCAACCTCACCATCCCGGTCCAGCTCTGGCGCGCCACCGAAGACCAGATCCTGCCACACCCTTTTTACGCCGAGGCGGTGGCGACCGCGCTGCCGTCGCCGCCCGATTATCACCTGGTACCGAACGCCGGCCATTTCGACTTTCTGGCACCGTGCAGCCAGGCGATGAAGGAACGCCTCGCCTATTTGTGCCAGAGTGCCCCCGGTTTCGATCGCACCGTCTTTCACGCTGGGTTCAATGTCGCGCTAGTTGCTTTTTTCCGGAAGGCACTGAGGTGAAACGCCGGCTCGCCATGCCGCAATCAGGTTTTCAGCAGAAGCAGATCGGCGAAGGGCCTTTGCAGAAGAGCGGCGTCGTCGGTCTGCGGGGAGAGAGTTCCGTCATGTTCGATAACCCAGATCGACAGGCCCAATGCGCGCAACAGGGAAAGGTGGGCGGCGGCTTCAGCCAGCCCCGTTGTCACCGGCACGAACTCCATCACGATCTTGATTGTCGGAGAGCGCGAGATGATCTCCTGAGCGCCTCGAATGATTTCCGGTTCACAGCCTTCAACATCGATTTTCATCACGTCGATCTGCGGGACGTCGCGCATGATATCGTCGAGCCGCGCTATGGGCACCTTGATCGTGTGAGACGCGCGACCGGTCTGCCGTTCCGTATGCTCGATATAGTCCTTGGGCACATTGCGGAGCGTCGACGTTGCTTCATAATCTTCGAAGATCCGCATTTCGGCCACGCCCTCATGATCGGACAGGGCTAGCATGTGGCGCTCCGCGATGACGTCGAAGCCGTTCATCATGAGATTGTCGGAGTGGAGTTGATAGGCGCGTGGTTGCGGCTCGAAGGTCCAGACCCGGCCATCGGGCCAGGCGTGAAATCCGCCCAGGACGCTATAATAGCCGATATTGGCGCCAGCATCGACAAAAGTGTCACCCGGCTGGATCAGCGAGGTGACCATGCGAGTCACGTGAGGCTCATTGAAGCCGAGATTCAGCAGATGCGGCGTAACGATCATCTCGCCGCCCAACACTTTGAGTAAATGCCCGGTCCAGATACGCGTCATCACTGCGCCGTTGCCCAGATAAATGCCGCTGAAGCCTTCTGTCTTGGGGGAGGGTGCGGCGAGTTCGACAATGTCGGGCAGCAGATCGGTAATCCGAATCTTCAAGACAGGCTCCTCATCGCGATTCGGACTATTCCGGGGAGCCTCGAACCACTCAGGGTGGCTGCTAGTTCCGACTGCCCTGCCTGACGCCCAACCGAGCCGCCAAGCCTGGAGACTTTCCGCGTCTGTGCCTGCGTCCGCCTCCCTCCCTTCAGATCGCCGCGAGCGCCTGGTCGAAGTCGGCGATCAGATCGTCCGCGTCCTCGACGCCGATCGAGATGCGCACCAGATTGTCGGTGATCCCGAGCGCCTGTTTGCGGGCATCGGGCACTGACAGATGCGTCATCGCGGCTGGGTGGCTGGCGAGCGTCTCGGTGCCGCCGAGGCTGACCGCGAGCTTGGCGATCTTGAGTGCGTCGAGGAAGGCGAAGGCCTCTTTCTCGCCGCCCTTGATGATCAGCGAGAAGGTCGATCCAGCGCCGCTGCAGTGGCGGCGATAGATATCGGCCTGGCGCTCCATGCCGGGCGTATCCTCGAGAAAGCCGAGATAGCCGACCCGTTCGACCTTGGCGTGGGTGCGCAGGTAATTGCAGACCTTCACCGCATTCTCGCCGGCGCGGCTCATCCTGAGCTCGAGCGTTTCGAGGCTGCGGAGCAACATCCAGGCGGTGTGCGGATCGCAGATCGTGCCGATCGTGTTCCGCATCAGCCGGATGGTGTTGATGTGCTCCTTCGAACCGAGCACGCCGCCCGCGACGAGATCACTATGGCCGCCGGCATATTTGGTCAGGCTGTAGACGACGATATCGGCGCCGTGCTTGAGCGGCTGGAGCCAGAGCGGGCCGAGGAAGGTGTTGTCGATCGCGATCGGCGGCTTCTCGGCGGCATTCTTGAAGATCTCATCGCGGCTCGCGGCGACTGCCTGGATATCGACCAGGGCGTTGGTCGGGTTGGCGGGGCTTTCGAGATAGATCAGCGCGACGCGCCCGGTTGCCGCCTTGGACAGCACGGCATCGATCTCCTCCCGGGTCGCGCCTGCCGGGAAATCGAGCCAGTGCACCCCAAACCGCCCGAGGATGCGCGCGATCAGCGTCTCGGTGGCGGCATAGAGCGGCCCGGAATGGACGATCGTGTCGCCCGGCTTGACCATCGACAGGAAGAGGGTGGCGATCGCCGACATGCCCGAGGAGAAAGCGAGCGCATCCTCGGCCTCCTCCCAGATGCCGAGCCGGTCCTCGAGGATTTCCTGGTTGGGGCCGTTGAAGCGCGAATAGACCAGGCCCTCGGCGCCGCCCGGCCGCTTGCCGGTGACGCCCTCGAAATGGCGCTTGCCCGCTGCGGCGTTGGGAAAGACGAAGGTCGAGGTCAGGAAGATCGGCGGCTTGAGTGATCCTTCGGACAGCATCGGATCATAGCCATGACCCATCATCAGCGTTGAAGGCTTGAGCTTGCGGTCGCCGATTTTCTCGACCGATGGCTTGGGCTTGGTTCGGGCGGCGACGCCGGTCAGATCGGCTTCGGTTTCGGGTTTGATCGCCATGAGGATATCCTGTGGAGAGGGTGTTGCGGGCCTTCTATCGCGTGATAGTCGCATTTGATACCGGTTGAGTGGGCGCGGTAACAATGTCGCTCCCTTTACCCAACCTGCCGCGACACGGGTCGTTCCGTCAGCGTCCGTATAAAGGCGCGACACCCTGGTTTGAATCGGCCCGCCTCAGCGGCTTCCGACCCGAATGTCATGGGGGTTGCGGGGCGTTTTTCGGGTCCGATCGGAACCAATATCTTTATTTATCAAAAAGTTGCCAAGGAGCATCGTGTTGGAAATGTCAGGTCGGGCTCAAAGCCCGAAAGCCTAGCTCCGCAAGCCGATGATCGAGATCTGCCGGCCATAGCCCGGCTCGCCTCGATGGGTTGCCCGGCGGAAGCTGAAGAAGCGCTGACTGTCAGCATAGGTGTCGAAGCCCAGCGCTTCGATCTTCACCAGTCCGGCCTTGGCCAAGCGGTGAGCGACATAGGCTTCAAGGTCGAACAGGTGATGGCCTGGCTTGCCGGATGCGAAGAAACGCTCATTGGCGGGATCGTCTGTCTCGAAGCGCCTGGCGAAAGCGTCATCCACCTCATAGCTCGCCCGAGCGATGCAGGGGCCGATCGCGGCCGCGATCCGCTCGCGCCTCGCGCCGAGCTGTTCCATCGCGGCGACCACTGAATCGGTCACGCCGCCGATCGCGCCCTTCCACCCCGCATGGGCCGCACCCACGACACCGGCCTCCTGGTCGGCGAGCAGGACCGGTGCGCAATCGGCAGTCAGGATGCCGAGGGCGAGGCCGGGCCGGTCAGTGACCAGCGCGTCGCCGGGCGGGCGGTCGTCGAAGCCGGTGAGCGCCCGGACGACATCGGCCGAATGAGTCTGATACAAGGTGACGAGCCGTGCGCCGGGCAGGACTGCCTCGGTCGCCAGCCGGCGATTCTCGGCGACGGCGGCGGGATCATCGTCCGAACCGATCCCGACATTGAGCCCCGCATAGGCGCCGGTGGAAACGCCGCCGCGGCGGCCGAGAAAGCCGTGCGTGACCCCATCGAGCGCACGGGTGCGAATCACTTCGACCGCAGGCGCGCTCACAGTACCAGCCGCATGATGCGATCATCATCGATCGTCTCGCCGACGCGAAAGGCGTAGCGGCCGATCTCGCCGAACCCGTAGCGTTCGTAAAAGCGCTGCGCGCGGTGGTTGTCGACATAGACGCTGAGGATGATCTCCTTCGCGCCGTGGCTGCGGGCATGTTCGAGCGACCAGTCCATCAGCGCTGGAGCGACGCCCTGACCCTGCCACGGACCGAGCACATAGAATTGATAGAGCTCGATCGCATCGGGCCGCCATTCACCGGGGAAGGTGACCGGGCCCATCTTGACGAAGCCGATGATCTCGCCGTCGTCGAGGGCGAGCCGGACCGCGAAATTCGGGTCGGACAGTTGCGAGGGCAGTCCGTTGGCGCCAAACGCCTCGTCGAGAAAGGCGGCGAGGTCCGACTGGCTGTAGAGCGTGCCGAAGGTCTCGGTGAAGGACCGCCGCGCCATCGCGGCCAGCGCCGGGCCGTCGATCGTGCGCGCGTCGCGATAGGTGATCATGCGAACCCCGCCGGCTCGGGCCAGGCCGGTGCCGAGACCGCGAGCGCCTTGAACAAAGTGCCCATCGTCTCGGTGAGTCTCGTCTTGTCGGCGGCGATGCCGGCCGCGCGTTCGGGTGCCGCCTTGCTCAGCGCGGCGGCCCGCGCGTCCATACCGAGCGCGGTCAGCAGTGCGCCCTGGCCTATGATATCCGAAACGCGCGCGCCCTCTGCCTGCGCGGCGGCGGCAAGGGTCGCGAAATCGACATGCGCGGTCAGGTCCTGCTCTCCCGGATTCTCGAACGGATTGGCGAAGCCGTGGGCGCGTACCGCCTGCAGCGTGTCGCCGATCGCGGGGCCTTCATAGCCATAGTCGATGGCGAGTACAGCACCCCCCTGCGCCGTCACGGCCTGGGCGAGCGCGCGCATCACCGCGACGCTCGCAGGCGAGGTTTCGATCACCGAGCCGGGCGCCGCATCGCGCAAGGCCGGAGGAATGACGGCGCCCGGCACCTGCTTGCCGGCGATCGGGAGGAACAGGACGTCCTGACAGGCGACGAGCCGCTCGTGCCAGCCGGCGGCGGCCCGGACGAGCTGGCGGATCGGCAGCGCGTCGAAGAATTCATTGGCGACGATGATCAGCGGCTGATCTTTGGGGAGGGTCGCAACCTCGTCGTGCCAGGTCGCGCCGGGCACGCGCTCGGCCTGCGCGGCGCGGAGGACCGGGCTGGTCTCGACGAAATGGACCGGCGGCGTGAGGCCGGCTTTCGCCATGGCGCGCAACGCATCGGCGGCAAGCGTGCCGCGTCCGGGGCCGAGTTCCACCCAGGCGATATCCGGCCGCCCGGCCCGATCCCAGAGATCGGCGCACCACAAGCCGATCAGCTCTCCGAACATCTGGCTGATCTCGGGCGCGGTGGTGAAATCGCCGGAAGCCCCGAGCGGATCGCGGGTGGCATAATAATGCGCGTTGGCGGCCGCCATGAACTGGGCGATCGAGACCGGCCCCGCGAGCGTGATGGCGCGCGCGAGGCGATCGGCGAGGCTCGAGTCGGGTGCCGTCATCCCTGTTCCCCCGCGCAGGCGGGGGTCCAGAGCCAGGGGCGCTCCGCTTGGGGTTCCTGGACCCCCGCCTGCGCGGGGGAACAGTTCTGGTTCACGCTACGCTCTCGCTCCCGGCGATCGGTTCGACCCGCTCGCGGCGCTTTGCCGACGTCGCGATCAGATAGATGCCGCCGATAATCATCGGCAGCGTCAGCACCTGGCCCATATGGATGGTGGTTGCGAAGATGCTGCCCTGGAACTGGGAATCGGGTTCGCGGAAGAATTCCACGGTGAAACGCGCAAGGCCGTAAAAGAGTAGGAACAGCCCGACCAGCTTGCCTGGATCGTACCGCGCCTTGGTCTTCCAGAAGGCGAACCACAGGATCGCGAACAGCACGATGCCCTCTAGCCCCGCCTCGTAGAGCTGGCTCGGGTGCCGCGCGACGTCCTCACCAGTGCGGGGAAAGACGATCGCCCAGGGAAGGTTGGAAGGCTTGCCCCATAATTCGCCGTTCACGAAATTGGCGAGGCGGCCGAAGAACAGGCCGAACGGCACGCAGCAGGCGAGATAATCATGGATCCGGAGCCAGTTGAGCTTGTGCTGGCGCGCGAACAGGATGAGGCCGAGCGAGGTGCCGATCATCCCGCCATGGAAGGACATGCCGCCATCCCACAGCTTCAGGATCTGCACCGGGTTCCCGAACATGCTCGGCGCATAGAAGATCGCATAGCCGAGCCGTCCGCCCAGGATGATGCCGAGCGTCGCGTAGAAGACGAGGTCATCGGCATGGCGGCGGGCCATCGGGCTGCCCGGCGTCGCGATCAGCTTGAGCAGATACCACCAGCCGATCAGGATGCCGGAGATATAGGCGATCGAATACCATTTGATGGCGAATTCATGCCCGAACAGGGGGATCTTCACGAGTTCGGCGTGGAGGTGAAGGTCCTCGAACCGGATATGGTTCTGGGCGTCTACAAGGGCGTTAAGGATCAAGGCTTTTCCCCAAGGGTTCGGCCCTCCATAAAGAGCGGCAACGACAAGACCAAGGGGAGAGGTGATGCGCACCGAACTTGACCGGCGGATGGACGAGGGGCTGGCCATGTTCACCGGCGAGGCTGGGCCATTGTCGGTCGGCACGATCACGCTTGACGGTGTCGACCTGCCGTTGATCACCACGGCTCCCGCGGCGCTGCCGGCCTATTTCGCGCACTATGCCGCCGAGCATAAGGACAGGATCTTCCTCGTCTCCGGCGAGGAGAGGCTGACCTTTGCACAGGTTTATGCCGAAGCCGAGAAGGTCGCGCGCAGCCTGGTTGGCGAAGGGCTGATCAAGGGTGAGCGCGTGGGCATTGCGATGCGCAACTCGCCCTCCTGGATCACCCTTTATATGGGAATCGTCATGGCCGGCGGGATCGCCTGCCTGCTCAACGGCTGGTGGCAGTCGGAAGAGCTCGCCGAGGCGATCAACGATGTCGGCTGTACCTTGGTGTTCGCCGATCCCTCGCGCACGAAGCGGCTGGGCGCGATCGACGGGCTGACGATTCCCGTGTTCGAGATCGACGATCTCCTGCCGCTCGCCAAGGCGATGGCCTCAGTGACGCATAGCTGGCCAAGGGTGCCGCTGCCCGCGCTGACGGGCGACGACTACGCGACCATCCTGTTCACCTCGGGTTCGACCGGCCAGTCCAAGGGAGCGCTCAGCGATCACCGCGCGGTGCTGCAGGCGGTGTTCAACTATCTGACCCAGGCGCTGGTCATGCTCGGCATCGCGACCGCCGACGGCAATCCGCCCGCGGGCCAGCCGGCGACCTTGCTCAACGTGCCGCTCTTTCATGTAACCGCAGAGGTTCCGGTGTTCCTGCAGAGCTTCGCGATGGGCCGGAAACTCGTGCTGATGCACAAATGGGATGCCGAAGAGGCGATGCGGCTGATCGAGGCCGAGGCGATCACCTATTTCGTCGGCGTGCCGCTGATGAGCTTCGAGATCCTGACTCACCCCAATCGCGCGAAATATAATCTCTCGACCGTCACCGATTTCGCCGCAGGCGGCGCGCCGCGCCCGGTCGAGCATGTCCGGCGAATCAAGGAGGAGATGGGCGGTGGCGCGCCGCTGCTCGGCTACGGCCTGACCGAGACCAATGGCGTCGGCTGCGGCAACTGGCGCGACAATTATCTGGCGAAGCCAAATTCGACCGGCCGCGCCTCGGCGCCTCTGGTCGATCTGGCGATTCTCGACGGCAATGGCCGTCCCGTCGCGCAGGGCGTGCGTGGCGAGATCGGCATCCGCTCGGTGTGCAACTTCAAGGAATATTGGAACCGGCCCGAGGCGACCGCCGCCGCCTTCACCGCCGACCGCTATTTCCTGACCGGCGATATCGGCTATCTCGACGAGGACGGCTATCTGTTCATCGTCGATCGCAAGAAGGACATCATCATCCGGGGCGGCGAGAATATCTCGTGCCAGGAGGTCGAGGCGGCGATCTACCAGAACCCGGCCGTCGCCGAGGTGGCGGTGTTCGGGCTGGCCGACGAGCGGTTCGGCGAGGTGCCGGGCGCGGTGGTGAAATATCGGCCCGGTGCTGCGCTGACGCCTGAACAGCTCTGCGCCTATCTTTATGCGCACATCGCCGCCTTCAAGGTGCCGCAGCGGATCTGGACCTCGGACGAGCCCTTGCCGCGCTTGGGGACGGAGAAGATCGACAAGGTGTCGCTGCGGGCGAAATACCGCGCGATCGCGGAGGCTGAGGCGGGGGCTGGGCCGGCGGAGAGCTAAGGTCTTGAACCGAAAGTTCGTTTGGCCTGATTTCTATTTCCGTCATGCCGGACTTGTTCCGGCATCCATGTTTCCGCTGGGAGCGCAGGCGTTGTGCCTGCGGAACCATGGACCCCGGAACAAGTCCGGGGTGACGATAGATAATTGAGCAAACTTCAGATTCAGGGCGCTAGAAGGCCCGCCGTCGAGCCCGGTTGTCCAGGCCTCTTCCACCACTCGCCACCGCACGATACAGCGGCCTTATGGCGGCGCGGGACATGCTCGGAAAGATTGACCGGCGGCAGCTGCTGATCGGCGGCGGTGTCGGTATTGGCCTGCTGGTCGCCTGGGGCGTCTGGCCGCGCCATTATGCGGCGAACCTGACTGCGGCGAAGGGCGAAACCATCTATGGCGCCTGGCTCAAGATCGGTGCCGACGGGCATGTGACGGTCGCCGTGCCCCAGGCCGAGCATGGCCAGGGCGTTTATACGACACTGCCCCAGATCGTCGCCGACGAGCTTGGCGCGGACTGGCGGACGGTGGCGGTCGAGCCTTCGCCGCTCAATCCGCTTTACGCCAATCCGATGGCGGCCGATGTGCTGTTCGAGGGCGTGTTCGATGCCTTGCCGGAGGCGCTCCGGTCCAGCCATGCCTCGCGCACCGCGCTCGAACTGACGGGCGGCTCGACCTCGGTACGCGCCTTCGAGAATGACCTGCGCCAGGCCGGTGCCGCGGCGCGGGTGCTGCTGTGCAAGGCGGCGGCGGCGCGGTGGAAGGTCGATTGGCGCGCCTGCGGCACCGCCGGAGGCTTTGTCGTCCATGGCGGCGACAAGCTCCGCTTCGGCGAACTTGCCGCCGAGGCGGCCGGGGGATCGCTGCCTGATCCGCTGCCGCTGCGCGCCGGCGATGCGAATCGGCTCTATGGCCAGTCGCTGCCACGGCTCGACGTGCCGTCAAAGGTCGACGGCTCGGCCAATTTCGCTGGCGATGTCCGTCTGCCCGACATGGTTTTCGCGGCGATCCGCCAGGGCCCGGTCGGTGATTCGCGGCTGATCGCTGCCGATCGCGCCGCGGCCGATCGGGTGCGCGGGGTGCTGTCGGTCGTCACCAATGATCGCTGGATCGCCGCGATCGGCAATAACTGGTGGGCGGCGAACCAGGGCCTGACCGCGCTCAATCCGACCTTCGAAACCAAGGGCGCGATCATCAGCTCGTCGAGCATCGACGATGCGCTGACCGCAGCGCTCGATGGCCCGGGCGAACGCATGGCGAGCGAGGGCGATCTCGCGGCTGCGTTCAAGGGCGCGCGCCTGGTCACGGCCGAATATCGTGCCGGGCTCGGCGTCCATGCCGCGATCGAGACGATGACGGCGACCGCTTATGTGAGGGACGGCGGACTCGAAATGTGGCTGCCGACCCAGG
>Ga0207703_10000168_pt1 | contig 76234 bp, 71 predicted proteins | sample KBSSwiS12_FD_184304 | JGI IMG/M metagenome (GOLD analysis project Ga0207703, IMG submission 184304) | Switchgrass rhizosphere microbial communities from Kellogg Biological Station, Michigan, USA - KBS Switchgrass S1-2 (SPAdes) (version 2) | ecosystem: Host-associated > Plants > Roots >...
CTCGACGCAGATCTCGATGCCGGTCTCGGCCTGGGTCTCGGCGACGATGCGAACGAAGTTCTCGGCGTAGCCGGACTGCCAGCGGAACGGCGGGTGCACGACAACGCTCGGAGCGCCCACCGCCGCAGCCAGCTCAGCCGAGCGACGCAGCTTGACGGCGGGATCGCGGCCCCAGACGAACGTGGTGAGGAACAGCGTTGGTGCGTGGATCGAGATGATCGGCAGGCTGTACTTCTCGCTCAGCTCGAGCAGGGCGGTCGGATCCTGGGTGACCGGGTCGTTGGTGACCATGATCTCCATCGCGTCGAACCCCGCGAGTCGGGCCATGCGGAACGCCGTGTCGACCGAGGCGGGAAAGACGCAGGTCGTGCTCATGCCGATCGAAATCATTTGAACCAAATCTAACGTGCGGAGGTGTCGGGCGTACGACAGTCTCAGGAACTCCCGAAGCAGGTCTACCCCCAGTTCGGAGCGAGTGGGCTGGGAGCTTGCCGTTGGAAGCCCTTCGGCCCCGGCCGGCCCTCCTGCCTCGGCTGGTAGTTTGAGCAGATGAGCGATGAACGATTCGAATTCGTCGTCGCCTCGAACCGACTCCCCGTCGACTACGTGGTCGACGACGACGGATCGCCGAGCTGGCGCACCTCGCCCGGCGGACTCGTCACCGCGCTCGAGCCGGTGATGCGGGATGCGGGCGGCGCGTGGGTCGGCTGGGGCGGCCAGGCTGATCTCGACCTCGACCCGTTCGAGTGGGACGGCATCCGCATCGTCCCGGTGAAGCTCAGCGCAGACGACCTCGAGAACTTCTACGAGGGATTCAGCAATGACACCCTCTGGCCGCTGTATCACGACGTGATCGCGCCGCCCGGCTTCCACCGGGTGTGGTGGGACAACTACGTCAGCGTCAACCAGCGCTTCGCCAATGCGGTCGCCGCGATTGCGGCGCAGGCCGCGACTGTGTGGGTGCACGACTACCAGCTGCAGTTGGTGCCCAGGATGCTGCGCCAGGCCAGGCCCGATCTCACGATCGGGTTCTTCAACCACATCCCGTTCCCGGCATACGGGATCTTCTCGCAGCTGCCGTGGCGCACGCAGATCATCGAGGGCCTTCTCGGCGCCGACGTGATCGGTTTTCAACGCGTGTCGGACGCCGGCAACTTCTCGCGCGCGGTGCGGCGCCTGCTCGGCTACTCGACCAAGAGCCCGACGATCGAGGTTCCCGCCCGTGGGCAGCACCCGGCCAGGCGGGTGATCGCCCGCCCGTTCCCGATCTCGATCGACGCCGATGGCTTCGAGCAGCTCGCGCGTACCCCCGAGGTGCAGGCGCGTGCGCGCCAGATCCGCGAAGACCTGGGCAATCCGCGCACGATCATGCTCGGCGTCGACCGGCTCGACTACACGAAAGGCATCGGCCACCGGCTGAAGGCGTTCGGCGAGCTGCTCGAGGAGGGCCGGCTCAAGGTGGAAGACATCACGCTCGTGCAGGTGGCCAGCCCCAGTCGCGAGCGCGTGGAGACCTACCGGCAGCTGCGCGACGAGATCGAGCTGACCGTCGGCCGGATCAACGGCGACTACGGCACTATCAGCCACCAGGCGGTGAGCTATCTGCACCATGGGTTTCCGCGCGAGGAGATGGCGGCGCTCTACCTGGCCGCCGACGTCATGCTGATCACCGCACTGCGCGACGGCATGAACCTGGTGGCCAAGGAGTACGTCGCCGCCCGGTTCGACGACGACGGGGTGCTGGTGCTGAGCGAGTTCACCGGCGCCTCCGATGAGCTCCGCCGGGCGCTGCTGATCAACCCGCACGACATCGACGGCGTGAAGGATGCGATCATGCGCGCCATCGAGATGCCGCGGCCCGAGCGCCGCAAGCGCATGCACGCGCTGCGCAAACGGGTGCGCGATCACGATGTCGCGCACTGGTCCGAGTCGTTCCTGCGCGCCCTCGCCGAGGCCCGCCGTGGTGCGGGAGCGTCCGACAGCGCGGACTCGCTCGGCGAACTCGAATGGACGGTGGAGCGGGCGCCCCGCGCCTGATCGCGACCATGCCGCATCCCCTGTCCTCATCGCTGACCGGAGCCCTTCGCGAGTTGGCGCGCGTCCGGCGTCTGCTGGTCGCCCTCGACTTCGATGGCACGCTCGCGCCCGAAGTGGATTCCCCGGATGCGGCCCGCGCCATCCCGGAAGCCCGCGACGCGGTGCTGCGCCTGCTCGCGCTGCCCAACACCCGGGTCGCGCTCGTCAGCGGACGCGCACTGCGCAGCCTCATCGAGGTCGCCGATCTGCCCGACAACACGTTGCTCGTCGGGTCGCACGGCATCGAGATCCGGCTCGACGATCCGGCAGAGCGGGTGAGCCTCGACACGGCAGAGCTCGAGCAGGTCGAGGTGCTGCACGAGGTGCTCGGCGATGTCGCCGACTCGATCGACCAGGTCTGGCTCGAAGAGAAGCCGGCAGGCTTCGCGCTGCACACTCGGCTGGCCACCGAGCACGCCTCGCGCCTGGCTCACCTGGTGGCGCTCAGCGAGGCGCAGGCCGAGATCGACAACCTCACCGTGCGGCATGGCAAGAACGTGCTCGAGTTCTCGGTCCGGTCGACCACCAAGGGCGAAGCACTCGAGCATCTGCGCCGGTACACGGCCGCCGATGCGGTGTTCTACGCGGGCGACGACGTGACCGACGAGGATGCCTTCGCGGCCTTGACCCCCGACGACCTGGGCGTCAAGAGCGGACCGGGCCCGACCGAGGCGCCGTTCCGGGTTGCCGGGCCGGAGGAGATCGCGCTGGTGCTGTCGACGCTGGCGACCTTCCGCGAGGGCGATGTGCATGAGCAATGACGAGCTGAAAGCGATCGCACCGCGATCGCGCGGTCATTGCTTGATGGTGCTCGAGTAACTAGGACGTCCGAGCAGCGTCCGCGCCGCCAACGTCACGGGGATACCCTCGACACATGCCGGAAACAGCGCCGAAGATCGATCACAAGCCCCGGTCCCGCACGGTCACCGACGGCATCGAAGCCACCACCTCGCGCGGCATGCTGCGTGCCGTCGGCATGGGTGACGCCGACTGGGACAAGGCGCAGATCGGCATCGCGAGCTCGTGGAACGAGATCACCCCCTGCAACCTGAGCCTGGCGCGACTCGCGCAGGCGGCCAAGGAGGGCGTGCACTCCGGCGGCGGCTACCCGCTGCAGTTCGGCACCGTCAGCGTGAGCGACGGCATCTCGATGGGCCATGAGGGCATGCACTTCTCGTTGGTCAGCCGCGAGGTCATCGCCGACTCGGTCGAGGTCGTCATGCAGGCCGAGCGGCTCGACGGGTCGGTGCTGCTCGCCGGGTGCGACAAGTCCATCCCCGGGATGCTGATGGCGGCGGCCCGGCTGGATCTGGCATCCGTCTTCCTCTACGCCGGCTCGATCGCGCCCGGCTGGGTGCGCCTGAGCGACGGAACCGAGAAGGACATCACGATCATCGACTCGTTCGAGGCGGTCGGCGGCGTGCTGGCCGGCACGATGAGCATCGAAGACGCCCACCGCATCGAGTGCGCCTTCGCGCCGGGCGAGGGCGCATGCGGCGGCATGTACACGGCGAACACGATGGCCAGCGTCGCGGAGGCGCTCGGGATGTCGTTGCCGGGCAGCGCGAGTCCGGCCGCGGCGGACGCGCGCCGCGACTACTACGCGCACCGCTCAGGCGAGGCGGTCGTCAACCTGCTCAATCTCGGGATCACCAGCCGCGACATCCTGACCAAGAAGGCCTTCGAGAACGCGATCGCGGTCGGCATGGCCCTGGGCGGCTCGACCAACATCGTGCTGCACCTGCTCGCGATCGCCAACGAGGCGGGCGTCGAGTTGAGTCTCGACGACTTCAACCGGATCGGCTCGAAGGTGCCGCACGTCGGCGACCTCAAGCCGTTCGGCAAGTACGTGATGAACGACGTCGACCGCCGTGGCGGCCTGCCGGTGCTGATGAAGGCGCTGCTGGATGCCGGCCTCATGCACGGCGACTGCCTCACCGTCACCGGCAAGACGATGGCCGAGAACCTGGCCGAGCTCGACATCCCCCCGTTGGACGGCGAGGTGCTGCGCACCCTCGACAACCCGATCCACGCCACGGGCGGTCTGACGATCCTCAAGGGATCCCTCGCCCCAGACGGCGCGGTGGTCAAGACGGCCGGCTTCGACGCCGCGACCTTCGAGGGCCCGGCCCGCGTGTTCGAGCGCGAGCGCGCCGCGATGGACGCGCTCACGCGCGGCGAGATCCAGAAGGGCGACGTCGTGGTCATCCGCTGGGAGGGCCCGAAGGGCGGCCCCGGGATGCGCGAGATGCTCGCCGTCACCGCGGCCATCAAGGGGGCGGGCCTCGGCAAGGATGTACTACTCTTGACCGACGGCAGATTCTCAGGCGGCACAACCGGCCTGTGCATCGGCCACATCGCTCCCGAAGCGACGGACGCAGGTCCGATCGCCTTCGTGCACGATGGTGATCTGATACGGGTCGATATCGCAGCCCGGTCGATCGACCTACTTGTCGATCCGGCCGAGCTGGAGCACCGGCGTTCCAGCTGGATGCCTCTTCCACCGCGCTATACCCGTGGCGTTCTCGCGAAGTACTCCAAGCTCGTGCACTCCGCTGCGGAGGGCGCGGTCACGGGGTAGTTCCCCTCTCTCACCGTCCTCTGCACGCAAGGAACTCCAATGACCACTGCACCTCCCGCAGCCAAGCCCAGCCGCTCAGCGGCGGCCGCCGGCGCGCCGCCGCTGCTCACCGGATCCGGAGCGATCCTCGCCACGCTCGAGAAGCTCGGCGTCACCGACGTCTTCGGCATCCCGGGCGGCGCGATCATGCCGTTCTACGACGAGCTCATGTCGTCGACCGCGATCCGCCACATCCTCACCCGGCACGAGCAGGGCGCCGGGCACGCGGCCGAGGGGTACGCCGCCGCATCGGGACGGGTCGGCGTCTGCATCGCCACCTCGGGCCCGGGCGCGACCAACCTCGTCACCGCCATCGCGGATGCCCACATGGACTCGGTCCCGCTGATCGCGATCACCGGCCAGGTCTTCTCGACCGTGATGGGCACCGACGCCTTCCAGGAGATCGACATCGTGGGCATCACGATGCCGATCACCAAGCACTCCTTCCTGGTGACCGACCCCGCCGACATCCCGGCCACGCTGGCCGAGGCGTATCAGATCGCGTCGACCGGGCGTCCGGGTCCGGTGCTGATCGATATCACCAAGGATGCCCAGCAGAACACCGCGCCGTTCATCTGGCCGCCCAAGATCGACCTGCCGGGGTACCGTCCGGTCACCAAGGCGCACGGCAAGCAGATCATCGCGGCGGCCGAGCTGCTGGCCGCGGCCGAGCGCCCGGTGCTCTACGTCGGCGGCGGCGTCATCCGCTCGTCGGCCGAGAAGGTGCTGCTCGAGCTGGCCGAGAAGACCGGCGCCCCGGTCGTCACGACCCTGATGGCGCGCGGGGCGTTCCCTGACTCGCACCAGCAGCACCTCGGCATGCCCGGCATGCACGGCGCCGTGCCCGCGGTGCTCGCGCTGCAGGAGAGCGACCTGATCGTCGCGCTCGGCGCCCGCTTCGACGACCGGGTCACCGGCAAGACGGCGGACTTCGCACCGCACGCCAAGGTCGTCCACGTCGACATCGACCCGGCCGAGATCGGCAAGATCCGGCACGCCGACGTGCCGATCGTGGGCGACGCGAAAGACGTCATCGTCGACCTCATCGAGGCCTTCACGGCGGCGGCCAAGAAGCAGAAGCCCAACCTGGCGGCCTGGTGGGAGCGCCTGAACACGCTGCGCGCCGACTACCCGCTCGGCTTCACCGAGCCCGACGACGGACTGTTGTCGCCGCAGGCCATCATCAAGCGCATCGGCGAGCTGAGTGGACCGGAGGCGATCTACGCGGCCGGCGTCGGCCAGCACCAGATGTGGGCGGCCCAGTTCATCAAGTACGAACGGCCGCACGCCTGGCTCAACTCGGGCGGCGCGGGCACGATGGGCTACGCGGTTCCGGCGGCGATGGGCGCCAAGGTCGCCGAGCCCGACCGGGTGGTGTGGGCGATCGACGGCGACGGATGCTTCCAGATGACCAATCAGGAGCTCGCCACCTGCACCATCAACGACATCCCGATCAAGGTCGCGATCATCAACAACTCGAGCCTGGGCATGGTTCGCCAGTGGCAGACGCTGTTCTACGACGGCCGGCACTCGTTCACGGACCTGAACACCGGCCACATGGGCGGCAGCGACGGCCCGACGCGCATGATCCCGGACTTCGTGAAGATGGCCGACGCCTATGGGGCCCTCGGCATCCGGGTGACCAAGGCCGACGAGATCGACGCCGCGATCAAGCTCGCCCTCGAGACCAACGACCGCCCGGTGGTCATCGACTTCATCGTGAGCCGCGATGCCATGGTGTGGCCGATGGTGCCGCAGGGCGTCGGCAACTCGTCTGTGCAGTACGCGCGCGACCACGCACCGGCCTGGGAAGAGGAGTAGTCGTGAGCGGAATCGAGCGACCGCGCTCGGTCGATGGAGCGGCTCGCGCCGCAGGAGCGGCGGCGCGAGGAGACAAGCAATGACCCATCACGTGCTGTCTCTTCTCGTCGAGGACAAACCCGGTCTGCTCACGCGGGTCGCCGGCCTGTTCGCGCGCCGCGGCTTCAACATCGAGTCACTCGCGGTCGGCACCACCGAGATCGAGGGCCTCTCGCGCATCACCGTGGCGGTGGATGTCGAAGACGCCCCGCTCGAGCAGGTCACCAAGCAGCTGAACAAGCTGGTCAACGTGATCAAGATCGTGGAACTCGATCCCGCGCAGTCAGTGCAGCGCGAGCACCTGCTGATCAAGGTGCGCGTCGACAACTCGAACCGCAGCCAGATCCTCGAAGCGGTGACGCTGTTCCGCGCGCGCGTGGTCGACGTGGCGACGGATGCCCTGGTGATCGAGGTCACCGGCGACAGCGGCAAGGTGCAGGCCCTGCTGCGCGTGCTCGAGCCCTACGGAATCAAAGAGATCGCGCAGTCCGGCCTGCTGGCCATCGGCCGCGGCAGCAAGAGCATCACCGAGAGGGTTTTCAAGAACTAGAGAACATCCCGCTGGTTGAGTAGCGGACCGCAGGTCCGCGTGTCGAAACCAGCATCCCCGTGTGTGGTTTCGACACGCGGCTCCGCCGCTACTCAACCACCCAGACAAGAGAGATAACGCAATGACTGAGATCTTCTACGACAAGGACGCCGACCTGTCGATCATCCAGGGCAAGAGGGTGGCCGTGATCGGCTACGGCTCGCAGGGCCACGCCCACGCGCTGAATCTGCGCGACTCGGGGGTCGAGGTCAAGATCGGCCTCAAGCCCGATTCCAAGTCGGTGGCGAAGGCCAAGGAGGCGGGCTTCGAGGTGCTGACCGCGGCCGAGGCGGCCAAGTGGGGCGACGTCATCGTCATCCTGGCGCCCGATCAGCACCAGCGCGGCCTGTACGCGGCCGACATCAAGGACAACCTCGAAGAGGGCAACGCGCTGCTCTTCGGGCACGGCTTCAACATCCGCTTCGGCTACATCAAGCCGCCGGAGGGCGTCGACGTGATCATGGTCGCGCCCAAGGGCCCCGGCCACACCGTGCGCCGCGAGTACGAGGCGGGCCGCGGCGTTCCGATCATCGCGGCGGTCGAGCAGGATGCCACCGGCCACGCCTGGGACCTCACCTGGTCGTACGCCAAGGCGATCGGCGGCCTGCGCGCCGGCGGCATCAAGACCACCTTCACCGAAGAGACCGAGACCGACCTGTTCGGCGAGCAGGCCGTGCTCTGCGGCGGCACCTCGCAGCTGGTCATGTACGGCTTCGAGACGCTGATCGAGGCCGGTTACCAGCCGCAGATCGCCTACTTCGAGGTGCTCCACGAGCTCAAGCTGATCGTTGACCTGATGTGGGAGGGCGGCATCGCCAAGCAGCGCTGGTCGGTCAGCGACACGGCGGAGTACGGCGACTACGTCAGCGGTCCGCGTGTCATCGACCCGAGTGTCAAGGAGCACATGAAGGCCGTGCTGGCCGACATCCAGTCCGGCGCCTTCGCCGAGCGCTTCATCGCCGACCAGGATGCCGGTGCGCCCGAGTTCCTCGCCCTGCGCGAGAAGGGCGCCGCCCACCCGATCGAGGCGACCGGCAAGGAGCTGCGCGCGCTGTTCGCGTGGAAGCAGCAGGACGCCGACTACGTCGAGGGCAGCGCTGCGCGCTGACCCTCGAGACACAAACGCGAAGGGCCGGGGGCGATCCTCCCGGCCCTTCGTCATGGTCGGTGGGGTGTCGTTGTGACTAGGCGTCGATGCGGTATCCGCGTTTGATCACGGTCGCGACGATCGCCGGATCGGGCAGTGACTGGCGGAGGCGGCTGATCGCGACATCCACGGCGTGGTCATCCGGCCCGTCGGGCAGCAGCGCGGCGAGCTCGGATCTCGACAACACGGTGCCGCCGGCTGCGGCCAGGGCGCGGAACAGGGTCAGCGAGTTGGGGGCGAGGGTCGACCTGCGGCCGGCGACCTCGACCATGCGTCCCCGGATCTCGAGCGGGCCGTGGGCGGTCGCGAGATGCACGATGCCGCGCCCCTCCAAGTGTTCGCAGACCAGACGGATCAGCGCGCCCATCCGAAAGCGGTCGGGCACCAGCGGTTCGAGGCCCGCGGCACGCAGGGGAGCGGCCGTCACCGGGCCCACCGCAGCCGCCACCACGGTGGTGCTGAAGGCGTCGAGCATGGCATCGAGCCTGTCGGCTTGATCTGCGACCGCGAACAGCGCTTCGACCGCGGGCGCGCTGGTGAAGGTCACCGCTTCGACCGAGCCGTTGCAGACGGCATCGACCAGGCGCAGTACCTGGGTGGAATCGTCGGGCAGCTGCCAGCGGTAGGGTGCGACGCTGAGCACCGTGGCCCCCGCCGCGACGAGCCGTTCGAGTTGGGTGGTGTCGGTGAAGCCGTGCAGCTGCACGGCCACCGTGAGGCCGGCGGCGCCTTCGCTGATCACCTTGTCCACCAGGGACTGGGTGGTCTCCTCGTCGCTCATGCCCGCGTCATCCAGGCCCGCCGCTCGCACCGCCCCGCGTGCCTTCGGGCCGCGCACCAGAATGCTCGAGCGCTCGAGGGTCTCGATCAGGGCCGCGCCGAGACCGGCAGCGTCCGCGGCTTCGAGCCAACGCCGGATGCCGTACGAGGTCGTGGCCAGCAGGATCTCGGGTCGCGCCTCGATGATCGCGATCGTGTCGGCAGTGAGCCGCGCGTCATCACCGGCTGGAGCGATGCGGATCGCCGGGGCATGCAGCACCTCGGCGCCGCGGCGCTCGAACGCCGCAATGAGATCCTCCGAGCGCCGGTCAGAGGTGACCCCGATACGGAAGCCGGCGAGCTGATCCGGACTGAATGCCGGGACTCCGTCTGACGGGGCATCGGTCATGATCGTCCACTCGCCGCGAGGGCCACCTGGCGCAGCGCGTCGTCGTCGGCGAGGCGAACGACCTCGCCGATCACGAGAACGGCGGGAGACCGCACTCCTAGCCGCGATGCGGTTTCGGCCGAGTCGGCCAGCGTACTGATGGTCGTGCGCTGACCGGGGGTGAGGCCGCGCTCGATGACGGCAACCGGCATGTCGCGGTGCATTCCATGACGAGCGAGGGCGGCCGACAGATGCGGCAGGGTGTTGACACCCATGAGCACCACGATCGTGCCGCCGAGCCCGACCAGGTGGGCGACGGTCGCGTCGTCGAGCGGTGCGTGGCCGGACACCACGGTGAACATCCGGCTGACCTCGCGGTGCGTCACGGGGATGCCCGCGGCCGCCGGGACGGCGATAGCGCTCGTGACGCCCGAGATGACGGTGACCGGGACGCCGGCCGCCCGGCAGGCGGCGACCTCCTCCCCGCCGCGTCCGAACACGAAGGGATCGCCGCCCTTCAAACGCACGACGGAGCGCCCGGCGAGAGCCGCTTCCACCACTCGCCGTTCGATCTCGGCCTGAGGCACGGCGTGATGGCCCGGGGTCTTGCCCACGTCGATCCATTCGGCGCCGGGTGCCCAGTCCTTGGCTCGCCGCTGGGGGGCGAGCCGGTCGTAGAACACGACATCGGCCCGGGCGAGCGCGTCGCGCGCGGCGAGGGTCAGCAAATCCTCGGCGCCCGGCCCGCCGCCGACCAGGGTGACATTCCCGATGGGCGTGGTCAAGGCCGGTGCCTCGCGGACGATCCACACCCGCAGGTCGCGGGCGGCAGCGCGGAGCTTCGCCTCGGCCGCCGGAGGCAGCTCGATGAGCAGCACCAGGTCGACGGCCGAGAGCACCTCCCGCCAGGCGGCGCGGGTACGGGGCCGCGAGATGCGATGGACCGTGACCGGGACGACCTGCGCTGCTGCCGCATCCGCCGCCGACTCGTCAGGAGCCAGAAAGACCGTGGCCCCGGAGTGGAGCAACCGCGCGATCGCAAGGCGGCTCGCCGCCGGGGCGCCGACGACGAGGGCTCGGCGCCCGGCGAGGTCGAGGTCGAGTTCCACTACTCGATCGCTCTCTCGACGGACTGGCGCAGCGGAATGCGGGTGCCCGCGAGCAGCACCGACTCTCGCTCCTCAGGCCGGGCCGGGCGTGGCTGATCCCGCTCGAGCAATTGCACGATCGCCGGATCGGCGGTGGACGGGGCGTTCACGAACGACCGGAAGCGACGCAGGCGTTCCGGGTCTTGCAGCGTCGCCGCCCACTCGTCCTCGTAGTTGTCGACGTGTGCCGCCATCGCGAGCTCGAGCTCGTCGGCGATGCCGAGGCTGTCATCGCAGACGACGTCGCGCACGTGATCGAGTCCTCCCTCGAGTTCCTCCTGCCACCGCGCGGTGCGCTGCAACCGGTCGGCGGTGCGGATGTAGTACATGACGTAGCGGTCGATGTATCTGATCAAGGTCTCGTCGTCGAGGTCCTGGGCGAGCAATTGAGCGTGCGCCGGCTGGTAGCCGCCATTGCCGCCCACATAGAGGTTCCAGCCCTGCTCGGTCGCGATCACGCCGATGTCTTTGCTCCTGGCCTCTGCGCACTCGCGCGCGCAACCCGAGACGCCCAACTTGAACTTGTGCGGAGCGCGCAGTCCGCGGTAGCGCAGTTCGAGCCGGATCGCCATGGCGACCGAATCCTGCACGCCGAATCGGCACCAGGTGGAGCCGACGCACGACTTCACGGTGCGTAGCGACTTGCCGTACGCCTGGCCGGACTCGAACCCGGCATCCACCAGGATCTTCCAGATCTCGGGCAGCTGTTCGAGTCGCGCGCCGAACATGTCGATGCGCTGCCCGCCGGTGATCTTGGTGTACAGGTTGAACTCGGCGGCGACCTCGGCGATCACCTTGAGCTTCTGCGGGGTGATCTCGCCGCCCGGGATGCGCGGAACCACCGAGTACGACCCGTCGCGCTGCATGTTCGCCAGGGCGCGGTCGTTCGTGTCTTGCAGGGTTCCGCGTCCCGAGTCGAGGATGTACGCCGAGGTCTGACTGGCCAGGATGGACGCCACGGCCGGCTTGCAGACATCGCAGCCGTATCCGCGTCCGAAGCGGCCCACGATCTGCTCGAACGAAGTGAGCTCGAGCACCCGGACGGCTTCGAACAACTCACTGCGGCTCAGGTCGAAATGCTCGCACATGGCGCGCGACACCTCGACTCCCGCCTTGGCCAGCTCGGTGTCGAGGATCTTCTTCACCAGCGGCACGCACGACCCGCACTGGATGCCGGCGCGAGTGCACGCCTTCAGGGCACCGAGCTCGTGGCAGGCCTCGTCGTGATCGCCGCGCACGGCCGCGCGCACCGCGCCGACCGACACGTTGTTGCACGAGCAGAGCTGGGCGTCGTCGGGCAGCTCGAGCGAGGGAGCCTCCCCGCCGGCCGACGACAGGAACGCGGCGGGCTCGGCTCCGAGCGCCTTGCCAAGCAACGGACGCAGGGCCGGATACGGCGCGGCGTCGCCTACGAAGATCCCGCCCAGCAGGGTGGTGGCATCGTCAGTGACCACGATCTTCTGATACAGGCCCCGCGCCGGGTCGGCGTAGACCACCTCGAGCGCATGCGGAGTCGTGGCCAGCGCGTCGCCGAAGCTGGCCACCTCGACGCCCGAAAGCTTCAACTTGGTGGCATCGTCGACCCCGGCGAAGACGGCGTCGCCGCCCAGGACACGGTTGGCGGCGACCTCGGCCATCGCGTTCGCCGGCGCGACCAGCCCGACGCAGGCGCCGTCGTAGCAGGCGACTTCGCCGATCGCCCAGATCCCCTCGACAGAACTCGAACAGGTGTCGTCGATGACGATCCCGCCGCGGGCGCCGATAGTCAGGCCCGCGGCGCGAGCCAGCTCGTCGCGCGGGGTGATCCCGATCGCGAAGACCACGAGATCGCTGTGGAGTTCGCGGTCGTCGTCGAGGCGCACTCCCACGACTCGGCCCGACGGTGCCGTCATGACCTCGGCCGGACGGTGGCCGAGCTCGAGGGCGATGCCCTGCGCGCGGATCAGGCGGCCGAGCGCCTGGCCGGCGCCCTCATCCAGCTGGGTCGACATCAACCAGCGGCCGGAGTGCACGACGGTGACGACCCCTCCCAGCTTGGCCAGGCCGCCCGCGGCTTCGAGGCCGAGAAGTCCGCCGCCGACGACCGTGATGTTGACGGCGCGGCCCAGCCGGTCCATCAGAGCGGGCAGCTCGTCGACCAGCGCGTCGACATCGTCGACAGTGCGATAGACCCGACCGGCTGCCGCACCGGGGATCGGCGGCACGCTCGCCGACGATCCGCTCGCGATCACGAGGTGGTCGTACTCGACCGTACGCTGATCGGCCAGGGTCACCGTCCGGGCCCGCGGGTCGATGCCGCTCGCGGCGACGCCCCGGTGCAGCTCGACGCCCGGTGACGACCAGACGGCGCCTTCTGCGAGCGTCAGATCGTCGGCATCGAGCAGGCGGCGCGACAGCGCGACCCGGTCGTACGGCAGGTGCGGCTCCTCGCCGATGACGGTGAGCTCGATCGAGTCGGCGGTGGTTGCGCCGGCCGTCAGAGACTCGGCGAAGCGGTGCGCGGCAGGCCCCGCGCCGATGACGACGACGCGCTGCGGAGCCTTCTTCGTGGTCATGTGGCCCCCTGTCCAGGTGCGCCCAGCCTAGAAAGCGCGTATTTCCCGCCCGTTGCGACCGCGTAACGAGTTGTGACCGCGCGCTCACCCGAGCCCCGGCGGGATGTGAGGTCTTCGTTACGTGATCGTCACGGCACCGGTCATCCCCCGAAATCCGGCCTTCCTAACCTGGGCGGGTGTCGATCTCGAATGATGTGGCCCCGCGCACCGTCGACCTGAGGGGTCCGGATGTCGACTGGGTGGCGGTGTGTCCGCTGGCCGAGCTCGAGCCGTCCTGGGGTGAGGCCGCCCTGATCGACGACACGCAGGTGGCGGTCTTCCTGCTTCCGGATGGGGTCGTGCGCGCGGTGTCGAACGAAGATCCGGTCGCCGGATCGTTCGTGATGTCGCGCGGCATCGTCGGCTCGCGCGGCGATCGCGCGACCATCGCCTCGCCCCTGAACAAGCAGGTGTACGACCTCGAGACCGGTCGCTGCCTCAGTGCCGACGGCCCGGGACTGGCGGTGTTCCCGGTTCAGACCGTCTCGGGGCTGGTCGAGATCGGCATGGCCCGGGCGTGAAAGGACGAGCCGCGCTCGTTGCGGCATCGCACGGCACGAGCCACCCCGATGGGCAGCGCGCGGTTGCGGCGCTGGTCGGGGCCGTCGCCGAGACGGCGCCTCAGCTGATCGTCAACCAGGCGTTCGTCGATGTGCAGCAACCGGACGTGCGGCAGACCCTGAGTTCCATCGATCGGGACCGGGACGCCATCGTGGTGCCCCTCCTGCTCTCGGCCGGCTACCACGTGCGGGTCGATCTGGCTCGGGATGCCCGCGAGACTCTCGATCGCCGGGTCACGATCGCGGAAGCCCTCGGCCCCGATCGGCGTCTGACCGAGTTGCTCGCCCGTCGCCTGGACGAGGTAGGCCTCCTGCCCGACGACCTCATCGTGCTCGCGGCGGCCGGGTCGAGCGATCAACGCGCCGTCGACGACTGTCGCGCGGTCGCCGCCGATCTCGCCGCGGTTCTCGAACGGCCGGTCATTGCCGGCTTCATTTCGGCCGCGACGCCGCGCCTGCCCGATGCGGTCGCCCAGGCGCGCTCCGCCGGCCCGGCGAGCGCTCGGGTGGTGGTCGCCTGCTACCTGCTGGCGCCCGGCTACTTCTCCGGGCTGGCGGGCGAGGCCGGTGCCGACCTGGTGGCCGAGCCGCTGCTGGCGGTCGACCGGGAGGTTCCGCGCGAACTGGTGTACGTCATCCTGGAGCGCTACCGCGCCGCGTGTAACGCGGATGTTTCGGTGGCCTTGCAGCGGGCTTCCGACCCGGTGACGACCTGGTGACCGGAACGTCACGGGGAGCGCGCCTGGCCGAAACACGGCATCCCTAGCGTCGAAGCATCCGGTGGGTCGCCCTCGACCCGCACCCAGCCAAGGAGAACCGATGACGACGACAGCCACTTCGAGCAGTTCCCCCGTGAGCGCGACGACCGATGCCGATGCTCCGCAACTCGTCCACCGGCCAGGTCGCTGGATCGACAACTGGCAGCCCGAGAACACCGCGCAATGGACCGCGGTCGGCCGGTCGATCGCGGGCCGGAACCTGCGCTGGTCGATCTTCGCGGAGTTCCTCGGATTCATCGTCTGGCAGCTCTGGAGCATCGTCGTCGTGCAGCTGCCGCATGCCGGATTCACGTTCGACACCACTCAGATCTTCTGGCTGATCTCGATCCCGAGCCTGGTCGGGGCGACTCTGCGGTTCCCGTACACCTTTCTGGTGCCGCGGTTCGGTGGTCGAAACTGGACCATCGTCTCGGCGAGCCTGCTGCTCATCCCGACCATCGCGCTGGGCATCTGCGTCTCCAACCCGCACACGCCCTTCGCGGTGATGCTGACGGTGGCGGCGCTGTCGGGCTTCGGCGGGGGCAACTTCGCCAGCTCGATGTCGAACATCACCTACTTCTACCCGCAGGCCAAGAAGGGTTGGGCACTCGGCCTCAACGCCGCGGGCGGAAACCTGGGCGTCTCGGTCGCGCAGATCGTGGTGCCGCTCGCGATCACCATCGGCGCCGGCGCGACCCTCAACCTGCCGTTCGCCGGATGGATCTGGGTGCCGTTCATCCTGATCGCGGTCTTCGGCGCCGCCCGATTCATGAACAATCTGTCGAATGCGAAGGCCGACTTCGCCGCCTCGGCTGCCGCCCTGCGCGAGCCGCACATGTGGATCCTGGCTCTGCTCTACATCGGAACGTTCGGGTCGTTCATCGGCTTCGCCGGTGTCTTCCCCAAGCTGATCGTCGACCAGTTCCCGGCCTTCTCGACCTTCCAGGTCGGGTCCGCGGCCCTGTCGCTCGCGTTCCTCGGAGCCCTGGTCGGATCGGTCGCGCGCCCCTTCGGCGGCCGCCTGGCCGACCGCTTCGGCGGGGCGATCGTGACAATGGTCGCGTTCGCCACCATGGCAGCGGGAGCGTTCGCGGTGCTGCTCGTGCTCGCATCCGGCAACTTCTGGGCGTTCCTGGGGTGCTTCCTGGTGATCTTCATCGCGACCGGAATCGGCAACGGGGCGACCTACCGCATGATCCCCAGCGTGTTCGCCGCGCGGAGCGGTGTCGCGAATCCGCGCTCGCACTCGGGAGACGTCGGCACCCAGCGCAAGACCGCAGGGGCCCTCGGGATCATCGCGGGGATCGGTGCATACGGCGGATTCCTGATCCCGCAGGTGCTGGGCGCGTCGAAAACCGCCACCGGCAGCTACGCCGACGCGATCATCGGCTTCGTCGTCGCCTACCTGCTGCTCATGGCTGTCACCGCCTTCTTCTACCTGCGCCGGGGCTCGGCGGTCGCGGTTCACAAGATCTAGGGGACGACCGGGTTGGCCGAGGTGGACAGCGCAGCAGGTGCGGCGACGCACTGTCCGTATTGCGCGCTGCAGTGCGCGATGACCGTCCGCGCGGCCGACCCGGTCGGAACAACGCCGCAGCTGGCGGGGCGCGACTTCCCGACCAACCGCGGCGGCCTGTGCAAGAAGGGCTGGACCGCCGCCGAGCTGCTGGTCTCATCGGAACGGATCGCCGAGCCGATGATCCGCGAGGGCGATGGCTTTCGCCCGGCGAGCTGGGAGGAGGCGCTCGACCTGATCAGCGAACGGCTGCGGGCGATCCGCCAGGAGTCAGGGGCGGATGCGGTCGGCGTGTTCGGCGGGGGAGGCCTGACCAACGAGAAGGCCTACCAGCTGGGTAAGTTCGCCCGACTCGCGCTGGGCACCTCGCGGATCGACTACAACGGGCGATTCTGCATGTCGTCGGCAGCCGCGGCCGGCAACCGCGCGTTCGGGGTCGATCGCGGCCTGCCGTTCCCGGTCGATCACCTCGATGATGCTCAGACGATCATGCTGCTGGGCAGCAACGTCGCCGAGACGATGCCGCCGTTCATCGGGCACCTGACGGGCGCTCGGGCGGCGGGCGGGCTGATCGTGGTAGATCCGCGGCGGTCGTCGACCGCCCAGCTCACGGGCGACGGCGGCGGCATTCACCTGCAGCCGGCACCGGGAACCGATCTGATCCTGCTGCTCGGACTCATCCACCTGGCGATCGAGTCCGGGGCCGCCGATGTCGACTACCTCGCGCGCCGCACGGTCGGCTTCGACCGGCTCCGCCGCAGTGTGAGCCGCTGGTGGCCCGAGCGTGTGCAGCAGTACACCGGTGTCCCGGTCGGCCAGTTGCGTGAGGTGCTCGCCCGGCTTGCTTCGGGGCGCGGCAGCTACATCCTGACCGGACGCGGCGTCGAGCAGCACGTCGACGGCACCGACACCGCGACGGCCGCGATCAACCTCGCACTGGTGCTCGGCCTGGTCGGTACGAACCACTCTGGGTACGGCACCTTGACCGGCCAGGGCAACGGCCAGGGTGGGCGCGAGCACGGGCAGAAGAGCGACCAGCTTCCCGGGTACCGCAAGATCACCGATCCACGGGCGCGTGCTCACGTCGCGGCCGTCTGGGGTGTCGCGGCAGACAGCATCCCGGGGCCCGGCCTGCCCGCCGTCGAACTGCTCGCCTCGATGGGACGACCGGGCGGGATCCGCGCGCTGCTCGTCCACGGATCGAACGTGGTCGTCTCGGCACCCGACAGCACCCGGGTGCGGGCCGGTCTCGAGAGCCTCGACCTGCTCGTGGTGAGCGACTTCTTCTTCTCCGAGACCGCCGTGCTCGCCGATGTCGTGCTGCCGGTCACCCAATGGGCAGAGGAGGAGGGGACGATGACGTCGCTCGAGGGGCGGGTGCTCCGCCGGCGCCGGGCGATCGACCCTCCGCCCGGCGTGCGATCCGAACTGTGGATCATGCGCGAGCTGGCCCGCCGGCTCTCGGCTCCCGGCGTCTACAGCGACGATCCCGCCGAGGTCTTCGACGAGCTGGCGCGGGCATCGCGTGGCGGACCGGCCGACTACTCGGGCTTGAGTCACGCGCTGCTGGACCGCGAGGCCGAGACCGGGTCAGCCGCCTTCTGGCCGTACCCGGTCGGCAGCACCGGCACCCCGCGGATGTTCGTGGATGCCTTCGCGCACCCCGACGGAAAGGCCAGGCTGGTGGCGGTGCAGCCCGCGCCCCGGATCGCGCCCGCCCAGCGGAGTGGCACCCTCACCCTAGTCACCGGTCGGCTGTTGGGGCAGTACCAGTCGGGCACGCAGACTCGGCGCGTGCCCGAGTTGATGGCCTCGCATCCCATCGCAGAGGCCGAGCTGCATCCGGCTGCGGCGGCCGCCCTCGGCCTCGCCAATGGCGACCAGGTCGAACTGTCGAACAAGCGCGGATCCGTGCGGTGCCGAGTCAAAGTGAGCAGCGGCATCCGCTACGACACGGTGTTCCTGCCCTTCCACTTCCCCGGGCGCGAGAGCGCCAATCTGCTCACCGAGGGCGTGACCGACCCGATCTCGGGGATGCCGGAGTTCAAGACGACGGTCGTCCAGGTGCGTGCGGTGACGAGCACCGAGTCGCCTCGCGAGACGACGGTGGGGGCCGGTGACCGTGGCTGAGCACGTCGTGCTGATCGGATACGGACCGGTCGGCGCCCGATTCGTCGAAGAACTGCTGCCCGCGGTGCGGGCCGGACTCGTGACCCTCACCGTGGTCGGGGCCGAGGCGGCCGAGGCGTACAACCGGGTGCTGGTCGCCGAATTCGCCGTGGGCGACACCGAGCGCGCCAGCCTCGACCTGACCGACGCCGACGAGGCCCGGGAGGCCGGCGTCCGCATCCTGACCGGCACCACGGTGGTCGAACTGCTCCGCAGCCGACGAACGGTGCTGCTCGGGACAGGCGAGCAGGTGCCGTACGACCGGCTGGTGCTGGCGACCGGTGCGCGGGCCCAGGTGCCCACTATCGACGGGGTGGTCCGCCGGCCGGCGCTGCTGCGCCCGCCGGTCGATGGACGCCGTCTGGATCGTGCCGAGACGCCCTGGCCCGCCGGCATCACCGTTCTGCGCGATCTGGATGACGCGGAGCGGCTCGGCGAGGCGGTGCGGGCCGGTGCGCGGATCGTGGTGCTGGGCGCGGGAGTGCTCGGCATGGAGTTCGCCCTCGCGGCGACCCGGGCGGGAGCCGAGGCCTGCGTGGTGTTCCACGGCGCCGGACCCATGGAGCGCAACTTGGATCGCGGTGCGAGCACGGTGCTGGCCCGGGGCGCGCGGCACTCCGGGGTGGCCCTGATCGCGCACGCCAGGGCCGAGAGCGTGCTGCTGCGGGAGGGGGATGACGAGGTGCCCCGATTCGACTCCCTGCTGTGCGCGGACGGCAAGCAGATCTCGGGTCAGGTGCTGGTCATCTCATGCGGTGTCGTGCCGCGCACGGAGCTGGCGGCAATCGCCGGCCTCCCGGTGGCGCGCGGCATCCTGGTCGATCACGAGCTGCGCAGCTGGGGCGACCCTGACATCTACGCGATCGGTGACTGCGCGCACCTCGCGGACCGGCCGCGGGATGGGGCCAGGCGGGACGAGCCGAGCGGTGGACCGCTCGGCCTGATCGGCGCGGGCTGGCGGCAGGCCGAGTGGTTGGCCCGGCGGTTCCACGATGAACTGAGGGGCGCGGCGGAGCCGAGCGCTCCGCTCGCCGAAGAGAGCACGGGCGTGATCCAGCTCAAGGCCGCATCGGTCGATGTCGTGGCCGCCGGGGACATCCGCGCCGAGCCATGGGACGACGTCGAACCGGAGGACGAGTCCGCGAGCGAGCCGCGATCGGTCGCGCAGTGGGCCGACCCGGCGCACGGGCGCTACGTGAAGATGGTCACGCGCGCCGGAGTGCTCGAGGGCTTCGTCAGCGTCGGGATGCCGCGCACGGGCGCCGAGTTGACCTTGCTCTTCCAGCGCGGCAGCGAGCTTCCCGCAGACCGCTCGGTGCTGATGCGCTTCGACGGACCCGATGACGAACCGGTCGACTCGGCGGGTTCATTCGCCCCCGACGCCACCGTCTGCTGGTGCAATGGGGTCAAGGTCGAGCAGGTCGCGCACGCCGCGGGCGAGGGGCACGGCACGGTCGCCGACATCGGTCGCGCCACCCGGGCCGGCACCGGGTGCGGCGGGTGCAAGACGCGCATCGGCGAGATCCTCGGGATGCTCGGGACCCTGGCGCCTCACCAGGGCAACGACAGCAGCGGCACGGAGTCGCCGGTCGCACCCATGCCGGGCTGAACCACCGCCAGCCCATCGGCGGCCGCGAGTCCGCGCAGCATGCCCGAGCCTTGCAGGTCGAGGGCGCGCGCCCCGTCGTCCTGGATCGACACGGCCACCAATCGAGTATCGCCGTGATGCCCGCCGACCGACTCGGCCAGGCGCACCATGCGGCTGCGGCCCGAGGTGTTCTGGAGCATCCCCCTCAGGATCGGTTCGCCGAAGCTCAGGAGCGCGGCATAGGCGGCGAAGGGATTGCCCGGCAGCAGCAGGATCGCCCCGCCATCCGCTCGTCGGCCGAATGCGACCGGGTGACCCGGCCGCATCGCCACCTGGTCAACGTGCCAGCGCACTCCGACGGCTCGAGCCGCCGCGCGGGCGTGATCGGTCCGACCGCGCGAGCTGCCGCCGGTGATGATCAGCAAGTCGGCGTCGGATGCCGCCAGAGCGGCCTCGGTCGCGGCGCGATCATCGCCGCAGCGGCTCAACCGTGGGGCGGCCGCGCCGAGCGCCGTCAGGATGGCAGGGAACGACGGCGTCATCACGTCACGAATCGATCCGGGCCGCGGCAGACCGGACGGCACCAGTTCGTCTCCGAGCACCAGCAGATCGACACGGGGCTGCGCGGCCACGGCAAGCAGGTCGTGGCCGGCGGCGGCGCTGAGCGCGATGCGGGGCGGACTGAGCGGCGTTCCGGCACCGATCAGCAACTCGCCGGCCATGGCTTCCTCGCCCGACGGGCGGATGTGCTCGGCGGCACGAGGTTCGTCGCGGCGGGCATGGCTCGCCCGATGCAATTCGCGTCTGCCGTCGCGGGTGCGCTCCTCGCCGTTCTCGCGGCGGAGTACTCCGTGGGTTCCCGGCGGCAGGGGAGCGCCGGTGCAGATCGGTCGGGCGGTTCCGTTCGGGAGCGGCTCGCCTGGCGGGGCGTCACCTGTATCGATCGGCGCCCCGATCAGCCAGGGGGGCTCACCGGCGACGGCCCAGCCATCCATCGCCGAAGCCGCGTGCGGCGGCAGAGCGAGGCGGGCGTGGACCGCCTCACGCAGCACGAGCCCGTGGGCGGCGTCGAGAGCGACCGCGACGGTGCTGGTCGCGCAGCTCGCCCCGAGCGCGCTCGCGCGTCGTCGGGCGTCGACCCACGATGTGCGGCGGTCTGCGGCGGCACCGGTGCGCTGGGGTACCGGAACCGGCGGGCTCGCGGGAGCGGTTGTGACCGCGGGTCTCACGGCTGCTCATCTCGGGCGATCAGGGCGCGCCGCGACGCCAGTGCGACGAGTTGGCGCAGTTCGTCGCTCGACGCGCCGGTCCGCCCCGCGGCGAAGCCGACCAGGAAGGTGGTGAGGGGGGCCGCGGGTCGGGCGATACCGTGGGCGGCATCCCGGGCCAGGTCGAGGATGAGGCCGAGGTCGAGGCTCGCGAGTTCGGGCACGCCGAGCGCCTCGGCCAACTCGGCAACCCACTGCTCGAGCGAGATACCGGATTCCGGCGTCGCCTCAGACATCGACGACACCCGCCCGAGGCAGCACGATGCCCGCGGCAACGGCGTCGGCTTCGACATCGATGTCGGCGCACAGCTCGGGGTCGAGTGGAACCCGGGTCACCGTGAGCCCTGCGATGAGCCGGAACATGCTCAGCCCATCGGTCGGCCCGGCCGCGATCGCCGATCGCAGCGCCGCCGTTCGATAGAGGGCCAGCAGGGGTTGATCGCGACCTTCCGGATCGACGGCGATGAGGGCATCCGAACGGCGGTGCGGGCGATGCCGGCGCAGCGCCGCGAAGGCCTCGCCGGCGCGCGGCAGGTCGGCGGCGAGCACGGCGACGAAGCGCCGGCCGCGAATCGGGCGGCTCGAACGACTCGCCCAGGCCGGTGTCGCCAGGTCGGCGAGGCCGGCCGCGATCGCCGAAGCCGGCCCCGACCGCGCAGGTCGCTCCTCCGTGCGACTCACTCGCGCGTCGATCGCGACGTCGTCGACGTGGCGCACCACCGAGATGCGGCGGGCCGCGCCCACAGCCGCGACCGCGCGCTCCAGAAGCGAGAGCTCGCCGATGCGCAGCGCCGGCTTGTCGACGCCTCCGAGCCGGGACCCGCGGCCCCCGGCGATGACGATCGCGTCGAAGCGCTGGATCGCGTGCATCTGACCTCCCCGATGCCGCCAGGCTAGGCGCGCGGTGTTGCGGTCAGGTTGCGCGGGTGTGTCATCCGATCGCCGGTTTTCTCACCGGTCCCGCCGAGGCGTGTGACCCGGCGCCGTCAGCCGTCAGCCGCCGCGTGTCGGGTGTCGGGTGTCGGGGAGGCGGTTCACCCCGGCTTCGTGACCTCGATCGCGGTGAGGCCGGCCAGGCTCAACCAGATCCTGTCACTCGATTCCACGATGGTCGCCAGCACGGCCCCGCAGTGCGGACAGCGGGCCACGGTGCCGGGAGCCGCCTGGTGGACCATCGCGGCGCCCAGCATCCCCGAGGTACCGCAGTTGATGCAGCGGCCGACGGCCGTGGTGAGGTCGAACGCGAACAGGTCGGAGAGCTGCCCGGCCAGGGCGTTGCCGTCGACGTGGTTCATGTCAGTGTCCCGTCCATCACTGTCCCGTCCATCACTTGCCTCCGAATCGCTCGGTGCGGATGTCGCCCGCCCCGTGCCCGAGCTCGATCAGCCAGCCGGCCACCAGTTCGACGAATCCGGTCGACCCGCAGATGAACACCCTCGGCTTCTCGGATGCGGGGATCGCGAAGCCCGCCAGCGCATCCTTGGTGATGCGCCCGGCCGGCACCGGCCAGTCGTGCGGGGCGGTGCGGGAGTACACGAAGTCCAGTTGCAGTCCGTTCGCGGCCAGCTGGGTCAGCTCCTGCCGGTAGAACACGTCGTCCGGCTGACGCACGGCGTAGAGCAAGCGGAACGGCGTCGGGTCGGCGGCCTCGGCGTGCGCCCGCACCATGGCGAGGAAGGGCACGACCCCCGAGCCACCGGCGATCAGCTGCACGGGGCGCGGGTCGTGGGTGTCGGCCTGCGGCATCCAGATGAAGTAGCCGCCCAACGGGCCGTGCAGCTCGAGCTTGTCGCCCACCATCACGTCTTCGACCAGGAACGGCGACACCTCGCCATCCGGCAGCTCGTCGACGGCCAGCTCGATGCGGGTGCCGGTGCCGGATGACGCGATCGAATACGAGCGCTGGGCCTGGTATCCATCCGGCGCTGTCAATCGCACGTCGAGGTGCTGCCCGGCGTCGTTGCCCGGCCAGTCGGGCACGTCGATCACCAGGCGACGCGCGCTGCTGGTCTCGGGACGCGCCTCGACCACGGTGCCGACCCGCCACGCGGTGCGCAGGGCCGCGGCGGGCTCGCTGGCCAGGTGTGTGTCGGCGGGCTCGACCGGCGGGGCGCTCACCAGTAGCGCTCTTCTTTCCACGGATCGCCGTGCAGGTTGTAGCCGGCCTGCTCCCAGAAGCCCGGGTCGTTGCCGTCCATCAGCGTCAGGCCGTTGACCCACTTGGCGCTCTTCCAGAAGTACAGGTGCGGCACCAGCAGCCGCGCCGGTCCGCCGTGCTCCGGGTCGAGGGGTGCGCCCTCGGCTTCGAAGGCGACCCAGGCCTGCCCGTTCAGCAGCTCGTCGAGCGGCACGTTGGTGGTGTAGCCGCCGTAGCTGTGAGCCATCACGTACTTGGCCTTGGTCGGGATGTCCGCCAGGATCTTGTCAATCGGCACCCCCCGCCAGGGCATCTCGAGCTTCGACCAGTGGGTGACGCAGTGGATGTCGGTGGTGATGTCTTCGATGCCCAGCGCGCGCAGCTCGTCCCAGCTCCAGTGGGTCTGGGCGCCCGTCTCGGTCGTCACGGTGAACGACCAGTCGGCGGTGTCGATCTTCGGGGTCGGGCCGGCCGAGAGCACCGGCCAGTCTTCCACCTTGGTCTGGCCGGGAGGCAGGCGCGGATCGCGCTCCCGGTTGCGGCCGCTGAATCCTCGAGTGACGAACGACATGAGCCCAGCGTAGCCACGGCGGCCTCGGCGGGGCAGAGGTCGTGCGGCTTAGGCTGGCGGCATGACACTCCAGCTCGGGATGCCGGCGATCCGCCGCAATCCGAGCGCCGCGCCGTCGACGGAGGGCCGACCGGACGTTCCTGGTCTGGTCGATCGCTTCGGCCGGGTCGCGCGCGATCTGCGCGTCTCGATCACCGAGAAGTGCTCGCTGCGCTGCACCTACTGCATGCCGGCCGAGGGCCTGCCCGCGATCCCGCGCGACGAGTTGCTCACGGCTCCCGAGATCGCGCGCCTGGTCGGCATCGGCTGGCGGTCGCTCGGCGTCAAAGAGGTGCGCTTCACCGGGGGAGAGCCGCTCACGCGGGGCGACCTGGTCGAGATCGTGCGGTTGAGCGCATTGGCCGCTCCGGGCATCCCGCTGGCGATGACGACCAATGGGATCGGGCTCGATCGCCGGGCGGCCGCCTTGCGCTCCGCCGGGCTGACGCGGGTGAACGTGTCGCTCGACACCGTGGATCGCGAGCACTTCAGCCGTCTCACCCGCCGGGACCGGCTGCCGGCGGTGCTGCGCGGCATCTCGGCGGCGCACGCGGCTGGGTTCGCCCCCCTGAAGATCAACGCCGTGCTGATGCGCGAGACGCTCGCCGATGCGCCGGACCTGTTGGCCTGGGCGCTGGAGCACGGTGCGCGTCTGCGCTTCATCGAGCAGATGCCGCTGGATGCCGACGAGGCCTGGCAGCGCGACAACATGGTGCCGGCGGCCGAGCTGCTCGACGTGCTGTCGTCACGGTTCGCGCTGACGCCGGCCGGCCGCGAAGACCCGTCAGCGCCGGCCGAGGAATGGCGGGTGGATGGCGGCCTGACGGGCGTTTCGGGAACCGTGGGCATCATCGCCTCGGTCACGCGCTCGTTCTGCGAGGCGTGCGACCGCACCCGGATCACCGCGGAGGGCACCGTGCGCTCCTGCCTGTTCGGCGATGACGAGACCGACCTGCGTGGCCTGCTGCGCGGCGGTGCGTCGGATGACGAGCTCGCCGACCGCTGGCGCGCGGCGATGTGGGGCAAGCAGGCCGGCCACGGGATCGACGCCGCCGACTTCGTGCGCCCGGTGCGGTCGATGGGCGGGATCGGCGGGTGAGCGGCCCGGGTGTGCACGTCCGGTATTTCGCCGCCGCGGCGGAGGCCGCCGGTCGTGCCGAGGAGATGTGGGACTCGCCGGTGGCGACGGCGGGCGAACTGCGCGCCGCATTGGTCGCGCGCTACGGCACTGCGATGTCGCGGGTGCTCGACGCCGGGTCGTTCCTGGTGGACGGCGTCGTGACGCGCGATCCCGCTCGCGCCCTCGGAGAGCGTGTCGACGTGCTGCCGCCCTTCGCGGGCGGCTGAGGCGGTCGCACCCCGCCGCCGCCGCGCTCGCAGCGAGCGCTCGACGCCGGGCCGGGGAGGATCGCAATCCCCATTTCACTTCGGAGTGAATTGAGCGCGAAGTGAAATGAGCGGGGGCGAGGGTGCCCGGGCGATCGGCGGGGTTCCTCTCGGGGCGGGCGGGGCAGGGCGGGGCGACCGCGGGCAGGACGCGCGACCTACGCCAGACCGACCCACTCCGAGAGGCCGTCGTCGAGGTGCTGGCGCTTCCAGATCGGCACGCCCTGCTTGATCCGGTCGACCAGTTCCGCGCAGGCGGCGAAGGCATCTGCCCGGTGCGGGGCGGCGACCGCGGCGATCAGCGCGATGTCGCCGACCACGAGGTGTCCGATGCGGTGGGCGGCCGCGACGCGAAGACCCGACTCGGCGGCGATCGATTGGCAGACCTCGCGCAGGAAGGTCTCGGCATCCGGGTGCGCCTCGTAGTCCAGCGCCGACACGCCCGAGCCGTGATCGTGGTCGCGGATCACGCCCTCGAAGGTCACCACGGCACCATCGGCGGTGGTCTGCACGAAGCCCTCGATCGCGGTGCGGTCGAGCGGTGCATCCGACACCAGGGCGAACACGACGGGATCAGCCATGCCTGTGCCCGCCACCCGCCACCTGGTCGATCAGATGGGGCAGCAGCTCGTCGAGCACGGCGAGTCCGTCGCGGACGCCGCCGGGCGATCCGGGCAGGTTGACCACGATCGTGCCGCCGGCGATGCCGGCCACCGCACGGCTCAGCGCCGCGGTCGGCGTCGAGGCGCGACCGGCGGAACGGATGGCTTCTGCGATGCCGGGCAGTTCCTGGTCGAGCACGGCACGGGTGGCCTCGGGGGTGCGATCCTGCGGATGGATGCCGGTGCCCCCCGTCGTGAGCAGCACCGCCGGATGCGTGCTCAGCGCGGCCTCGATCGCGGTGGCGATCGCGGCATCCGGAGTCACGACCACCGGGTCGGGGCTGAAACCGTGCCCCGCCAGCCACTCGGTGATCAACGGTCCCGTGGTGTCGTCACGGCTGCCGTCGGCGGCCCCGGTGGACGAGACGATGACGACGGCTCTCCCTCGCGCCGCCCGAGGTCGCGTGGGAGAGGATTCGCGAGACCAGGTGCCGCGCTTTCCCCCGCTCTTCGAGATCAGCTTGATCTCGCCGAGCACTGCGGCCGGGTCGACCGCCTTAATCATGTCGTGCAGGGTGAGTCCGGCGAGCGCGACCGCGGTCAGCGCCTCCATCTCGACGCCGGTGCGCGCCGTGACCGACACGGAGGCGCGGATCTCGATCGAGTCGGTGCCGAGGTCGAAGTCGACGGTCACGCCGTCGAGGGGGAGCAGATGGGCGAGCGGGATCAACTCGCTGGTGCGCTTGGCGCCCGCGATGCCCGCGATCCGCGCCGTCGCGAGCACGTCGGCCTTCGGCAGCCCGTCGGCGCGCACCAGGGCGATGACCTCGGCGGTGGTCTGCAGTCGCCCGCCCGCTATGGCCACCCGGTGGGTGATCGGCTTGGCGCCGACATCGATCATGCGGGCTCGGCCGGCATCGTCGAGATGGCTGAGGTGCTGGTCGCTCATAGCTGCCAAGTCTCCACGGATTCGCCGGCTGCCACCGCGGTCACGTCGTCGGGGATGACGATCAGCACATCGGATGCCGCAAGCGCCGCCACAAGATGCGAGCCCGGTCCCCCCACCGGCGTGACGCCGTCGCGGCCCGCACGCCGCCCGCGCAGGAACTGCCGCCGCCCCGCGATCGAACTCACCGCGGAGTCGAGAACGCGGGTCTCCTCCACTCGCGCCGGCAACCCCGCCAGTTCGCGCAGCAGCGGTGCCACGAAGATCTCGAAGCTGAGCTGGCTGCTCACCGGATTACCGGGGAAGCACACGACCGGCACCGAGTCCCAGTCGCCGAGTCCCTGCGGGCCGCCCGGTTGCATCGCCAGCACGTCGATGACGGCACCGCGCGGCTCGAGCAGCTCGCGCACGACCTCGTGGTCACCCATCGAGATGCCGCCGCTGGTGAGGATCAGCCGGGCATCCAGCTGGACGGCGGCGTTGAACAGCGCGACGAGTTCGTCGACGTCGTCGCGGACCCGGCCTTCCAGCACGACCTCGGCGCCCGCGGCGCGCACGGCGGCGGCCAGCGCGACTCCGTTCGAGTCGAAGATCTGGCCGGCGCCCAGGGTCTCGCCCGGCGCCACGAGTTCGCTCCCCGTGCTGATCACGGCGACCGGCACGCGTGCGAACACCTCGATCTCGGTGATCCCCGCTGCCGCGAGGGCTGCCAGGTGGCGCGAGGCCAGGACCGTATCGGCTGGAACGACCACCGCACCCGCGCGCAGGTCGGATCCCGCTTCGCGGATGTAGTCGCCGACGGATCGCGCCCGTGAGATCGAGACGTGCTCGCCCGCCGCCAGCGTGTCCTCCACCGGGATGATCGTGTCGGCTCCCGCGGGAACGGGGGCTCCGGTCATGATCTTGACCGCGGTGCCCGCACCCAGTTCGGCGGGTGCGCCCGGAGCGGCCGCCACCTCGCCGACGACGGGGAGCGAGACCGGCGCGGATGCGACATCCACCGCCCGCACCGCGTACCCGTCCATCTGCGAGTTGCGGAACGGCGGCAGGTCGATGGGCGACGCCACGTCGTGGGAGCTGATCCGACCCAGGGCCAGCTCCAGCGGAACGCGCTCGGACTTGCGGAACCGGATCCCGTCGACCTGGAGGGCGGCCAGAACGCGCGCCGCGTGGACGTCGACCGGAGTGCGTGCCGCGGGCGTGTCGTCCGCCGAGCGGCTCATCAGTACGCGGCCATCTCGGGATCGACCTGCGCCCGCCACGCGTCGATGCCGCCGGTCAGGTGCCGCACCCGACTGAATCCGGCCTTCTCGAGCACCTCGAGCGCGCGGGCCGATCGGACGCCGTGGTGGCAGTAGACGACGATCGACGCGTCGCGGCCCCCGGCCGCGTCGGCGAGCTCGTCCAGCCGATCGGGCAGCTGGCCGAGAGGGATCAGCACCGAGTCGGGCAGCGAGACGAACGACGCCTCGGGCGCCTCGCGCACATCGAGCAGCAGGGGCGGCGTCTCGTGGATGCCGTGGGTGGTCGGCCCGGCGAGCAGCCGCTGCAGCGTGGCCGGCGTGACCGAACGCTCGGGATCGGGCTCGCGGACCGCGGTGCGCTCCTCGAGCGAGCCGGGCCGGGTGGCATCCGGATCCCGTTGGTATTCGATCTCGCGGGTGGTGCCGGTCAGCGCGTCGAACGACGCGACCCGGCCGATGAGGGGTTCGCCGATGCCGGTCAGCAGCTTGAGCGCCTCGCCGGCCATCATCGCTCCGATGACGGCGCACACCGTCGGCAGCACTCCGACCAGTTCGCAGCTCTGCGCCTCGTCGTCGCTGGGCTGCACCGGGAACAGGTCGCGGTAGTCGACGCCCTTCTCGTCCCAGGCGACCCCGACCTGGCCGGCGTACTGCGCCGCCGAGCCCCAGACCATCGGGATGCCCCGGATCGCCGCCGCGTCGTTCGCGACGTACCGGGTTGCGAAGGTGTCGGAGCCGTCGATCAGGAGGTCCGCGTCCAACAGGAGGTCGAAGGAGTTGGCCTCCACGAAACGGACCTGGTGGCGGATCACCGTGGTCTCGGGCGACAGGCGGGCGACGGCATCCGCGGCGGAATCGACCTTGGGCCTGCCGACATCAGCGGGGCCGTGGATGGTCTGGCGCGCCAGGTTGCTCGCCTCGACTGTGTCGTCGTCGACGATCGCGAGGGTGCCCACCCCGGCGGCTGCGAGGGCCGAGATGACCGCGCTGCCCAGTCCGCCGGCCCCGATCACGACGACGTAGGCCTCGGCGAGCGCGCGCTGGGCCTCGGCGCCGAAGCCGCCCAGCACGCGCTGACGCAGGAAGCGCGGGGAGTCGGGATCGACCGAGGGGGCCATGCAGTCATTCTTCCAGGCCCGGTGGCCGTCGGCACGATCGACCGCGTGGACCGCAGATGCGGCTACCCTGAACAATCGACAACGCAAACGCGGGAGGCCGGCCATGAGCGAGTTCAAGATCAGCGAGGCCGCGGCCCTGCTCGGAGTCAGCGATGACACGGTGCGGCGCTGGGGCGAAACCGGCAAGCTGCGCATCGGCAAGGCCGACTCGGGGCGGCAGGTCGTCGACGGTGTCGACCTGGTGCCCGTGATGCGGGATGCCGCGGCCCACTCGCCGCTCGAAGCCGCCTTCCCGCACGCCCGAGCCTCGGCCCGCAACCGCCTGACCGGAGTGGTGACCGCCGTGACCAAGGACGGCGTCATGGCGCAGGTGGACCTGCAGGCCGGGCCGTTCCGCATCGTCTCACTGATGAGCCGCGAGGCCGCGGACGAACTCGGACTCGAACCCGGCATGCTCGCCGTCGCGAGCGTCAAGGCGACCGTGGTGGTCGTCGAACTCCCCGAGGAGAAATCCGCATGAAGGTCGGATCGACCCGTCTCGCCGCGATCGCGCTGCTGGCGTCGGCCGGGCTGCTGCTGGCCGCATGCTCGACTCCGTCGACCACGCCGAGCGTCACCGAGACCGCCGACCCGGTGCACGGCACGGTGACGGTGCTGGCCGCCGCATCCCTCACCGAGGTCTACGGCGAGCTGGCCGCGCGCTTCGAGAAGCTGCACCCGGGCGTCACCATCACCGAGAGCTTCGGCGGCAGCTCGGCGCTCGCCGCCCAGATCGTGCAGGGAGCGCCCGCCGACATCCTGGCCACCGCCAACGAAGCCACGATGAAGACGGTGACCGACGCCGGCCTGGCCGATGGCACGCCGATCGTGTACGCCACCAACATCCTGACCCTGGTCGTGCCGCCGTCGAACCCGGCCAACATCAAGGCCGTCGCCGACCTCGCCAGGCCCGGCGTGAAGGTCGCGCTGTGCGACAGGACGGTACCCTGCGGATCGGCCGCCCTCAGCCTGCTTTCCGCCGAGAAGTTGACCGTGACCCCGGTCACGCTCGAGACCGACGTGAAGGCCGTGCTCACCAAGGTCGAGCTCGACGAGGTGGATGCCGGCCTGGTCTACGTGACCGACGCCAAGACCGCGGGCGGCAAGGTCAGGCAGGTCGCCGTGCCCGATGCCGCCAACGCCGTCAACCGCTACCCGATCGTCGTGCTCGCCGGATCGACGAACAAGGCCGCGGCGCGGGCGTTCGAGCAGTTCATCCTGTCGACGACGGGGCTCACCGCGCTGCAGAAGGCGGGTTTCGGTGCCCCCTAGCACCGGCATCCGCCGCGGCCGGGGGCCCGCGGTCGTGGTCTGGGTGATCGCGGTGGTCGCCCTCGCGCTGCTGGTGCTGCCGCTCGTCGCGATCCTGCTCTCGGCGCCCTGGCCGCAGCTGCCCGCGCTGCTGATCGCGCCCGAGACCCTGCAGGCGCTCGGGCTGTCGGTGCTCACCGGGGCGATCTCGACCGCGCTGTGCCTGGTGCTCGGCATCCCGTTGGCCGTGGTGCTGGCGCGCTCGGTGTCGTGGCCGGTCGTGCCGCGGCGGCTGCTGCGAGCCGCCGTCACCATCCCGTTGGTGCTGCCGCCGGTCGTGGGCGGGCTCGCGCTGCTGCTGCTGCTCGGACGCACCGGGGTGCTGGGCCGGTACCTCGCGCTGCTCGGGGTGACCATCCCCTTCACGACCGGAGCCGTGGTCATCGCGCAGACCTTCGTGGCGATGCCGTTCCTGGTGTTCGCGGTGGAGGGGGCATTGCGCGGCGCCGACCGTCGGGTCGAGCTCGCGGCCGCGTCGCTGGGCGCGTCGCCCTGGCAGGTGTTCCGCACGGTGACGCTGCCGCTGGTGGCCCCCGGCATCGCGGCCGGCGCGGTGCTCTGCTTCGCCCGGGCGCTGGGCGAGTTCGGCGCGACCATCACCTTCGCCGGCTCGTACCCTGGGGTGACGCGCACGCTGCCGATCGCCAGCTACCTGGCCTCGCAGACCGACCTCAACCAGTCGATCGCGCTGGCGCTCGTGCTGCTCGTGGTGTCGGTCGCCGTGCTGCTCGGCCTGCGCGACCGCTGGCTGCCGGGGGTGCGCGGATGAGCGCGCGCACGTCTGCCGGTGGCGCGCGGCTCAGCGCGGCAAAACCGACCCTGCACGCACGGTTCGTGGCTGCCCGCGGTGCCTTCCGCGTCGAGCCGCGGTTCGACGTGGTGGCCGGCCGTCCCCTTGCGCTCGTCGGGCCCAACGGCGCGGGCAAGACCACCGTTCTGCACGCGCTGGCCGGGCATCTCGCGATCGAGAGCGGCGGGATCCAGCTCGGTGGTCGCGAACTCGCCGGCCTGCCGCCCGAGGCGCGTCGGCTGGGCGTGGTGTTCCAGGACTTCCTGCTCTTCCCGCACCTGTCCGTGGCCGACAACGTGGCATACGGCATCCGGATGCGCGGCGCCCGCCGCGCGGCCGCCCGGGCCGCGGTGCTCGCGTGGCTCGAGCGCTTCGACCTGATCGAGCTCGCCGCCCGGTACCCGCACGAGCTCAGCGGAGGCCAGGCGCAACGCGTGGCGCTGGCCCGCGCCCTCGCCTGCGAGCCCGAGGCGCTGCTGCTCGATGAGCCGATGGCCGCGCTCGACGTCGAGGTGCGCGACGAGGTGCGTGCCGAGTTGGCGGCCCACCTGCGCGACTTCGCGGGCCCCACCGTGATCGTCACGCACAGCGCGGCGGATGTCGCGGCGCTGGCCACCGATGTCGTGGTGCTCGAGCACGGGACGGTGACACAGCGCGGCAGCTGGGCGTCGCTGCGGAAAGACCCGGCGACGCCGTACGTCGCGCGGTTGGTGCGGGGTTGAGAACACGAACTCCGCTTACCCCCCCCGTTCTGGGGTAGACGTTCGGAGCCACAATTCATCCGACATCTCAGGTACTGCCGCAGAACCGCTAACGTTTGGCCACCGAGCATCCGTGAGGTTGTCTCGGTCGGGCGAACCGCTGGCAGCTCGTTGCAGGGCCACGCCTCTCAGTATCAGAACTTTGGCCTGTCGTTCTTCCCGCTCTACGGGATCTCAGCCATATCCTCTTGGACGGTTACCGGTAGCACGGCTTGCGCAAACATGTTCGAAATGGGCGCCAGCCTCAAGCTCGGGGGCTACACGGGCCCCGGGAGCGAGTGTGCGACGGCGATTCCTCCACTTCCGATCATTGGTCAGCTAGCCCGTCGAGGAATGATTCCGGGCGGTGTTCTCTAAATTCGCAGGCAGAACGCGGGAGGGATAGATGAAGGGATGGCGCAGGTCGCGCTTCGCCATGACGAGCGCCGTGCTGCTCGCGGGCATCATGCTCTCCGGTTGCGCCGCCGTCCGGCACGTATCGGCAGAACTGAGGGACGGCACCGTCCGATTCGCCAACTGTGAGGACTTTGCCTTCGACAGCGTTGACGTTTCGATCATGTCGAAGAAGTCGCCTTACGACACCCGAACCGTCTGGCACAGCGAGGGCTCGAGTGAGGTCTCAGGACCTTTTCAAGTCGCCTATGGAGTCGATCCATCCGGTTTTTCATCCAGCATCGGGCCAAAGTCATTCGACGTTGCAGCGTCGAGCATCGAAGTGCTGTTCCAAAGCAGCAACCCGAACTCCGGGCCCGGACCTTCAGGGACTTTCGATGGCGCAAAGCTTGTAGAAGGTCGCTGGTTGAACTGGGATGGAAACATCGCCTCTACCCCGTGCAGAGGCTAGCCCCGCTCCCCGCGGCACGAGCATTCGTTCGGGAGCGGAAGTCGAGTGAGTGGTCAATCGCAGTTGACTAGATGGCGTCCGGCAGCGCGTCGATCGACTGGCCGTGCGTTCCCGTCAACGCCAGCGGCTCGCCATCCCGCGCCAGGATGAAGCCGCGCACGCTGAGGCCGGACGGCACCTGGGCGTCCACAGGCGGCAGCACGGTACGGGCCTCGTTGCTCACCCACACCGCGTCGAGCCCGCGCACGATCCGCTCGAACTCGACCCGGCGCTCGCTTGGCAGGTAGTTGAGCACGGCGCTGTGGAACACGACCAGGGTCGCATCCGGCGGCGCCCACTCGGCGGTGGATTCCAGCAGCTCGACCAGATCGCCCCGGCGCAGGTGCGGGGGATCCGCCGCCGCGACCAGCGCGGCCGCATGCAGTCGGGCTACCCGTTCCTGGTGCTCCGGCCAGATCAGGGTCTCGAGCCAGCGCAACTCGTCGGGGTCGCGCACATCGATCGGCGACCGGTCGATTCCGGCGCGCCAGACCACTTGCGGCAGGCGCTCCGGCAGGGGGATGCCGCCACTCACCGCGCACGGGACCAGCACCGTGCTCGTCCCGCCCGCCGGGTCGAGCGCGGTCAGCTCGTCGCCGTCCGCGAACCGGTAGCTGTACCGATCCGGGTAGAGGCACAACCCCGCAGATGCCCCGACCTCGAGCAGGGCGACCGGCCCCTCGATCCCGGCGAGCGCGGTGATCAGGGCGGAGCAGCGCGCGGCCTCGTTGGTCTGGGTCGAGCGGGCGAGAATCGTCGCCTCGATCTCGGGCCAGTGGGCGAGCATCCAGTCCCGGAACCCCGCGAACGGTCCGGCCGGGCATCCGGTCCAGCGCGCCGCCGCGAACACCAGGTTCGGCTGCTGCTTGATCCGGGGCAGCGGGGCGAGCAAGCCGAGCAGGGAGTCATCTGCCGCGAGGCCGGTGGCCCAGCCCTCGAAGACCGCCGAGACGCCACGCGCCTCGATCTCGGCGAAGTGCAGGTACCGGTCGGCGATCTCCGTGAGTTCTGGAGCCATGGCGTCGACGCTACGCCCGCGTCCAGAGCCCCGCGTCGCCAACTCGCAGCCTGAGCAGACAGAATGAACGGGTGAGTCGTCGAGAGCCGAGCCAGGTCACGCCCGGCGACGATGATGACGAGGCGCTGCGCTGGGCCGGCGACGAGCTGCGCGGCGGGGTCGACCCGCTGACGCGCAACAGGGTCGCCGCGGCTGCCACCGCATCCACCGATGATGCCCGGGATGCCGCCCCCGCGACCCCCACGGATCTCGCGCGCACCGCGGCCACCGTCGGGTTCGCGGTGCTGTATCTGGCGATCGTGGTGGGGTGGATCCTCTCGGTGCAGATCACCGGCTCCGCTGCGACGGACCTGTTCTCGCAGGTGGCCTGGCAGTTCGGCGAGTTCGTCGCGATCATCTCGGGCGCCCTGTGGTACCTGACCGTGCTCACCCTGACGCCCGACAGCCGCACGGCGATCCGCGTCGGATGGTTCGCGCTCGGCGTCGGGGTGCTGCTGCCCTGGCCGATCCTGCTGGTGCTGGCGTCATGAGCGCGGGTGCAGAGGGCCAGGACGTGGTGATGAGCAAGGGCGTCGTAAGCAGAGTCGTCGTCTGGGTCGTGTTCGCGTTGCTCTACGCCTATCCGCTATTCGAGGGCATCTCGAACCTGATCGCGCTGCCGCCGTACTACGCGGCGAACGGGATCGGCGCCGCGGTCCCGTGGTGGCTGCTGATCATCGGGGTCGTGGCTCCCGTGCTGCTGTACCTCGCCGCGCTCTGGATCGGCCGCGGTCGCGAGCTGTTCCCGCGCACCCTCCTTCTGGCGGTCGGCCTGGCCACGGCGAACGCCCTCGTGCTGAGCGCGGTCTCGTGGGCGAGCGCGGTGCAGCCGGCCCTCAGCTGATCGCGAGCAGGATCAGCGCGATCAACGCCAGTTGCCCCAGGTAGCGCGGCCAGAACGGGATCGCGGCGCGCCCGAACTTCTCGCGGTGCTGCGCCGCATAGGCGTTGGCCGGGAACACCAGCACGAGGAACACCACCAACGCGATCCCGGCGAGTTCGCACAGTGGCGGCCACGGCGCCAGCAGTCCCACGGCCCCGGCCAGTTCTGCGACACCGGTGAACGCCACGAGGAACGTGGGGGAGGGCATCCCGGGCCGTCGCAGCGCCGGCGGGATCATCGCGCGCATTCCTCGCGCGACCCGCGGCACGAAATGCGTCACCCCCATGAACGCGAAGACCGCGGCCAGGAGGGTGCGCAGCACCAGCTGCACCAACTCGGGCGTGGTCACGGGGAGTCTTCCGGCGTCATGCCCCCATCGTCGCACCCACTAAACTCGGAGCCCCGAGCCCGCAACGCGCAGAGGCCGGATCTCCGACCCCGAAGGAACTCTCTCGTGGCCAAGCCGATCGTCGTGATCGCCGAAGAACTCTCGCCCGCCACCGTCGAGGCCCTCGGCCCCGACTTCGACGTCCGCAACGTCGACGGCACCGACCGGCCGGCGCTGCTGTCCGCGCTCGCCGAGGCCAACGCCATCCTGATCCGCTCCGCCACCCAGGTGGATGCCGAGGCCATCGCCGCCGCACCCCGGCTGAAGGTCGTGGCCCGGGCCGGGGTCGGGCTCGACAACGTGGACATCAAGGCCGCCACCGAGGCCGGCGTCATGGTCGTGAACGCCCCCACCTCCAACATCATCAGCGCGGCGGAGCTCACCATCGGCCATCTGCTGAGCATCGCGCGCCACATCCCGGCCGCCAACGCCAGCCTGGCCGCGGGGGAGTGGAAGCGCTCCAAGTACACCGGCGCCGAGCTCTACGAGAAGACTGTCGGCATCATCGGTCTCGGCCGCATCGGCGCCCTCATCACCACGCGGCTTCAGGCATTCGGCATGAATGTGGTCGCCTACGACCCCTATGTGACGGCCGCGCGCGCGCAGCAGATGGGCGTGCAGCTGCTGTCGCTCGATGAGCTGCTCGCGCAGTCGGACTTCGTCACCATCCACATGCCGAAGACCCCCGAGACCACCGGGATGATCGGCGCGGCTCAGCTGAAGAAGATGAAGAAGACCGCCTACATCGTCAACGTCGCCCGCGGCGGACTGATCGATGAGGATGCCCTGGCCGACGCCCTGACCGAGAACGTCATCGCCGGCGCCGGCCTCGACGTCTTCGTGACCGAGCCGCCGACCGGCTCGAAGCTGCTCGGGCTGCCGAACATCGTGGTCACCCCGCACCTGGGCGCGTCGACCGACGAGGCGCAGGAGAAGGCGGGCGTGTCGGTGGCGCGCTCGGTCCGGCTCGCGCTCGACGGCGAACTCGTGCCCGACGCGGTCAACGTCGCGGGCGGGGTGATCGACCCGACCGTGCGTCCCGGCATCCCGCTCATGGAGAAGCTCGGCCAGGTGCTCGCCGGGCTCGCCGAAGGGCCGCTGGCCAGCGTCGACATCGAGGTGCGCGGCGAGATCGTCGAGTTCGACGTGAGCGTGCTGCGCCTGGCCGCGCTCAAGGGAATCTTCTCGAACACCGTCAGCGAGCAGGTCAGCTACGTGAACGCGCCGCTGATGGCCGAGCAGCGCGGCATCGCGGTACGGCTCAGCACCGATCCAGCCAGCGACGAGTACCGGAACGTGCTGACCATCCGTGGGGCGACCGGCGACGGCGCTCAGCTCTCGGTGAGCGGCACGCTCACCGGACCCAAGCAACTGCAGAAGCTGGTCGAGATCAACGGCTACGACGTCGAGGTGCCGTTCGCCGAGCACCTGATCGTCATGCAGTACACGGATCGTCCGGGCATCATCGCGATCTTCGGCAAGGAGTTCGGCGATGCCGGCATCAACATCGCCGGCATGCAGGTCGCGCGTCAGCGGGCAGGAGGGCAGGCGCTCAGCGTGCTGACCGTCGATTCGCCGGTGCCCGAGGGGCTGCTCGAGAAGGTGCGGAAGGCGATCGAGGCCGACTCGTTGCGCGAAATCGACATCGTCGAGGAGTAGGTGACGGATTTCGACAGCGATGTCGAAATCCGGGAGTAGCGTTCGTCGCGTTCCATCGGAACAGTTCGCGACCCGCCCGGCGGCGTCGCACGACGAAGGGTCTCACCGTGGCAGAGGAATACATCGTCTTCATCGTCGAGCCGGACTGGGACCCGTCCCAGGTCAGCGAGACGGAGTGGACAGCGGTCATGCACGCCCACCAGGCCTTCGCGAAGGCGGTCGAAGAGGCGGGCGCCCAGTTGCTCGGCGGAGACGCGCTCCAGCCGCCGAAGCGGGCCGTGCGCATCCAGCCGGGTCGCGACGGATCGCCCGCCGTCTTCACCGACGGCCCGTTCGGCGAGGTCAAAGAGGTCGTCACCGGGTACTACAAGATCGGGGTGAAGGATGCCGCGCAGGCCCGCGAGCTCGCGGCCAAGGTTCCGACCTCCGGTCATCTCGAGCTCTACCCGGTGATGGACACCGGCTCGATGCCATGAGCAGGTGACTGGCGCGCCCGACGAGCTGTCGGAGGCGTTCCGGACTGAGTGGCCGAAGATCCTCGCCACTCTGATCCGCTTCACCGGCAGTGTCGAACTGGCCGAGGACTGCGTGCAAGAGGCCTTCGCCCGTGCGGTGGAGTCCCGCGATCGCGCCCTGTTGATCAACCCGGCCGCCTGGATGACGACCGTCGCCAAACGGATCGCCATCGATTCGGTGCGCCGCGATGCCGCGTTGCGGCGACGGCTTCCGCTGCTCGCGGATGACGAGGAGGCGCCGCCCGGTCCGGGCCCCTCGGATTCGCCCGCCGACGACGACCGGCTCGGGTTGCTGTTTCTGGCGTGCTCTCCCGAGCTGGCGCCCGAGACCCGGCTGGCGCTGGCCCTGCGCTTCGTCTGCGGGGTCTCGACCGAGGCGATCGCCGATGCCCTGCTCGTCGAGCACGCCACGATGAGCGCCCGGCTGACGCGCGCCAAGAAGCGCATCGAGAGTGATGGCATCCGATTCTCGACGCCGGATGCGACCGAGCGCGCCGCGCGGCTCGACGACGTGCTGAGCACGGTGTACGTGCTGTACACCACAGGGCATGCCGCGCCGGCCGGATCGCCGCTCGGCGGGTCGACGCCGGGCGGTGCCGGGGTGGCAGGCGGCTTCTCGGCCACCGCCACGGCGATCGAGCTGGCCCGCGCGCTGCGCCGCCTGCTGCCCGACGACCGCGAGGTGGCCGGGCTGCTGGCGCTGCTGCTGCTCACCGAGGCTCGGGCCAGCACCCGGCTCACCGAGGCAGGCGAGTTGGTCACCCTCGAGGACGCCGATCGCCGCCGCTGGGACGTGGCGCGCATCCAGGAGGGGCTCGACCTCGCCGTCGTGGCGCTTCCCGGCGGAGGCCGCTTCGCGCTGCAGGCCGGGATCGCCGGCCTGCACGCCGAGGCTCCGAGTTGGAGCGGGACCGATTGGACGGCGATCGGTGCGCTGTACGACCGCCTGCTGACCATCTGGCCCTCGCCCGCCGCCGCGCTGGCCCGCATCGTCGCGAGAAGTTACGGCTCGGCCGGCCCTCAGGAGGCCCTCGCCGAACTCGACGACCTCGCGCCCGACCTGCACGGAGCGGTCGGTCGGCAGGCCGTTGCCGTGCGGGCGGATCTGCTGCGCCGTATCGGCAGAACGGCCGAGTCGCGGGCCGCCTACGAGCGAGCGGCCGCCGAGGAGCGTCATCCGCCCACGCGGGACTTCTTCGGCAGACGGATCGCCGAGCTCGACGAGCAGTGACGATCGCCGGGCTCGGCGAGCAGTGACGATCGTCGGGCCCGGCGAGCAGTGACGCTCGCCGGGCCCGGCGATGGGACGATCGCGCGAGGCGGCCGCTACATCGCGGTCGTCTCGTGGATCTCGATGCGACCGCCCGCGGCGAGGTGCGGGTGGTCGTTCAGCAGCGCGGTGACCCCGGCCAGATCGGCTGCCTCGACGGTCGAGTAGCCGTTGGTTCCGCTGTCGGGCAACGTTGCGCCGAGCGCGGTCGCGGGGCCGAAGGCGTTGCCCATGTCCAGGACGGCTGATCCGGCCTTGCCGAACCACGCCATCCACGCGGCCATCGTCTTCTCGCCCTCTTCGGGGCTCTGCGGCATCGTGCCGCCCTGGTAGAGCAGGACGTACTTCGTCATCGGTCTCTCCTTGCGTCAGGTGACGGGCGGATGCCCGCGTCGTCACCTCGACGCTCGGAGAGACCCGATTTCGACAACTGCCGAATCGCTAGGGGAGCGGATCGACCTTCGTCTCGCGCGAGGCGACGTTCTCGCCGCTGTTGGGGTCGACCGCCGTGCGCACGGTGGTCACGCTGCTGCGCTTGCGCAGCAGCAGCACGACGCCGATGATCACGACGACCACGCCGGCGCCCATCAGCAGATCGCCGACCAGCTCGATGCTGATCCAACTCACCTGCACACGCAGTGCGAACCGCAGGATGGCGCCGACAACGAACAGAAAGATTCCTACACCGATACTCATGATTCCGAACCTACTCGGGCGCTGTCCCCCATTCGGGGGATGCCGGAGGCTTCGGGGCCGGGGAGATAGGCTGACGACCAGCAGGAATCCCCGGAATCACGCTCTTCCTACGCTGCACCTGGGAGCCCGCTGGCAGTTCCGTGAACGCCCCAAATCGCAGGAGAATCCGTGACTCGCACCATCGACCTCGCCACGATCCCGGGTGACGGAATCGGCCCCGAGGTGATCGCCGAGGCGGTCGACACGCTGCGTTCGGCCGTGGCCGGCGAGGCCGAGTTGCGGGTCACCGAGTACCCGTTCGGCGCTCGCCACTACCTGGAGACCGGCGAGATCCTGAGCGATGCCGACCTGGCAGCACTGGCCGCTCACGAGGTCATCCTGCTCGGTGCCGTCGGCGGCGACCCGCGCGACCCGAAACTGGCGGGCGGGATCATCGAGCGCGGGCTGCTGCTGCGGTTGCGGTTCGCCTTCGACCACTACGTCAACCTGCGTCCGACGGTTCTGCTGCCCGGGGTGGTGAGCCCGTTGTCCGATCCCGGCGACGTCGACTTCGTCGTCGTACGCGAGGGGACGGAAGGCCCGTACGTCGGCAACGGCGGCAGCATCCGGGTCGGTACCACGCACGAGATCGCCAACGAGGTCAGCGTGAACACCGCGTTCGGCGTCCAGCGGCTGGTGACGTATGCGTTCGACCTGGCGGAGAAGCGCCGGAAGAAGCTGACCCTGGTGCACAAGACCAACGTGCTGACGCACGCGGGGTCGCTGTGGTCGCGCAGCGTGCAGGCCGAGGCGGCCAATCATCCAGACGTGGCATGGGACTACCTGCATGTGGATGCCGCGACCATCTTCCTGGTGACCGATCCTGCTAGATTCGACGTGATCGTCACGGACAACCTCTTCGGCGACATCCTCACCGACTTGGCCGGCGCAATCAGCGGCGGCATCGGACTGGCGGCCTCGGGCAACATCAACCCGGATGGCACGTATCCCAGCATGTTCGAGCCGGTGCACGGTTCGGCTCCCGACATCGCTGGGCAGCAGAAGGCCGACCCTACCGCGGCGATCCTGTCCACTGCGCTGCTGCTCGATCACCTCGGGCTCGCGGCGTCGGCGGCACGGGTGACGGCGGCGGTGACGGCAGACCTGGCCGCCCGAGGATCGGCACCGCGCGCGACCGCCGAGGTCGGCGCAGCGATCAGAGCCCAGCTGGGCACGCCGAAATAGGCGCACACTAGACATCACACGACGGACGGATAGCAGATGGCGATCAACCTCCTTCCCCTGGCCACGCAGAGCCTGCTCTGGCAGGTCACCCGCAACGAGAACGCGAAGACGGATGCCGAGCGCGACGCGCTGCTGAACTCGCCCGAGCTCGGCTTCGGCAAGACCTTCACCGACCACATGGTCGACATCTGCTGGTCGGAGCAGGGTGGCTGGCACCGCCCGCGGGTGCGTCCGTACGGCGCCATCGAGCTCGACCCCGCCGCCGCCGTGCTGCACTACGCGCAGGAGGTGTTCGAGGGGCTCAAGGCGTACCGCCACGCCGACGGTTCGATCTGGACCTTCCGCCCCGAGCAGAACGCCGCGCGGATGCAGCGCTCGGCCCGCCGTCTCGCCCTGCCCGAACTGCCCACCGAGTACTTCGTCGAGTCGATCAAGCAGCTCGTGGCCGTCGACGGAGCCTGGGTGCCCAGCGCCCCCGAGACCAGCCTCTACCTGCGGCCGTTCATGTTCGCCAAGGAGGCGTTCCTGGGTGTCCGTCCGGCCGCCAAGGTCAACTACTACGTGATCGGCAGCCCGGCCGGCGCGTACTTCAGCAGCGGCATCGCGCCGGTGTCCATCTGGCTGTCGACCCAGTACACCCGCGCCGGGCACGGCGGCATGGGTTCCGCCAAGACCGGCGGAAACTATGCGGCGTCGCTGGTCGCGCAGCAGGAGGCCTACGAGCAGGGCTGCGCGCAGGTGCTGTTCCTCGACGCGCAAGAGGGCAAGTACCTCGAAGAGCTCGGCGGCATGAACGTGGTGCTGGTGACGAAGGACAAGCGGCTCATCACCCCCGACAGCGACTCGATCCTCGAGGGCATCACCCTCGACTCGGTGCTGCGCCTGGCGCGGGACCGCGGCTACACGGTGGAGCAGCGACCGGTGACCATCGACGAGTGGCGCTCGGGCGTCGACTCCGGCGACATCATCGAGGCCTTCGCCTGCGGCACGGCCGCGGTGGTGACGCAGATCTCCGAGATCAAGTCCGAGAAGTTCGGCATCTGGATGCCCGAACTGGCCGACGAAGACAGCGTCGCGCTCTCGCTGCGCAAGGAGCTCACCGACATCCAGTACGGTCGCGGCGACGATCGCCACGGTTGGATGATGCGGCTCGACGCGTAGGGCGGGCGACGTGCGACGGCGTCCGCGATGCCTCGGGAGTGATCAGGCGACCCGCGTCGCGAACGCCGCCACGGCATCCGCCGCCTCGCCGAGGTTCTCGGCGTAGCTGCGCCCACTGATCGCCTTGCGCGGCCGGAGGTCGTGGTCGCCGTCTTCGAGCCAGTGCACCTCGATCGCAGGCGACAAGCCGTAGCCCGGGACCTCGTCGCGGGTGCCGAACGGGTCGCGGGTGCCCTGGCAGATCAGCGTCGGGGTCCGCAGCGCGTGCAGATGCGCCGTGCGCAACTGCTCCGGCCTCTCGGGCGGGTGGAACGGGTATCCGAGGCACACCAGGCCGCGGATGTATCCCAGGTCGGCCAACTCGTCGGCGACCATGCTCGCCACCCGCCCGCCCATCGACTTGCCGCCGATCAGCAGCGACTCCATCGGCCCCGCCGCGCGGACCGCGGCGACCGCATCGCGGTACTCGGGCGCGAGGGTGTCGGCACGCGGTGGCGGCCGGCGCACACCATCACGGCGGGACGCCATGTACCCGAACTCGAAGCGGACGACCCGGATGCCACGGCCGGTCAGCGGTCCGACCAGCGCGGTCATCCCGGCCGAGTCCATGGCCGCGCCGGCGCCGTGCGCCATGAGGAACGTGGTGGACGCCGCGGGGTCGCCGTCGATGAGCAGCTGCATCCAGCAAGGCTAGGCTCGAAGCGTGAAGGTAGCCCGGTTCAGCACGCCCGGAGACGACCCCCGCTTCGCCATCGTCGACGACCAGGATGCCGACGCTCCCGAGCTCGTGGTGCTCGCGGGCGATCCGATGTTCGCCGGCTATCACCCGACGGGCGAGCGCGTGCCGCTCGCCGACGCGAAGCTGCTGGCTCCCGTCATCCCGCGCTCCAAGGTGGTCTGCGTCGGCCTGAACTACGCCGAGCACGCCAAGGACATGGCGGCCAACGTCGACGCGCCCGACAACCCGCTGATCTTCTTGAAGCCGAACACGGCGGTGATCGGGCCGGGGGATGCCATCCAGATCCCGCCGGTCGAGGGGCGCATCACCCACGAGTCCGAACTGGTGGTCGTGATCGGCAGGATCGCCAAGCAGGTGAAGGCCGCGAACTGGGCCGACTACGTGTTCGGCTACACCTGCGGCAACGACGTCTCGGCCCGCGACCAGATGTTCGCCGACGGGCAGTGGGCCCGCGCGAAGGGCTACGACACCTTCGCGCCACTCGGACCCTGGATCGAGACCGAGCTCGACCCGAGCAACCTCGAGATCAGCAGCACCGTGGACGGTGAGGCACGGCGGCACGGCAACACCAAGGACCTGCTGCACCCGATCCCCGAGCTGATCGAGTACATCAGCGATGTCTGGACCTTGCTGCCCGGCGATGTGATCATGACCGGCACGCCGTCGGGCCTGGGCGGATTCGTGCACGGGCAGACGATCGACATCACGATCGAGGGCATCGGCACCCTGAGCAACCCGGCGCGCAACCGCGACGGCGTGGCGTGATCACCGGGCCGTGAGCCGCCTGCCTTCGCGCCCTGCCTCCTCGCCGGCTGCGGCCTGGCTGCCGGGGCTGGGTGTTGCGGCGTTCGGTGCCGCGGCGGGATTCGGCATCCATGCGCTGCTGCCGGTGGTCCCGTGGTTGACCGCGTCGATCGTGCTGGGCGTGATCGTCGGATGCGTCGGACCGCTGCGCCCGGCACTCGACGGTATCCTGAAGCCGGGACTGACGCAGGCCTCGCGCCGCGTGCTGCGGATCGGGATCGTGCTGCTCGGCCTGCAACTCAGCCTGTTCGACATCGCGAAGCTGGGCTGGCTCGCGATCGTGGCCATCGTCGCGCTGGTCGGCGCGAGTTTCGTCATCACCTGGGCGATCGCGCGGGCGCTCAAGCTGCCCGGCGATGAGCCGGTGCTGCTGGCGGCGGGATTCTCGATCTGCGGGGTGAGCGCCATCGGGGCGATGAGCGCGGCGCGCGGCAGCGACCCGGACGACGCCGGGACGCCGATCGCCCTCGTCACCCTGTACGGCACGGCCGCGATCGCCGTGCTGCCCGCGCTGGCGGTTCCGCTCGGGCTCTCGGCGGGAACCTTCGGGCACTGGGTCGGCGCGAGCGTGCACGATGTCGGCCAGGTGGTGGCGACCGCGGGCACGGCCGGTGCCGCGGCCCTCGCCATCGCGATCGTCGTCAAGCTGACCCGGGTGCTGATGCTCGCGCCGATGGTGGCGGTCACCTCGATCGGCACCCGGCGGATCGCGGCCGCCGAAGCTGCGGCAGGTGCGGGTGCTTCTCCGGCGGGTCGCTCTGCGCGACCCGCCATCGTTCCCCTGTTCATCGTCGGATTCATCGCGTTGGTGCTGGTGCGCACCTTCCTGCCGGTTCCGGATGCCGTGCTCCCGATCGCCGCGACCGTGCAGTCCGCGCTGCTGGCGGCCGCCCTGTTCGCGATCGGAGCGTCCCTCCGCCTCGAGCGCCTCCTCCGTTCCGGACCACGCGCCCTGCTCGCCGGCGCTCTGAGTTGGACCGCCATCCTGGGCATGGCGCTCGCCGCCGCGCTGCTCACCTGATCGATACGCTGCTGGAATGATCGCGCTCCTCGGACTCTCGAGCGCCCTCGTCTACGGTGCATCCGACTTCCTCGGCGGGCTCGCCTCGCGCCGGATCACCCCCCTGCTGGTCAGCTTCCTCAGCCAGCTCGCGGCGCTGCTGATCGCCGCCGTCGCTACCTTCGTCAGCAGCCCGCACTGGTCGGCCTCGGCGGTCGTGCTTGGCATCGTCGCCGGCTTCGCCGGCGGCATCGGCACCTGGGCGTTCTACGCGAGCCTGGCGATCGGCCCGATGAGCGTCGTCTCACCCGGGGTCGCGATGATCTACGCGGTCGTCCCGGCTATCGTCGGCTTCGCGATCGGCGAGCGGATCGCGGTGCTCGGCTACCTCGCGCTCGCGGCGGTGATCATCGCGGCGGTGCTGCTGGCCGTGCCCCGGCAGCGCGATCCGGTGCGGGTCACACCGCGTGCCGTGCTGCTCGGCTCGATCGCCGGGCTCGGATTCGCCGGCTACATCATCGCGATCGACCGCACCCCGACGAACTCGGGGCTGGCGCCGCTGTTCGTCGATCTGATCGTCGCGACCCTGCTCTACGGTGTCGTTCTGCTGGTGAACCGGGTGCGGCGCGGTGCGGTCGAGGGGCCGAAGGAGTGGGCGGGCATCCGGAACCGGACCGGAGTGGTGCAGGCGGTGTTCGCCGGCGTCCTGCTCGCGGCAGGAAACATCCTTCTGGTGGTCGGGCTGCACCTGGGCGAGCTCGCCGTGATGGGCGTGCTCAACGCCCTGTACCCGCTGGGCACGGTCATCCTGGCCTTCTTCGTGCTCCGTGAACGGCTGAGCGTGCTGCAGACCATCGGCATCGTGCTCGCGCTGGCGGCGTCGGCCGTGCTCGCGCTGGTCTGAACGCACCGGCTCGGCCTCGGTAGGCTCGAACCCGATGTCAACCTTGCCGTTCACCACCGCCGCAGGCGCGGATATTCGCGTGCGCTTCTGCCCATCGCCGACCGGGACCCCGCACGTCGGGCTGGTGCGGACCGCGATGTTCAACTGGGCGTACGCCCGCCACGTCGGCGGCACGATGGTCTTCCGCATCGAAGACACCGACGCCGAGCGCGACAGCGAGGAGAGCTATCTGCAGATCCTCGACGCCCTCGACTGGATGGGCATCGACTGGGACGAGGGCGTCGAGAAGGGCGGCCCGAACGCGCCGTACCGGCAGTCGCAGCGCACGCCGATCTACCAGGACCTGATCACCCGCATGGTGGATGCCGGCCTGCTCTACGAGAGCTACGTCACCCCCGACGAGATGGAGGCCCGCAACGTCGCGGCCGGCCGCGATCCGAAGCAGGGCTACGACAACTTCGAGCGCGAGCTCACCGACGAACAGCGCGCGGCATACCGCGCCGAGGGCCGGCAGCCGGCGCTGCGCCTGCGTGTGCCCGACACCGACCTGAGCTTCGACGACCTGGTGCGCGGCCCGATCACCTTTCCGGAGGGCAGCTTCACCGACTTCATCGTGGTGCGCCCGAACGGGGTGCCGCTGTACACCTTCGTCAACCCGGTCGACGACGCGCTGATGGGCATCACGCACGTGCTGCGCGGCGAGGACATCCTGTCGAGCACCCCCCGGCAGATCGCGCTCTACCTGGCGCTGATCGAGCTCGGTGTCACCGACTTCGTTCCGCGCTTCGGGCACCTGCCGCTGGTGCGCGGCGAGGGCACCCGCAAGCTCAGCAAGCGCGATCCCGAGTCGAGCCTGTTCCACCACCGGGATCGCGGATTCATCCCCGAGGGGCTGATGAACTACCTGGCCCTGCTGGGCTGGTCGATCGCCCCCGACCGCGACGTGTTCACCCGTGAGGAGTTCATCGCGGCCTTCGACATCGCCGACGTGAACCCGAACCCGGCCAGCTTCGACCAGAAGAAGGCCGACTCGATCAACGGCGACCACATCCGGATGCTGGCGGCAGACGACTTCGAAGCCCGCCTGCTGCCCTACCTGGCCGGCATCGTGAGCGACCCGCCCACGCCGGCGGAGCAGGCCGTCCTGCGCGAAGCCGCGCCGCTCGTGCAGGAGCGCATCACCGTGCTGAGTGAGGCCCGGCCGATGCTCGAGTTCTTCTTCCAGCCGGATGACACGATCGTCTACGAGGCCGACGCGCTGCCGAAGGACGCGGACCAGGCGAAGCTGGTGCTCGACGCCTCCTACGCCGCGCTCGAGCAGCTCGACGACTTCGCCACGGCCGTGATCGAGCAGACCCTGCGCCACGCGCTGACCGACTCGCCCGAGCAGGGCGGCGCCGGCCTCAAGCCGCGCGACGCCTTCGGCCCGCTGCGCGCCGCGCTGAGCGGCAAGCGGATCAGTCCGCCCCTGTTCGAGTCGATGCAGATCCTCGACAAGGAGTCGACGCTGGCTCGGATCGACCGCTTCCGCGCGTCCCTGTAGCACGCCGCATGTCGTCAGCGAGCGAGCCGGTGCCCGATCCCGCCGCGGAGTCCGCGCCGGTTCCGCCCGTCCCGCCGCGCACCCCGCGCGAGGTACTGCTGCTGATCCTCATCGGCGCGATCGGCGGTGTGCTGTCGGGCGCTTTCGGTGTCGGCGGGGGAATCATCATGATCCCGCTGCTGACGACGATGGCGAAACTGGATCACCGCCGCGCCGCGGCGACCTCGCTGGTCGCGATCATCCCGGCCGCCATCGTCGGCACCGTCACCTACGGACTCGCCGGCCACCTGGATGTGGTGGCGGCGGTCCTGATCGCGGCCGGCGGCGTGGCCGGGTCGTTCGTCGGCACCCGGCTGCTGCATCGGCTCTCGCTCGGCTGGCTGCGCTGGCTGTTCATCGGGCTGCTCCTGCTGGTGGCGGCACGCCTGTTCTTCGAGATCCCGGCCCGCTCCGGTGACATCGCGCTGACGCCCGTGTCGATTCCCGGTCTGATCGTGCTCGGCGTGGTCATCGGGATCGCCTCGGGACTGTTCGGAATCGGCGGAGGGGTGATCATCGTCCCGATCCTGGTCGCCCTGTTCGGCGCAGGCGACCTGCTAGCCAAGGGCACCTCGCTGCTGGCGATCATCCCCGGCGCCGTGACCGGCACGGTGCGCAACGCGCGCGCCGGACTCGTGGATGTGATCGACGGGACGATCGTCGGGGTGACCGCGGCGGTGGCGACCTTCGGCGGCGTGGCGATCGCGGCCGCCCTCACACCGCAGCTGGCCACCATCCTGTTCGCGGTGCTGCTGCTCGCCGCGACGGTGCAGCTGGTCGTGAAGGCGGTCCGCGAGGCGCGTCGCTAGCCGGGCCTCGGCATCCAGAGGCCGGGCGCGACCACCCCTGGCGTTCGAGTCGGGACGGCCGTGCGGCATGTCGTATGCTTGACGACGGCGCGCGCGGCGGCCTGTTCAGATCCTGCGGCCCGCGCCGACTTCGAAAAGCCCCTCTGATCAGGACTTTTCGATGGGGTATGGTGTAATTGGCAACACGGCTGATTCTGGTTCAGTTGTTCTTGGTTCGAGTCCAGGTACCCCAGCTCTGATCACTCAGAGGTTGAGACGCACCACGGCGCGACCGTCGACCGGCCGCCCGGTGACCTCGAATCCCGCCGCCTCGAATGACGAGAGCGGCCCGTGGTACAGGTCGGCCGAACTGACCTTCGCCCCGCCGGTGTCGACCGGGTAGGCCTCGACCACTCGGGCTCCGCCGCGCCGCGCCTCATCGACCGCTCCCTCGAGCAAGGCGGCCGCGACTCCTCGGCGCCGGAAGCCCACCCGCACCACGAAACAGGTGATCGCCCAGACGCCCGCGTCGTCGGGATCGGGGTCGGCCGTGCCCGGCATCATCCGTCCGGCCAGGATGCGCGGGTACACCGGGCGCGCTTCGACCGCGACCCAGCCGACCGGCTCCCAGCCCTCGGCGTCGGAGCCGAGGTAGGCGAGCACGCCCGGTCCGGCGGAGCGGGAGGCCCGAGCCGAGTCGACCTGCTCGCACAGGGCGCGCTCGAAGGCGGCCGCGTGGTTCGGGGCCTTCCAAGCCGCGGCATCCACCTTGAAGTACTGGCACCAGCACGTCGAAGGGTCGCCGCGCGTGCCGAAGACGGTGCGCACGTCATCCCAGGGCGCCCCGACCACCGGAACCACCCGCAACTCCGCGGTGACCGAACTGCTCATGCCGCGAGGCTAATCCCGGGCACCGACGATGTCACGGCGCAGCTCAGTGCCACAGCTGCTGCGGGTGGGTGAGCCGCCACCACGCGGACGGCGGGGCGATGCTGCCCTGGAGCACCACCGGGACCGTCACCGTGCTGGTCCCGGCTTTCCAGGTCACGCTGCCGACCTTCTCACCGTCTTTTCCGGTCTTCAGGGTCGAGGTGGTCATCGTCGACGTGATCTTCGTGTCGGAGTAGGTAAAGACCGAGGCGCTGGATCCGAGCACCATCGTCGCCGACGCTCCCCACGGGGTCGTGTACCTGCCCACCTTCTCATCGTCCTCGGCGACGCTGACCTCGTGGAACCCCGCCTTCAGACTGTCGATCAGGCGTGTGACGTCGTCGTTCACCGACTCGCGCGTGCCGCCTCCCAGAACCACGCCGATGACCGTCAGCGGCTGCGCGAGTCCGGTCACCGGCACCGTCGCCGAGAACAGGAGATCCGAGCCGTAATCCTCGAGCGTGCCCGTCTTGATCCCCGTGACGCCGTCGGTGCCGAGCAGGGTGTTGGTGCTCGGCATCCCGGTGAGGAAGGGGATGTCGAGGCCCTGCTTGGCGACGATCTCGGCGATCACCGGATTCGCCATCGCCAGCTTGCCCAGGGCGATCAGATCGCTGGGAGTGCTGGTGTTGCGAGCATCGATCCCCGTCGACTCGACCATCGTCGTGTGCGTCATGCCGTTCGTGGCGAGCCACTTCTTGGCGGCGGTCACGAACCCGCCCGTCGAGCCGAATGCCCAGTCGACCATGGCTTCTGAGTAGTTGCACGCCGAGACGACGAGCATCGTCTCGATCGCGTCGTGCTCGGACATCGAGCTGCCGGTGGGCATCGCCGCGATGGTCGCATTCAGCAGGTAGTACTTGTCGTACAGCGCGTGATCCGCCTTGCTGAACGTGATCGACGGCCCCGGCGAGGATGTCGTCAGCGGCTTCTTGCTCAGGATCACCAGGGCGGTGATCAGCTTGCTGATGCTGGCCATCGGCACGGCGTTGCCGCCGCCGCTCGAAGCCAGGATTCCGCTCGCGTTCGCGCCGAGGTAGGCATCGGCTCCCGAGACGCTGATCGCCGACTCCTCGCCCTCCGGAAAGACGAGCTTCGCCGAGCTGCCGGGCGCGACCGGCGGAAGATGAACGGTGGAGGCGGCCGCTCCGATCGGTGCGTTGAGGGCGAGCGGCACCTAGACGGCGATGGCCGCCACGAGGGCGCCCACGACGGCCAGGGCGATGATCCGCGCGAGCCGGCGCCGCCGGGCACGGGTCGCAGGATCCAGCGGATCGCGGCGCTGTCTCGCGCGGCGCTCCTCGCCCGATGCGTTCTCGAACATCTGCGCGAACTGCGCGAAGTCGTCCGGATCCCGATCCGTCACCGCGTGAATCCCCCCGATGCCACTCGACTACAGGTCGATGGAGTCGCCGACCTCGAGCGGCTTGTAGACGCCGCCGTTCTGCTCGGTCGCCCACTTGAGTCGGTCGCTGGCCATGCTCTTGCCTGCGGCCGACAGCGTCATGTCGTGGATGTAGAAGGCGCGCTTCGGCTTGACCTCGAGCACGTAGTCCATGGCCTCGCCGATCTTGAGCCACGGCGCGCCCACCGGGGCGGCCAGGGTGCCGACCGGCTTGCCGGGCACGGTGTACGAGTCGCCGCCGTAGTACAGCTCGTCGTTGACGAGCACGCCCACGTTGTCCGCGATCGGCAGGCTGTGGTGGATGACCGCGTGCTTCTCGCCGAAGAACTCGAGCGTGAAGGGCTCGACGGTGACGACATCGCCGGCCTTGACGACGTTCACCTCGAATCCGGATGCGGCGGCCGCGACCCCGGCCGGCCCGTAGATCTTGGCCTCCGGCGCCTTCTCGAGGATCGCGGTGAGGTTCTGCTCGTTCCAGTGATCGCCGTGCTCGTGGGTGATGACCACCGCGACGGTGCCGGTGAAATCCGGGGGAGTGAGGAACATCCCCGGATCGATGACGAGCAGGGCGTCGTCCGACGAGATGACCAGGGTGGAGTGTTCGTACTTGGTGACCTTCACCCGATCGACTGTACCTGCGCGAGATACCCCTAGGGGGTATGCTCTCAGCATGATCGCGGATATCAAGAAGCGCGCGCTGCACCGGGCGCGCATCCTCGAGGGGCAGCTGCGCGGCGTCGAGAAGATGATCGACGACGAGGCCTACTGCGTCGACATCATCACCCAGACGCTCGCCATCCAGAAGTCGCTGCGCAGCCTGAACAAGCTGCTCGTCGAGAACCACCTGCGCACGCACGTGACCGAGATGTTCGACGAGGGCGGCTCGCGGCGCGACGACGCCGTCGACGAGCTGCTCACCGTGTTCGAACTGCAGAACAACCGGGGGAGCTGACCGTGAGCGAGCAGATGCACGACCACACGCACGACCATGCGGCGCACGATCACGATGCGCACGAGATGCACGACCACAGTGCGCACGATCACCATGGGCATGAAGGTCATGACATGGGAGGCATGGGTCACATGCACCATGGCAACTTCCAGCGCCTGTTCTGGATCAACCTGGTGCTCACGGTGCCGACGCTGGTGTTCTCGACCGGGCTGCAAGACATCCTCGGCCTGGGCGGCCCCCGGTTCCCGGGCAGTCAGTGGATCCCCGCCGCCTTCGGCACGGCGATCTTCCTGCTCGGCGGCCGCGTGTTCCTCAGCGGCGCGTGGAGCGAACTGCGAGCCAAGCAGCCCGGCATGATGACGCTGATATCGCTCGCGATCCTGGTGGCATTCGGCTACTCGCTCGCGGTGACCTTCGGCCTCCACGGCATGGACTTCTGGTGGGAGCTCGCCACCCTGATCACGATCATGCTGCTCGGCCACTGGATCGAGATGGCAGCCGTGATGGGAGCTTCCGACGCACTCGGCGAGTTGGCCAAGCTGCTGCCCGACGAGGCCGAGGTGGTGCACGGCGACCACACCATGACGATGCCGGTGTCGTCGCTGTCGATCGGCGATCTGGTGATCGTGCGTCCGGGCGGATCGATCCCGGTCGACGGCGAGGTGGTCGACGGCGAATCGCAGGTGGATGAATCCCTGCTCACCGGCGAGTCCGCCCCGGTCCCGAAGGCGCTCGGCGCCGCCGTTGTGGCGGGAAGCGTCAACTCCGGAGGCGACGGCGAGACCGGCGCGCTCACGATCAAGGTCACCAAGCTGGGTGACGACACCGCTCTGGCCGGTGTGATGAAGCTGGTCGCCGAAGCGCAAGCCAGCAAGTCGGGCACGCAACTGCTCGCCGATCGGGCGGCCGGCTGGCTGTTCTACCTGGCGATCGCCGCGGCCGCCATCACGCTCGTGGTGTGGCTGCTGCTGCGGCCGGGCGATCCGGCGTTCGTGCTCGAGCGAGTCGTCACCGTGCTGGTCATCGCGTGCCCGCACGCACTCGGGCTGGCGATCCCGCTGGTCGCGCAGCTCGTCACGGCGATCGGAGCGCGGCGCGGGATCCTGGTGCGCAGCCGGGCCGCCCTGGAGCAGGCGCGGCAGGTCGACGTGGTGCTGTTCGACAAGACCGGCACGCTGACGACCGGCAAGCAGGGGCTGCTCCGGGTGATCCCGGCGGGTGACCAGGACGGGGACGACGACCTCGTGCTGGGGCTCGCGGCGTCCGTCGAGTCGCGGTCGGAGCATCCGATCGCCCGGGCCATCGTCACCGCGGCGAAGGAGCGGAAGACCAGCGGCGGGCGGGCGTCCGGCTTCACGGCCCTGGCCGGCAAGGGCGCGAGCGCGACCGTGGCGGGCAGGCGGCTGACCGTGGCGAGCGGACGCCTCGTGACGGAACGCGGCATCCAACTCGCGCCGGTCTTCGTGCACGCGGCGCGCGAGCTCGCGGCCGACGGCGCGACCCTGGTGTACCTGATCGATGAGACCGACGAGTCGCCGCACGTGCTCGCGATGTTCGCGCTGGCCGACACGGTGCGGCCCGAGTCGATCGAGGCGGTCGCGCTGCTGAAGAAGCGCGGCATCCGGGTGGCGATGCTGACCGGCGATGCGCACCAGGTGGCGAACTGGGTGGCGGCGAAGCTGGGCATCAGCGAGGTGTTCGCCGAGGTGCTGCCGGGGCAGAAATCCGACATCGTGGCACGGCTGCACGCCGGCGGCGCGAACCGAGTCGCCATGGTCGGCGACGGCGTGAACGACGCCCCCGCACTGACGCGGGCGGATGTCGGCATCGCGATCGGAGCCGGGACGGATGTTGCGATCGAATCGGCCGGCATCGTGCTCGCCTCGAGCGACCCCCGCGGCGTCGTCGATGCCATCACGCTGAGTCGCGCGGGATACCGCAAGATGCTGCAGAACCTGGCCTGGGCGACCGGCTACAACGTGCTCGGCCTGCCGCTCGCGGCAGGAGTGCTGGCGGGCGTCGGCTTCGTGATGCCGCCCGCGGTGGGCGCCGCGGTGATGTCGGTGTCGACGATCGTGGTGGCGCTGAACGCGCAGCTGCTGCGGCGCATTACGTTCCCTCGGTAGCGCTCTGCTCGCGCCACCGCTCGGCATCCATCGCGAACACCCAGCGCTTGCGCGGGTACTCGCTGAGCGACCACAGCCGGCGGCCGTCGTGCGAAGCCGAGAGGTCCTCCGGCCCGGGCGGGAGGACGGCGGGATGGCGCACCCACGTTCCACCCGAGCCGACCCACAGATCGCCCGCCCTCGATCCGTGGCTGGCGGAGACGAACCAGGTGCCGCCGACGACGGTGGCGCCCTGCATCCTGGCGATGCCGGGTTCGTACAGGTCGATCACCTCGACCCGCTGTTCGGCGCCGGCCATCGGGATGCGGCCGAGCCGCCTGCCGTGGTGCTCGGGCCCGAACTCGCCGACCACGAGATGCTCGCCGCCGCTCCGGCCGCCGCTCGCCGCGCGCTCGACCGAGACGAATGAGAAGCGCATCCGGGCGTCGCCCTCGCCCGTGTTCTCGCCGCCCACCAGACGCTCGTTGCCCGACTGCGGCAGAAGGTACCGGTACCCGAATGGGCCGCGCCCCCGCACGCGCAGGATGTCGCCGAGGTCGAAGCGGCGCAGCCCGCCGTAGGTCGCGGCAGCGTAGAGCCGGGTGCCGACCACGGCCAGCCCGCCGGCATGGATGACGACCGGCCGCATCCCGACCGCGGCGCCGTCTCGAAACGGCTCGACCAGCAGCACGTGGTGATAGCGCGGACGCCGCGGATCGCGCCGGTCCACCACGCTGATGCGCGCCCCCTGCGAGGCGCCGCGGCGCTGCTGCGCGAACCAGCTGACCAGCAGCACCTCGTCGCGGGCCGGATCCGCGCCCTCGAGCACCTCGATGCCCTGCGGCCACCAGCGCAGGCTCCAGCCGTCGAGGGGCGCCCAGCGCAGACCCTCCGTCGCCGCCGGCGCCGGCACGCGCCCGACGCGTGCTCGGCGCCCGCGTGCGCCCAGGACGCCGGCCACGCCGACCCGTGGGTGGCGGGCGGCGAGCTCATCGATCAGGCCACCGTCGTGATTCTCACGGTGCACCTGGTACCGGACGCTCGCCACGGGCCGAGCCTAGACGCGGAGCGCTCCGAACCATGTGCATGCCGTCTGCGCCCGCTAGAGTCCAAGCACGCTCGACGACGAGCGGTCAGACACGCGAGACGAGCATCCCGGAGGCCCGTGTGCCCAGCAGTTCCAAGCCGAAACGGGTGGTCGTCGCGATCAACCCCTCCGCGTCGTTCGGGGCGACCCGGGCGGTCGGACCGGCGGTGGTGCAGACGCTGCGCGCCATGGGGCACGACGTCACCTCGCTGCAGGAACCGGATTACGAGTCCCTTCTGAGCACCGCTCGCGCCGCCGTGAAGACCAAGCCCGATGCCTTCGTCGTGGTAGGCGGCGACGGCATGGTGAACCTGGGCACGAACCTGGTCGCGGGCACCAAGGTGCCATTGGGCATCGTCCCCTCGGGCACCGGCAACGACATGGCTCGCTCGCTCGGGCTGCCGTTCGACAACACCGAAGCGGCCGTGGTGGCGCTGGGGGAGGCGCTGCAGCATCCGGCCCGGATCATCGACGCCGCTCGCATCTCGTACACCGACGACGAGGGCGAGGCGGCCGAGCGCTGGTTCGCCTGCGCGCTGAGCGCCGGATTCGACGCCACCGTCAACGAGCGCGCCAACCTGATGCACCACCCCAAAGGGCCGAGCCGCTACATCATCGCGCTCGGGATCGAACTGGCGAAGCTCAAGCCGTACCACTACACGCTCACGCTCGACGGCGTCGAGCAGACGGTGGATGCCAACATGGTCTCGATCGGCAACGGCGTCTCGCTCGGCGGCGGCATGAAGATCACGCCGGACGCGCTGCTCGACGACGGGTTGCTCGACGTGATGATCGTGCGTCCGCTCAGCCGGATCAACTTCGTGCGCATCTTTCCGAGCGTGTTCAAGGGCGAACACGTGAAGCATCCCAAGGTCAGCATCGTGCGGGCGAAGGACGTCCGGATCGTCGGTGAGGGCGTGGTCGTCTACGGCGACGGCGAGCGGGTCGGCCGTGCTCCAGTCGACGTGAAGCTCGTGCCCGGCGCGCTGCGCGTGCTGGCTCCGCACCCCGCCTGATCGCACCCTCGCGATGGCAGCCGCCGGTTGGCGAGCGCCCAGCCGGATATGGCATACTCAACAGGTTGTCGTGACGGCCCCATCGTATAGAGGCCTAGTACGCCGCCCTCTCACGGCGGTAACGCGGGTTCGAATCCCGCTGGGGTCACCATAACCAGAGCCGTCGATCGAACCGGTGTCTTCGGATCGGGCTCTAACATGGAGCGCTGGGACGTTCCAGCGAGCCGCGGCAAAGGAGCGAAGTGGGCACGTTCACCTATGGGATCCCCTCCGTCGAGGTCGAGCTGGACGACCGCGTGCTGGCGCACGTGAAGGCCGTCATCACGGCGAAGCTCCGCAGGAACGAGAGCTTCACCTTCACCTGGGAAGACCCGGAGGGCGACGAACTGACGCACCACTCGGTCTGGCTCGACTCCAGCATCCCGCTGCAGTTCGAGCTGTCGGGCAAAGAGGATCCGCCCCTCAACCGGGAGTGGCTCGAACTGCTGACCCGAACCGCGGCCGGGCCGGCCGGGTTGCGTATCGTTCCGGAGCCGACCGCGGACTGAACCGGGTTCTACGCGCCTCCGTGTCTCCTGTCTATGGGTTGGATCCCCGGCCGCTCTGGCATTGACTGGAGTCGGAAGGGAGGCTTCCGATGAACGACGAGAGGCATCTGGACTCGATCCGGTCCCTTCACGGTGTCATCGCGCGATCCTCTGACAACACCTCGTGGGGCACCGACGCCGACCGGATGAGCGACTGGCAGCGCGCCGTGCTCACCAGGCTCCACGCGCTGACGATGACGGACACGATCCTCTACCTCTCGTCGGCCAAGGCGGGCGAGACCGAGTGGGACTTCGTCGCGTTCACGCCCCGCAGAGTCGTTCGCGTGCTGGTGTGGAATGCCGGAAGCCCCGCCGTGCGTTTCGAGACCGTCACCTTCGCGCGCTCGTCGCTCGAAAGCCTCGAGCTGCTCGACGTCGATGTCGTCGATGCCGGGGCGAGCTGGCCGGGCGAGGTCAACCTGATCGGGCACTATCGGGCCGGAAGCGTCCCGCTCCCTCTTGACCGGTTCGCGAGCCGGACCAACAAACTCGACCTGGTCCGCCTGTTGAGCTCGCTCCAGAAGGACCTCACCCGCTGACCCCGCCTAGCCGGGGGTTGTGTTGTCAACCCGGCACGCTCGCTCTCACGTCGTACTGATGAACCGCCACCCCGGCGGGCCAGAGGAGAACGTCCGTGAACATCCGCCGCACCATCGCCGCGACCGCGGCGGCCATTCTTGTTGCCGGCTCGCTGACCCTCGGCGTCGTGGGCCCCGCGTCCGCCGAGCCGCCGATCGTCATCCCCGACTGCGGGCACATGATGACCGGTGCGGACTGGGCCGCGGCATTCTCCGAGATCAACGGGCACGCGGCCGTCGCGTTCACGCCCGCGCGTCCGCTCTACGGGTCCGACAAGCCGGTGCTCAAGGCGTTCCTGCGCTCATGGGGTGCGACCAACTGCTCGTGGCACCTCGCCGACAGCGGTGTGAACCGCAATTTCACGGTCTCGATGGTGCACATGAATTCCCATTCGGATCGACTGCTGCGTCGCTGGATGGCGAACCACGGCATCACGGGGGAGGACAACGACGCCGTCATCGGGGGCACGGGGTATCAAGTGAACGAACATGAGCGCTGCGTTCTCATTCACGGCCGCGTCTGGGTCACGATCGTCGAACGCGACACGAGTGTCTTCGGGTACACCCTGCAATCCGCGGTTGAGGACGTCGCGGTGCTCAACCCGTGGATCTACAGCGGAACGGAGTAGACGCGCGATCCCAGCAGGATCGGAGAAGTGCCGCCGCGGCATCCCTCCCTAACATGGACCGCATGGCAGAGACGAAGAGCACGACAGCCCGATTCAGCGCAGAAGAGCGCGCCGCGATGAAGCAGCGGAACGCCGAACTGAAGGCCTCGCAGACCCGCGAGGCCGGCGAGAAGGCGCTCGCTGACGCGATCGCGAGCATGACCGGGCTCGACCAGCAGCTTGCCCAGCAGATCGACGAGATCATCACGGCCGCGGCTCCGGGGCTCGGCAAGAAGACCTGGTACGGATTCCCGTCTTACACCTGGGACGACAAGCTCGTGGCGTTCTTCAAGCCCGCCGCCAAGTTCAAGGACCGCTACGCCACGCTCGGATTCGACCCGAGCGCGAAGATCGACGACGGCACGATGTTCCCCGCCGCCTACGCGGTGCTGGCGCCGCTCACGGCGGCTCAGGCGGCGCAGCTCACGGCCCTCATCAAGAAGGCGGTCAGCTAGCCGCGCACGACCTCGAGGCCCATCCAGCCGGCGAAGGCGTCCAACTCGGCATCGACGGCGGCTCGGGTCGCGCGATCGAAGGTCTGGTCTTCATGGATGCGGTGCAGCAAAAAGCGCCCGCTGTCGCGATCCGAGCGGCCGTCGATCTTGCCGATCAGGCGCTCGCCGCTCAGGATCGGCAACGTGAACTGCCCCCAGATGCGCTGCTCGACCGGCTTGAACATCTCGAGCAGGTAGTCGAAGTCGAAGAGGCGGGCGACGCGCATCGGATCTGTCATGAGCCGGTCGAACGGCGACAGGATCGCGACCCGGGGTGAGAAGTCGGGGCCGGAGCGTTCGCGCTCGAGAGCCCCGGCATCCACCACCCACTTGCCCGGCACGCCCTCGATCGTGGCCGGCTCGCCGGCGCGGGTCAGGCCGTCGAGTTCGAGTCGGCTGATCGAGCGGCTGTCGCGCATCACGCCGCAGGCGCGCAGGATCTGCTCGCTGCGGATGCGCTCGGCCTCGGCGGCCGGCACCTCGGGCAGGTCGGGGAAGACGCGCGACGCGAGCTCCCAGATGCGCAGCTTGCCGACCCGGCCGATGACGGCGAGCTCGCCGCGCATGTGCAGGCTCTCGAGCATCTTGACGACGTTGCGTTCGTTGCTCCACCCGGAGGACGGCCACGGCACGCTCGCGTCGTCGGGGATGTCGCGCGAGGTCAAGGGACCCTCTTCGTCGATTTGGTTCAGGATGCGGCGGGCGAACGCCGCGTTCTGGTCGAACCATCCGCCTGCCCGGTCTGAGCCCCAGGCGCGCATCTCGGCCAGGTAGAGGCCGAGGTGCGACATCGGCCGCAGCATCCAGGCCCGTTCGAACAGCTCGCCGTCGGCCAGCGCGGTCTCGAGCTGCTCCGGCTGGTAGTCGTCGCCGAGCCGCGTCCAGGCGATGTGGTCGGCGGCCGGGCACACGGTGGTGGTGAGCTCGACCCGCAGCATCGCGAGCTGGTCGATCATGGCTACCGGGTCGGTCGGCCGCTCGGCGGCGGTCGCTCCCTCGAGCAGCGCGGCGCGCACCGCGATACGCCGTGCCTCGTCGATCCCGAGTGCGTGCGCCGTCATGGCACGGACCTTAGGGGGTACCGCCGCGGTTCTTGCGCGCCAGATGGGCGTCGATGTCGCTCTCGGTCACCTCGCGGTTGATGATGCCGAAGGCGTTCAAGCCCGAGAAGACGAGGGCAACGAGGATCGCCAGCAGGGGCCATGCGGGCCAGAAGTAGTGGGGTGCGCCAGTCAGCCACCAGATGGCGACGAGAAAGATCGACACCACGACCAGAATCGCCAACATCGACCAGAACTCGCGCCGGGCCTTGATCTGCTTCTTCGCCGCCGCGCGTGCGTCATCGCTCATGCGACGACCCTAGCGATCAGCTAGCCTGCTCACCACCTGCACCAGAGCTCTGAAAGTCGACCGTGCCCACCTTCTCTCGCGCTCAACTCGAGGGGTTCCGCGGCGGCACGATCCCCGACCTGATCGGGCCGGGCACCCGGCTGCTGTTCGTCGGATTCAACCCGGGCCTGCGCTCTGTGGCCGTGCAGGCGCCCTTCTCTCTGCGCAGCAACCGGTTCTGGTCGACGCTGTACCGGGCGGGCATCCTCGACCGCGTCGTCGATGCCTCCGAGGGGATGGATGTTGCCGACCGCGCGTACATCCTCGCCCGCGGCGTCGGGCTCACCAGCCTGGTGCGGCGCGCCACCGCCCGGGCCGACGAGCTGTCGCCCGCCGAACTCGTCGCCGGTGCCCACGACCTGGAGCGCCGGGTCGCCGCCGCGCCGCCTCACGTCGTCGCGATCCTCGGGATCACCGCGTACCGCATCGCCTTCGGCATCAAGGAGGCGCTGCCGGGGGAGCAGCCCGCGACGATCGCGGGCGTGCCGATCTGGGTCGTCCCGAACCCGAGCGGGCTCAACGCGCATGCGACGCCGGCCGGTCTGGCCACGGCTTACCGGGCCGCAGCGATCGCCGCAGGCATCGAGGTGTACGCCGAGCCGAGCTGACGCCCTACTCGGTGCGGGTCCAGTGCTCGCGCCCGAACAGCTTGCGCAGGTGCGCCGTCAGTGAGGGGCCGATGCCCTGCAGGGCGTCCACCTCGAAGATGGGTTCGCCCTCCGGCTTGGGCAGCGCGGCCACGTCGGCGTCGGCGATGTTCGTGGTCACGGCGACTGTGGTGATCTGATCGATCGAGTCGCGGTCGACGAAGCGGATGCCCTCGTGCGTCTTCACGACGATCCCGTCGAACACGTCGAGATGCTCGTCGGCGAGCACGTGGGCGACGGTGCCGAACGAGGCGCCCGAGGCGGTCAGCACCGGCGTCTTCAGGGCGAGTGCCTCGTACGAGATGGGGGTGCCAGCGTCTGCCATGCCGACATCCTCGCACTGCCTCATGCCAGCCGACTGAAAGACGGTCGCCTGGGAGAGACTGTGCACATGTGCGGCCGATTCGCGATGGACGAGAAGACCAACGACCTGATCGAGCAGTTCGTGCTCGAGGGCAACGACTACCGCGACTGGGTGCCGTCGTTCTCGATCGCTCCCACCGACTGGGCGCCGATCATCCGCGAGAAGCGCGACTCGGCGACCGGCGAGGTGATCCGTCGGGTCGAGCCCGCGGTCTGGGACTTCCATCCGGCGTTCATCAAGGATTCCAAGCGCCCGCAGTTCAACGCGCGCATCGAGACCGTCGCCACGAACGGGATGTGGAAGAACGCGTTCGCCGCGAACCGCTGCATCGTGCCGATGCGCGGCTACTACGAGTGGACCGGCGAGGCCGGCGCCAAGCGGGCTCACTTCCTGCACGGCCAGGCCCGCATGCTCGCGGCGGCCGGCATCTTCACCGCGCGCAAGGTCCTGGGCGACGACGGCGACGAGGTGTGGCAGGTGTCGACGGCGATCATCACCCGCGAGGCCCGCGACGCCTCCGGCGAGGTGCACGACCGCATGCCGGTCTTTCTCGACTCCGCCGTCTACGACCGCTGGCTCAGCCCTGAGCGACTGGGCGACGACGCGCAGAAAGACGACATGCTCGCCCTGCTGCACGAGGTGTCCACGGTGCAGGCCGGTCACATCACCGGCTACGAAGTGGATCGCCGGGTCAACAACACCCGTACCGTCGACCCCGCAGACCCCACTCTGATCGAACCGCTGGCGTGACCGTTCCGACCGCGCCGCGCGACCGATAGGCTGGCAGCGCGAAGGGGAGTATCCCACCTCGTCGCGGCCGTCATCACGGGTTTCAGCGCTGCAGCCCCGGTCGCGATCGCGAGCCGCCGTTCTCAGCAACGGGGCTCGCGCGGGAGAGACGTTCGGACATCCACTGCGCCCGCTCCGGGCCCGTCCGAGAGGCCACCGCCCCACATGCAGACCGTGATCCCCGCCTGGTTCGAGATCGGCTCGGCCGTCGTGCTGCTGCTGATCCTGGCCGTCGACGTGTTCCTGGCATTCCGGCGGCCGCATATTCCGTCGAACCGCGAGTCGGCCGTGTGGATCGGCGTCTACGTCGCTCTCGCCCTGATCTTCGCGGCGGCGCTCTGGGCGATCGGGGATGCCGACCACGCGGGCGAGTTCGTCGCGGGCTGGCTCACCGAGTACAGCCTCTCGGTCGACAACCTGTTCGTCTTCCTGCTGATCATGGCGCGATTCTCGGTGCCCAAGAAGTACCAGCAGGAGATCCTGATGGTCGGCATCGTGCTCGCGCTGCTGTTCCGCGGGGTCTTCATCGTGCTGGGCGTGCAGTTGATCGAGCACTTCAGCTGGATCTTCTATCTGTTCGGTCTGTTCCTGATCTACACGGCCGCCAACCAGGCGTTCACCAACCACGACGACGAGAAAGAGAACGAGAGCCGCATCATCCGGTTCATGCGGCGCAGGATGCGCTTCACCCAGCGCTTCGAGGGCGCTCGCCTGCGCACCGTCGTCGACGGCAAGAAGGTGTTCACGCCGGCGCTGATCGTGTTCATCGCCCTCGGATCCACCGATCTGGTGTTCGCGCTCGACTCGATCCCGGCCATCTTCGGCATCACCACGAACCCGTTCCTGGTGTTCGCGGCCAACGTGTTCGCGCTGATGGGGCTGCGGCAGCTGTACTTCCTGCTCGGCGACCTGGTCGAGAAGCTGGTGTACCTGAAGTACGGAATCGCGGTGATCCTGGCCTTCATCGGCGTCAAGCTGGTGCTGCACGCTCTGCACGAGAACGAGCTGCCGTTCCTCAACGGCGGCAGGGTATTCGACTGGGCGCCCGAGATCCCGACGATCGTCTCGCTGGGCGTCATCGTCGTGTCGATGGCCGTTGCGGTGGTGGCGAGCGTGCTCAAGTTGCGAGCGGATTCTCACCGCACCTCGATTGACTAGGGTGTAGAACCGGCCGATCCGAGGGGAGCAGCATGCAGCGCACGCCGTCGTCCCCGCCCGAGATCGACGGCTACGTCGTCGACCGGCTCATCGGCTCGGGCGGATTCTCTGACGTCTTCCTCTACGAGCAGCAGCTGCCGCGCCGCAAGGTCGCGGTGAAGGCCCTGCTCACTCATGAGCTGACCCCCCAGGCACGCGCCGCGTTCACCACCGAGGCCGACCTGATGGCGCGGCTGTCGACGCATCCCTACATCGTCACGATCTATCAGGCCGGAGTTGCGCGCGACGGCCGCCCGTACCTGGTGATGGAGTACTGCTCGCGGCCCAGCCTGTCGGAGCGCTACAAGCGCCAGCCGCTCTCGGTGGTCGATGCGCTGCGCACGGGGATCCGGCTGTCGGGCGCGATCGCCACCGCGCACGCGGCGGGCATCCTGCATCGCGACATCAAGCCCGCCAACGTGCTGACCAACGACTACGGCTGGCCCGCGTTGACCGACTTCGGCATCGCGTCCGACTTCGCGGGTGGCGCCGGCCTGCCGACCCTCGACGGCTCGGCGGGCGGGTCGGATGCCGAGGCGAGCATCGGCATGAGCGTCCCGTGGAGTCCGCCCGAGATGTTCGAAGACGTGCCGACCCCGGATGTGCGCAGCGACATCTTCTCGCTGGCTGCCACGATCCACACCGTGCTGGCGGGCCGCACGCCGTTCGAGGTGCCCGGTGGACCCAACGGCACGCTCGACCTGGTCGCCCGCATCGAGCGCGGCGAGGTGACGCCGCTGCAGCGCGACGACGTGCCGCCGGCGCTCTCGGCCGTGCTGGCCAAGGGGATGGCCCCGCGACGGGAGAACCGCTACCCCACGGTCATCGAGTTCGCACGCGCCCTGCAGCGGATCGAGCTCGAGCTCGGCTACGCGCCGACCACCATCGAGGTCCCGGTCGCGGATGACGATCCGCCGCTCCAGGATGCCGGGGGCGACGAGACCCGGATGCGCGCGGTGCAGGAGGTGCAGGCGCAGCCGGTTGCGCCCGCCGCTCGGCCCGCAGAACGCCCTGGCGCGCGCCGCACCGCGCGCCGGACGGAGGCTGCCGAGACCCCGCCCCCGCCTGCCCCCGGACCCGGACCGGGACCCGCGGCCGCCGGTGCGCGCCCCGCCGCGCAGGCGTTCACCCCGTCGTCGCGTCGGCGCATCCTGATCACGGGGCTGATCGGCGGCCTGGCCGGGCTCGCCATTCTGGCGATCGTGCTGGCGATCCTCCTCGGCGGAGCCGGGGTGCGCCCGTCCGCGTCCCCGTCCGCGAGTTCGACCGGTGGATCGGCGATCGTCGGGCCGAGCGTGCCGCAGGCGATCGATGGAACCGCGCAGCCCAGCGCCGGCGGCACCTCGGTCGTGTTCTCGTGGACGAACCCGCATCCGAAGGCGGGTGACGTCTACTACTGGGCGCGGTCCGAGACCCCGGCGGACCGGACGGCGACGCCCGAGACCACAGCGACGGTCACCGGCGTCGTCCCAGGGAGCAAGGTCTGCATCAACGTCGAGATCGGCCGCAGCGGCGCGACCGGCGAGCCCCTGGTGATCTGCACGGGCTGAGCGCGCCCGTTCATGCGGCGTAATCCGTCGTTTGCGCAAAGAACTCTCATGTTAGTTTGAGATCTCCCGATCTCAGCCTGCGACGCATGGGGGCACGTGTGACGCTCGTCTCCGCGGTCGCGCGGCACCGCAAGGCGGTGGCCTCGGCGGTCGTGATCGCGGTTCTCGCGGCCATTCCGGTGAGCTTCGCGCTGCTCCACCAGGGTTTTCCCGAGACGGACGTGCTGCTGGATGCCAAAGACGTCTGGGTGACGAACGGTCACGCCCTGCTCGGCGGGCGGCTCAACCGCCAGATCGAGGAGCTCAATGGAGCGGTCAGCGCTCAAGCCGCCGACCTCGACGTCGTGCAGAACGGCGAGAGCGTGTTCCTCGTCGAATCGGCCGAGGGACGGCTCTCGCGGGTGGATCCCGCCTATACGAACCTGGTCGAGCCCGCCACGATCCCGCGCGGCTCCACGGTGGCGCTCGGCGGCACCACCCTGGCGATCCTGTCTCCGGATGGTTCGCTCTGGGCGGTGGACGTCGTGAACGGCCTCAATTTCGATCCCGAGTCGGCCCCGATCGCCAAGCTCGGCTCAGGTGCGCGGGTCGTCGTCACCTCGACCGGCGCGGTGCTCGCCACCAGCGCGGCCCATCAGCAGGTGGTGCGCGTGGATGGTCCGGGCGCCCGCCCCACGACGCACGCGCTCGCCGTTCCGCGGGACGGACAGCTCACCGCGGCGGGCGATCATGCAGTGCTGCTGGACGCCGCGCATCACCGCCTGTTGCGCGACGACGGATCGGCGGTGAACCTGCCCGCATCGGTCACAGCCGATGCCCGGCTCCAGCAGCCCGGAGCCGACGGCGATCAGGTCGCGATCGCGACCGGCTCGGGAGTGGTCGTCGTCTCGTCCGACGGGAGCACGCGATCCATCTCGGCCGATCTGGCGAGCCCGGTGACGAACGCGTCGCAGATCTCGGCGCCGGTGGTCGTCGACCACTGCGTCCACGCGGCCTGGGCGGGAGCGCAGCGCTACCTGCTGGCCTGCGCCGGCCAGAACCCGCGCACCGTCGACATCCAGCAGAAGACGCAGGGCTCGACGCTGCAGTTCCGGGTGAACCGCTCGGTCGTCGCTCTGAACGACCTGACCAGCGGCAATGTCTGGCTGCTCGACGAGCAGATGCGGCTCGTCAAGAACTGGCAGGAGGTGACGCCGCCGCAGCAGGATGACACCGAGGACGGCGACCAGAAGGCCAGCACGCAGAGCTTCCAAGACACCTTGGCCGACCGCACCGACGTCAACCGGCCGCCGATCGCGCGTGACGACAGCTACGGCGTGCGTCCGGGCCGCACGGCGATCCTGCCGGTGCTGGCGAACGACACCGACCCGGATGGCGACGTGCTGACCATCTCGCAGGTGACCGCGATCCCCGACACCACGGGCCGGATCGATCTGATCGACGACGGCCGCGCCCTGCAGTTCACGCCGGCGGCCGGCGCGACGGCGGCGTCGTTCCGCTACTCGGTCGACGACGGACGCGGGGGAGTGGCCGAGGCGCTGGTGACCGTCCGGGTCGTGCCGCTCGACCTGAATTCCGCCCCGGTGTCCCAGCGCACGACGGCCGTGAGCGTCGAGCTCGGCGGCTCGATCAGCTACAACGTGCTGGCCGACTGGCTCGATCCCGATGGGGACGACCTCTATCTGGATGCCGCCTCCGCCAGCAGCGCCGATCAGGTGCGCTTCACCCCCGACGGCTTCATCACCTTCGCCAACACCTCGGGCCAGCCCGGAACCAAGGAACTCAGCTTCACGGTCTCCGACGGGCGCACCACCGCGACCGGAACCCTCGAGGTGAAGGTGGTGCCGGCCGGCTCGCTGGGCCCGGTCGGCACGCCGGACTACGCCCAGACCTTCCGCGGTGAGACGGTCGAGATCTCGCCGCTCGCGAACGACGTGAGCAACAACGGGCAGCCGCTCACCCTCCTCGGCGTCGACAAGCTGCCCGCCGCAGCCAACGTGACTCCCGACCTCGACACCGGGCACATCACGTTCTCGGCTCCCACCGTCGGCAGCTACTACTTCCAGTACTCATTGGCGGCCGGGGCCTCGTCGAGCGTCGGGCTGGTCCGGGTCGACGTGCTGCCCGATCCGGCCCGGCCCGGCCCGCCGATCGCGGTCAAAGACACGGCGTTCCTGCGGCCGGGCGAGCCGACCACGGTCAAGGTGCTGGGCAACGACGTGTCGCCGAGCGGCGCCGTACTGGCCATCCAGTCCGTCGACACCTCGGGCACCGACCAGGCGGTCTCGATCGAGGTGCTGGGCAACGCGGTGATCCGGATCACGAGTTCGGCCGCGCTCACCGAGCAGACCGCCTTCAGCTACACGGTGTCCGATGGAACGCGCACCGCCACCGCCGGCGTGACCGTGGTGCCCGTGCCGCCGATCGTCAACCGGCAGCCCCCGGTCGCGCTCGACGACCGGGTCCGGGTGCGCGCCGGTGACGTGGTGAGCGCCGATGTGCTGGCCAACGACTTCCATCCCGACCAGGCCCAGTTGATCCTCGACCCGAAACTCGTCGATGTGAGTGAGGAGGGCGACGGGCTCGCCTTCGTCGGCGACGGCAAGGTGCGCTATCAGGCGGGCAGCACGCCTGGTGAGTACTCGGTGATCTACCGGATCTCGGACCAGTTCGGCGAGAGCGCGACCGCCCGGGTCACGTTCGTCGTCGTTGCGCCGGATGCCAAGTCGAACCAGGCGCCGGTGCCGGTGCCGCAGACCGCCCGCGTGTTCGCGGGGTCGACGGTGCCCATCACCGTGCCGCTCGATGGCATCGACCCCGATGGCGACTCGGTGAGCGTGGTGGGGCTGGCCACGCCACCCGAGCTCGGCGTGGCGCTCAACCCCACGGCCGACGGCTTCCGGTACACGGCCAACCCCGATTCCGCGGGCACCGACAGCTTCAGCTACGTCGTCGAGGACGCATACGGCAAGCAGGCCATCGGCACGATCCTGATCGGCGTGATCCCGCGTCCGACCAGCGCCGCGCCCCCGAACGCCGTCGACGACTCCATCGCGATGCAGCCCGGCAAGGTTGCGACGGTCGGGGTGCTGCTCAACGACTCCGACCCGAGCGGCTACCCGATCTCGCTCGACGCGAAGCGGCTCGAGGTCGATCCGGGGATCACCGCGACCGTCGAGCGCGACAAGGTCGTGGTGCAGGCCGCGGCCGCAGAGGGAACGTACGCGATCCACTACTGGATCGGCAACGGACACGGAGGCAGCGACGATGCCTACCTCAGCGTCAAGGTCGCGAAGGATGCCGCACCGATCTACCCGACCGCTCAAGACCGCTACGTGCCGATTGACAGTGTCGTGGGCAAGAGCACGGTGGCCGTGCCGCTCGATGGACTGATCGCCGACCCCGGCGGGCGCGACACGGATCTCAAGATCACGGTCGAGGGACCGAACGCGGCTCAGGCATCGGTCGACCAGGCCAAGCGCTCCATCACTGTCACCCCGGGTGACCGGCGGGAGGCGATCGCCTACCGGGTCACCAGTTCGGCGACGGGGCTCAGCGCGACGGCGATCCTGAGCGTTCCGCCCGCTGTCGGCGGCGACTACGCGCCGCCGCCCTACCTGCGGCGCGACCTCAAGCTGCCGCAGGTGGTGCCGATGAACGGCTCCAAGACCTGGAAGCTCGCCGACATCGTCACCGTGCCGTCGAAGAAGCCGGCCGTTCTGAACACCCCGCTCGACCTGACCGCGCACCATGGAACCGCGACGGCCGTCGGGACCAACGGGATCACCTTCACACCGGAGAACGGCTACCGCGGTCCCGCATCCATCACCTTCGATGTCACCGACGGCGCGCACCACGCGCTGCTGACCATGACCCTGGTGGTCGGAGACCCGAACTTCACCGACGTGGCTCCGCAGTTCGTGACGCAGAACGTGACGGTCGAGGCCGGCGAGGATCCGAAGAGCATCGATCTGCGGGCGGTCACCAGCGATCCGAACCCGGCGCTGGTCAGCCAGTTCCACTACGGATCGCTGAGCGGGCAGACCGCCGAGATCGCCGCGAACCTCGACGGCGGCACCCTGAAGATCTCGTCGCCGTTCGGCACGCAGCCGGGAACCAAGGCCGCCCTGCACTTCGTCATCACGTACCAGGGGTTCAGTGTGCCGGGCGTGGTCAATGTCACGGTCGCGTCATCATCGAAGCCGCTGCCGCAGGCGGTCGCCGACACGGCCAAGGGCAAGCGCGGGGTGACGGACACCGTGAACGTGCTCGCCAACGACTACAACCCGTTCGCCGCCAAGAACCAGCCCCTGACCGTGGTCGACGCGCGCATCGAGAACGCGGCCGAGTCGAGCGCCACCATGTCGTACACGCAGGACGGGGAGGTCACCATCCATCCCGGCGCCGCGTTCATCGGGGTGGTGAGCGTCGTGTACACGATCGAGGACGCCACGAAGGATCCGCGCCGAGAGGCGCAGGGCCGCCTGCAGTACACGGTGCGAGACGTGCCGGGCAGCCTCTGCCGCCGACCTTCGTCGAGGGCGACGGACAGGTCACCGTGCAGTGGGATGCCCCCGCCACCAACGGCGAACCGATCAGCTCGTACACGCTGTCGTGGTCGGGCGGGTCGCCGGTCACGGTGCCCGGCTCGGACGCCAGCCACGTGTTCACCGGCCTCAGCAACGGCAGCGCATACACGTTCCGCGTCACGGCGACCAACGCCCTGGGGTCTGGGCAGATCTCCGACGCCAGCGCGTCGGCGACGCCCTTCGGCAACCCGTCGCCGGTGACCTCCGCCACGATCACCGGCAGCACGGACGGCTCGGGCAACGTGACCCTCAACTGGAGCGGCGCGAGCGCCAACGGGCGCCCGATCAGCGGCTATCACATCACGCTCTCGGACGGCACCCAGAAAGACGTCGGCGCCGTCGCGACGACCACGATGCCCGGGCACGTCGGAACGACGTACACCTTCACGATCGTGACTCAGAACAACAGGGGTGCGAACTCGAGCACCCCGGCCACGTCGAGCAACTCGGCGGTTCCCAAGCCGGGGCCACCCAGCGCGAGCGCCGGCAACAACCATCAGACGGTGACCTTCACCTGGGGGCCGGCCGCGAGCACCGAGCCGGTGAGCTATGTCCTCACGGGCGACGGCGGATTGGCCAGCACGTCGCCATCGGGGTCGTTCAGCTTCACCGGCTCGTACGGCACCACTTACTCCTTCACGGTCACCGCCACCAGCGCCGGTCAGTCCACCTCGACGAGCGCGAGCGTGAAGCCCGTCGATCCGTACACGATCCAGCTCTGCCACGGCTCGCCGGGCCCGAACGGCTGGCCGTACCTCGGAGTGATCTGGAGCGGCAACAACGGCGTGACCCACACGATCGCCTTCCCGGGCACCGGAGCATCGACGATCACGTTCTCGGCGGCCTCCGGCCGGCAGCAGTCCGGTGCGTACCACAACATCGGCAGCCCGGGCGACAACAACTACAACGCCACCATCACCTGGACCGATAACGGCGTGACCCACACCACTCAGCCCTGGGGCGGGACCCCGGCATGCTGACCGCTCATGACCGCATGACGAGGAGACACCCATGATCGTGACCGCTGAACAGGCCACCTGGTTCGCCGACGCCTTCGAGAAGCTGGTCGGCAACGTCGACCAGGCGATCCTGGGCAAGGAGCACGTGATCCGGCTCGTGCTGACAGCGATGCTGAGCGACGGCCACGTGCTGCTCGAAGACGTGCCCGGCACCGGCAAGACCGTGCTCGCCAAGGCGATCGCCAACACGATCGACGGCACGACGGCGCGCATCCAGTTCACGCCCGATCTGCTCCCCTCCGATGTGACCGGGGTCTCGGTCTACGACCAGAAGAAGGGGGTGTTCGAGTTCCACCCCGGGCCGGTGTTCGCCTCGATCCTGCTTGCGGATGAGATCAACCGCGCCAGCCCCAAGACCCAGAGCGCGCTGCTCGAGGTGATGGAGGAGGCGATCGTCACGGTCGACGGGGTCGGGCATCCGGTCGGCTCGCCGTTCATGGTGATCGCGACCCAGAACCCGGTGGAGCAGTCGGGCACCTACTCGCTGCCCGAGGCCCAGCTCGATCGCTTCCTGATCAAGACCTCGCTCGGCTACCCCGATCACGAGACGGCGGTGGCCCTGCTGATGGATGCCGCCAACCGGGCTCGCGCGGCCAAGATCACGCCGATCATCGCCGCGTCGAGCATCGCGACGATGGCCGAGCTGGCCACCGAGGTGCATGCGGATCAGGCGGTCATGGATTACGTGAACCGGCTGGTCGAGGCGACCCGCACCGACAAGGACGTCACCCTCGGCGTCAGCATGCGCGGAGCCCTCGCGCTGGCGCGCGCCGCCAAGACCTGGGCGCTGGCCTCTGGCCGCAACTACGTGATCCCCGACGACGTGCGCGACCTCGCGGTGCCGGTGCTCGCGCACCGCGTGATCGTCGACCCCGAGTCGGACTTCGCCGGCGTGACATCCGAGCAGATCGTCAACCGCATCCTGGTCGACGTGGCGCCGCCCGCCTACGCCGCCCCGTAACCAACGCCCGATAGCCACCGCCCCGTAGCCCGCACCCGAAAGACACCATGACCGTTCTGCGCACACTGCTCGGACTCGCCCGGCTCGCCGCCGGCGCTGCCGGGCGCGCGCTGGGACCGGTGGTCGGCGTCGTGAGCCCGTTGGGCTGGATCGTGCTCGGGGTGGCCGTCGTCTCGGCGCTGGCCGCCTGGCTGCTGGGCTGGTCGGAGTTCCTGTACCTCGGGCTCACCCTCGCCGCCGGGCTGGCGATCTCGGCTCTCTTCCTGATCGGGCACGCGAGCTTCCGCGTCGAGATCGAACTGAGCCCGAAGCGGGTGACCGCGGGCCGGCGCGCCTTCGGGCGCCTGCTGGTCACGAACACCGGTGCGCGCCGTTCGAGCTCCACGCGGCTCGAACTGCCGGTGGGGCGCGGCGAGGCCGACTTCTCGGTGCCGCCGCTGGCGCCGGCCGGGTCGGGGGCCGCAGCGGAGCACGAGGAGCTGTTCGCCGTTCCGACCGCGCGGCGCGCCGTCATCACGGCCGGTCCGGCCCTCTCGGTGCGCGGGGACCAGCTCGGGCTGCTGCGGCGTCGCGTGCGCTGGGCCGATCCGGTCGAGCTGTTCGTGCATCCCCTGACCACCCTGCTCGCGCCCTCGCAGTCGGGCCTGGTGCGCGACCTCGAGGGTGCGGTCACCTCGACCCTGACCAACAGCGACCTCGAGTTCCACGCGCTGCGGCCGTACGAGCCGGGAGACGATCAGCGCTACGTGCATTGGCGCGCGTCGGCGCGCATCGGGCAGCTGATGGTGCGGCAGTTCCAAGAGACCCGGCGCTCGGAGCTCGTGCTGACTCAGCTGGTCGACGCCGCGGGCTACGCGAGCGGCGGCCGCGGTGGTGCCGACGCCGAACCCGACGCGGCGAGCAACGCCGAGTTCGAGCTGGCCGTCTCGGTGATGGCGTCGGTCGGAGCCCAGGTGCTGCGCGAGAAAACTCGCGCCCGGGTGGTGACCGAGACCCTGGAACTGCGCACCGCGACCGTGACCACCCTGCTCGACGACAGCTGCCGGCTCGAGCCGACCTCCGGGCTGCGGCTGAGCCCGCGCGAGTTCGTCCGGGACGTGCTCGCGCGCATGGCGCCACCCTCGGTGCTCGTGGTGGTGACCGGCTCACAGACACCGATCGGCGAGCTGCGCGCGATCGAGGCCGTTGTGGGCTCCGACACCCGTCTGATCGGGCTGCGCGTGGTGCTCGGCGGGGAGCCGCGCATCTCGCAGCTCTCGCGCTTCCACCTGCTGACGATCGGCGAACTCGGCGACCTTCCCAAGCTGCTCAGGCGGGTGTCATGACCAGGATCCCCCTGAAGCCGCGCAACGTCGTCGACGTCATCGTCCACACCCTCCTCGCCCTGATCGGCATCGTCGGGCTCGCCACCAGCTTCCACGACCTCGGCTGGCTGCTGGCCGGGGTCGGCGGCCTGCTGGTCGGCACCGGTGCCGCGCTCGCGGCGCGCGCGCTGCGGCTGGGCGCGCTGCTGACGGTCGGGCTAGCCCTGGTCGCCTACCTGATCTTCGGAAGCGCGCTCGCCGTTCCCGATCAGGCGACCGCACATGTGATCCCGACCCTGACCAGCATCGCCAGCCTGGGCATCGGCGCGGTCTGGGGGTGGGCCGACCTGCTGACGCTCCGCGCGCCGGTCGAACTGCCCGACTACGTGACGGTGGTGCCGTACCTGGCGGCGTGGGTGGTCGGGCTGGTCGGCGCGACCCTCGCCACCCGTTGGTTGCCGCGCCGGAGGACCGCGGCGCGAGCGGCTGTGCTGCTCATCGGCCCGGGACTGCTCTATCTGGCCAGCATCCTGCTGGGCACCGAAGAGCCGTACTACCCCGGCATCCGCGGGGTCGGCTTCGCCGCGCTGGCCCTGGTCTGGCTGGGCTGGCGCCACAGCACGGTCGACCGGGTCAGCGTCGGGGTCGACGGCATGCAGCGGGGCACGCTGCGCAGGCGCCTGACTGGAACCGCCGTGGTCGTGCTGGCCGCGATCGTGCTCGGTGCGGTGAGCGGTGCCGCGCTGGCCCCGACTCCTCAGAATCGCTTCGTGCTGCGCGACCAGATCGTGCCGCCGTTCCAGCCCCTGGAGTTCGCGAGCCCGCTCGCCGGCTTCCGGCAGTATTCGAAGCTCGACGTGGACAAGACGCTGTTCACCGTGACCGGGATGAAGCCCGACGAGCTGCTGCGCCTCGCGACGATGGATAGCTACGACGGTCACCTGTGGACCGTCGCCGGCTCGACGATCGCCTCCGACGGCTCCGGAAGCTTCGCCCTGGTCGGGGGCTCGTTCCCCCGGCCGCCCCTGCTCAGCGCCGACGGCGACCAGACCATCTCGTTGAAGATCGGTGCCTACGACGACGTCTGGATCCCCACGGTGGGCTATCCCCGCTTGCTCACCCTGGCGAAGCAGAGCCGCGATCAGCTCGCCGGACTGCGCTACAACGCGACGACCGGCAGCGCCGTGCTGCTCTCGGGGCTGCAGAAGGGCGACACCGTCGTCGAGTCCGGCGTGCTGCAGAAGACGGACTACGACGACGCCACCCTGCGCGACGTCCCCGCCGCGCGCCTGCAGCTCGGGCCGGCCGACGACATCCCCGACATCGTGGCGGCCAAGGCCACCGAGTTCGCCGGCAGCACGACATCCCCGATCGAGCAGTTGCGCAACATCGAGCAGACGCTGCACACCCAGGGCTTCCTCTCGCACGGCACGGCCTCGGACTCCGTCCCCTCGCTGGCCGGCCACGGCGCCGACCGGATGGAGGCGCTGCTCTCGGGATCGGTCATGGTCGGCGACGCCGAGCAGTACGCATCGGCGATGGCGCTGATGGCGCGCAGCCTGGGCTATCCGGCTCGAGTGGTGATGGGCTTCGCACCCACGGTGACCGCCTCCGAATCCGCGGCGGGCAGCCCGGTCAAGGTCACCGGCCACGACGTGACGGCGTGGGTGGAGGTGCCGTTCCAAGGCATCGGCTGGGTGCCGTTCGTGCCCACCCCGACCCAGACCGACGTGCCGCAGGACCAGGTGCCCAAGCCGCAGACCCAGCCGCAGCCGCAGGTGCGGCAACCGCCGCGCAGCCAGAACAACGAGAACGACCTGGTCACCAAGGTGCAGATCGACAACACCGACAAGAAGACCAAGGATGCCTTCGTGCTGCCCGCCTGGGTGGTCGCGGCCGGGCTGGGGGTCGGCATCCCGGCGCTGCTGATCCTGGTGCCGCTGCTGGTGGTGTCGACCCTGAGACGCCGACGCGCCGCTCGCCGTCGATCCGCCCTGAGAAAGCGGGATGCCGTGGCCGGCGCCTGGGATGAGCTGCTGGATCGCGTCGGCGAGTTGGGCATCGCGACGCCCACCGTGTCGACGACCCGCCGCCGTGCCGCCGAGTCTGTCGGACCGCAGTTGGCGCCCCGTCCCGACGGCCTCTCGGTCGCGACGCTCGCCCGGCGCACGGATGACGCGGTCTTCTCGGGACGCGACCTCGATGACGCCGAGGTGGATGCCGTGTGGGCCGAGGTGCTCGCCACTGTCGACGCCGCCCGTGCGACCCTTCCCCGGTGGAAGCGCGCACTGGCGGGCTATCGGCTCGCCGCGGCGACCCGGTGGACGCGCGGGGTCGCCGCGCTCGCCGCCGCGCAGCGGCCCAGCAGACGCGGCGACCGCCCGTGACCGCCCATCGTGTGCCGATCGGCCAGGGGGAGCTCCGGCTGGAGGTCGGCGGCGCCAGCCACACCGGCATGGTGCGCGTGGTCAACGAGGACGCCCTGCTTGCGGAACCCCCGGTGTTCGCGGTGGCGGACGGGATGGGCGGCCACGCCTTCGGGGATCGCGCCAGCGCGACGGCGGTGCTCGCGCTGCATGACGGGCTGGACCCGGGGCGGCCGGCCCGTCCGGATCGGGTCTTCGCGGCGATCCGGCGGGCGAATGCCGCGGTCCGTGAGCTCACGACCTCGGCTCCGGATGGCACGCAGCTCATCGCGGGCACCACCTTGGCCGGCGTCGCGGTCGTGGTCGACCATCCCGGTGCGGATCCCGGCTGGATGGTGTTCAACCTGGGCGACTCGCGCGTCTACCGCTGGAACGCTGTCGTCGGCCTGCACCGGATCAGCGTCGACCACTCGCTGGTCCAGGAGCTGATGGATGCCGGCCTGATCGACGAGGACGGCGCACGGCGGCATCCCGATCGCAACGTGATCACCCGGGCGCTCGGTGCCGCCGACGAGGTGCGGGCGGAGGCCTGGTTGCTGCCGGCCACCGAGCCGCAGACCTTCTTGATCTGCTCGGACGGGCTGACCAAGGAACTGGATGACGCGCGCATCGCCGAGCTGCTCGAGCCGCTCGAGCCCGGCGAGAGCACGGATGCCGCGGTCGACCGACTGCTCGCGGCGGCGCTTGCGGCGGGCGGCGCCGACAACATCTCGGTGCTGCTGGTGCGGGCCGAGTACGCCCCCGCCGACCCGCGCAGCCCGGCGGAGGTCGATGAGCAGACCCGCGAAAAGGGGCCGCTCGCGTTGTCCCCCGAACTGGACGACACGCGCCCACGGGTGTGACCGAGACGCCAAGATAGACCAGGGGACAGAAAATGAGGAGAACGCGGTGATCCTGCAGTCGCAGCCGGCCGGGGCCGAGGCCTGGGTCGTGCTGGCCGGGCCGTCGAGCCTGCTCGCGCTGCCCTCGAGCGAGTCGGCTCGAGCCCCCGAGCTCGCCGCTGCACTCGCGGCGCCGGACGGATTCCGCGTGGCGCTGGAGTCGCTGGTCGGCGGCGGAATCGCGAGCGCGCCGCCGTTCGCGCTGCTCGATGGCGACGACGTCGTCCTGCGCCTGGTGCTGCGGGGCGAGGCCGCGGTCACCGCCCGGCTCGACGCAGCAGAGGTCGAGTTCTCGGGGGCCGGCATGGCGACCTGGACGGAGCGCGTCGTCGAGGGGGCTAGCAGCCTGCGCCTCACCGTTCCCGGGTCGAGCTGGACCGTTCAGCTCGACGCGGGCGCGTCGCCCGCCGTGCCCGCGGCCGCGGCCGCGGCCGCTGCGCCCGTGGAGGCGCCCGCTGCCACAGCACCCGCGCCTCCCGCCGCTGTGCCCGCGACGGCCGCCTCGACCGCGCCGGGCGAGACCACCTGGGTACCGAAAGCGGTGGTCGACGAGCCGCAGGCCGATCCGGATTCCGAGGCCTACGACTTCCTGTTCGGTGACACGATCTACCGCACGCAAGCCGGAGCGTCGATCCGCATCCCCAACCCCGACCCCGAGCGGCCCGGCGACCACGACGGGCAGACCATGCTGGCGACCGACCTGGGCAGGCCGGCCGCGCCGACGCCCATCGCGGAGGCGGCCTTCGAATCCGTGTCCGAGGCCACCGTGCTGGCTCCGCTCTCGCTCACCGGGCCGGCCATGGGCGATCGGGTGCACGCGCCGTCGCTCCCGCTGGGGCCGACGCTCCAGCTCGAGCGCGCCGATGGCTCGCGCGAGCCCCTGAACCGACCGGTGCTGATCGGCCGATCGCCTGCCGCATCCGGTGCGAGCTCCGATGCCCGCCTGATCGCGATCGCCGACGATCCGGACATCTCGCGCACCCATCTGCGGGTTGCGGTCGAGGGCGATGCCGTCGTCGTGACCGACCTCGGCTCGAAGAACGGGTCGATGATCACGCTGCCGGGTGCGTCGCCGCGCAAGCTGCGCGCGTCCGAGCCGACGGTCGTGCTGCCCGGCACGCTCATCGACCTCGGCGGCGGCACCACTTTCACGGTCCGGGAAGACTAGGCGGATCCGGTGAGCAGCCCAGGACCCCGCACGACTCCCGGCCGCGCTCCGCAGACCGGCGCCATCGATGCCGTCACCAGCGCGCCGCCCCTGCGAGCCCTCCGGGTCGAGTACGGCGACGAGCATCACGTGGTCGAGCCGGGGCGGGAGTTCTCGATCGGCCGCGAGTCCGACCTGAGCGTCGACGACAATCCCTACCTGCACCGGCGGTTCCTGCGCATCCGGACCGAGTCGGGGCTGTGGTGGCTCGAGAACGTCGGCACGCTGCTGACGGCGACCGTGACGGATGCCAGCGGCCAGGTGCAGGCCCGCCTCGCGCCGGGCGCACGGCTCCCGCTGGTGTTCGAGCGGGTGCACATCGTCTTCGGGGCCGGATCGACGAGCTACGAGCTGTCGGTGCACACCGCCGGCGGGTATTACGGCCCGGCCGTCCCGGCGTCGGGCGAGCCGTTCTCGCGCGTCAGTGACGAGACCATCGGCCACGTGCCGCTCACCACCAGCCAGCGCCAGCTGATCGTGGCGCTGGCCGAACCGCTGTTGAGGCAGAGTTCGGCGGGGCACGGCGAGATCCCCAGCTCGGCGGACGCCGCC